>Ga0081538_10002682_pt1 | contig 17130 bp, 14 predicted proteins | sample TabmetS5T2R1_FD_71022 | JGI IMG/M metagenome (GOLD analysis project Ga0081538, IMG submission 71022) | Tabebuia heterophylla rhizosphere microbial communities from the University of Puerto Rico - S5T2R1 | ecosystem: Host-associated > Plants > Roots > Rhizosphere ... | reverse complement strand
GGCCGCGGAACCGCCCCCCCGCCGCGGGCGGGCCCCGCCGGCGGGCGGCCCGCAGCCACCACGCGGCCAGCGCCACCGCGGCCAGCACGGCCAGGCCGGCCAGCCCGAACCGCTCGCCGTACTGCCGCCAGGACGCCCCCGCCAGCGCGCCGACGCCGACGAAGGTCAGCGACCAGGCGGCCGCCCCCAGGGCGCTCCAGCCGAGGAACCGCCGGAAGCGCATGCCCACGCTGCCCGCGACGACCGGGACCAGCGCGTGGACCACGGCGACGAAGCGGGCCGCGGCCACCGCGCGGCCGCCGCGGCCGGCCAGGAACGCTGCGGCGCCGGCCCAGGCGTCCTCACCGAGCCGCCGGCCGAGGCGGCTGGCGCGGACCCGGTCCCCGTAGGTCCGGCCGAGCAGGTAGCCGATCGACTCGCCGAGCAGGGACCCGAAGGTGCTGACGGCGACCAGCGCGCCGAACCGCGCCGGGCCGGTGACGGTGGTGCCGGCCAGCAGCACCACGCTGTCCCCCGGCAGCAGCAGGCCGATCAGCAGCGACGTCTCCAGCGTCATGAACAGGCCGGTCAGCAGGTACAGCACGGCGGGCTGGAGGCCGGCCAGCGCCGCCAGCAGGCTGTCGATGACGTCGAACATGGCGCCACCCTGCCGCGACGGCGCCGCGCCGACATCGGGGCTCCGCCCTGGCCGGGCCCTGATCGTGCCGGGCGGGCCTGGGGGTCAACCCTGAGGGCGACCGCTCACAGCGGGATCCACTCGGTGACGACCGGCAGGCTGGAGGGGGTGTCGCCGAGGTGACAGCGCAGGCTCACCGGCCCGGCGCTGATGGCGTCGGCGTCGAAGCGGCCGAGCTGGTCGGCCTGGACGGTGGTCACCCCGCCGGCGTGGCGGACGTCGATGCGTGCCGGCTGCGCCGGCACGAGCTGGCCGACCAGCTGTCGGCGCGGCCCGCTCGGGGAGACCTCGACCTCGATGCTGAGGCCGGGGGCGGCGAAGGTCAGCAGCCGCGGCCCCTCGCCGCTGCGCACGGCGCCGGCGGCCAGGTCGACCACGGAGTCGAACTCCAGGGCGGCGAGCTCGGCGTCGATGGTCCGCCACGTGAGGCTGGCGCGGGCCGCCTCCAGGACCGCGTCCGGCGGCGGGTCGAACCGGCGCGCAGCGGCGCGGAGCTCCTGGAGCAGCTCCTCGTCCTGGGGGCCATGGAGATCAGGCGTCTTGTCGATGTCACGGCTCATACGGGCGTCGTCTCCTGTCAAGCGCTTTCTCTCAAGAGTCGTCGGCGTCCGCTCTGATACTGAAATCCGACATTCGGTGACGAAAATCCTGGAGGCAGGCGTCCCGCGCGGCGGCGATGCCGGCAACCGGCAGGTCCAGCGCGGCCGAGACCTCGTCGTGGCTGGGTGGCGGCACGGTGAGCAGGACGCGCAGCAGCCGGCGGCAATGCTCGGGGAGCTCGCGCACGACCCGCCACAGCAGCGCCTCGCGTCCCTGCTCGCCGGCGCCTGGCGGGCCGGGCGGGGGCTCGGTCGCCGGCCGCGGCGTCGCGGCCGCGACGCCGCGCGCGGCGCCCAGCAGGCGCAGGCTCTCCCGCCTGGCGGTGGCCGCCAGCCACACCCCGATGCGCTCGTGCTGGTCCTTCAGGTGCCCGAGCTGCTCGGCCAGCCGCAGCCAGGTCGTCTGCGCGGCGTCGGCGCCCTCGCCCGGGCTCAGCCCGTACGCCCGGGTGGTGGACCACACCAGCTCGCCGAAGCGCTCGACCAGCCCGTCCCAACCATGTTGATCCCCGGCGGCAGCGGCCCGGGCGAGGTCGCGCACGTCGATGGCACCCATGGATGCCTTCCTCGCCAGTGGGGTAGGGGCCGAAACCGTACCACAGCGCACGGGCCGGGCCCTGGGCGCGGGCGTGCGGTCACGCCGTCACCTCCGCCGCCGCCGGCCGCAGTGGCCGCACCACCGGCACCGGCCGCGGCTCGTCGCCGGCGAGCTGGGCCAGCAGCCGGTAGGCCTGCCCGAGGTGGTGCTCGGCCGTGTCGTCGTGGAGCTGGTCGGCGGCGCGGACGTGCAGGATCGCCCGCTCGCGCTTGGGGATGGCCTGGTAGGCGGCGTCGCGCAGCAGGTGGTGCCGGAACGAGAAGGCGTCCTCGCCGTGCCGGCGGTCGGCGACCTGCAGGAGGTTGCGCCTGGTCAGCGCCAGCAGCACGCCGACCACCCGGGGCCCCAACGGCGCCGGCGCCAGCGCGGCGACCGACCGCCAGTCAAAGACGCGCCCGACGACGCTGGCCAGCTCCAGGACGGTGCGCTCCTCGGCGGTGAGGCGGTCCAGCTCGACCGCGACCAGCGCCTCCACGGCCGGCGGCACCGGCCAGGCGCCGCCGCGGCCCAGCGGGACGTCCCCGTCCCGGTCGGCCAGGTCGCGGAGGAGCTGCTCCACGAACAGCGGGTTGCCTTCCGCCCAGGCGGCCACCTGCCGCGCCGTGGCGGCGGGCAGCCGGTCCGGGCCGAGCAGGCCGGCGGCGAGCTCGGCGGCCTCCTCCTCGCTGAGCGGCTCCAGGTCCAGCACGGTCCCGGCCGCGCGGACGCTGCCGCCGGGCCAGCGTGCCGGCAGCTCCCGCCGGGCGGCGACCACCAGCAGCAGCCCGGCGCCGGCGAAGGCATGCAGGTAGTCGACCAGGTCGAGCAGGACCTGCTCGGCGTGGTGGACGTCGTCGAGCAGCACCACCACCGGCCGCGTCCGCGCCAGCGACTCCAGCAGCCGCCGCACGCCGCGGAACATCGACCGCGGGTCGGTCACGTCCGCGTCCGGCTCGGGGGACCGGGCGCCGTCGCCGGCGCGGCCGGCCTGGGCGAGGAGCTGGCCGACGACCTCGGCGGCGGCGGACTCGCCGTAGGGCGGGCAGCCGCCGGTCAGAACCAGCGCCCGCCGCCGGGCCCGCTCGGCGAACGCCCGCAGCAGCCGCGACTTGCCGACGCCGGCCTCGCCGAGGATGGTGACCAGCTCGCAGGCCGGCCCGCCCGCCGCCCGGTCCAGCAGGCGGTCCAGGGCGTCCAGCTCGCGCGCCCGGCCGACCAGTGGCGCGTCCAGCCGCCTGGCCAGGCCGGCGGTGCCGCCCGTGACCTCCAGCAGGCGGAACGCGGCGACCGGGGCGGTCTTGCCGCGTGGCACGAACGGGGCCACCGGCTCGACCCGTACGGCGTCGGCGACCAGCCGGTGGGTCGCCTCCCCCACCAGCACCTCGCCGGGGCCGGCCGCGTGCTCCAGGCGCGCGGCCACGTTGACGGTGTCGCCGCCGACGAACGCATGGCCCTCGTGCTCGTCGCCGGCCAGCACCAGGCCGGTGTTGACGCCGGTGCGGACGTGCAGCGCCACCCCCAGCTCCCGCTCCAGCTCGCGGTTGAGCGAGGCGACCTCCTCGCGCAGCTCGCAGGCGGCGCGGACGGCCCGCAGCGCGTCGTCCTCGTGGACGTGCGGGATGCCGAACACCGCCATGACGGCGTCGCCGATGAACTTCTCGACCACGCCGCCGTGCCGCTGGTGCACCCGCCTGGCCACCTCGAAGTAGCGGGTCATCGCCCGGCGCAGCGACTCGGGGTCGAGCTGCTCGGCGAGCGCTGTGGAGCCGGCGACGTCGGAGAACACCACCGAGACGGTCTTGCGGACCTCGCGCTGCATGGCGTCAAGCCTCGCTTCCGGAGCTGCGGCTGTCAGCGGTCATCGCTCTCGCCGACTAGAGCCCCGGCGACCCGAGCTGATACCTCCGGCGGCGCCGCGAACCGCTCGGCTCCTAGGAGGGGTCGACGTAGCGGGGCGGGTACACGATCGTCCCCAGGTTGTGCAGCCGGCTGTGGCGGGGATGGCCGATCACGCGACGCACCGCCTCCGGCCCGGTCCGGCCGGCCGCGATCTCCGTGGCGATCGCCGCCGCCACGATCGGCGCCGAGAACGACGTCCCGCTCCAGGTCGCGGTGCCGTGGAACTCCAGCTCCTCGGGCTTGTGGGCCTCCTCGATGGTGGCCCCGCAGGGGTCGTGGGTGGCGGCGTCGAGCTCGTGCCGGTGCTGGGACGGCTCGTCGTGGTGCGGGGCCACGGTGCCGGTGTACTCGATGAAGGTGCTGTGGAGGTCGACGCCAGGAGCGCACGCATCCACCCACCAGCCGTAGTCGCTGAACCGCGCGCGACGCCAGCGACCCGCCACGGACTCCACCGAGCCCACGCCGAGCACGCGCTTGTCGGCCGCGGGGAAGCAGGGCCGGTCCAGCCCGTCGTTGCCGGCGGCCGCGATCAGCACCACGTCCGGCCGATGGAACGACACCCAGTCGGTCGCCCGCTCCACGGCGAGCATGCCGCGGTCCTTGCGGCTGTAGGCACCGATCGACATGTTGACGATCTCCACACCCTGGTCGACCAGCCGCAGCAGCTCCAGCGCCACGTCGAAGTCGTTGTTGACGCCGTCCTGGTCGAAGACGCCCTTGACGACCACCTCGACGCCGGGCGCGTGCTGCAGCACCATGCCGGCGACGAAGGTGCCATGCCCGCAGTTGGGCAGCAGCCGGCCGTAGGTGTCCCGGACCACCAGCTCCGGGTCGCCGCTGACACGGCCCCGGAACCACGGGGTGTCCGCCACCACCCCGGTGTCCAGCAGGCCGACTGTGACCCCGGACCCCGGGGGCGGGACGTTGGCGGGCCACGCCACGTCCTGGGGCTGCCAGTCGGTCGGCGCCGGCGAGCCCCCGGCCAGATGGGCGTGCGAGCACGGACCGAGCACGTGGTTGGGCGCCACCCGCGGCACGACCTCCTCCTCCGCGCCGCTGTGGAGCCGGTCCACCAGCGCCGGCACGTGGAGGTGCTCGTCGTGGGCGGTGGTCTCCTCGTCGAGCTCCAGCAGCACGACGCCGAGCCTCGCCTCCCAGATCTCCCGCTTGATCCGGACCCCGAGGTCCTGGAGCCCCCCTCGGACTCGGTCCACCTCCTGGTCAGAGACCAGGAGCTGGTCGATCACATAGTGGAAGTGACCCGGGCCCCCGTCGCCCGGGCCGTGGTGCGCGATCGTGTCCGGCCACCAATTGCCGTGCCTGGCGCGCTGGTCCTCCCCGTTGCGCCCTGGATGGTCGTGCGGCATGGCCGCCTCCCCTCGACGGTTGGTCATCCACCGGACTGAGCATCGCCGATGGGCCCTGATACCTTCGGGCGCGACCGATCTTCTCGCTTCCCGGACGTGGCGGACAACGTGTCCGTAGCTTCAGCAGAAGCGGCGGGGTGACTGAACCCGCAGAACCGTGCATCGTTTGGGCGATGACGTCTGCACACCGCCGAACACCCGAGCCGCCGGGTGCGCTCGCTGCCCGGGCGGTGGCCCTGGCCACGACCGACCCGCAGCAGGCGCGCACGCTCGGCCTGGCGGCACGCCGCCGGGCACGTGGCGACCCGGCCGGGCTGTCCACCGCCGAGCTGGCCGTCGGGAGTGCCCTACGGGAGCTGAACGCCCTGCCGGCCGCCCTGCGCCACCTGCGGCAGGCGGTCCGGGTCGCGGAGCGCCACGAGCTCGGGCTGCATGCCGCGCGGGCGCGGCACGCCCTGGCCAGCGCGCTGGCCGCGCGCGGCGACCTGGAGGCGGCGCTGCGCGAGAACCTGCTGGCGGAGGCCGCCCTACCCAGCGACGACCTGGGGCGCCTGTACGCCCAGCGCATGACCATCCACTACATCCAGGGACGGCTGGACGACGCGCTGGAGCAGTCCCGCCGGGCCCTGCCGCTGCTGCGCCGCGCCGGCGACCGGCTGCACGAGGCCAAGGTCTTGAACAACCGTGCCATGGTCCTCTCCTACCGGGGCGCCCTGGCGGCCGCCGAGGCCGACCTGCGCCGGGCAGGGCAGCTCTACGGGGAGCTCGGCATGCGGCGCCTGGAGGCCGACACCAGGCAGAACCTCGGCTTCGTGGCCGCCTTCCGTGGCGACCTGCCGGCCGCCCTGTCCTGGTTCGACCGCGCGGACGCCTGGTTCCGGGCCAACGGGATCGTGGACGCGGTCGGGCTGCGCGACCGCTGCGAGGCGCTGCTCCCGGCCGGGCTGGTAGTGGAGGCCCGCAGGGCCGCCGAGGAGGCGGTCCGGCATCTGGAGGCCGAGGGGCGCGGCTCGTTCCTGGCCGAGGCGCGGCTGCTGCTGTCGGAGGCCGCCCTGCGCGACGGCGACCCGGTGACCGCCAGGATCGAAGCCGACCGGGCGCGGTTGGCGTTCGCCCGGCAGCGCCGGTCCCGCTGGGTGGCCGCCGCACGCTACGCCGCGCTGCGGGCGGCGTGGCTCGGTCGCGAGCGGTCCCGCGTGCCGCTGGCGTCGGCGCGTCGCACCGCCGCCGCGCTGGCCGAGGCCGGCTGGGTGGTCCAGGCGCTGGACGCCCACCTGATCGCCGCCCAACTCGCCCTGGAGCTCGGCCGCCTCGGCGAGGCGCGCGACGAGCTGGCCAGCGCCGCCCGCGCGCGGCGGCGCGGCCCGGTCGACCTGCGCTCGCGCGCCTGGCACGCCGAGGCGCTGGTGCGGCTGGCCGGTGGGGGCCGACGCGGCGCGGAGTCGGCGCTGCGCGCCGGCATGCGGGCCCTTGACAGCTTCCGGGGCGCGCTCGGCGCTACCGAGCTGCGCGCCCACGTGTCTGCCCACGCCGGCGACCTGGCCAGGCTCGGCCTGCGGCTGGCGGTCGAGGAGGGCCGCGCCGACCGGGTACTGGCCTGGGCCGAGCGCTGGCGGGCCGGCGCGCTCCAGCTCCGCCCGGTGCGGCCGTCGGGCGACACGGCCCTGGAGGATGCGCTGGCCGAGCTGCGGCAGGTGCTGAGCCAGATCGAGCAGGGCGCGCTGGCCAGGCGCGACACCGCTGCGCTGCGCCGGCGGCAGGCGCACCTGGAGCAGTTCGTGCAGCGCCGCGCCCGCCACGTCGCCGGCGGCGCCTACGGCCTGCCGGCGCGGCCGAGCGTCACCGAGCTGGCCGCCCTGCTCGGCGAGCAGGTTCTGGTCGAGGTGGTCGCCCTGGACGGGGGCCTGCACGCGGTGGTCCTGGCCGGCGGGCGGCTGACGCTGCACCGCCTCGGCGACCTCCACGAGGTGTCCCGCGAGCTGGCGGGGCTCCGCTTCGGGCTGCGGCGGCTGGCCTTCAGGCACGGGTCGCCGGAGTCGCTTCAGGCGGCCGCCGACGCGGTCGCCTACGCCGCCGGCCGGCTGGACGAGCTGCTGGTCGTCCCGCTGCGGGCGCGGGTCGGTGCGGACCGGCCGCTGATGCTGGTGCCCACCGGGGTGCTGCACGCGCTGCCGTGGTCGGCGCTGCCGTCGCTTGCCGGCCGGCCGCTGAGCGTGGCCCCGTCGGCGGCGCTGTGGCGGCGTGCTGCCGCGGCCGCGGCGGGCAGGGCCGGCGGGCGGGTGGTGATCGTCGAGGGTCCCGGCCTGCCCGGCGCGGCCGGCGAGGTGGCCGCGCTGGCCGCCCGCTACCCGGACGCCACCTGCCTGGCCGGCCCGGCGGCGACCGTAGCCGCGGTCACCGAGGCGCTGGACGGCGCCGACCTGGCCCACGTCGCCGCCCACGGCACCTTCCGGGTCGACAACCCGCTGTTCTCCTCGATCCAGCTCGCCGACGGGCCGCTAACCGTCTACGACCTGGAGGGGCTGGCGCGGGCGCCGCGGCGGCTGGTGCTGTCGGCGTGCGACTCCGGCCTGTCGGGGGTGCGGCCGGGCGACGAGCTGATGGGGCTGGCCGGCGCCCTGTTCGCGCTGGGCATGAGCACCCTGGTCGCCTCCGTGGTGCCGGTGCCCGACGCCGCCACCAAGGAGCTGATGGTGGCCATGCACCAACGGCTCCTGGCCGGCCTCGGTCCCGCCGCCGCCCTCGCCGGCGCCCAGGCCGCCTCGGGCCGGGACGCCGTGGCGGCCAGCTTCGTCTGCTTCGGCGCGGGGTCGCGCTAGGTGGTGAGGACGCGGCCGGCGTCGCCGGCCGGGGTCGACCGCCGGCGCAGCTCCCCCAGTGCGGCGCGGGCGTCACGACCTTCGCTCAACAGCGCGGCGAGCATCCCGGCGACCTGCGGTGCCGCGAACGAGGTTCCCGTCCATGCCGCGTAGTCCCCGTTGAAGCGTCGGGGTGTGCCGCGCCCGTCGGTGCCGCCCGTCGCGGGGCGCGTCCCCCGCACGTAGGTGCTGACGATGCCGTCGGCGGGCACGGTGTAGTCGACCCAGTAGCCGCGGTTCGAGTACGGCGCGGAGCGGAGCCCGTCGCCGGCCCCCACGGCCACGACCGCCTTGTGGGCCGCCGGCCAGGCTGGCACCGTCGTCCCGTCGTTGCCGGCCGCGGCGACCACGACCGTGTCCGGATGCCGCTCGGCCAGCGCGTCCAGGGCTGCGTCGATGGCGATCGGCGCCAGCCCCTCACCCGCGACGCAGGCCAGCGAGAGGTTCACCACCTGCGGCGCCACGTCGGCCTCGGCCAGGCGGAGCAAGGCCTCGGCGACGGACAGCTCGGTTCCCAGACCGTCGCTGTCGAGCGCCTTGAGCGCCAGCACCGCACACGAGGGCGCCATCTGGCGGACCAGGCCGGCCACGAACGTGCCGTGGCCGGCGGCGTCGTCGAGCTGGCCGTCGGGTGCCGGGACGCTGTCCAGCAGGTCGCGGTTGCCGTCCGGTCCATCCTCCACCGCGATGCCCGCCAACCAGCCATGTTCGGCTGCGACCGCCGCGGGGTCGACGCCGGTGTCGACGACCGCGACGGAGATGCCCGCACCGCGGTCGTCGGCTGCCGGCCGCGGCCCGGGATCGATGGTGGTGGGCTGCGGGGCGGCCAGGCCGAGCACGCCCTTGGCGATCGGCCCCGCGGCGGCGACGTGGTTGGGGCCGGCACGCACCCCCAGGGCTCGCAGGCCGTTGCACGTCGCCAGCACCTCGGCGCCGGGTGCGCCGGGCCGGCGGAGCCGCAGCACCGGGCCGACCGACGACACGATCTCGTAGCCGAGCGGCTCCAGCAGCGCGACCGCCGCGTCACCGCTGGAGCCGCACAGCAGGATCTCGCCCCTGGCGATCAGGGCCGAGGCGCCGTCCGGCGCGGTGATCCGGTCGACGGCGACGCGGATGGAGCTGGCGACGGCCTCCTCCGCCAGGTGGCCGCGGGTGGCGAGGACGTGCGCCACCACGCGGTCGCGCAGGGGCGTGGCGCCGGCGAGCCCCACCAGGGCGGCTCGCTGCCCGGCCGCGATCCCGCGGTCGAACAGCAGCCGGTCGAGTCCGACGGCGGGCGACGGGTTGGTACGGATACGCATGGCGACCTCCTCTTTCGGGTGTCAGTGGGCTTCGATCACGGGTTGTCGGGGTGCGTAGGCGGCCGCGCCGGCGTGGAGCAGCGGCCGGACCGTGGCCAGCCCGACCGCGGCGACGGCAACGGCACAGGCCGCCACGGCGGCGCGCACACCCAGCGCGTCGCCGACGGCGCCGGCCGCGGCGGCGCCCAGCGGGAGCGCTCCCCAGCAGAGGAAGCGATGCACGGAGGTGACCCGGCCCAGTATGTTGTCGGGCGTGACCAGCTGCCGGAGCGAGACGGCGATGACGTTGGTCAGGGTGACGGCGAAGCCGAAGGCGACCATCGCGGTCGCGGTGAGCGTGACGTCCGGTCGGGCGGCGATCGCGGCGAAGCAGGCGCTGACCGCGGGAGCGGCGAGCACCACCACAAGGCGCCGATCCCGTCCCGTGCTCACCCTGTCGGCGAGCAGGCCCGCCGCCACCGACCCTGCGGCGCTGACCGCGATCAGGAGGCCGTAGCCCGCCGGCCCGAACGACAGCTCGCGCTGGACGAAGAGCACGAGGATGGCGTAGAAGCCGCCTGCTCCCAGGTTGATGGCGACCGCCAGCAGCGTGAGTGCGCGGACGAGCTGCTGGCCCCAGAACCAGCGGAACCCCTCGAGCAGCTCCGTCCCGATCGACAAGGGCGCGTGAACCGCGCCGGTGGACGGGGTCGCGGTGCCCGCCAGACCACGGGCGACCAGCAGCAGCAGGACCGCGGACGCCAGGAAGGTCGCCGCGTCGACCGCGAAGGGCAGCGCGGCGGCAACGGCGAACAACACGCCACCGAGCGCCGGGCCCGCGAACTCGAAGGTGACGACCTCCGCGGTGATCAGCCGTCCGTTGGCCCACTGCAGGCGTGGACGTTCGACGATGGCCGGCAGCACGGCGTGCGCCGCGACGTCGTACAGCACCTCGCAGGTGCACAGCAGGAACACCAGCAGCACCAGGAGCGGGATGGTGAGCCGCCCGGTGGCCACGGTCACCACCAAGGCGCCGCCGACCGCCGCGCGGGCCGCCTGCACGGTTGCCATCAGCCGCGCCCGCTGGACACGGTCGACGATGACGCCCGCCACCAGCCCGAACAGCAGCCACGGCAGGCCGACCGCCACCGACACCAGCGCGACGTCGCCCGGCGACGACGACAGGGAGGCGGCGAGCAGCGGCAGCGCGGCGAAGCGGACTCCGTCGCCCAGGTAGGAGGCCGTGGCGGAGGACCAGTAGAGGCCGAACCGGCTCACGTCAGGATGCGGCCGGCCTCTCCAGCCGGCTGCGACTGCCGGCGGAGCATCGCGATCGCCTGCGATGTGGAGGCTCCTTCGCCCATGAGCGCCGCGATCCGACCGGCCACCTGCGGCGCCGCGAAGGAGGTCCCGGACCAGGCGGCGTACGCGCCCGTGTGCTCCACCCGCTCCCCGGTCTCAGAGACCCTGGTGCCGTGCACGTAGGTGCTGACGACCCCGTCCGCGGGCACCGAGAAGTCCACCCAGTAGCCGTGGTTGGAGTAGCGGGCGGGGCGCTGCCCCTCCAGGGCGCCGACCGACAGCACCGCTTTGTGCGCAGCGGGCCACGTGGGCACGGTCGAACCGTCGTTGCCGGCGGCGGCGACGATCGCCGTGTCCGGATGCCGTTCGAGCAGCGCCTCCAGCGCGGCCCGCATGGCGACCGGCGCCAGGGTCTCCGCGGCCAGGCAGGCCAGCGACAGGTTCACCACCTGCGGCGGCGCCTCGCGCTCGGCGAGGCCGAAGAGCGCCTCGGCGACGGCGAACTCGGTGCCGATGCCGTCGCTGTCCAGCGCCTTGACGGCGGTGACCTCACACGCGGGAGCCATCTGCCGCACCACGCCCGCGACGAAGGTCCCGTGGCCCGCGGCGTCGTCCAGGAACCCGTCCGGAGCGGGAACGCTGTCGAGCAGGTCGCGGTTTCCTCCGGGGCCGTCATCGACATCGATGCCCTCGAGCCACCCGTTGGGTGCCTCCACGGCGCCGCGGTCGATCCCCGTGTCGATGACCGCGACCCGGACGCCGCCTCCGCGCCCGTCACCGACGGGACGGCCGCCCAGGTCCACGTGTGTGGGCTTCGCGGCCGCGATCCCAAGCACGCCCTTGCCGACCGGGCCGGCCGCGGTGACGTGGTTGGGACCGGCGGCGACGCCGAGGGCGCGCAACGCCTGGCACACGGATGCCACCTCGGCCGCTTCCGCGTCCGGGCGCCGAAGCCGCTGGACCGGGCCGGCGCTCGACAGGATGTCGTAGCCGAGTCGCCGCAGCAGCGGGACCGCGGGATCGTGGCCCGGACTCACCACCAGGACCTCGCCGCGCGCGATGAGGGCGCCGCACCCGTTGCCGTCGCCGAGGCGCTGCACCGCCACCCTGGTCGAGCTGGCGCCCGGCTCGTCCGCCAGCTCCCCACGCGAGGCCAGCACGCTGGCGATGACGCGCTCGCGCAGCGGTCCGTCGCCCGCGAGCGCCGCCAGCTCGCCGCGTTGGTGGGTTGCCGCGCCAAGGTCGAACGCGAGCCGGGTCAGTCCCGTTTGCGCCGGTTGGAGATGCATGCCGGAACCCTCCATGAAGAAGTGGCTTGAGAGGTGTGTGAGGGTGTGACCCTGTACGCCAGGAGCGAGCTGAGCGAGTATTGACCCCCTCCGCCTCCTGGTCGAGGCGGAATCGGCGGCAGGATCGGGGGCAGTTCTCGGTGGCAGATCGGGTGGCGGGCCACGGCGAAACAGCCCTCGCCACGGCCACCCCAAGGGACCCGGGCTGGGTCCTCCGCCGGCACCGGCGGCTGGCCGGCTGGACCCAGGAGGAGCTGGCGCACCGGGCGGGACTGAGCGTCCGCGCCATCCGCGATTTCGAGGCCGGCCGGGTCCGCCGCCCGCACGGCCAGACGATCAGGTTGCTCACCGAGGCGCTCGACCTCACCGAGGCGTCCCGCAGGGAGCTGCAGTCGATGATCCGTGCGGCCCGGCACGTCAACGGGAGCGAGGCCGCGGCAGACGGCCTGGGCGGATTGTGCCAGCTTCCACGCGACCTTGACGACTTCACCGGACGGTGGGAGACGCTCGCCAAGGTGCGGGAGCATCTCACCACCGCACGCGGCGGCGCTCCGACCTCGGTCCCGGTCTGCGTGGTCGCGGGCATGGCAGGCGTCGGCAAGACGACGCTCGCCGTCCACCTGGCCCACCAGCTGCGAGCGCGGTTCCGGGACGGCCAGTACTTCGTCGACCTGCACGGGACGGGCGCAAGACCGCTCGATGCCAACGACGTGCTCGATCGGCTCCTGTGGCCGCTTGGTCTCCACGGCGTCCCCGGCGACATCGACCAACGGGCCACCATGTGGCGCGGCCACCTCGCCGGACGGCGAGCCCTCGTCGTGCTGGACGACGTCGCGACGGAAGCCCAGATCATGCATGCGCTCCCTGGCACTCCCGGCTGCGCGGTGCTCATCACCAGCCGGACCCGCCTGGCCGGGTTGGACGGCGCCAAGCTCATCGGCCTTGACCTCCTGCCCGCCGACCAGATGATGCAGCTCCTGGCCCGCATCGCCGGACCGGACCGGATCGGCTCCCAGCAGGCCGCGGCCGAGGCCGTCGTGCGGTTCTGCGCCGGCCTGCCACTCGCCGCCCGGCTGGCCGGGGCTCGGCTCGCCGCGCGACCGCACTGGTCCGTGCAGCGCCTCGTCGAGTTGCTTGCCGATGAGCGCCGCCGCTTGGACGAGCTAGCCGTCGGAGACCGGCAGGTGCGGGCAAGTGTGGCCCGGAGCTACCGCGCGCTCGGCGACCGGGAGCGTCGCGCCTTCCGGCTGCTCGGGCTGCTCGACGCTGCCGAGTTCACGCCGTCGACCGCGGCCGGGCTGCTCGGCGGCACGGTCGCCGACGCCAGGGAAGCGTTGGAGCGGCTCGTGGACGCCCACCTCCTCCAAGCCGTGCCCGACCACTGGGACCATGGCCGCTACCGGTTCCACGACCTGGTTCGGATCTTCGCGCGTGAACGACCCGGGTTGGAGTAGGACGCGCAGGTCAGGCGAGGAGCTGGGCGACGTAGGCCCGCAGGCTGCCGTCGCCCAGGGAGGTCGCCTGGGGGTGGGACAGCAGCGGGGCGTAGGTGTCGGCGTGCGCCTCCAGCAGCGCGACCACGCCGGCCGCCAGCCGCGCGGCGGCGGCGTGGACCTGCTCGGCGCCGGTGGGGCGGCCGAGTCCCAGGCAGACCAGCAGGTCGTCGCGGTAGCCGGGCGGTGCCACCGCGGCCTCCAGCGCCGCCAGCAGGGCCTCGTGCCGGCTGGCCACGGGGGGATGGGGGTTGAGCGGCTGCAGCAGCGTGGGGCAGGACCGGGCCAGGTCCTGGGCGGCCAGCCTGAGGGCGAGCTCGTCGCCGCGGCGGCGGGCGTTGGCCAGCTTGCCGAGGTCGCCGAGGAAGTGGTCCAGCTCCGGCTCGGCCGCGGGATGGAGCAGCCGGGACCGCTCCAGGCGGCTGCGCCAGCCGTCGGCGACCCAGCACGGCCGCAGCGGCTCGGCGGCGGCCAGCCCGAACGCCCAGTCCTGGCTCTCCCGCTGGCTGGCCAGCCACTGGTCCACGTCGCGGACCCACGCCTCCATCCGGACTAGCCGCGGCCCGTCGGTGTCGAACCAGGCCGGTAGCTCGTCGCGCGGCCCTTCGTCGACCAGGACGTCGAAGTCGAGGTCGCTGCCGGGCCCGGCGTCGCCGCGCACGTGGCTGCCGGCCAGGAGCACCGCCACCGCGCCAGGGACCTCCTGGCGCAGCCGCCGCACCCAGCGCTGGACGAGCTCCTCGCCGGCCATCCTCGGAGCGTGGCAGCCGCGGCCCGGCGGCGCCACCGGTTTGGCGCGCTGGGCGGTACGCTCCCGGGCATGAGCCTCCCACCCGGGTACCAGGTCCGGGCGCCCACCCCGGACGACCTCGACGAGGTCGCCGGGGTGCTGGTCGCCGGCGACCTCGCCGACGCCTCGGAGAGCGTGCTGGAGGCGGACTTCGTGCGGGACCAGTGGAGCCTGCCGGGCTTCGACCTGGCCGCCGACGCCTGGGTCGTGGTGGATCGTGGGGACGCGATCGTGGGGTACGGGCAGGCCAGGCGCGAGGAGCCGGCCGTGGTGGAGTCCTGGGGGGTCGTCCACCCCGACCACCGGGGGCGGGGCATCGGCGCCTGGCTGCTGGACCGCCTCCAGCGGCGGGCGTCCGAGCTGCTGGCGGGGCTGTCGGCGCCGCGGTTCCGGCACGCGGCCAACGGCAGCGACCGCGCCGCCGCGGCGATGCTGCACGCCAGGGGCCTGCGCCTGATCCGGCACTTCTGGCACATGCGGATCGAGCTGGCCGAGGGGTTCGAGCCGGGCCCGCTGCCGCCGGGCATCCAGCTCCGCGGGATCGACCCGGGCGTCGACCTCCCGGCCGTCCACGAGGTCGTCGAGGCGGCGTTCGCCGACCACTGGGGCCACCACCCGGAGCCGTTCGACCGCTGGGCCCGGGAGCGCACGGGCAGCCCGAGCTACGACCCGACGCTGTGGCTGCTGGCCACGCAGGCGGGGCGGCCGGTCGGCGCCCTCACCGCCAGCGTGTCCGGCGGGCGTGGCTGGGTGGACCAGCTCGGCGTGCTGGCGCCCGACCGGGGCCGCGGCATCGCCGCGGCGCTGCTGCGGCGCTCGTTCGCCACCTTCGCGGGTCGCGGGCTCCGGCAGGTGCTGCTGAACGTGGACGCGGCCAACCCGACCGGGGCGACCAGGCTCTACGAGCGCGTGGGGATGCAGGTGGTCAACCGCTGGGACGTGTGGGAGCGCGCGCTGGCCGGCTTCCCGCCGTAGCCGCCGCTGCCCTCAGATGGCCGACCAGCCGCCGTCGGAGGGCAGGATGGCCCCGTTGACGTTGCTGGCGTCGTCGCTGAGCAGCCAGCAGATGGTGGCGGCGAGCTGCTCGGCGGTGGCCACCGGCGGGATGGTGGTCTGCATGATCGGGCCGAGCACGCCGGCGGCGTGCTCGGACTTGAAGGGCGCCTCGATGTTGGTGGCCACCGGGCCGGGCGCGACAGCGTTGGCGCGGATGCCCTGGCCCTTGTAGAAGACCGCGGTGCTCTTGGTGAGGCCGTTGACCGCGTGCTTGGAGGCGGTGTAGGCCACTCCGGACGCCGAGGCGCGCAGGCTCGCCTCGGAGGAGACGTTGACGATCGCGCCGCCGCCCGCCTGCAGCATCAGCGGCAGCACCGCGCGGGTCAGGCGCAGCGGCGCGGTGACGTTGACGGCGAACACCCGCTCCCAGGTGGCGTCGTCGACCTCGGCCGGCGGCAGGAACGCGTCCATGATCCCGGCCACGTTGGCCAGGGCGTCCACCCGGCCGCCCGCCGCCGCCACCACCGCACGCACGCCCTCCTCGGTGGCGATGTCGCCGGCGACCGGGACCAGGTCCAGGTCGGGGACCTCCTCGGTGAGCTGCTTGAGGCGGTCGGCCGCGAGGTCGGCGGCCACCACGCGGGCGCCCTCCCGGGCCAGCCGCACCGCGGTGGCGCGCCCGATGCCGGAGCCGGCGCCGGTGACGATCGCGGTCCTGCCCGCGAAGCGGTCGGGGGTGAACGACATGGTGTGCGCCTCCAGTGACGGGATCGGAGCTACTCGCCGATGACGCGCAGGTTGTAGGTGGTCTTGAGGTCGGGAACCCAGTCGTCGAAGAACCGGATGCCGTGCGGCTCGCCGAGGCGATTCAGTTCGTCGAGCCCGATCGGCCCTTGCCGCAACCGGTCGCCGAAGTCCTTGAAGAACAGCTCGAAGCCACCCGGTGTGTACAGCTCGATGATGCGCGCCGGCGCGGGCCCCGCGTTCCACATGGTGTGGGGGATGCGGCGAGGCTTCAGCACCCAGCAACCGGGTGTCGCCTTGACGACCTCGTCGCCGACCCGGGCGTGCATCTCGCCTTCGAGGATGTAGAGCCAGACGTCGTTCTGGTGCACGTGTGGCGGGAGGAGCAGGCCCGGCTCGAACGGCTGCTCGATGATCGAGATGACCCCGTCGGTCTCCTCGCCGTACAGCTTGATGACGACGCCGTCGGCGTCGTCGCCGTCGTCCCTGGTGATCAGCGTCCTGCCCTTGACGCGTTCAGGCATGGCGCACCTCCTTGGCATCCCGAGCGTAACGCAGGTCGGTGATCCCGAGACCGCGGCGGTCACAGGGCGGCGAGCTGGCGCAGGCGGTCCAGGCAGCGGCCCCTGGTGGGGCCGATGCTGCCGATCGGCATGTCCATGGCCACGGCCACCTGCTGGTAGCTGGGGGGCGGGTCGGCCATCAGCACCCGGAGCAGCGTCTGGCAGCGGGCCGGCAGCGCCGCGAACGCCTGCCACAGCACGTCGCTGCGCTCGGCCGCCAGCGTGCGCGCCTCCGGCGAGTCCACCGGCGGGCCGGACCGCTCCAGCTCGGCGTCCAGCGCGGCGTCGTCGCCGACCGGGAGCTGCCGGCGGGCGCGGCGCAGGATGCGCAGCGACTCGTGGCGGGCGGTGGACGCCAGCCAGGTGCCGACCCGCTCGGGGTCGCGGAGGCGGTGCAGGTGCTCGACCAGGCGCAGCCAGGCGGTCTGGCTGACGTCGGCGGCGTCGGCGCGGCTCAGGCCGTGGGCGCGGGCCACCGACCAGACCAGGCCGCCGAAGCGGCCGATCAGCCCCTCCCAGGCCCGCTGGTCGCCCTTGGCGGCGGCGTGGACCAGCTCGGCCAGGTCCGTCTGCTGCTCCATGCGCCTAGACGTTGGAGTCGGGGAAGGACGCCTTGCGCCGCCGGACCCATTCGCGCAGCTCCTCGTCGACCGCGTCGTCGATCGGCGGTGGCTGGTAGTCGGCGAGCATCCGCCGC
>Ga0081538_10001063_pt2 | contig 17141 bp, 12 predicted proteins | sample TabmetS5T2R1_FD_71022 | JGI IMG/M metagenome (GOLD analysis project Ga0081538, IMG submission 71022) | Tabebuia heterophylla rhizosphere microbial communities from the University of Puerto Rico - S5T2R1 | ecosystem: Host-associated > Plants > Roots > Rhizosphere ... | reverse complement strand
CGTCGGCGACCCGGATCTCGAGGCGCGTGGCGCCGCCGCGCTCCGGCGGGATGCGGACAAAGGCGGTCCGGTTGTCCCAGCCCCAGTTCGCGTGTGTGGGCGCCAGCGAGTCGGGCCGGATGCGCCGGTAGGCGTTGATCGTGGGGTTGAGGAACGCCATCAGCCCCGCGGCGTGGGCGAGCACGCCGGCCGTGAACGCCCGCAGCTCGGCGCTTACGCCGTGCTCCCGACCCGGAGCGTCGAAGGCGTTGCGCTCGTCCCGGTTCAACGAGACGTGGAGATGCGTGCCCGAGCCACCCTGGTCGTTGAAGGGCTTGCCCATGAACGTGGCCGCTAGTCCACGACGGGCCGCGATGTCCTTGACGGCCGCCTTCAGGCGGAACGCCCGATCGGCGGCCCGCAGCGCGGCGGTGTGGAGCAGGTTCACCTCGTACTGGCTGTTCATGAACTCGTGGTTGACGGCGAGCACCTCCAGCCCGAGCCGTGACAGCGCGTCGGTGATCTCCCGCACGATGCCGCCGGGATCCGCCTGGGGACCAACCGTGTAGACCATGCTGGGTTGGTCGATGTGACGGCGGATGCCGTGTGGTGCCGCCGGATCGCGTCGGAGGAGAAAGAACTCGAGCTCGGGGCCGATGATCGGATCGAAACCCGTCGCCCTCAGGTCGTCGACGGCCCGGCGCAGGGTCCCGCGCGGGTCGGGGATGGGCGCTCCCCCCGCGACCGGCTCGAGATTCGCCAGGCAGCTCGCCACGCCCGGCTCCCAGGGCAGCGTCGTCATGCTCGACATGTCGGGACGGGCGATGAGGTCCGGATAGCCCCGGTCTCCGCCGACAACGGGCGTCTGGCGCAGGTCGGTGCCCATTACAGCGGCGCAGAAGCGAAGGCCGTTCTCGATTACGTGGTCGAACTCCGCGATCGGTACCTCCTTGCCACGGGCGACGCCGTGGAGATCGGGGTAGACGACGCGGATCGACGTCACCGGCGTGCCGGTCGGGCCTTCGGTGGCGGCTTCCCAGCCGGGGATCGCCGCGGGGCGGGAGTCGGGCTGCACGGGAAAAGGCTAAGCCAGACGGATGCTCTAGGCGCCGTGCACGCGAACTGGGTTTGCATCCGCCGCGGAATGCTGTTCAACTTGGCAGTGTCTGCCGGGGTTGAGAGAGAGTTGGTCCCGGGATTAACGGTCTGCGCTCCGCGCTTTACGTACTGATTTCGCTCGTGCTAGTTGCCGCGGCGCTGTCGTCGGCCGTCTCGGCCCCACGCGCCGCGCTCGACTTCAAGCGCTGCACCAACGTCGACATCGGCTTCACGAACGTGCGGGTGAGCGTTTCCCGAAGCGAGTGCGCCTCCGCGCTACAGCTGGTCCGCCGGTGGCTGCAGGCCGTGAGTCGGCGTGAGTGCAACCGGGCGAACGAGTTCTGCGACGACATCCGGGCGGGTCGCTGGCGCTGCGTGCGGGGCGGGACCGACCTCGTCATCCGACTGCGCTGCCGCCACCGGCGCAAGCGCGTCCGCGCGGTCTTGAGGCGACCGCAGACGAAGGTTCTTGCCGGAGCGGGCGATATCGCGAAAAGCGGCCCCGGCAAGGAGGCCACCGCCAGGCTCCTCGACGCCATCAACCCGCACGCAGTGGCCGCCGTGGGCGACCTTGCCTACCACGAGGGAACGCTCGAGCAGTTCATGACGCTGTATGACCCCACCTGGGGGCGTCACAAGGAGAGGACCAGACCAGCGCTCGGGAACCACGAGTATCAGACACCGGGCGCCGCCGGCTACTTCGACTACTTCAACGGCGCGGGCGTCACCAGCGGTCCCGCGGGCGAGCGGGCGAAGGGCTATTACGCCTACGACCTCGGGGCGTGGCGATTCTACGTCCTGAACTCGAATTGCACTCCGGCCGGCGGCTGCGGCGCGCTCTCGCCGCAGACGAAGTGGCTTCGCAGCGACCTAGCGGCGAACCCCCGCCTGTGCGTTGGCGCCTATTGGCACGACCCGCGCTTCACGGCAGGGCAGTATGAGGACGACGCCGACTTCGCGCACTTCTGGCAGGCCCTGTACGACGCGGGGGCCGAGCTGGTTCTCGTGGCCAGCGACCATCTCTACCAGCGCTACGTGCCGATGCGTGCGGACGGGACGGTGGATCCGGTGAAGGGCATCCGGGAGTTTGTAGTTGGCATGGGGGGCGCGGACCACTCGGACCTGAGACCCCGACCGGACGGGAAGCGCGAGGCGGCCAACGACGACACATTCGGCGTGATCAAGCTGGCGCTGCACCCCGACGGCTACGACTGGCGCTTCGTACCCGAGGCGGGGAAGACCTACAGCGACGCCGGCAGCGCTGCCTGCCACTAGCGCAACCACGCCTGGGCTTGGCCCGATTGTGGGTTGCGCCCTCCGTCGAAGCGCGGCCCCGGCGGCTCGATTTCTAGGCGAGCAGGCAATTTCCCCGGAAATTCCGCTCAAGGTGCTGCGTAGTCGTCCTGGTGGGTAGCTCACGCCACCGTGCTCGAGAGCGAGACGATGGATCGTTGACGCCGGCTGCACGGCGGCGGCGTGAACGGCTGGACGACGTCGCTCGCTTCGCGGCCGCTCGCGACAGCGGAGGGCCGGGCTGAAGATGGGCCGGCTTTCAAGGCTTGGCACTGCCGCGCCGACGACCGAGCTTCGCCGCGCTCGGCACGTCCAGCTCGGGGGATTCGCGCTCGGGCGCCGGCTTCCCCAACTCCCGGCGTCCATTCACATTGTGCTGATCCTCGCCGTCGCGGCCCTGGTTAGGGCCTGGCACCTCAACAGCATCGGGTTCAACAGCGACGAGGCGGTTTACGCCGGGCAAGCCGCTTCGCTCGCGAACTACGGACCGCTGGAGCCTTACTTCCCGACCTTCCGGGCGCACCCGCTCCTATTCCAAGCGCTGCTGTCCTTCGGTTTCCGGTTCGGTTTCGAGGAGCTCTTTGCAAGGGTCGTCTCCGCCGCGTTCGGGGTCGCAACCGTCTATCTGGTCTTCCTGACGGGTCGCGCGCTCTACGGGCGCCGAGTTGGGCTCGTCGGGGCCCTTTTCATCGCCCTGATGCCGTACCACGTGCTCGTCACGCGCCAGGTTCTGCTCGACGGACCGATGGTGTTCTTCGCGACGCTCAGCCTGTACCTGGTGATCCGCTTTGCCCACTCACAGCAACGAGCCTGGCTTGTTGCCGCTGGGGCTGCAATGGGGCTGACGTTCCTCTCGAAGGAGACGAGCATCGTGCTCCTCGGCTCGCTGTACGCGTTCTTCGCGCTCAGCCCGGCGATCCGCCTGCGCCTCAGCGACTTGGCTGCTTCGGCGGCTGCCATGGGCGTGGTCGCGTCGGCCTTCCCGCTGGCGATGAGCCTTGGCGGTAATACGGAGATCGGCGGCCAGTACCTCGCGTGGCAGATCTTTCGCCGGCCCAATCACGACTGGACGTTCTACGGGTCAACCGTGCCCGAATCGATGGGGCCGCTCGTCTTGCTTGCCGCCCTGGCCGCCCTCGTCTTCTTGCGCTACAGGCGCTCCTGGCGGGAGACCCTGCTGGTCAGCTGGATCGCGATCCCGACGGCCTTCTTCCAACTCTGGCCCGTCAAGGGCTTCCAGTACCTCCTGCCGGCCGCCCCCGCAGTCGCCATTCTGGCCGCATGGCTCGTCGTTGGCGGGCTCGGCACGAGTGGCGCGCTCCGGCGCGGGCTCGGCGGCCCACGGCTTGCCGCCGTAGCCACATGCCTCGTTGCCGTCAGCTTGCTCGTGCCGACCGTCCAGCGCGTGCAGCCGCGAGAGTCCGAAACCTTCCTGGCCGGCTCCGGCGGCGTGCCGGGCGGCAGGGAGACGGGCCGGTGGATCCGGCGGCACGTGCCAGAGGGCGCTCGGTTTTTGACGATCGGCCCTTCGATGGCCAACATCGTTCAGTACTACGGTCGCCGGAAAGCGTTCGGCGTCGCGGTCAGCCCCAACCCGTTGCACCGCAATCCCGCGTACGAGCCGCTGCCGAACCCCGACCTCCTCATTCGGCGCAACGATCTGCAATATCTGGTTTGGGACGCCTTCTCCGCGGCGCGGTCGCCCTTTTTCTCCGCTCGGATCATGCGGTACGCCGACCGGTTCCACGGCCGCCTCATTCACCAGGAGTCGATCCAGGTGACAACACCCGACGGGAAGCGGGCTACGAAGCCGCTGATCTCTGTCTACGAGGTCCGCCCGTGAAGGCGGGCACGGGTTCCCCTAAGACCCGCCTCGCGGCGTGCGTTGCTGTCCTCGTTCTCATCCCGGCTGGCAGCGCCGCTGGTGAGGATCGGGCGGCGGCCGAAAAAACGAAGACCCCCATCAAGCACTTCATTTCGCTTATGCAGGAGAACCATTCGTTCGACAACTACTTTGGGACCTACCCGGGCGTCGACGGCATTCCGGAGGGGACATGTATGCCGATCGACCCGCGGGCCGAGTTCCAGTGGGGCGGGCGCACGTGGCACTATGGCCAGCGGCACAGCTTCGGGCGCTTCCTTCGCCGCCGGGAAGGGCGAACGTACCCCGACTGGGCACGCAGTCACCCCGACGACGCCGCGCGAGTGTTCGGGGACGCCCGCGCTCAGGCTTCGGCCCCGCGCGGGGGATGCATTCGGCCGTTCCACATTGGCAACCGCGCCGTGCAGGACTTGGGACACAACACGCGTGTCTTCGCGGACCAGTTCGCGGGCGGGCAAATGAACGGCTTCGTCGACGCGATACTGCGCGACATGGGGCGGATCGGTCGGGTCGTGATGGGTCACTATGACGCCCGCGACCTTCCCTATTACTGGAACATCGCTGACGAGTACGTACTGTTCGACCGTTTCTTCACGTCGGCCGCCGGGGGCAGTGTCTGGAACCACATGTTCTGGGTGTCCGGGACGCCCGGCAACTACGAAGCCGACGTCATTCCGGACCGGGGTTTCGGTGACATCCCGACGATCTTCGATCGGCTGGAGGAGCGCGGCATCACATGGAAGTTCTACGTCCAGAACTACGACCCCACCATCAACTTCCGAAGCCCGCGCACCGGCGATCGCGGCTCGCAGCTCGTCTGGGTTCCGCTCCTGAATTACGCTCGCTTTCTCGACGACCCGAAGCTGTCTCGGCACATCGTCGACTTGGAGGAGTACTACGAGGACCTGCGGCGCGGGACGCTCCCGGCGGTCTCGTACATCGCCCCATCGGGATCGAGCGAGCATCCCCCGGGCAGCATCCAGGCCGGCCAGCGCTTCGTCAGGAATCTCATCAACGCGCTTATGCGGAGTAGCGTCTGGAAGAGCTCGGCCTTCAGCTGGACCTACGACGACTGGGGTGGCTTTTACGATCACGTTCGCCCCCCGCGCGTCGATCCATACGGCTACGGCTTCCGCGCGCCAGCGCTGCTCGTTAGCCCCTACGCCAAGCGCGGCCGCGTCGACAGCACGACCCTCGATTTCACGTCCTACCTCAAGTTCATCGAGCATAACTGGGGAATTGAGCCGCTCGCCCGCCGCGACCGTCGGGCCAACAACCTCTTGGGCGCCTTCGATTTCACCCGTCCGCCCCGAGAGGCGAGGTTCGTCTCAGGTGTGCGTCATGAACCCATGAGGGAGGAGCCGCGTCGAACCGCGATTTACGCTATCTACGCGCTGTCGTTTGCGTTCACCGCGGCGATGATCGTCTTGGCGGTGAAGACCGCCCGGCGCGAGCGGCGCCCACCACGTGTCCGGGAGCGAGCCCGCAGGTGACCGCGTCGCGCGGTGCTCTCCTGAGCGTGCTGCTCTGTGCTGGGGCGACCCCCTTCTGTCCCGCTCCCGCACACGCGCAGGGAGGCAGCGGCGCGACTGCCCTCACCGTCCAGACGGTACCCGTGCTCGAGGGCGTCCGCTTCACGGTCGGCGGGCGCACTTATCGGACGGACGCGCGCGGACGCGCCCTCGTCGTGGGCTCGGCCCCCAGACTGGTGGATCGGATCAGGATTCCGGACACCGAGATCGCACCTGGCGTGCGGGCTCGCTTCAGCCGTCGCAAGGGGGACAAGTACCTGTTCGACTTCCTGTACCGGGTGCGGATGTCATTCAGAGATACGGCTGGCCGCCGTGTCAATTCGAGCAGGGTGACATCGGTCACGTTCAAGGGAAGCCACGGCGTTCGGCGAGCGATGAAGCCCAGGGGCTGGCAATGGCTCCAGGGTGCGAGAGTCGTGCCCACCAGACAGGGGCACAGGAAGAAAAAGCTGACCTGGGTTGTGGAGAAAGCAATCGTCGACGGGTCGAACGTCGTGAACCGCAACCAGCAGAGCTTCGTGCCCGCGAGGACACAGAGGATGCGGGTCGAGCTGCTCCTCTACCCCGCGCATTTCTCGGCTCGCGACGCGCTGCTCAACTTTCCGCTCGGCTCCCGCGTCAGGCTCGAGTACCCCAACGGTCGCGTCGAGCGCCACGAGTTCGGGGACAACGCGGAGCTTACGCTTCACTCCCTGCCGCGCGGTGAATACGTAGTCAGCGTCGAGGGCCCAGGATTCGCGTTCGAGCGACCGGTGGCCCTGTCGCGGGAGCAGACCGTCGAGCTCGAGCTCTTGAGTTACCTCGACCTGGGACTGAGCCTCGGCGCGCTGGCCTCGATCGCCCTCGGCCTGGTCCTCGTGGGACGCCCTCACCTGGCGAGGCCTCCCCGCTGGCTAAGCACGGGCCTGCCCCGCGCGCTCGAACATCCGCTGCCGATCGCCCGCTGGCGGCGCACCAGCCGATCGCGCCGGGCCGAGGAACCACGGAAGACTACCCGGCGCCGGCCCCAGGAGGGGCTGAGCAAGCCCCCGAACTGGCGCGATTCCATCCCGCGCGCTGCGATCGCCAGCGTCGCATTCGGAGTTCTTGTCGTGCTGCTCTTCGGGCGCGACCCTTACGTGGGGGCAATGCTCGCCGTCTTCATGTTCCTTCTCTACCTCCCCCTCAGCTACGGCACCGACAAGGCCATGTACAAGGCCCGTTCGCACGCGCGCAGTGAGGCGATGCGCACCACCCGCCGACGGCGGCGCCGGAACCGGCCTAGCAAGCCCCGAGCCGGGCGCGGCCCATGAACCGCACGGCGATCGCCGCATTTCTGTTCGGCCATCGCCCCGCGGGGCGCCGGCCTCGCCGCCGGCTTTTCCTGGCTACCGTTGTGGTGGGCGCGGCTACGAGCGTGCTGTCGGTGCCGGCAGCCGCCGCGCCGGCGGCGACACCCCCACCCGTCTTCGCGTACTACTACATCTGGTTCGATCCCTCTTCGTGGAACCGCGCGAAAACGGACTATCCCACGCTGGGTCGGTACTCGAGCGACGAGCGACTGGTGATGCGGCGGCACATCCAGTGGGCGAAGGCCGCCGGCATCGAGGGCTTCATTGTGAGCTGGAAGAGCACTCCGACCCTGGACGAGCGATTGCGGGAGCTTGCGGAGGTCGCGCGCGCGGAGCGCTTCGAGCTCCTGGTGATCTACCAAGGGCTCGACTTCGAGCGCCAGCCGCTTCCCTCGGCGCGCGTCGCACGGGACCTTGAACTCTTCCGGGCGAGATATGCGCGGAATCCGGCGTTCGACAAGTTTGGCCGCGCCCTCGTGGTCTGGTCGGGGACGTGGCGGTTCTCGACCCGGGAGATCGCGGACGTCACGGGGTCGGTGGGCCCCGGGATTCTGATCCTGGCATCAGAGCGCAATGTTGACGGCTACCGACGCGTGGCTCCCTACGTCAACGGCAACGCGTACTACTGGTCCTCGGTCAATCCCCAGACCTTCCCGGGCTACGACGCGAAGCTGGCGGAGATGGGCATGGCGGTCCACCGGCGCAAGGGGATCTGGATCGCACCCGCCGCGCCGGGATTCGACGCCCGCCTCATCGGCGGCACGACCGTCGTCCCGCGCCGGAAAGGCGCGACCCTGCGGCGTGAACTCGATGCCGCGACCGCCTCCTCACCGGACGCAATCGGCCTGATCAGCTGGAACGAGTTCAGTGAGAACACGCACGTCGAGCCGAGCGTGCGACACGGCGGACGCTACCTCGAAGTACTCGGCGATGTCCGGGGGGCGACCGTCGACATCGACACGGACCTCGACTCCAGCGCGCCCGGCACCACCGGGCGAAGCTACGGGCCGGCGATCCTGGCTGGGCTCCTGGCGCTCGTCATCGGCGCCCTCGGGATGGCCGCTTGGCGCGCATGGAGCAAGCGGCGGACGCCATCGATGCACTAACCGCGAAAGGGATTCATGCCCGCCCGCCGTATCCCGGTGGGCAAGGGCGTGCGTGTGTCAACGACTCAAGACCGGAGGCAACGTATGGCATCGCCAGTAGCCGCGGTACGAGCTCTTCTGAGCGCTTCCCTGCTCGTCGGTGTGATCCTGCTGGCCCTGGCTCCCACGGCGCGGGCGGCACCACCGAACACCTATATCGACCGCGTCTACGACGCCGACACGGGCGACAACCTGATCGACGAGGACGGCTCCGGCGCGGAGAACGTTCGCGCCACCTTCCACGGCGACGGCATCGCGACGTCGAAGATTCGGTTCCGCTGCCGCGTGGACTCCCAGGCCTACGTGACCTGCACGAGCCCGTGGCAGAAGGCGGTCAGGGTCGGGAGCCACACGCTGACCGTCCAGGCCTACAACGTCAGCACGGCCAGCGCGACAACACGCCCGCAAGGCGCGACTTCGCCATGCAAGCACAGGCCGGCCCGCCTCCACCCCCGCCGCCCTCGGGCGGGGCGCCGGTCATCGCGGCCGCGGGCGACATCGCGTGTGACCCCACCAGCTCGGCATTCAACAACGGCCTCGGCACCGCGACTGGTTGCCGGCAAAAGTACGTGTCGGACCTCCTGGGTGACGCGGACGCGGTGCTCCCGCTCGGGGACATCCAGTACGAGGACGCCACCCTGGCGAAGTTCTGGCAGTCCTACGATTTGAGCTGGGGTCGCTTCAAGTCGAAGACCCGCCCCGCACCGGGCAACCACGAGTATCTCACCTCCGGCGCGGCCGGCTACTTCGACTACTTCGGGACGGCGGCCGGCGAGCGAGGCAAGGGCTACTACGCCCACGAGCTCGGCACCTGGCGGCTCTACGCGCTGAACTCGAACATCTCCATGTCGGCCGGATCCGCGCAGGAGCAGTGGCTGCGTCAGGATCTCGCCGCGAACCCGCGCAGCTGCGTGCTCGCTTACTTCCACCACCCTCGGTTCTCGGCCGGGAACTACTCGGACTCCACCTCGACCAAGCCGCTGTGGGACGCCCTGCACGCCCACCAGGCGGAGCTGGTGCTGAACGGCCACGATCACAACTACCAGCGCTATCGGCCGATGCGCCCCGACGGCACCGCGGACCCCACCGGGATCAGGGAAATCATCGTCGGGACGGGCCGCAAGAACCACACCGCGCTACGAGCCGACAGTCGCCGTGAGGCCGCCAACGACACAACATTCGGTGTCCTGAAGCTCACGCTCAGGTCGGACGGTTATGACTGGCGATTTGTGCCTGAGGCCGGCGCCACCTACAGCGACGCTGGCTCCAGCCCATGCCACTGAACACCGGCGTGCGCGGCATCTGGCACTACCGGTACTGCGTGTTGGTGCCGAGGTCCTTGATCGGAAGGAGCCGGTTGCCACTGAAAGCGTTGCCGCTCACCACGGTTCGGTGGCAGAGTCCGCTCGAGATGTTGAGGCCGTAGCGCTGGGTAGGGACGGCCTGGTTGTCGGAGCTGGTGTTGTTCGACACGACGTTGTCGTCGCAGGGGCGCGGGTCGACGGTTTCGATCCGGATCCCGTCCCTGCCTGAGACGTCGTCCGAGCTGTTGAAGACGCTGTTGGCGAGCAGCTGGTTGCGGTTACCAGCGTTTACGTTGATGCCGTCTCGGCCTGAGTTGTCGACCCAGTTGCCGGTCACCACGTTGTCGTTCGAGGGCTTGTTGGGCTGGCCGGCGGTCGTGGCGGATTGCGTCAGTTGGATGCCATGCCCCGCGACGTCCGTGACCGTGCAGCCCTCGATGCGATTGTTGCTCGCGGCGAGGAGCTCAATCCCGTCGCTCGGCACACCCGTGACCTCGCAGCTCCTGATCGTGTTCCGCTCGGCAGTGCGCGGTACACCGCCGACGATGTCCTTCCCGTCGAAGACGATCCCCCGGCCACGTGCACCCGTGACCCTCACGCGTTCGATCAAGGTGTCGTTCGCGCCGTCGAGGTCAATCGCGTCGCTCGTCGACCGGAAGTCCCCGCCGGCGCTGACCGTCAGGTCCCGGATCACCACGTTGTTCGCGGTCGAGACATCGAACGGCTCCGTGTCGCTCGGCGCGCTCGTCGAGTTGCGGATGGTGGTGAGGTCCATACCCTGCCCCTGGAAGGTGACGTTGGCGAGGTTCCTGAACTTCCACCAGGTGGAACCGAGATCGAAGTCACCGGCGCCGAAGCTGATGCTCCCGCCGCCCGACGAGTTCAGGTCCACGACGGCACTCTCGACCACCGCCTTGAGCGTCCCGGTGTACGTAGGTCCGCTGGGGTTCTGCGCCGTGTAAACGTCGCCGTTACGCGTCACGTCGAAGCGGGTTGCGGGGGCCGGGGCCTGCGCGACCAGCTGCGGCGGGTTCGCCCCTTCGCGGCTGCTGTACGCGGTCGCGGTGGCGCTGGGGCTCGTCAGCACGAAGGTGACGGGTCCGTCTCCCGTCACCGCCGACGACACGTCCAACTCGGACCAGCCGTTCGCCGTCACCTTCCCAGACGACGCGATGACCGGGCCGTAGGCGGGGGCGTTGTTGTAGTTGATACCGGTCTCAGACCACGAGGTATCGCTGGCCGAGCGGACCTGGAAGCCCACGGTGTTCCCGCTCGTCGCGTAGACGCGGAGCTTCGCCGATGAGCCCGGTCCAACGCCCTCGACGTCGAACCGGACGTAGCTCGTTACGACTGGGGAGGCATCGGTCCTGAGCGTCGTCCTGGCCCCGTTGTTCCTGGTCGGGGCCGCTGCCTCGACGTAGGAATCGCCGATCGGCGTAAACGTGGCGGCCTGCGCCCCGGGGGGCCACCCGGTGACTGACAAGGCCACGAGGAGGAGCAGCAACCGAAACAGCAAATGCCGCGGTGTGAGCGCTGTAGGCAGAACCCGGCCCACGGTCAACCTCTCCATTCTTGATAACAACGGGCCGTCGTGCCGCATACTCCCACGATGTCTTCGGGGGCGGGCGTGGCAATGAGGCGAACCACTTCAGCCGCCCTCGCGGCGCTCGCCGTGGTCGCTCTCGCGGCCTGCGAGCTGCAGCCCAACCCGGCACACGGCGCTCCTCCGCCGCCGAACACCGACGTCACGCTCCCGGCGCGGGCGGCCTTCTACTACCCGTGGTTTCCCGAGACCTGGACCGTCAACGGCGCGCACGTCTTCTACCACCCGGACCTCGGGTACTACTCGTCTGACGCACAGGCCGTAGCTGATGCCCACATCCGCGCGCTCGACTACGGCAACGTGAAGGTGCCGATCGCCTCGTGGTGGGGCCAGAAGCGGCACGCCGAGCACACCCGCATCCCGCTGCTCATGGACCGCACTGCGGCGCTAGGCAGCGGGATCAAGTGGACCCTCTATTACGAGAAGGAAGGCCGCTCCAACCCCACGGTGGCGCAGCTCCGGGCCGACCTTTCCTACATCTCCTCCCGCTACGCCAATCGGCCCGAGTTCGCGCGCGTCCTCGGCAAGCCGGTCATCTTCGTCTACAACGCGAACGACAGGACGTGCCGTGTCGCCAACCGTTGGCGCCAGGCCGCGGGCTCGACCTGGTATGTCGTCCTGAAGGTCTTCCCCGGCTTCGCCGCCTGCGCCCACAAGCCGAGCGCGTGGCATCAGTACGGGCCCGCCAGCCCGGCGCACTCCCACGACAAGAGCTACGTAATCTCGCCCGGCTTCGGGCGCGCGGACGAGGATCGCCCGCGCCTCATCCGCGACCCCGCCCGCTTCGCCCGGAACGTGCGCGACATGGTTGCCTCCGGTAAGCCCTGGCAGATCGTCACCAGCTTCAACGAGTGGGGCGAGGGAACGTCCGTCGAGGGCGCTCAGGAGTGGGCCAGCCCCTCGGGCTTCGGCATCTACCTCGACATCTTGCACAACTGACGGCGGCCCAGGTTCTCGGGCGTCGGGGACGCCTCTGTCAGGATCTTCTCCCCAACTGCATCGGAGCCAGGGGCGAGCGCGTTGACCCGCAGGCAGGTACGGACAGCCGTCGTGGCAGGCGCGATTACCGCGGCCGCGGCGGCCGCTGTCGTGACCCCCGCGTGGGAGTCAACGCGGAAGGACGTCGGGGCGCCGGCTCCAGCGGAGCATCCGCGTTACCCGACGCAGTCGCGTTCCCGTGAAGCCGTTCGAGCCGCCCACTTACGCCAGGCTGCGAACCGGGTGGAGGACACCTCGGCCGAGGCCTGCGAACGCTTCAGCACTAATACCTGGGCCGCCAAACTAAGTGTTCGGCCCGACCCGGAGGCTGTGGCGCGCACGCTCGCGATGCGTTACCACGAGAGGGCGATGAGGAACGCCGCCTACGAAGGCTGCCTGGGCACGCTCAAGGATCGCTGAACACGTAGCGCCCCCGCGAGCGCCGCGACCACTTGACGACCGGTCCTAATTCGGTACCGCCGTCCCCGCAAATTGGTCGGAAATTAAGCCCGAGGTGCTGCGTAGTCGGGATGGTGAGTAGCTCACGGTTGGGCCATGAGCCGGTCGGACGGCCCTGCGCACGAGAGTCTTCTGTGGCGATGGTGGTGCGCAGTAGCGCGGCGCGTCGGGGCGTGTCGGCACTGCTCAAGAACGAGTTTCGACTCGCCGCGGCATCGTCGACCCTTGACGCGCTGCTCACGTCGTGCGCCGATGGCGGACCCGATGCAGTCGTCGTCGAGCTCGACATGAACCAGAATCGTGGACCCATTAGCGCCGTCCGGCGCGTACACGAGGCGCTCCCCGACGCCCGCATCGTGGTCATCGCCGAACCGAGGCGGGAGCACGACGTCCGGCGCTTGCTTCGGGCAGGCGCCGATGGGCTCGTGCTCCAGTCGGAGGTCGAGCGTACGCTGGTCCCGACCGTACGCGCCGTGCTGGCCGGACAGCTTTCGCTGCCGCGCCAGCACCGCCATCAACTTGAGAAGCGGGCCCTCTCGTACCGCGAGCAGCAGGTGCTTGGCCTCGTGATCAACGGTGCGACGAACCGACAGGCCGCTGACGCCCTGACCCTTACCGAGAGCACCGTCAAGGGTCACCTCGCGTCGGCCTTCGAGAAGCTCGGAGTCCGGTCTCGGTCAGAGGCGGCAGTCGTGGTGCTGGACCCCGAGGCCGAGGCCGGACAGAGGCTTTCACCTTCCGTCTGGCCCCGTGCGCCCCGCGGCGGCCTCGACGCGCCGCTCCGGGGCGCGGGCACCCAGCGGCTACACGACCGACCGCAGCGCGCCGGGGCCTGAGGCAGAGGCGCCGGAGCATGAGTTCTTCGGCCGCGACGCCAAGCATCCCAGGACCGGGGGCGGACCCCATCGGCGACCGCGCCGCGACCGCGGACCCGGCGCTCTCCGTTGTCATCCCGACGAAGAACGAGGAAGGCAACATAGAGCAGCTCGTGGAGCGGCTCGACGCGGTCCTCGCGAGCACGGCTGCCGAGATCCTGTTTGTGGACGATTCGGACGACGGCACTCTCGAGGCAGTTGAGCGGTCGCGAGGCCTCAGCAGGCACGAGCTGCGGGCGATCCACCGGCCCCCCGATAGCCGGAACGGGGGACTTGGTGGTGCGGTCGTCGAAGGGATGCGCCAAGCCCGTGCCCCCTGGATCTGCGTCATGGACGCCGACCTTCAGCACCCGCCGGAGATCATCGAGCGGCTCGCCGCGAAGGCGCGGGAGCAACCACTGGACCTGATCGCCGCAAGCCGCTTCGGGGCGGAAGGCTCCCCGGGGGAGTTCGGGCCATTCCGCAGAGGGCTCTCGTGGGTCTCGGCCGGATCCGCGACCCTCGTCTTCCGCCGCCGACTGCATCACCTGACCGACCCGATGAGCGGCTTCTTCATGGTGCGCCGAGCGGCGCTCGATCTCGACGCCCTACAGCCGAGTGGCTTCAAGATCCTGCTCGAGATCGTCGTCCGCACGCCCGGGCTCCGCATCGCGGAAGTCCCGTTCGAGTTCGGCACACGCTACGCGGGCGAGAGCAAGGCGTCGGCCCGCGAGGGAGCGCGCTACCTGGCGCAGCTCTGGCGCCTAAGGGCGGGCAACCTCGCAACTCACGTCGGCCGTTTCGGCCTGGTCGGGGCCACCGGGCTCGTCGTAAACACGCTGGTGCTCGCTGCGCTGGCCGACCTCGCGGGCCTCTATTACGTCGTCGCCGCGGTGTTCGCCACGCAGGCGTCGACGCTATGGAACTTCACCTTCACGGAGCTGTGGGTCTTCTCCGACCGCGAGCACCGCCGTCGAGGGCTGCGCCGGATGGCGATGTTCTTCGCGGTGAACAACCTCGCCCTCGCGCTGCGAGTGCCGGTGCTAATCGCCTTGACCTCGGGCCTCGGGATTCACTACGTGGTTTCGAACCTGGTTTCGCTCTTGCTGATTTTCGCTCTTCGGTTCACGGTGGCGGACCTCTGGATCTGGGCGAAATCCGACTCCCTCGCCGCCGAGGCTTCCTTCTACAGCTACGACATCCACGGTCTCCTGACAGTGACCTCACAGGTGGCCCTCCCGGAGCTCGCGCGCTTCCGGGTCCCCGAGCAATTGGTTGATCCGAGCGTGAGCGTGCGCATTGGGGCGGTTCGGCGTGGCCCCGATCACAACGCCTTCGTCCACGAGGGGTCCTCGCGGATCTCCTATGTCGAGGGCCGAGGCGGCTTCGGGTTCGGAGCTCTAATCGAGGCCGGGGAGCGAATCGAGGTCGTGGCCTCACCGCTCTTGGGGCGCTCGCCGCACGTGCTCTACACCAACGTGGTCGAGCCGATCCTGCGCTGGACCTTCGCCGAGAGTGGCTACGCCCTCGTGCACGCCGCGTGCATCGCGAACGGGAACGACGCCCTCCTTATCACAGCCAAGACAGACACCGGCAAGACGACGACCTGCCTGCAGACGCTGGACGGCCGGCCGTACCGCTTCGTCTCAGATGACCTGACGCTGCTCTCGCCGGACGGGCGTGTTCTGACGTACCCGAAGCCGCTGACCATCAGCCGGCACACCCTGAGGGCGGTGAAGAAGCCGCTGCTCACACGGAAGGAGCGAGTCATGCTCCTGTATCAAAGCCGCCTGCACTCGCGCTCGGGCCGGCGCGTCGCGATGGTCCTCGCCCGAACCCGTCTGCCGGCGGCCACGATCAACGCGATAGTTCAGCTGGTCGTGCCGCCGCCGAAGTTCCAGGTGGATCGTCTCCTGCCCGACGTGGAGCTTGCGCTCGAGGCAAAGCTCGCCGGCGTTGTCGTACTTCAGCGCGGCGGTCGGGGCGACATCGCTCTCGCCCGCGAGCAGGCACTGGACATCCTTCTCGCCAACTGCGAGGACGCCTACGGCTTCCCGCCCTATGCGGACATCGAGCACTTCCTCCACAGTCGTAACGGAACCGACCTACGCGCGATCGAGCGCGAGACGATCGCGCGCGCGCTCGGTCAACTCCCGGCTCTTCTTCTAAAGAGCGAGACGATGGACTGGCACCGGCGTGTGGCGGCGCTGGTCCGGGGCGCCAACGGCGCCGGACTGGCTGGTGCCGCGCAGAACGGCTGGGACCCTTTCAACGCCCTCGGCCCAGACGGGTCCGACACCGTGGATGCGGACGTCCGGGCTCCCGGTGCTGCGGGTTCGTTCCCAGATCCCTGATCGGCGGCAGGTCCTCGCTCATCACGCTGCGCCGGCTCGACGCAAGGCTCCTGCGTGAATTTCGGACTCGCGCGCATACGCCCAAGGTCGAACGGGCTGTCGCCGCGTACTCGCGGTTGGGAGAGCACAGCTACATGTGGTTCATGCTGGCGACGGCCGGAGCGGTCGGGCATCGCGAAAGCCGTGGCGTGTATCTCCGGGCGCTGCGAACTGTCGCGGCGGCAGAGTTGGCAGCCGCCGCCCTCAAGCGGCTCGTACGCCGCAGGCGGCCGCGGATCGATGAGCTTCCTGTTCTCGTTGCCGTGCCCTCCGATCTCTCCTACCCATCAGCGCACGCGACGACCTCGTTCGCCGCTGCCAACATCCTCGCCACAGCGATGCCGCCCGCGCCTCTCTACGGCGCGGCCATGCTGATGGCGGTTACGAGGCCGTACTTGGGGGTCCACTACCCCTCCGACGTGCTCGCCGGGATGCTCCTTGGCGTCGGTCTCGCAAAGCTCGTCCCGTAACGCGGCCCTGGTCGGTGCCGAAGCGGCTGGGTTCCCTCATCGGCGGCCGTAGTCGTGTGCGCCAGTTATCCGGGTGTGAACTTGCTGTGAACGCAACCCCGGGTTATGTTGATTCGTAGTCCCTTTTTGGGTCCCCACCCCTACCTGCGGGTGCTCGCATGGATGCCCCAAGCCACCAGGCTCGACCTCAACGGGGGAAGTTCGGCACGTTCCAATCGAACGCCGGCGGCTCCACCCCGCGCGGGCGGCGGTTCTCACATGCTGGAGCCAGCGCGGGAAGCGACGACGAGCTCATCAGGCAAGCGATAGCAGGGGCGCGAGAGGGCGATCGGGCGGCGGCGGAGTACTGCTATAGCCGCTTCGCCGGCACCGTGCAGCGTTATGTCGAGAGCATTGTCCGCGAACCGCACGACGCCGAGGACATCACGCACAACGTCTTTATCAAGATCTTCGGCTCCCTGGAGCGCTATGACGAGCGCGTCGCGCCTTTCTCCGCCTGGCTTCTGCGGATCGCCCGCAACGCCGCCCTCGACCATCTCCGTCGTAGCCGGACGCTGCCGTCTGAACAGCTGGCCGGCAGGCGGGCTGCGGTCACCAGGCGAGATCCGGACGCGAGCGCCACGCTTCGCGACGCGTTCGAGACGTTGCCCGACCACCAGCGACTGGTCCTGTTCCTCCGGCACGTGCTAGGCCTCTCGCCAGGTGAGATCGCCGACGTGCTGGGGAGGACCGAAGCGTCGGTGAACGGCCTCCAGCACCGTGGACGCGGAGCGCTCAAGGCGGCACTCAGGCGAGCCGACATGACGCCCGCCACCGCGCC
>Ga0081538_10002681_pt1 | contig 17150 bp, 17 predicted proteins | sample TabmetS5T2R1_FD_71022 | JGI IMG/M metagenome (GOLD analysis project Ga0081538, IMG submission 71022) | Tabebuia heterophylla rhizosphere microbial communities from the University of Puerto Rico - S5T2R1 | ecosystem: Host-associated > Plants > Roots > Rhizosphere ... | reverse complement strand
GCCGAAATGCTCCTTCACCTTCTCGATGATCTTGGGCATGCGGGTCATGCCGCCGACCAGGATCACCTCGTTGATGTCGGAGGCCTTCAGGCCGGCATCCTTCAGCGCCTTGCGGCACGGCTCCATCGTGCGCTCGATCAGGTCATCGACCAGCGATTCGAGCTTCGCGCGGGTGAGCTTGATGGTGAGATGCTTCGGACCGGTCTGGTCCGCCGTGATGAACGGCAGGTTGACCTCGGTCTGCATCGCCGACGACAGCTCGATCTTCGCCTTCTCCGCAGCTTCCTTCAGGCGCTGCAGTGCGAGGCGGTCCTTGCGCAGGTCGATGCCGTTGTCCTTTTTGAACTCGTCCGCCAGGTAGTCGATGATGCGCGCGTCGAAGTCCTCGCCGCCGAGGAAGGTGTCGCCGTTGGTCGACTTCACCTCGAACACGCCGTCGCCGATCTCCAGCACCGAGATGTCGAAGGTGCCGCCGCCGAGGTCATAGACCGCGATGACGCCGGCGCCCTTCTTTTCCATGCCATAGGCGAGTGCTGCCGCGGTCGGCTCGTTGATGATGCGCAGCACTTCCAGGCCGGCGATCTTGCCGGCGTCCTTGGTGGCCTGGCGCTGGGAGTCGTTGAAATACGCCGGAACGGTGATGACCGCCTGGGTCACCTTCTCGCCGAGATAATTCTCGGCCGTTTCCTTCATCTTCTGCAGGATGAAGGCGGAAATCTGCGACGGCGAATAGTTCTTGCTGTGGGCGCTGACCCAGGCATCGCCGTTGTCGCCGGAGACGATCTTGTACGGGACGAGGCCCATGTCCTTCTTGGTCAGCGGATCGTCGAACCGCCGGCCGATCAGGCGCTTGATCGCGAACAGGGTGTTCTCGGGGTTGGTCACCGCCTGGCGCTTCGCGGCCTGGCCGACCAGGCGCTCGCCGGAATCCGTGAAGGCGACCATCGAAGGCGTGGTGCGCGCGCCTTCCGCATTCTCGATCACCTTCGCATCCTTGCCGTCCATCACGGCGACGCAGGAATTGGTGGTGCCGAGGTCGATGCCAATGACTTTGCTCATCTCTTCCTCTCAATCTCAGCAAGTCCCTTGCGCAGCCTTCCCTTGAAGCGCCGCGGGGACTCCCGTCGGTATTGCTCGATTTGGCGGTCAGTTAAGCCGCCGTTCAGCGGCCCTCCAGCCGGCCATGGGCCGGTTCCGAAAGACCCCCGAATTTCCGCAGGGATATATAGGGTCTTTTCCAGCCGTTGCAAGACGATGGCAGCGCCAGGCCCGTGCCCACTTGGAACGCAGCGGCAACCCGCCATGGCGGCGTTTGGGCCGCAATTTTCGGTTCCAGGAAAGGGGCTTGGGACTTTGTTCAGGCGCCCATTGAGCCTGAAAGCCGGCCGTGGGAGGATCGGCCATTCGGCCTAATGGGGAGACCGTCATGGCCCGCGAGATCCAGTCGCAATCGAACCGGCCCCAGGGCGGGAAGGCGGTCCTTGGCCTGCTGGCCAACGCGGTCTTCTGGTTCATCGTCGCCGTCGCGGTGCCGGTCGAGGAGTTTCTCCGCGAAATCCCGGAAATCGCGCGCTACGCCCATTGGGCGCCGTTCGTGTTCTACGGCCTGGCGCTTTGGAGCTTCATCCGCGCCATCCGCACCCTGCAGCGCCTGGCCGCCAGCCGCATGTGGACTCCCCGGATCCGGGTCGCCGGCGCCTCGGCATCATCGCAGCCCACCGGCAGCAAGCGCGCCAAGACCGGCTCGACCGTCGCGGTGACGCGCCCGCCGACTGTGCAGCGCATGCGCTGAGGCCGCCATGCCCGACGACAGCCCGAAGGCTCCGAACAGCGCCAGCATCCTGACCGCCGCCATCCTCAGCGGCGCCCTGATCATCGCCGTCGTCGGCACTTTCCTGCCGGACCTGATCGGCATGGAGGGCCCGCCCGCGATTTTCCTGCGTCTGGTGTTCTACGCCGTCGCCGCCATCGACGTCGTGATCGCGTTCTGGCTGCGCGGCCGCATCAACAAGGCGCGGCAGGCGAGCGGGCGCAGCGGCAACACCGTCCAACACCTGCGCTGAAACTCCCGGGAGAACCGTATGCCCAGCCAGCAGCCCACGCGCGCATCCATCAAGACCGTGTTCATGATCATGTTGATTGGCGCGGCCCTGATTGCGCTGATCGCCGCGTTCCTGCCGTCCATTGTCGGCTTCGATGACGAGACGACCACGATCATGCGCGTCGTGCTCTGTGCAGCCGCGGCGGTCAGCGTCGGCCAGGCCTTCTGGCTCAAGGCGAAGTTGACCAAGCAGCTGCCCCCGGAGGAGCGCAAGAGCGGCGGCACCATCCAGCGCCAGTGACGTGCAGCTCCCGGATATCGCGCGCGGTCGCGGCCGCGCTATGATCCCGGCATGATCATCTCGGCCAGCTACCGCAGCGATATCCCGGCCTTTCACGGCGACTGGTTCCTGGCGGCGCTCGCGGCGGGTGAAGTCTCGGTCGCCAATCCCTATAGCCAGCGTCCCTATCGCGTTGATCTGCACCCCGAGGCGGTCGATGGCTATGTGTTCTGGACCCGCAATGCGCGGCCGTTTGCGCGCGCCCTCGCGGCGGTCGCGGCGCAGGACAAGCCGTTCGTCGCGCAATACACCATCCTCGGCTACCCGCGCGCCGTCGACACCAACGTGATCGATCCCAGGCTCGCCATCGACAATGCCCGCGCCATCGCCACGCAATACGGCCAGCGCGTGGTGGTGTGGCGCTACGATCCGATCCTGCTGACGCCCGGAACCGAGACCGGCTGGCACCGCACCAACTTTACGCGCCTGGCAGACGCGCTCGCCGGCACGACCGACGAGGTGGTCGTCTCCTTCGCACAGCTCTATGCCAAGTCGGCGCGCAACCTGGCCAAGGCCGGCATCGCCTGGCGGGTGCCGGAGCCGGCGGAACAGGCTGCCCTGATCGCCGATCTCCGCGCCATCGCGGCCGAACGTGGCATTGCCCTCACCCTCTGCACCCAGCCGGAGCTCGCGGCCGCGCCGGCTGCGCGTTGCATCGATGCCGCGCGCCTGGCCGACGTCGCCGGCCGGCCGATCGCCGCCGCCGCCAAGGGCAACCGCCCGGGCTGCCTGTGCGCCGAATCCCGCGACATCGGCGCCTATGACAGCTGCGTCCATGGCTGCCGCTATTGCTATGCGGTGGCCGACCACGAGGCGGTCCAGCGCCGCCTGCGCGCCGGCCGGCAACCGGCGCCCATTGAACCGACCGGGGTCTGACCGCCCCCATCTTTTTCTCTCTTGGGAACCGGCCACAGGAGAGTCATCCTGGTGCCGGGACGGCCTATACGACTGCCGCGCCTGTTGGGCCGGGGTCGTTAACAATTCGGTATCGACTGGTGCATGAGAATCAGGGGCTTAGCCGGACCCTGGTGGTTGGGCAGTGCATGAATACGGAACGAGCGAGCGTGTCGGACGGCGACCGGGCGGCGAATCCCAAACGGGCTGATCTGGAGCGCCTGCGCGCTGCCTGGGCGGTGGCGGCGGACGCGTTGCATCGCGCTGAGCGGGCGTCCGAAGCCTCCGACTCCATGCGCGCCGACCGCGACGCGCAGAGCCGCTTCATGGCCATCCTGGCCCACGAGCTGAAGAACCCCCTTAACGCGATCTACGGCTACGCCCAGTTTTTGCGCCAGCCGGAGGTGGGGTCGGACCCCGCCGGCCGGCTGGACAAGCTCGCCACCATCGAGGCAGCCGCCAAGCACCTGATCGGCCTGGTCGGCGACATCCTGACCAGCGAGCAGATCGAGAGCGAAAATCTCGAGATCGATTCCGAGCTGTTCGAGGTGAAGCCGCTGATCGAGGAGGTGGCGGCCCTGGAGCGGGTGGCGATCCAGGCCAATGGCAACAACCTCATCCTGTTGCTGCCAGCCGATTGCGGCACGATCACCTCGGACCGCCGGCGATTGGCGCAGGTCCTCATCAACCTGCTCAGCAACGCCGCCAAGTTCACCCGCAAGGGCGAAGTCGCCATCACCGTGGTGCGCGACGAGGACAACAGCCTCCTCATTACCGTCACCGACACCGGCGCCGGCATCGCGCCCGAACGCAAGGCGGAATTGTTCGAGGCGTTCTCCGCCATCGGCGGCACCGAGGCGCGCAAGGCCGGTGGCCACGGCCTTGGCCTCTACATCACCGCGGGCCTGGTCAACCGCCTCGGCGGCAGCATCAGTGTCGACAGCGAGCTCGGCAAGGGCACGCGCATGACGGTGTGGCTGCCCGACCTGCGCACCCAGCGGCGGCCCGAGCGGCCGGGCGAGTCCGAGCTGCTGACCATGGGCTTCACGCAATCGCTGCCGGCGCTCGATCCGCTGCTGCAGCAGGTCGACGCCGACTATTTCCTGGTCGGCAGCGTGTTCGAGTGCCTGACCGAGATCGGCGAGCACGGCCATGCGCAGCCGGCGCTGGCGCGCTCCTGGCACCAGATCGACGCGCGCACCTGGATGTTCCGGCTCGACCGCTCGGCGCGCTTCCACAACGGCGATCCGCTGACCGCCGAGGATGCGCTCGCCACCTTCGGCCGTGTGCGCCGCATGCTCGACGATCCGAATTGCGAGATGCAATCGACCACGCCGGACCTCGAAGCGTGGGAAGCGGCGGACGAGCACACCATCGTCTTGCGCAGCCGCACGCCCTCGCCCTTGTTCCTCGAGCAGCTGGCGTCGATCCCGATCGTGCATCGCAACGCCGGCAACCTGCCGGTCGGCGTATTCAACGTCGCGCACGCCATCGGCACCGGACCCTATCGCCTGGTCGATTACGGCAACCACGGCCTGCGCCTGATCGCGCATCCGCGCCCGGGCAAGACGCCGGCGCAGTGGAAAGTGGTGATCGGCCGCCGCTTCCGCACTGCCGCCGAGGCGGAGAGCGCGCTGACCTCCGGCCGGGTCGACGTGACTCCGCAGATCGGCCGTGCGCTTGCCCGCAAGCTGGAGCAGGGCTCCGCCATCCGCGTGCTGCGGCCCAAGTCTGATTCGGTGTTCTTCCTGCAGCCCAACATCCTGCCCGGCGCGCGCGGCATGGCATGGTGGCCGGACGGCACGCCGATCGACGCCAACCCGCTGGCCGACGTGCGCGTGCGTCGCGCACTGTCGCTGGCGATCGATCGCGATTTCCTCGTCAGCCACGCCTTGCTGGGCGGCGGCGAGGTGCTCAGCAGCCCGGTGCCATCGCATTTCTTCGGCGCCGATCCCACGCTCTATCCCGATCCGTACGATCCCGCCCTGGCGCGTCATCTGCTGTACAGCGCCGGCTATCCCGACGGCCTCACCCTGGCGGTGGCGGCCATGGAGGATGTCGAATCGGACGGCCGCCAGCTGTTGCGCGCCCTGACCGTGCAGTTCGCAACCGTCGGCATCCGCTTGCAGCCGATCTACGGATCGCTGCGCGATTTCGCGCGCTACGATCCCAATCCGAGCTTCGGCCTGTTCGTGATGAGCTGGGTGTCGTTCATGCCCGATGCCGAGATGGTGCTCCGCGACTTCGTCGCCCGCTTCGATCCGGAACAGGGATTCGGCGCCTGCAACTACGGCCTGATCGCGGTTCCGGAGGTGGACGATGCGGTGCGCCGTGCCGCCAGCACGCTCGACCGCACCGAACGCGGCCAGCTGCTGAAGCAGGCCTGCCGCGCCGTCGCGCACGAATGCCTGCTCATCCCGCTGACGTTGCAGATCGAGTGCGTGGCCTGCCGCGGCCATCTCGAGCTCACCGGCCGCCCGCACATGTGGACGCGGCCCGACCAGGTGGTGCCGCGCGACGCCGAGATGCTGCTGTTCGATCAGCTGCTGGCGGAGTAGCCGATCATTCGGTGGCGTAGACCGTCGGCGGCGCGCCGTCCTTGGTGACCGCATAGATCACGAATGGCTCCGTCTTCTCTCCGCTCATGCCGGGCGATCCGAGCGGCATGCCGGCCAGCGTGATGCCGGCGATCGCCGGTCTTTCTTCCAGCATCTTCTTGATTACCCCAGCCGGCACATGGCCGCCCACCACGTAGCCGTCGACGAAGATGGTGTGGCAGCCTTCGAGTTCCGGCGGAATACCCGCCTCGGCGCTGATCTGCGAAAGGTCGGAGGTCTCCTTGACGTCGACAGCGAAGCCGTTGTCGCGCAGATACGCGGCGTGGCCCTCGCAGCATCCGCACTCCGGCATCTTGTACAGCGTCGCCTGGATCACATCGGCCAGCGCCGGCCATGGCAACGCCAAAGTGAGAACAAGGGCGGCGGCTCCAATCCTGCGTTTCATAATGGCACCTCCCGGCGGTTCCGATGAATGAGGCGATCGGTCCATTCTACGCGTAGACATCCGGCGGTCCATCACGCGACAGGTTCGGCACGCTAATGTGAACGGAAATTGCCGCCGACCTCGGCCGGGATCGCCGTGGCTGCCCAGATTGTCGGCACGCCTTGACCTTTCCACCGTTGGAAGCCCCAAATAGGATTGATCACGAACGGACGGAGATCGCCCTTGGCCGGCTGCTGCCACGACGACCATTGCCCCGCTGACGCCGGGAAAGCTCTGAACTCCCCGGCGTGGCGCCGCGCGCTGTGGATCGCGCTCGCGGTCAATGCGGTCATGTTCACGGGTGAGATCGTGGCGGGCGTCGCGGCCGGCTCCGCGTCCCTGCAGGCCGATGCCTTGGATTTTCTGGGCGATGCCGGCACCTATGCCATCAGCCTGATGGTCGCTGGCCTCGGCCTCGGGTGGCGGGCCCGCGCGGCCTTGCTGAAAGGGGCGGGGCTGCTGGTCCTCGGTCTGTGGGTCATCGGATCGACCGTGTGGCACGCGCTGGCCGGCACCCTGCCTCAGGCGGAAGTCATGGGCGTCGTCGGCGTCCTCGCCCTGCTGGCGAATGCCGCGGTAGCGCTGATGCTGTTCCGCTTCCGCACCGGCGATTCCAACATGCGTTCGGTCTGGATCTGCTCGCGCAACGATGCGATCGGAAACCTTGCCGTGCTCGCTGCCGCCGCTGGCGTGTTCGGCACCGGCACGGGCTGGCCGGATCTGATCGTCGCCGCCATCATGGCGAGCCTCAGCATCAGCGGCGGCTGGCAGATCGTGCGCCAGGCGCGCGGCGAGTTGCGCACGCTCACGCCGCAGAGCGCCTAGCGAACACACCTCAGCGCTTTGATGCCTTGGCGAGCTCGCTCGCAATCAGCTGAGCCGCATCTTCCATTCGGAAGGGTTTTGCGATGAACGGGATCAGGTGCTGACGGTCCAAGGGTCGGACCGCGGAGTCGACCCCTGACATCAGGACGACCGGAATGAACGGGAAGTTCCGGCGAACCCAGACTGCGAGCGAGAAGCCACCCAGGTCGCCGGGCAGGGAAACATCGCTGAAAACCAGATGGACTTTCGTGCCGGACGACAGGACCCTGGCCGCCTCATCTCCGGTCGCTGATTCGATGACGTTGTAGCCAACGCTCCGGAGATACTCGGCCGTGGTCATCCGGATCAGGGAATCGTCCTCGATCAGCAGGATGACCCGCGAGTCCGCCTCGGCTCTGGTTGCGCGATCCGGCTCCATGAACGGCTTCCCTCTGAGCGAAGGAATCCAACGCGCCGGCCGGTCATAAGTTCCAAACAGATAGGCCAGGCCGCGGAGTGGAACTTTCGTCAAATGCTCTTGTTTATGCACGCCAGCATAACGCTATCCCTTGGGGATAGTGGGCGAACGGCGGCCAACTCCACTTCTCGCGTCCCCCTCACGCGCTGTGGATTGGCCGCCGTTCTATTTCTAGGACGCTTTCGCGAACTGCTCGATCACCCACTGGCGGAACGCGGCGATGCGCGGGATCTCGATCTCCTCGACCCGGCTCACCAGGAAATAGGAGCGGCCGGATTTGACGGCGGTCTTGAATGGCGTGACCAGGCGGCCGGACTTGAGCTCCTCCGGAATCAGGCGCGGATCGAGCATGCCGACGCCGCTGTCGTTGATCGCGGATTCGATCACCAGGTCCGCCGTCTCCAGCACGATGCCGCGATCCACCGGCATGTCTTCGAGTCCGGTCTGCGCGGCGAAGATGCTCCAGCACTGATAGAGGTCCTCGCTCTGCCGCACATGCAGCAGCGGGCGCGAGCGGATGAATTGCGCGAGGTCGTTGCCCGCGCCGGCCGCCAGGCGCGGCGAGCAGATGGCGGTGATTTCCTCGCGCATCAGCAGGTCGACGATCAGCGCGTCGACCGTGTTGCTGCCGAAAAAGATCGCCATGTCGACCGGCGCTGTTGCGAATTCGACATTGCTCGGCGGCGTGTCGATGCGGATCTCGAGGTCCGGGTGCTTGCGCTGGAAGTCGGCGAGGCGCGGCATCACCATGCGCCGCGCGAAGGTCGGCGGCAGCGACAGGGTCAGCGGCGGGTTGGCGTGGGTCGCCTTGATGCCGGCGATCACCTCCGCGATCTTGTCGAAGCTGCCGGTCAGCACCGGCAGCAGCTTGCGCCCCTCCTCGGTCAGCTCCAGCGGCCCTTTGCGCTTCAACAGCTGCACGCCGAGGATGTCCTCCAGGTTCTTCACCTGCCGGCTGACCGCGCTTTGCGTGACCAGCAGCTGGTCCGCCGCCTTGGTGAAGGAGAGGGAACGGGCGACCGCCTCGAACGCACGCAGGGCATTGAGCGGCGGCAGGCGGCGGCGTGTGGGTTGGGCCATGGGTCCAGATGTCAGGGCTCGGATCGGATGTCAGTTAGCAGGAATCCGCGCCGTCATACAGCGCGATTCCGGCATCCCATCAATGCTTTCGGCTCTCCCGCCAGATCATCCACAGTCCCGCCGCCACGATCAGCGCGGCGCCGGTGAGGGTGCTGACCCCCGGCACGCGGCCCCACAGGAGATAGCTCAACAGGCTGGCCCATAGCAGGGCGGAATATTCGAACGGCGCCACGAAGCTCGGCGCCGCCACCTTGTAGCCGGCAGTGTAGAGAATGGTGGCCGCGGCCGCTGCCACGCCGAAGCCCGCAAGTTGCAGCAGATGCGGCCAGGTTGGCGTCACCCACCCGGCGGTGAGATAGCTGAGGCTGGGATGCGCGGGATCGTGGAATGCGCCGTCGCCGAAGATGAGGCTGAGCAGGAGTCCGGTGGCGAGGAAGCCGATCAGTTGCCAGAACCCCATCACCGCAGAATTGACCCGCATGCCGACCGGCCGCGTCAGCATCAGTCCGATCGCGTAGCACAGCGTGGAGAACAGCACGATCAGGGATGCGGGCTCGAACACCCCAACGCCCGGGTGCTGCACGATGACAACGCCGATGAAGCCGACTCCCACCGCGATCCAGCGCCATGGCGGCACCCGCTCGCCGATCACCGCGCCCGACAGGGCGGCCACGATCAGCGGCATGGAGAAGTAGATCGCCACCGCGTCCGGGAAATCCATCGCCGCAAGCGAGATGTAAAAGCTGAGGCTCGCCAGCGACAGGATGGCGGAGCGCAGCAGCAACAGTCCGCTCGGCCGCGTGCGCAACAGGGGGCGCAAGCCGCCGCTCGCGACGATCCAGCCCGTGATCAGCAGCAAGGCCGTGCCGGCGCGGATGGTCTGCATCTGATGCACGGGGTAGGACTGGCTGAGATCCTTGATGAAGGCGTCTTGCAGCGCTGTCACCGCCACCGCGGCCGAGAGAATCAGCGCGCCCTTCAGCTTCTGCTGCGGCCGCGCGGCCGCGTCGCGGCGCGCATCCGTGCCGGCTGGCGCCGATTTGGTTGAGTCGATGGCCATGATGTCCCGTTTACCTGCCCGGCGCAGTCTTAAGCAGATCGCGGCGCGCTGCCAATGCACCGGCCCTCTGGCCCCACGGAATCTCTAGGAATTACAACCCCATAGGCCAAACGACAGAGGCGTGGTTCACCCAATATTAAGCCTAACCGGATAGGTATTAGCCCGGACGTAATGCGCCCGGCTGGCGCCTGCAAAGGAAAAGCGCGGATGTTCAACGCCTTGTCGATCCGGAAGAAGTTCTACGGCTTTGGCGGCCTGATGGCCGCGGTCGCGCTGATCATCGGCGCGATCGGCTATTGGGGCATCTCGCGCCAAGGCAGCGAGCTCGATGGCGTGGTGGTCACGTCGCTCGCGCTGCGCAATCACCTCGAAAGCGACATGATGCACGATGCGCTGCGCGCCGACGTGCTCGGCGCGTTGCGGGCTGCGCGCGATGCCAACAAGGAAGACCTGGCGGCGGTGAAGGCCGACCTCGCCGACCACGCCTTGAATTTCCGCGAACGCGTCAACGCCAACAAGGAGCTCTCGCTGAACGACGACGTGCGGGCCGCGATCTCCGAGGTCGAACCGAAGCTGGCCACCTACATCAGCACGGCCGAATCCATGATCGCGCTGGCTGAGAAGGATTCGCCCGCGGCCGAGGCGGCCTATCCGCCGTTCCTCGCGAACTTCGAAGATCTCGAAGAGTCGATGGGCAAGCTCAGCGACCTGATTGCCGCCTCCGCGCAATCCGCCAACGACTCCGCGAAGGGCGCCGCTGGCCTCGCCGAGAACGGCCTCATGATTGCGCTTGTAATCGGCATCGTGGTGCTGGCCGGCCTGATCGCCGTCATGGTGCGGGGCATCTGCACGCCGCTGGACGCGATGACCGGCGCCATGGGCACGCTCGCCTCGGGCGACAATTCGGTCGAGATTCCGGCGCTCGGTCGCAAGGACGAGATCGGCAACATGGCGGCCGCGATGCAGGTGTTCAAGGACAATGCCATCCGTACTGAGCAGATGGCGGCCGCGCAGCGCGAGGAACAGGAGGCCAAGCTCCGCCGCACCGAGATGCTGGAGAAGCGCACCGCCGCGTTCGACAGCAGTGTCAGCATGGCACTCAAGACCGTGACCTCCGCGACCAGCGAGATGCAGGCGAGCGCCGCCGCGCTGTCCGCCACCGCGGAGCAGACCAGCAAGCAGGCGACCGTCGTCTCCGCCGCGTCGGAAGAAGCGACCAGCAGCGTGCAGACCGTGGCGGCCGCGACCGAGCAGCTGTCCGGCTCGATCGCCGAGATCAGCCGCCAGGTCGGCCAGTCCGCCGACATCGCCAACAAGGCCGCGGCGGAAGCCGAGCGTACCAACGGCCAGGTCCGCAGCCTAGCCGATGCCGCGCAGAAGATCGGCGAAGTGGTGAAGCTGATCAGTGACATCGCCAGCCAGACCAACCTCCTGGCGCTCAACGCCACCATCGAAGCGGCGCGCGCCGGCGAAGCCGGCAAGGGCTTCGCGGTGGTCGCTTCCGAGGTGAAGAACCTCGCCACCCAGACCGGCCGCGCCACCGAGGAGATCTCCGCTCAGATCGCCTCGATCCAGGGCGCGACCGCGAGCTCGGTCGAGGCCATCCAGGGCATCACCAGCATCATCAACGAGATCAACCATGTCGCCTCGTCGATCGCCAGCGCGGTCGAGGAGCAGGGCGCCGCGACCCGCGAGATCGCGCGCAACATCCAGCAGGCCGCCGCCGGCACGCAGGAGGTCTCGTCCAACATCACCGGCGTCACGCAAGCCGCCGGCGACACCGGCCACGCCGCCGGCCAGATGCTCGCCGCCACCAGCGAGCTCGCCAGGCAGTCGGAAACCCTGCGCAAGGAAGTCGACAGCTTCCTGCACGACATCAAGGCGAGCTGAGGCGTTGAAGCGCGGGCCCTCGTACCACTCCGTCATGGCAAGGCTTGGCCTTGCCATCCACGAGTTCATCTAAGCTGGATCGAATTGCTGCAGGCAAACTCGTGGATCCCAAGGCCAAGCCTTGGGATGACGGGAATGGTTTGCGGCTGAGATCGGCGAGCTAAGCGATCGTATCGACCTTGCCCGTCCCCGCGGGCGGCGCATCGCCGGCGGGCTGCTTGGCGACGCCGACCAGCGCGGGGCGCAGCAGGCGGTCGTGGATCAGGTAACCGGCCTGCATCACCTGCACCACGGTGCCCGGCGCATGCTCGGCGGTCTGCACTTCGAACATCGCCTGGTGCAGGTTGGCGTCGAACTTCTCGCCCATCGGCCAGATGCGCTTGACCTGCTGGCGCTCCAGCGCGGCGTCGAGCTGGCGCTCGGTCGCGGTGACACCCTCGTGCAGGTTCTTCAGGGCCTCGTCTTCCGCCAGCGCTGCCGCCGGAATGGCGTCCAGGGCGCGGTGCAGATTATCGCTGACCTGCAGCACGTCGCGCGCGAAATTGGCGATCGCATATTTGGCGGCGTCCTCGCGCTCGCGCTGGGCGCGGCGGCGGACATTCTCCGCCTCGGCCAAAGCGCGCAGCAGCTGGTCCTTGAGCTGCGCGGCCTCTTGCCTCGCGGCCGCCAGCTCCTGGTCCGGGCCGGCCGGAATGTCCATCCCGTCGTCGACCGGCGCGGCGTCGTTGGCCGGCTCTGGCATTTGGTTCATGTCCTTATCGTCGCTCATGTCGCGATCCAGTATTGGTCTGTCGTGTGGGTGAATAGCCGGTGTTTTAGGGCCATCGCATAGATGGTCAACCGCTAAATCCGGTCAAGGTGCCCCGCGTTAACGGAATCAGGCCAGAATCAACCGAGAATCCGGCCGATCACCTTGGCGGTGTAGTCGACCATGGGGATGATGCGGGCATAGTTGAGCCGGCTGGGGCCGATGACCCCGACCGCGCCAACCAGCTGCCGGTTGCTGTCCCGGTAGGGCGAGATGACCGCCGAGCAGCCGGCGAGGCCGAACAGGTTGCTCTCCGCCCCGATGAAGATCTGCACCCCTTCGGCCTGGTCCGCCGCCTCCAGCAGCTTCAGCAGCTGCTCCTTGGTCTCGAGCGCGGTGAACAGGGAGCGCAGGCGCTCGAGGTCCGCCGCCTCCTGCACGTCGTCCAGCAGGTGCGACTGGCCGCGCACGATGAGGGCACCCTCGCCGCGCTCGCCGTCGGACCAGGTGGCGAGGCCGGCTTCCACCACCTTGCGGGTGAGGAGATCCAGTTCCGCGCGTTGGGTATTCAATTCCGCCAGGATGCCGTCGCGCGCCATGCCGATGGTGCGCCCCACCAGCCGCGCGCTGAGATAGTTCGTCGCCTCCACCAGCGTGGACAGCGGCAGGCCCAGCGGCACGTCGATCAGGCGGTTCTCCACCATGCCGCCTTCGGTCACCAGCACCACCAGGGCGCGCCCCGGCGCCAGGTGCACGAACTCGATATGCTTGAGCGCGCGGTCGCTCTTCGGCGCCAGCACCAGGCCCGCCGCGCGCGACAGGCCGCTGAGCATGGTGGTCGCCTGCTCCAGCACTTCCGGGAAGGAACGGCCCGAGGCATTGCATTGACCGTCGATCGCCTCGCGCTCGTCGGTGGTGAGCCCGCCCACTTCCATCAGGCCGTCGACGAACAGCCGGAGTCCGAGGTCGGTCGGTAGCCGCCCGGCGGAGGTATGGGGCGCGAAGAGCAGCCCGATCTCCTCCAGATCTGACATCACGTTGCGGATGGTGGCGGGCGACAGGTGCCCGAGGCGCCGCGACAGGGTGCGCGAGCCGACCGGCTCCCCGGTCTCCACATAGGCATCGACGATCTGGCGGAAGATTTCGCGCGAGCGCTCGGACATCTCGGCCAGCACCGGCCGATGCCCGACATTGACCTTGCCGCCCTTTGGCACAAACTCCATGGCCGGAATCTAGGAAGGGGCAAAGTCGGCGTCAACATGCGGTTGCCAGCGGGAATCGCCCTCGGGCACAGTCCCGCCATGCGCAAAGTGCGAACCAAGCGGCGCGTGAAGCGGCCCGGCGACGGCGCGCCGGCTGGATCATGCCCGCTGTGCGACCGGCCGATGCTCACCGGGCCGAGCCTGGATGAGCACCACCCGGTGCCGCGCAGCCATGGCGGGCGCGAGACTGTGACCATGCACAAGATCTGCCACCGCGCCATCCACGCCATGCTGAGCGAACGCGAGCTGGCGGAGGAGTTCTCCGGCTTCGAGGCGCTGCGCGTCCACCCCATGCTGGCGCAATTCATCGCCTGGGTGAAAAAGCGCCCGCCGGAATACTACGACCGCACCCGCTGGTCCAGGAGCCGAAGGTTCAAGTGAGGTATCGGGAGCTGAGGGTTGAGCCTACGCCTCGGGGACGAACTCGAACGTGAGGAACGCCGCCCAGTTTTCTTTCCAGCTGTATTGGTAATTGTCGAACGTTACCGTTCCGCCGCCGTCCAGCTGCATCACGAGCTTTCCTTCGTCATCGGCGTAGAACGAAAGATCATCTGGATTGAAGCCATGCAGCTCGAGGATGTACTCCCAGTCATGGAAATCCATGACGGTGGCCGTGCCTTGCCAGTCTTTGTCTATCACCAGTCTTGTTATATCGAACTCAACCTCGGGGGTGTCTTCGCCCCAGATGAGCGCGTTATCGGCTTCAACGTAGATGACATCGTCACCCAAACCGCCATAGAGCACCGCTAGACCACCGCTGCCGTCCCACCTCAGCACGTCGTCGCCGTCGCCGCCCTTCAGCACATCGCCGGCTGAGCCGAACAGCAGGTCGTTGCCGTCGCCGCCCTCGATCAGGTCGAAGCCGAGCTCGCCGACCAGGTAATCGTCGCCGTCGTTGCCCTGGATCTTGTCGTTGCCGGCGCCGCCATAGACCGTGTCATTGCCAGTGCCGCCCCAGATGACATCGTTGCCGTCGCCGCTTTGGAACCAGTCCCGGCCCTCGGCGCCGTTCAAGCTGTCGTCGCCGGCCCCGCCATAGAGCTTGTCGTTGCCGGCGCCGGCATGGGCGTAGTCGTTGCCGTTGCCGCCATCGAGCTTGTCGCCACCGCCGCCGCCGTCGAGCATGTCGTTGCCGTCGCCGCCGAGGATCCAATCGTTGCCGCCGAGGCCGTCGAGATCGTCGTTGCCTTCCTTGCCGTCGATGTAGTCGTTGCCGGCGCCACCGCTCAGCGTGTTGGCCGCGGCCGTGCCGTAGAAGTAGGTGTAAGTCGGCGGGTTGCCGGCCATTGGATAGAGCGCTTTGATCGCGATGGGCATACTTCGCTCCTCGTCACGTCCCCGGACTGGTCTTTGAAAGATTCGGCGGCTGAACAGCGCGCCTACGCGTTCGGCTCGACATATTCGTAGATGTTGAAGTCCGAGTAGAGGTAGCCCGGCGCATAGTCGATGTTGTTGAAGTGCAGCTCGCCGCCGCTGTCGAACTTCATGGCGAGATTGCCGGCGTCGTCCTTGAAGAACGAGATGTCGTCCACCGTGAACTCCTCGATCCGGATCCAGTCTTCGGCGAGGTCGAAGTCCTGGATGAACCCGACGCCGCCGTCCCAGTCCTCGTCGATGATGTACGTATCGATGCCGGTGCCGCCCTTCGTGACGACCAGATCGCCGTTCATGTAGAAGCGGTCCTGACCGTCCTCGCCGTAGGCGCCGGTCAGGCCGCTGCCGTCGTCCTGAAAAAAGCTGTCGTTGCCGCTGCCGCCGTACAGGATGTCGCCGGTCGAGCCTCTGAGGCTGTCACGTCCGTTGCCGCCGTATAGCTGGTCCTGGCCCTCGTTCCCGCGCAGGTTGTCATTGCCGTCGCCGCCATAGAGCCGGTCGTCTCCCGCGTCGCCCTTCACATAGTCGTCGCCGTCGCCGGCCGAGACATAGTCGTTGCCCTCGCCGCCTTCGATCGAATCGTTGTCGCCGCCGCCATGGAGAAAGTCGTTGCCGGCGCCGCCCAGCAGCGTGTCCCGGCCGTAGGTGCCGTAGAGATAGTCGTTGCCCTCGCCGCCTTCGAGCTTGTCGTGGCCATAGCCGCCATTGAGGTCGTCATTGCCGCTGCCGCCGATCAGCCAGTCGCTGCCGTCATCGCCGTAGAGATGGTCGTTGCCTTCCTTGCCGTCGATGCGGTCCCGCACGCCGGTGCCGTGCAGCGCCTCGCTGGCCGCGGTGCCGATGATGGGGTTGTATAGCTGGAGAAATTCGTCGAGCAGATCGGGATCGATCGTGATGGGCATGAGTTTTCTCCTCGCGAAACCGCGCCGTCACTCGGAAGAAATCGGGGAACCCGGATGCAACGTAGGCACGCCACCGGCCGGCCGATATGACCGGCGTCACGCCAGGGTTGAATATCCGCGCGCTTGTGGACTTCGCCCTTGCCCGCGTGTAGGGTCCGCCCGATTCAACAAAGCCGTTAAGGATTGACCCCCATGCGCCCATCCGGCCGGGCGGCGGACGAGATGCGTGCCGTCGAGCTCTTGATCGATGTGAACAAATACGCCGAGGGCTCGTGCCTCGCGAAGTTCGGCGAGACCCACGTGCTGTGCACCGCCTCGATCGACGAAAAGGTGCCGCCGTTCCTGCGCAACAGCGGCCAGGGCTGGGTGACGGCGGAATACGGCATGCTGCCGCGCTCCACCCACACCCGCACCGACCGCGAGGCGGCCAAGGGCAAGCAGTCCGGCCGCACCCAGGAGATCCAGCGCCTGATCGGCCGCGCTTTGCGCACCGTCACCAACCTCAAGGGGTTCGGTGAGCGCCAGATCAAGATCGACTGCGACGTGCTGCAGGCCGACGGCGGCACCCGCACCGCCGCCATCACCGGCTCCTATGTCGCGCTCTATCTGTGCTTCCGCCACATGAAGAAGCTGGGCGCGCTGAACGAGATTCCGCTCGCCGACCAGGTCGCGGCGGTGTCCTGCGGCATCCACCAGAAGACCGCGGTGCTCGACCTCGACTACGCCGAGGATTCCGCCGCCGAGGCCGACGCCAATTTCGTGCTGACCGCCAAGGGCGGCATCATCGAGGTGCAGGGCACCGCCGAGCGCGCGCCCTTCAGCGAGGCGGAGTTCCTGCAGCTGCTGGCCTACGCGCGCAAGGGCATCGCGGAACTCACCAAGCTGCAGCGCATCGTGCTGGGGCTGGAGTAGACGAGGCGACCGATGGCCTACACCATCACCCGCGAACGCGACCCCGACGCCAAGGAGCGCATCTGCCGCTCCGTGCTGGAATCGCTGCCGGACTGGTTCGGCATCCCGGAGGCGATCGACCAGTTCTGCCGCGAGGCGCGCGATCTGCGCATGTGGGTGGCGCGCACCACGAACAAGATGGGGGATGAGGAGGTCGCCGGCCTGGTCACGCTGCTGCAGCACTTCCCGGTCGCGGCCGAGCTGCACCTGATTGCGATCCGCGGCGAGCATCACCGCGAAGGCCTGGGCCAGAAACTGCTGGCCGAGGTCGAGGCCCATCTGCG
>Ga0081538_10002680_pt1 | contig 17152 bp, 16 predicted proteins | sample TabmetS5T2R1_FD_71022 | JGI IMG/M metagenome (GOLD analysis project Ga0081538, IMG submission 71022) | Tabebuia heterophylla rhizosphere microbial communities from the University of Puerto Rico - S5T2R1 | ecosystem: Host-associated > Plants > Roots > Rhizosphere ... | reverse complement strand
GCGATGATCCTCCTCGTGGTCGCCGCCGGGCTGATGGCGGCCGGGCTGGCCTGGTTCCGCCGCCGGGACCTGGAAACCAAGTGAGCCGCCAATCGCCACCACCGCGACCAGGCCGCCGGGCGGTGAGCTGGCCGACGAGGGGACAGTGGCGATGAACATGGCGAAGTTCGACTTCGGACTGCCCATCGCCCTGTTCACGATAGCCGCCGAGCAGCCAGCGGACCTTGCTGCTGGCCTGCCTGACAATCCTGGTCCTATTCGCCGCCTAGTGGGCGGGCCGCGTCGGGTGTACTGGACCTACACCAACTGGGTGCGGCTGCTGTATCTGGCGTTCTTCCGCGCCGTGTGGCCTGGGGCCGCTATGTACGGATCTTGCACGCCAACACCGCCGAGCTGGCCCGGCCGAGCGGGCCGAGCACGACGCGAACGGAGGCGCAGCGGCGGTGGCGGCCGAGCGGTCCGGATTGCCCGCGAGTTGCACTACGTGGTCGCCCACCACCTGAGCGTTATGGTCATCCAGGCCGGGGCGCGCGCCGTCTGCTGGATATCGAGCCCGAGCAGACCCGGACCGCCCTGTCCGCAATCGAGGACGCTGGCACGATGCCCGGCCTGCTGCGGGCGCTGCGCGATGCCGAGCAGGCTGACACCGCCACCCCAACCCGCGCCGGACATGCTGGGGCGCAGTTCGACCCTGACCAACCCGATATGGCCTGGTGCGGCGACCTGACGGTGGGTGGTTGCCATGAGCGGGAGGCTTGCCGGGGACGGCCTCCACGAGAACGCCTAACTTCGCCCCTGACGGTCCGCAGCCACCTGCGCAAACGCCGGTGCGCACAGCGGTGGGCTGCCACTTACTCGCACGGAGGCGTTCAGCGATCAGGGTGGGCTGACTCCTAGGGCTGGTAGCTTCTCGAAGTTCGGATAGCGGTCCTCGAATGCCGCGACCCAGGTGGCGTTGGTTGCCATCGGAGCTGCCGGATCATCTCCTCCAGGGTGCGGTGCTCAAGGGTGCTCGTGTCGCGCAGCCTGGTGGCATAGCGGGTGGCGATGCTTGCTATGAGGAGGAGGTTGCCCCTTCTGCGACACAATGGTCACCGCGAGAGATGAGCTGCGGATCGGAGGCCGATCATGCGGAGCGAGCTCTTCGGAGAGAACCTCGAGGCCGGGACGCAGGACCGGTTTGCGTTGCAGAACCCGCGCTTGCTACGGATCGGGCTGGACGGCGACGTCATGGCCCGGCAGGGCTCGATGGTCGCCTACCAGGGGGAACTGGACTTCGCCTACCAGGGCTCCGGGGGAGTGGGGAGGTTCCTCAAGAAGACGGTCACTGGCGAAGGCATGCCGCTGATGAAGGTGAGCGGCCGAGGCGACCTGTTCCTGGCCGATGACGCCAGCGAGATCCACCTGATCACCCTCGAGGGGGACTCGATCACGGTCAACGGGCGTAACGTGCTGGCCTTCGACTCCACACTGACCTGGGACATCAAAAGGGTCGAGGGTGCGTCGATGCTTGCCGGCGGTGTCTTCAACACGGTCTTCACCGGGACCGGCCAGGTCGCGATCACCGCCCATGGCACTCCCGTCGTGCTAAGGGTGGACGCTCCGACGTTTGCGGACATGCAGGCGGCCGTTGCGTGGTCCTCCTCGCTTGCCACCACCGTGCGGCGGACGGCTGGAGCCGGAGCGCTCATCGGCCGCGGCTCCGGGGAGGCGTTCCAGCTCGGCTTCTCCGGAACCGGGTTCGTGGTGGTTCAGGCAAGCGAAGGACGGGTCGCCCCGCCCCATTCGCACTAGCGGCCTCGGCGCTCAGGCCTCCCCCGATGGCTTGCCCGAAACCCAGGTTCTTGCGGCCGTCACGACGAGTCTGCGCGCGAGAGCACCGTCGCAGTCACGCCCGCCGCCGATCACCGGCCGGATCGCCGAAACGATCCGGGATTCAGGCGGACCACGATGGTCCCGATCGCCTATGCCTCGCTCACCGTCGGCCTGTGGGAGTCGCCGGTCGACTTCGCCGCCTGCGCAGGGCCGTGACGACTGGAGGTGTGCCTTGAGACCGGTGGTGACCGGTGGTAAGGGGTCCCCGCATGACTGGCTTGTCCGATAGTTGCTGTGGGGGCATGCCGGGCCGGTAGGTTCATCGCGACGCCTGCGGCGAGCAGATCGGCGCTGTCCTTGTCCCGGCGGCGGGTGCGACCCCGGTCGGCCGGCTACAGCGGTGCGGTCAGCTCCAGCGCCATACCGTCGGGATCCTTGAACGGCAGCACCGCGATCCCAAACGGCGGCAGGTCGGTGATCTCGCTGTGCTCCACGCCACGTTCCTGGAAGGCCTGTGCCGCCGCCTCCAGCGCAGCCCGGTCGGCCACGGCGAAGCTCAGGTGATCCAGGCCGCAGCGGAACGGGTCGAAGCGGTCGCCGGCCCGTTCGGCGTCCACTGGCCGCAGCCCCAGTAGCAGGTCGCCGTTGACCATCACGATGCCGCCCTGGAGCAGGTCGGTGGTCAGGTCGTAGTGCGGGTCGTCGGGCGGCGGCGGAGTGTCCATGGCGATCTGGAAGCCGAGCAGCTGGGTGTAGAAGGCTCGGGACCGCTGGACGTCGGTGACGGTGAGCCGCAGGTGGTGGATCGGGCCGAGCGAGAGCGGGACTGCCATCGCAGCACCTCCTGGTGTCGAAGGCGCATCGACGATCCATGATGCTGGTGTCGAAGGCGCATCGACGATCCATGATGCGGCCGGTCGAGCACCAAAGGAAGCGCTCTCGCTTGGTCGTCCGGAAACAGCCGGTCAGGCGGACATTCTCTCCGTCATTCCGCCAGGCCTCACGTCCCCTGACAGGGCCCTACCAACCGGACGGCTACCACTACCTGGCCTGTGAGAACAGCACTCGCTATGACCTGCCAGACGATGAGCACGAGTCTCCTAAACAGCAGGTTGCCGGTTCGACTCGGCAACGGACCCGTGTGCCTGCCCCATGGGCTGCACCATACTTTTGCATTGCTCCCCGCTGCCTGCCCGATCTGCCACTGATCCGGGTTGATCTCATCCCTGGTTCGCACACGCAGACTTTCGATCTGGCGTGTCCGAGCGGTGTGCGATGCTCAGCCTCTCGGGAAGACGTTGGCCTGGTGCGTGAGAAGGGAGCCGCCGAGATGGGTCGGCGCGGTTGGGCCTCTGGCCTGTTTGGCTGGAGACGGCGCCCGCCCGGAGGGCAGTCGGCGCCGGCAGCCTCCGGACTGACCACCTTTGGGGACTTCACCCACGAAGAGCTGGCGGACTGACCGGCGACGCCGACACCAGGCCGCTTCTTGCCCACGAGGAGGTCAAGGGCGTCCTGGATGACCTGTACGACCGGATCACTGCAGACGGCCACTACATGCGGGCGACCCGGCGCTGGAACGAAGATGCCCCTGATCCCTTGGAGTTCCTACCTGGCGACGTGCTGGTGTTGCGGCTCCTAGCGGCCCGCCCCAGCATCCAGGAAGCGCTGCTGCTGTACGCCGCCCTCCAAGACGGCAGGTGGCCCCAGGGCGGCGAAGAGATACTGGACTGGCGCTGCGCCACGACACCTCGGTCGCCTCCTGGTTAATCGACGCCGTCCCCTACTTCCTCCCGGTCCACGATGCCGTCAGCATCCTCGACAGCCACCCGCCAGAGCCCGACATGCTGGCCGAGGTGCGGCTGCCATTCCCAGCCGTGACGGTCTACTTTGGCGCCGACCTGGCGTTCGACCCGGCGTTTCTGCGCTGGTCCGAGGGGCTGGATGAGCCGGCCCGACAGTTCCCTGCCCAAGTGGCCCAGGCCGCATATGGTGGGAAGCGCCAAGCGTGGCGATGGCGGACCTGACCAACGGCATCCGGACCCTTGGCGGCTACCTCACCGGGATCACCATGTTCGCCAACGATCGGGGCCGTCTGGCTGATGAGGCCCTGTTTGTGGTGGCGACCAACCCGGACCCGACCTTCACCGACGCGCGCGCCAAGGACCGGGCCCGCGGCGCAATCCATGGCCGGCTTTCGCGGTCGACCCTGGCGCCGCTGGTAACCCACCTGGCCCTGGCGGTGCAGTGGGGCTCTTGGCAGCAGCACGGACCCACAGCGCCGGACGGGCCACCGCGACCGAGACCAGCCGTGCCAGCCCTGCGGTGCACCTGCGGCGAGGCCATTGGCGGCGGGTGCGGGTCGGGCCACGGGCTGACTGGCACTACGAGGGCCGCTGGATCCCTCCTACGGTCGTCAACCCTGGTGGCGCACCGATGCCGGGGCTGCCCGTCTATCGCTTGCCGCTTCCAGAGGCCGCACGTACCGTGCTCGGGGTCACCAAAGACGCCTGACTGGCACTCGCGGGCGGCGACCGGTCCAGCCCCTGGACCGATATCTCGGAACGCCTAACTTCGCCCCTAACGGTCCACGGCGACCTGGAAAACGCTGGTCCGAACAGCGGTGAGCCAATCCTTCGCATGGAGGCGTTCTGCCTTCGCGGCTTGACGCCGGACCGGCACGTGGCGGGAGCAGGCAGCAGGTCTGAGCCTGCCGACCACGCCACTCAGGTCGTGAACAGCGCGCATGGCCGGGACACGGTCGGGTGCGGACGGTAGAGTCACCGCCATGCAGCAGACCAGGGCGGCACCGGCCACCTTGGAGGCGGTGCTGGAGCGGATCACCTACGCCAACCAGGACACCGGCTACACCGTCGCCCGCGTCGCCACCGACCGGTCCAGCGACCTGCTGACCGTGGTGGGGCCGCTGCTGGGGGCCCAGCCCGGGGAGGGCCTGCGCCTCCAGGGCCGCTGGGCCAGCCACCCCCAGTACGGCCGCCAGTTCCAGGTCGAGGCCTACACCACCGTGCTGCCGGCGACCATTCAGGGGATCCGCCGCTACCTCGGTTCGGGGTTGATCAAGGGGATCGGGCCCAAGATGGCCGAGCGGATCGTGGACCACTTCGGCCAGGCCACCCTGGAGGTGATCGAGCAGGCGCCAGGGCGGCTGGTCGAGGTCCCTGGCCTGGGTCCCAAGCGCACGGCGATGATCACCGCCGCGTGGGAGGAGCAGCAGGCCATCAAGGAGGTGATGGTCTTCCTGCAGGGTGTTGGGGTGTCGACCTCGCTTGGGGTGCGGATCTACAAGGCCTACCGGGATGAGGCCATTGAGGTGGTCCGCCGGGAGCCGTACCGGCTGGCCGGCGAGGTGTGGGGGATCGGGTTCAAGACCGCCGACCAGCTCGCCCGCAGCCTCGGCATCCCGCACGACAGCCCACAGCGGGTCAAGGCCGGCCTGCAGTTCGCGCTGTCGCAGGCCGCCGAGGACGGGCACTGCTACCTGCCCGAGCCCGAGCTGGTCACCGAGGCCACCGGGCTGCTGGGCGTGGACAGCGGGCTTGCTGGGCGCTGCCTGGAGGAGTTGGTGGCCGAGGAGGGCGTGGTCGCCGAGCCACTCCCGACCGCGGTGTCTCCAGACGTCCAGGAGGGGACAGGGCGGGCGATCTGGCTGGTGCCGTTCCACCGCGCCGAGCGGGCCCTCGCCGGTGGGCTGCTGCGCCTGCTCGACGCGCCCGGCGATCGCCTGGCCAGTTTCCAAGCGGTGGACTGGACAGTCGCGTTGGAGTGGCTCCACCAGCGCACTGGCGTGACCCTAGTCCCCGAGCAGGAGGCGGCGGTCAAGCTGGCCCTGACCGAGCGGGTGGCGGTGCTGACCGGCGGGCCGGGCTGCGGCAAGAGCTACACGGTGCGGGCCGTCGTCATCCTGGCCCGCGCCAAGCACGCCAAGATCCTGCTGGCCGCACCGACCGGGCGGGCCGCCAAGCGCCTCTCCGAGCTGGCCGGGCTGGAGGCGGCGACCTTGCACCGGCTGCTGCAGCTGCGCCCCGGCGGCGATGCCGCCTTCGACCGCGACCATCCCCTGGACGCCGACCTGGTGGTGGTCGACGAGGCCTCGATGCTGGACGTGCTGCTGGCCAACAAGCTCATCAAGGCCATCCCACCCGGCGCCCACCTGCTGTTCGTCGGCGACGTGGACCAGCTCCCCAGCGTCGGGGCCGGCGAGGTGCTGCGGGACCTGCTGGCCGCCGAGCGGCTGCCCCGGGTCCGGCTGACCCACGTGTTCCGTCAGGCCCAGCAGAGCGGGGTGGTCACCAACGCCCACCGCATCAACGCCGGCCAGCCGCCGATCACCCACGGGCTGACTGACTTCTTCCTGTTCCCCGAGGACGACCCCAACCGGGTCGCCGACCTGGTCGTCGAGATCGTGGCCAACCGCCTGCCCCGCCGCTTCGGGCTCAACCCTCGCGACGTCCAGGTGCTGTGCCCCATGCATCGGGGTCCGGCCGGCGCCGGCGTACTCAACGAGCGGCTCCAGGCCGCGCTGACTCCAGGGCGAGAGGGGCTCCCCGAACGGCGGTTCGGCGGGCGCGTCTACCGGGTTGGCGACAAGGTGATGCAGCTGCGGAACAACTACGACAAGGGCACTGCCGGGGTGTTCAACGGCTCGGTCGGGGTCGTCACCACCCTCTCGCTGGAGGACAGCGAACTGCGGGTGCTGTTGGACGAGGACGAGGAGGTGCCCTACGGCTTCGATGAGCTGGATGAGCTGACCCACGCCTATGCGGTCAGCATCCACCGCTCCCAGGGCAGCGAGTACCCCTGCGTGGTCGTCCCGGTGACGACCAGCGCCTGGCTGATGCTGCAGCGCAACCTCCTCTATACCGCCGTCACCCGAGCCAAGCGGCTGGTGGTGCTGGTCGGCAGCCGACGCGCGCTGGCCAAGGCGGTCCGCACCCAGGGCGCCGGCCGCCGCTACACCGCCCTGACCGAGCGGCTACGGCCCGGCCCCGTCGGGCCCGGGGCCGCGGCCCGCTGAGCCGCTGCCTGCCAGCGGCTTCCAGCCATTCCTTGTGCGTGGGCCTGCCGGCTCCCGCCCACCTTGAGCCGTCGCCGGTGACGGACTCGCTCGCTTGCCGCCGACCGCTCAAGACGGGCGTGCGGCACCGCTCGGCAGCGTCAGGTCGGGGAGCCGGTGGGAGCCAGCCGTGCCGCGCTGGCGACGCTGCGGACGTCCAGCCGCAGCCCTAGGTCGTGGCCGATGTCGACCGCCTGCAGGTACTCCTCCTGGTACAGGTGCCGGTCGATCTCGCCATAGCCGTCCCGGCCGCCCTTGCCGACCAGGCCGGCCGGGTAGTACTGGGCCATCAGGTCCACGTAGGTGTCCGGCCCCAGCTCCTCGGCCACGAACCGCAGGATGGCCTCGGTCTCGGCCAGCATGCCGGGCATCACCAGGTGGCGCACCAGCAGCCCCCGCCGGGCCAGGCCGTCGGCGTCGAACACCAGCGGACCGACCTGGCGACCCATCTCCTTCACGGCCTGCCTGGCCACCTCCGCATAGTCCGGGCGGCGCAGGTAGCGGCGGGCGGCCGGCTGGCTCCAGACCTTGAAGTCGGGCATGTAGACGTCCACGACCCCGTCCATCAGCTGCAGGCTGTCCAGGCTGTCGTAGGCGCTGGTGTTGTAGACGATCGGCAGCCGCAGCCCCCCGGCCACCGCCATGGGGAGGGCCTCCAGGATCTGCGGGACGACGTGCTCGGGGGTGACCCAGTTGATGTTGTGGCACCCCTGGGCCTGCAGCGCCAGCATCATCTCGGCCAGGCGGGCCGGGGTCACCCGCTCGCCCCGGACTTCCCAGGAGATGTCGTGGTTCTGGCAGAACACACAACGCAGGTTGCAGCCGGAGAAGAAGACCGTGCCCGAGCCGTTCCAGCCCCGCAGGCAGTTCTCCTCCCCGAAGTGCGCAAAGTAGGAGGCGACCACGGCTTGGCGGCCGATGGCGCACAGCCCCTTGTGGTCCGCCAGGCGGTCCACCTTGCACAGCCGCGGGCAGACCCCACAGCGCTCCTCCCCCAGCAGGGCGAGCGCCTGCCGGGCGCGTGCTGCCAGCTCGTTCGTGCCGAGCCGCACATACGACGGCGTCCCGTCCCAAGCCACACCCATCGCAGCCACACCCATCGCACCGTCCTCCCGGACCGCATCGGGCTTGCCCAAGGGTAACGCTTGCCTTCAGCACTGACGACGGCCAGGCGCACAGCCCGCTGATCCGCATTGTGGACCTCCCCCCAGGAGGCGGACACCGGGCTATGCGGCCATGGTGGGTGGTAGCGGGCTGATGGTGGTGTGCTGGTGCTCCCACTCGATGGGTGGCAGGTAGTTGTTGGCCGAGTGGAGCCGGAAGCGGTTGTACCAGGCGATCCAGCGGAAGATGGCGGTGCGGGCCTCAGCCCGGGTGCGGTAGTGCTGGCGGTGGACCAGCTCGACCTTCAGGGAGGCAAACCAGCTCTCGGCGACGGCGTTGTCCAGGCAGGAGCCGGTGCGGCTCATCGAGCGCCGCAGCCCTAGCCGCTGGCACGCCTGGACGCAGGCGCTGGAGCTGTATTCGGCGCCGCGGTCGCTGTGGAAGATCGTGTCGGGCAGGCGGGCCTGGCCGCGGGTGGTCACGGCAGCCTGGGGGGCACCCACGACCAAGGCGGCGTCGTGGTGGCGGCCCATCGAGTAGCCCACCAGGTGCCGCGAGGCCAGGTCGATGACGCTGGCCAGGTACAGCCAGCCCTCGTCGGTGGGGATCCAGGTGACATCGCCGCACCAGGCCAGGTCGGGCCGCTCGGGGTCGAACAGGCGGCCCAGTAGGTCTGGTGCAGGCGGCACGCCACGGTCGGGGCGGGTCAGGCTGCGGCGCCGGCGAGGCCGGTAGCCGACGATGCCATGGCAGCGCATCAGCCGCTCCACCCGCTTGTGGTTGGCGGTCCAGCCACGCCGACGCAGCTCAGCGTGCACCCGCGGGACGCCGTAGGTGCCGCCCGAGCGGGCGTGGATGCGGCGGATCTCGGCGACCAACCTGGCCTCCTCCCGGTCGTGGTCAGACGGTCCCTGGGTGGCGCGGGTGGTCCAGGCGTAGTAGGCCGAGCGGGTCACGCCGGCGGCCTGGCAGGCGGCTGCTACCGGAAAGCCAGCGGCCTTCTGGGCATCGACACAGCGGTAGCGCATCACGGTGTCGACTGCTCCTTGACCCAGAAGGCGACGGTTCGTTTGAGCAGGTCACGCTCCATCCGCAGGCGGGCATTGTCGGCCTCCAGCTGGCGCAGCCGGGCCTGCTCGCCGCGGGTCAGCCCGTCTTGCTCGCCACGGTCGATGCGGTCCTGGCGGACCCAGTTGCCAAGGGTCGAGTCGTAGATGCCCAGCTCCCGGGCGATCTCGGCGATCGGCCGGCCCGAGGTGCGCACCAGCTCCACCGCATCGCGCTTGAACTCGGGAGTGAACTGCCGTCTGGTTCTTCGCTGCTGGTCGGGCATCTGAACATCCTCCTCTTATCGGAGGTGTCCTGCCCCACGGGGAAAGTCCAACCGCGACCATGGCTATGTGTTCACCTGGCCGGACGGCCGCTCCCTACACCCTGAGAACATCGCCAACTGGTTCGAGCAGCACACCAGGGCCGCCGGGCTGCCCCGGATCCGCCTGCACGACGTGCGCCACAGCTACGCCACGGCGGCGCTCAAGGCCGGGATCTCGGCCAAGGTGATCAACGAGCGCCTCGGCCACGCCAGCGTCGCCTTCACCCTGCAGACCTACGGCCACGTCATCCCCGGCATGGACCGGGACGCGGCGGCGACTGTCGCCGACCTGATCTTCAGCAGCACGCAGAAGGGGCCCGGAACCGTGGTCCCGGACCCCTCCGCTAACAAAGCCGCTAACAACGGCCCGCAGAGCGACGCGCCCATTAAGGAGGTGAAGGACGAACGCCCTGCTCAGTAGTGGTGGCGGGGGAGGGATTTGAACCCTCGACCTCTGGGTTATGAGCTGCCATAGCACCATCCCAGACGGTTCCAGCTCATCCCGCTAGATACCACCTGACCAGCACGAACGCGCGTCGCTCGTGCCAGCTGATCCCACCCCATCCCAACAGGACGCGATACGTCCCACTGACAAATCCACTGACAAACCCCCCACCACCCCGGGCCCTGCCCGGACGGCGCCGACGCGAACCGCCAAACGCTGCCCGACCTGTCAGGTGACCAAACCGGCCGGCGACTTCTACGTCAGCCGGGGCCGGCTCTCCACCTATTGCAAGGCCTGCCAGCGCGTCGCCTCCCGCCAGTCCTACCACCGGCGCCGCCAGGACCCGGCCCTGGCCGCCCAGATCCGCGACCGCGACCGGCGCCGCAAGCGCCTCGAGCGCCGACGCGCCGCCACCATCGATCCGGACCGCGAGCGCCGCAACGGCCGCATCCGCACCGCCGCCGTGCGCCGCCTCATCGCCACCCACCGCACCGAGTACCGGGCCCTGCTCCGCGAGGAGCGCGCCCGGCTAGGAGGTGGCGCCAATGCGGCATGACCGTGACCGCTACCGCGACCACCAGTATTTCCCCGACACCTTCTGGCTGATCGTGGCGGCGCTGCTGTTCGCCGCCTGCGGGCTGGTCTGGCTGATCGGCCAAGTCGCCGCCATCGTCCTCGGCCCCCACCACCAGCACCTCCCAATCCGGCTGGTCGACATGCTCGGCGTCCTGCTTCGCCTCCCCGGCACCTGGGATGACCCCGCCCGGGCCTGGCCACCCTCCAGCCAGCCCCTGCTGCCCGGCCCGATCGGCATGTACGCCGCCGCCGTCCTTACCTTCTGGCTCCCCGCCCTCCTCTACGGGCTGCTGATCCGGCTGATCTCCCCCCGGGCCCGCCGCCGGCGGCAGCGGGGCGCCCGGTGGGCGAGCTGGTGGCAGCTTCGCCGCCTCCTGGTCCTGGGTCCGCGGCGGGGACGGATCATCCTTGGCCGCCGCGACCGAATCCGCGACCGCCTCCTCGGCCGGCTGTACCTGGCCGTCGAGCAGTGCCACTCGGTCCTGGCCTTCGGGCCGCCCGGGTCGTTCAAGACCCACGGGCTGGTCATCCCGGCCATCCTGGAGTGGCAGGGGAATCTGGTCACCACCTCCATCAAACCCGACGTGCTCCGGGCCACCTGCGCCCACCGAGCCAACCTCGGGGCCGTCTGGGTCTACGACCCCCCTCGCCCTCGCCGGCGTCCCCGGCGCCCGCTGGACCCCCCTGGCCCACTGCACCACCTACAGCGACGCCCGCCGCATCGGCCGCATGCTGGCCGACGCCGCCGACATCGGCGGCCACCGCGCCGAGGACGCCAACTACTGGCAACTCCTGGGCGCCAAGCTCCTCTCGGTCCTGCTGTTCGCCGCCGCCGGGACCGGGCGAAGCATGGCCGATGTCGCCCGGTGGGTGGATGTCCAGGACGTCGACGACGTCGCCCAGGCCCTAATGGAGATCGGCAACCCCCAGGCGCTGGACGCCTGGGCGGCCTGCACCAGCCGCCCCGACAACACCATGGGCTCGGTCTATGGGACGGCCGAGACGCTGCTCGACGTCTATGGGGATCCGGTGATCGCCCAAAGCGCCGAAGCCTGTGACCTCGACATCGATGAGTTGCTGACCGGGGCCAACAACACCCTCTACCTCTATGCGCCGGCCTCTGAGCAGGAGCGGCTGCGCCCCCTGTTCGAGCTGCTGGTCAGCGTGGTCATCTACAAGGCAGAGGAGCTGGCCGCCGCCCAGCCCGAAGGCATGCTGGATCCGCGGCTGTTTGTGTGCCTGGACGAGGCCGGCAACTGCGCCGCCATCAAGAAGCTCCCCCAGCTCGCCACCACCGGAAGAGGCCAGGGCATCCAGCTGCTGACCATCTGGCATGACGAGGCCCAGCTCCAGCACCGCTACGGCCACCGCGCCGCCACCGTCCTCAACGGGCACCGGGCCAAGCTGCTGCTGTCCGGCCAGGCGGATCCGGCTTCTCTGGAGCTGGCGTCCAAGCTGGTCGGCGACGAAGCTGTCACCCAGACCTCGGAGACGACCGGTGGGGACGGCCGGGCGTCGCTGACCGAGTCGACGGCGTATCGGCGGTTGTTGCCGCCAGAGGCGCTGCGGCAGCTCAAGCCCCGCCGGGCCCTGCTGCTCTATGGGCACCTGCCGCCGGTGCGTATCCGACTGCGGCCCTGGTTCCGCAGCCGCTGGCTGGTCTCGTTGGCCATGGCCGTGGACGCGGCCGTGCCCCATCCGGCCATGGCCGTCGACGACCTGGCCTCGGTCGAGGTGCTGCGACCGACCGACGAGGGCGAGGCCGCCGCCTGATGAACACCCTCCCGCACCTTTCCTCCCCTCAGGGCAACGGCACCAGGCCAGCCAGCTCAAGCCCGCGACCAGACATTGGTGCGTCCGGCCCATCGGGTCCGGCTGGAGGGGTGTCCCGGCTGGACCGAGTCACCCTTCAGCTGGGCGTGGCCGTGGCCGCGGTCATCGCCGTCTGCTCCTACGCCGTATCCGCCACGAGCCTGTACGCCCTGGGCCTCCAGGCCGGCTACAGCTGGTGGCAGGCCGCCGCCGTCCCCGTGGTGGCCGACGGGCCGGCGATCTACGGCATGTTCCGCATCATCAGCCGCTCCCGCCGCGGCGCCCCCGGAGCCGGCTACGGCTGGCTGCTGGTCGGCTGCGGCACCTTGGCCTCCATCGGCGGCAACGTCGCCCACGCCCACCCCAACCTGGTCGCCCAGGCCATCGCCGCGGCCATCCCCCTGGCCGTGCTGGCCATGTTGGAGGGCCTCAAGGGCGACGCCGGCGAGGTCACCCGCCTGGCCGCCCAAGCGGCCGACAGGGACCGCACGGACGCACTCGTCCGGCCCACCCAGCGCCCGCAAGCCACCACCGTCCGACGCAGCGACCCGCCCGCCGACCTGACCAGGGCCGCGGCGGCGCTCGACTCCCAACGGCGAGCGCTCCCCGCTGGGTGGAGACCGGCCGACACCACCAGCGTCGGGGACCGGCTGCAGGCCGCCTATGCCCAACCACGACCTGACGGCCAACCCTGGACGGCCCGCACCCTGGCCGACCGCCGGCTGTGGCCCCAGCAGCGCCGCCGGCTTCCTGCAACGCCACCGCCCCTCGACCGCGGAGGAAGCTCGGTGAGTCGGCCCCGCTGGCAGCTAGGCGATGCCGCCCTCGGCTATGCCGCCCGCGGCATCCCCGTCCTGCCCCTGCACTACCCCCTCCTCCACCACGGCGGCCTCCAGCCGGTCCCCGGCGACCAACAACCTGTGGTGAGGACCGGCTGCTCCTGTCGGGATCCGAGCTGCGGCCAGCCCGCCAAGCACCCCCTGGGCAGCCTGGTCCCTCACGGCGTCAAGGATGCCACCACCAACCGGGCCCGAATCCTGGCCTGGTGGACCCGCCACCCCCAGGCCAACATCGGCCTGGCCACCGGCCACCGCTTCGACGTCCTGGACGTCGACGGCCCCGAAGGCACCCAGGCCATCCGAGGCCTCGCCGCCACCCATAGCCTGCACAGTTCCGGGCCGCTGGTTCACACCGGCGGGGGTGGTTGGCACTACTATCTGGTCCCCACCGGCCTGGGCAATGTCCACCCGGCCGGACTGGAACATGTCGATTGGCGCGGTCGGGGCGGCTATGTGGTCGCCCCACCTAGTCGCCACGCCTCCGGCCACCCCTACCAGTGGGCCGGCGGCCGAGATCTCGATACGCCGCTAGCGCAGGTCCCGCCACCGTTGCGAGCCCGGCTGGACCACCCATCGCAAGTGCGGCCGCCTGGCCCGGTGGAGCTTCCGGCCACCGGTGCCGCCCCGGGCGACCGCTACGCCCGGGTGGCCCTGGCCGAGGAGCTCGCCCGGGTCGCCACTGCTCCGGTGGGTCACCGCAACCGCCAGCTGTGGGAGTCGACCCGCAACCTCTACAACCTCGTCGCAACCGGCGCCCTCGACCACCGCCAGGTCAACCAAGGGCTCCTGGCCGCGGCCGAACGCTGCGGGCTGCTTGGTGAGGAGCTGCGCCAGACCCACCGGACCCTGGCCTCGGGCCGTCAGGTCGGCCTGGCCCACCCCGGGCGCCCACGACAGCCCATCAGGCCCGAACGCGCCCACGCCTCGCCGACCCTACCCGCCCGAGCGGCCGGCGAGCGGACCAAGGAAGGGAGGTGACGCCCTTGGCCGTTACCGGCCGGCGGGCCGGCCAGTCCTGATCCGCGGGATGGGCGCGTGCCGCCGCCAAGCAGAGCCCGCGCCCACCCCAACCACCCGCAGGAAAGGAGCCCGCATGGGCAGCCATCCAACCCTTGCCCACCCCGACCTCACCCGTGATCCGGAGGATGTCAGCGCCCACTCACCGGTCCAGCAACGTATATCCGAAGTCCAGCCCACCACCTACGACCTCGAGCAAACATTCGACCGGCTCAACCCGGACTATGGCGTCCCCGCCGACACCCACAACCCTTACGGCCGCCAAGCCCTGCGGGACCGGGAGACCGCTCTGGCCCTCGGTCCCCGGGTCGCCGTCGCCACCTCCCGCGAGAATGACCCCAACCCGGTCCTGTGGCTGGCCGGCCAGGACTACCGGGCTGCCGACGCCGCCCGCACGGCCAGCCTTCAGGTCATCCGTCAGCGACGCGGCCCCGAACGAATCGGCGCCGAACGGTAGCCCACCATCAGCAGTAGCAGCACGAAGGAGCCATGATGGCTGCAGACAATCAGACCACCATCGCCGGTAACCTAGTCGAGACCCCCGAGCTGCGGTTCACCAACACCGGCACCCCGGTCACCAACCTGCGGGTCGCTGTCACCCAACGCATCCAGCAAGACGGGGAGTGGCGCGACGGCGACACCTCGTTCTTCAAGGTCAACGTGTGGCGCGGCCAAGCCGAGCACCTGGCCGACTCCCTAGCCAAGGGCGACCGGGTGATGGTCACTGGGCGGCTCCGTCAACGGACCTGGGAGACACCTGAAGGCGAAAAGCGGTCGGTGGCCGAGATCGAAGCCGATGAGGTCGGGGCCAGCCTTAAGTTCGCTACTGCCAAGGTCGAACGGGCCAGCGAACGGGCGACCGGCGACCGCACTCCCGGGCGGGAGCGGCAGGCCGAACGCGGCGGCGCCTTCAACGACCAGCCGCCATTCTGAGCAACGATCCTTTCAGCGCCCTCGGCTCAGCCGGGGGCGCTGAACTCCCGTCCGAGAACCTGATGCGCCAGGGTTGCGCATCCGAGCGGGGGTCCCGCTCACATGCCATCTATGGATCGGACACGAGTGCGACCCAGGTCGCCTCGGGCACCTGGTCCGGCAGTTCGCTGATGGGCAGGCTGTCCAGGTGGACGACCAGATTTGAGCGCGAACCGCCGCCCACCGCCGCTACCGGCCGGTCGAGCCGGCACGCCTGCGGGACGTTCCGCCCGCGCGGCACAGGGGAGAGCGATCCGGCGGGACCAAGGACCCGATCAACCAGGGCCGTCTGGCCGTGCCGCTGCGATCCCAGGCGACGGAAACTGATGTCAGCGGCGACCACGGTCGCAACCACTGGCCGGACCTCCGGAGCCAGGGGAGTTGAGGTTGGACAGGGGAGTTCAACCGCCAACTCCACCAGCCGAATGAACGGAGCACGATGCGGACCCAACGGACGATCATGGCCATCGTGCTCGCGGCGGCTGCCGGGACCATCGGTAGCAGACCTCCGGTCGTTCGCTGTCGGCGGTCCCTGCTGTGGACCAGGAAGGTGCGCTGACATGCTGTTGGTGGTCCGGCACGCCGACGCCGGCGACAAGGGCAGCTGGGAGGGTCCCGACCTGCTGCGGCCCCTGTCGCCCGTCGGACGCTGCCAAGCCGAGGGGCTGGTGGTCCGCCTGGAGGACTTCCCGGTGGAGCGGATCTTGTCCAGCCCCACCCTGCGCTGCCGACAGACCGTGGAGCCGCTGGCGCGTGACCGCTTCCTGGAGGTCGAACCGCTGGCGGCGCTGGGGGTGGGGGCCAGTCCCGCCCAGGTGCGGGCTGTCTTCTGGAATCAGGCGCTTCGCCACGCGATACTGTGCACCCACGGCGAGACCATCGGGCAGCTGCTCACCCAGCTGCAGGCCGACGGGTTGGTGGTGGAAGCGCCCTGCTGGTCGGCGCCGGCTACCTCCAGCTGGAGCCGAACGGCGACCTGCCGGTCCCGGACTGGGTCGTGATCTCGGCCTACACGGCCATCTCCCTCGGCACCCTGTCGGGGGGCTGGCGGATCGTCAAGACGCTCGGCCAGCGGATCACCGCCCTCAAGCCGGTGGGCGGCTTCTCGGCCGAGACGGCCGCCGCCTGCTCGCTGTATCTGGCCACCTTCCTCGGCGTCCCCGTCTCCACCACCCACACCATCACCGGGGCGATCGTCGGCGTCGGCGCCACCCGCCGCCTCTCGGCGGTCCGCTGGGGGGTGGCCGGCCGCATCGTCTGGGCCTGGATCCTCACCATGCCGGCCGCCGCCACCATGGCCGCGGTCACCTACGCCATCACCGTCTCGAAGCTCGCGGTGGCCGCCATGATCCTCGCCGGCGTCTTGGTCGTCGTCGTCCTCGCCATCCGCCGCAACCGCCGCGACATCGAACCCGCCGAGCCGGCCGCGGCCACCGAACCCGCCGAGACCGCGGAGCGCTGAGGCCCGGAGGGCGCCTCACCATCTGGGCGGGTGAGGGTCATGTCGGCGGCGGCGAGCCAGCAGGTTGAGCACCACAAGACCGACAGCCACCAAGGCAAGAAAGACAACCAGGTCCCAGAGAACTTCCATCGCTGACGTCGGCCTCCCCGTATCTGCGAGTGAGAGAGGCTGGATACCCCATCTCTACACCGGCAAGCAGTCAAGCTCTCGCGAGTGGCTGCGCCTGGTTTGGTTGACGGGCCGGGCGGCGGCGCTCGCCATCCTGCCTCGGGAACCGAAATGCAACGTTCGGGAGGGAGGTCCGGTATGTTGCGACGCCCGCTGGTCCTGTCCCTGCTGGTCGTCGCGCTGACGACCATGCCGGCGGCGGTGGGGTAGGGGTCGCCGGGCAGCTGACCGACGGGGCCTGGAGCCAGCCACGGTGGTGGGTCACCCAGAGGGTTGGGGATCTGCCGAAGGCGAGGTGGCGGGGCCGACAGTCGTCGACGGGCCGGCGGACCGAGGCCTGTCCGGGTACGGGTGCTCGCTCGCCCAGGCCAGGTAGGCCTGCTCCATGACGGGCAAGGTCGGGAACATCATCTCCGCGCCGATGAGCTCGACCAGGTCCGCTCGCTCCAGGGCGATCCGGAGGTCGGTCTTCACCCGGGCGAGCCCGAGCCGGACGCCC
>Ga0081538_10002679_pt1 | contig 17155 bp, 15 predicted proteins | sample TabmetS5T2R1_FD_71022 | JGI IMG/M metagenome (GOLD analysis project Ga0081538, IMG submission 71022) | Tabebuia heterophylla rhizosphere microbial communities from the University of Puerto Rico - S5T2R1 | ecosystem: Host-associated > Plants > Roots > Rhizosphere ... | reverse complement strand
GGGGTTGCGCTCGTGCAGCACCTTGGTGATCGCCGCGGTCAGGGTCGTCTTGCCGTGGTCGATGTGGCCCATCGTCCCGATGTTCAGGTGCGGCTTGGTCCGCTCAAACTTCCTCTTCGCCATGGCTCGTCCTGGTCTCCTTGTCGTCGCCGCGCGAGCGGGCCCGGCAGTGCCAACAAACCGCAGAGGCGAGAGCGTTGCCGACCGGCACCTCGCCCTCACCGAGAGCGGCGCTCCAGTAGCGGCGGGTGGACTCGAACCACCGACACAGCGATTATGAGCCGCTTGCTCTACCTCTGAGCTACGCCGCCCCTGGCCTCCGGCCGCAGCGAAGCGGCCGGGACCTCGGAAGTGTAGCAGTGATGACCCTGTCGCCAGTCAACCGCAATACGGTCTACCCGGCCGCTTGCGGGCCGGCTTCGGGCGCGGCGCGGCGCGCCGCCGCGAACGCCGCGCCGTCCAGGAGCAGCCAGGCGACCGCCGCCAGCGCCGCCATGACGAGCGCGGCGGCGCCGTAGAGCGCACGCAGGCCGAGCTCGGCCGCGACCAGGCCGCCGGCGGCGGCGCCGACGGAGAGGGTGCCCCAGCTCACCAGCCGGTAGGCGCTGTTGACCCGGCCCTGGAGCCGCTCGGGGACCACCGCCTGGCGGAACGAGATGGTGACCACGTTCCACCAGACGGCGGCGAGGCCGTACAGGGCGACGGCGGCGCCGGCCACGGCGGGCAGGTCGGTGGCGCCGAGCAGCGCCCAGCACCCGGCCATGGCGACGACCGAGCCGGTGACGCTGCCGTGGTCGCCAAGGCGGCGGTGCAGCCGCTCGGCCACCACCCCGCCCAGCAAACCCCCGACCGCCAGGCAGGCCAGCAGCAGGCCGTAGCCGCCGGCGCCGAGGCCCAGCACGTCCTGGGCCAGGAGCACCAGCATCGCGAACCCGGCCATCTCCACGACGTTCTCCAGGGCGAGCAACCAGCAGATGGTCCGGAGCACCCGGTGGCCGAGCAGCCAGCGGACGCCCTCGACGATGTCGGCCCGGAGGGTGGTTGGCGGCCCGGCGCGGCCGGCGCGCAGCCGGCCGGGCAGGCTCGCCAGCAGCAGGGCCGAGACGGCGAAGGTGGCGGCGTCCACGACGAACGGCGCGGCCGCCGCGGCGGCGAACAGCAGCCAGCCCAGCGACCAGGCGGCGCCCACCGCCCCGATCGCCCGAGGGTCGCGGGTGATCGAGGCCGCCAGCAGCGGCGCCGCCGCGAGGGTCACCCCGTCGCCGAGGTTCGACGCTGCCCCGGCCGCCAGCAGGGTGCCGAACGCGCGAGGGCGAGCCACCCTTCCAGTCGACCACGGCCGTCCCCGGTGGGCCAGCCCGACGGCGACGGTGGGTCAGCGGGCGTGCCGCGGGCCGGTAGCCCGCGTGCCGCGGCCGGTACCCGGCGTGCCGTGGCCGGTGGCGCGCCAGCCACAGGACGACGCCACCGGCGGCGATGAGCAGCCCGGCCACGCCAAGGAGCGCCGAGGCGGTGGAGCCGGTGAGCGCGCCCTGGGCGTCCCCCTCCCCCCAGGCGGTCGGCCAGCGGGTCGAGGCGCTGCTCGCCCGGCCTGCCCGAGGAGCTCGCCCATGGCGGCCGCCACTACGAGGCGACCACCACGCCGCCGCGGGACCGCGGCGGCCGGGAGACGGGCCGGGTGGTCATGCTCCGCGACGTCACCGAACGGCGCCAGGCGCACCAGCGCCTGGTACGGCTCGACGCGCAGCGCCGCTGGCTCCTCGGCCGCCTGGTGACCAACCAGGACCAGGAGCGGCGCCGGCTCGCCGTCAGCCTGCGGCGCGTCATGCCCAAGCTCGGCGGGGTCACGTCCGGCCGGATGAAGCCGCGCTAGCCGCGCCTGGGGCGGAGCGCGTCCTTGACCTTCTCGGCGGCCTGCTTGAGGTTGGCCCTGGTCTGGTCGGCCCTGCCCTCCGCCTCCAGCGACGGGTCGCCGGTGGCCCGGCCGGTGGCCTCCTTGACCTGGCCCTTGAGCTCCTGTGACTTGTTGCGGGTCTTGTTCCGCGCCCTGCCGCGGCTCCGGTCGTCGAGCGCCATCTCGCCCTCCTCGGGTCCTCGTCGACCCCTGCGGGCTTCCCGCCACGGGGCCGGGCAAACCCGCCCGCCATCAGCCGGCCCGGGGGCGAGCGGCGGTCGGGGCCGGTGCGTTCGTCGGCCGGGTCAGCGCGATCGTCTGGCCGGCGCGGAGCGGCCGAAGACCTCGCCGGCGACGGTCCTGGCGTGCCGGTCGAGCTTGACGGCCTCGGCGCTGGCCTCGGCGAGCCCCTTGGACGTCAGCCGGATGACGTTGACCAGCGCTTCCTTCTCCTGCTCGCCACCGGAGTAGTTGGGCTCGGTGGCGATGTGGCCGACGCCCTCGGCGTAGTACTTGAACTCGTTGCCGGTCTCGAGGACGGCCAGCGCGTCGGAGAAGCACCTGAACGGGACGCACTTGCGCTCGCCGACCTTCGCCACCTCGGCGGTGAGGATCTCGCGGCCGGGGATCCGGGCCTGCACGTAGGAGGGCATGCCCTCCTTCGGGTCGGCCATCATGGCGACGCCCGCCGTGGCGCCGTTCACGCCGGCCAGCCAGGCGTCGGTGGCGTTCACGAACTGGCCGCCCTCGTAGGTCTCGGTGTACGACCCGAGGTACCAGACGTTGCCGGTCTTGTCCTGGGCGTAGTAGTCGACGGCCTGCTCGGCGACCTGGCCCGCGTCGATGTCCTGGTCCAGGACCAGCACCGTCCGCACCCCGTTCACCACCTTCTGGACGTCGGTGACGGTGATGCGCCGCCGGTGGTGCAGCTCCCTGCTGCCACGGAACAGCGTGCCGTCCCTCGCCGACTGGAAGCCGGGGACCAGCGGCAGCCAGGCGTTGGCGTCGCCGGTCGGCTCACCGAAGTTCTTCGGGTTGAACCGGTCGGGGTTGGCGTTGACCCGGCGCACCGCCTTGGTGGTGGCGGTGGTCGTCCTGGTCGGGGACGGCGCCGAGGAGGTGGTGGCCTGGCCGATGGCCGCGGTGGTCGTCGGCGTCGACGACCCTCCGCCGTCACAGCCGGCGGCGGCTGCGGCCAGGCAGGTCGCGACCGCCACGGCGACGACCGTGCGGCTCGGTCGTCGTGGTTGCTCGGCCATGCGCCGACGGTAGCACCGGGTTCATGAGAGGAACGTGAGAGCGCTACTCGTCGCGCAGCAGCTCCGTTGGGGGCAGGCGGTTGACCAGCACGGTGGCCGCCAGCGACGCGAGCAACGACACGCCCAGGACCAGCACCGTGAGGATGGCGATCCCGGTCGCCGGGATCAGCACCGGCGGCTGCAGCACGAACAGCGGCCGCAGCACGTTCACCAGGAAGTAGGCCATGGCGCCGCCGACCAGCAGCCCCGCCACGCAGCCGAGCGCCACGACCCCGCCGGCCTCGATCACCAGCAGGGACCGGATCTCGCCGGCGTGCATCCCCTGGGCGCGCAGCGTGACGTACTCCCTGCGCCGCTGGAGCAGCAGCCCGAACACGAAGACCACGATCGCGGTCGCCGCCATCGCCAGCGCGTAGGCGGAGTCGAGCGCCAGCAGGCCGCGGATGTTCAGCGCCGCCAGGCTCGACTGGTCCTTGTCGAGCGCGGTGGCCCGGGTGTCGATCTGCAGCGCGTCGACCGACCCTGGGCCCTCGCGCAGCGCCGAGGTCGCCCGTTCCAGGGTGACGGGGCTTCCGTCGGTGGTCCGCGCCAGGAAGAAGCTGGCGTCGGTCGAGGGGATGAGGCGGACCTGTCGCTGGAGGTTGGCCAGCACGTTGGCGCCTTCGGGGAAGCCGGGGAGGCGCTCGAACAGCCCGATGACCTTCATCTCCGACAGCTTCTGCTGCTTGGTCCCGCGGGCGAACAGGACCTTCACCGGGTCGCCGGGCTCCAGCGCGAGGAGGTCGGCGAGCTCGGTGCCGACGAACACGCCGCCCGGGTCGCGCCGCAGGGCGTCCATGGCGCCCGCCGCCGTCCAGTCGACGAAGTTCGAGTCGGCGAGCGCCGCGACCCGCCCGAAGCTGGCGGGGTCGACCGCGGCCATGTTGGCCGCGTCCTCGTTGAAGCGGCTCTGCACCACGGCGTTCAGCAGGCTGAACACCACCGGCGTCGCCGCCTCGACGCCGGGGACGCGGAGGGCGTCGGCGTACCCAGGCGGGTGCTCGACGGTGCTCGTCGGGCTCGGCGTCACCCGCACGTCGGAGCCGACCACGAACCGTGCGTCCGCCGCCTTCGCGCTGTCGTAGGACGCGGTGAACGAGGCGACGCTGGTCCCCAGGGCGAAGATCAGCGCGACGATGATCACCCCGCCGGTGGCGGCCCAGGAGCGCCGGCGGACGCTGCGGGTCAGCACCCCCCGGAGCGGCCGCCCGAAGCGCGGCGGGCTCGGCAGCGGCAGGCGGGCGAGGAACCGCTCGACCAGCCGCGCCGAGAGCAGCACCCCGGCGACCCAGACGCCGATCGGGACGATCACCAGGTGCATCCGCAGCGACACCGACCGTCCGTAGTAGACCGAGCCGGCCACGCCCTCGAAGGCGCCGGCGCGCAGCGCGACCCCTTCGGCGACCGCCACCACCAGCAGCAGCGCGACGTCGAGCCGCAGCCGCCGCCAGGCGGGCGGGCGCGAGGCGAGCTGCGCCCGCTCCTCGCTGATCTCCCGGTTGATGGCGCGACGGCCCGCGGCGTACAGCGCCGCGCCGGTGGCCAGGAATCCCCCGCCGGCGCCCAGCAGCGCCGAGGTGACCAGGTCGGCGGCCGAGGCGCGGGCCAGCGCGCCGCCGGACAGGACCGCCGCGGCCGAGGCCAGCCCGAGGCCGAGCCCGACGACCGAGCCGACGGCCGCCAGGGCCAGCGTGCGCAGGGCGTGCATGCGCAGCAGGTGGCGGCGGTTGGCGCCGCGGACGCGGAGGATCGCCTGCTCGCGCCGGAGCGCGCCGGCCAGGACACCGCCGGCGTAGGCGGCCAGGATCGCGGCCAGCAGGGCGCCGGGCAGGCCGAGGAACACGAACATGCGCTTGGCGGTGCGGGCGTCGTCGCGGGCCACCTGCAGGGTGTTGGAGACGTTGTCGATCAGGTCGTCCTGGCCGGGCGCGATCCGGGTGACGGCGTCGGCGACCGCCCTGGTCTGCGCGAGCGCGGTCCCCGGGTCGGCGTCGAGCCGCTCGCGCTCGACGGTGACGTCGACCTCGAGGACCGGCCTGCTCCTGACGACGTCGCCCGTGGTCGTGGTCGCCTTCTGGAAGGCCGGCACGATCGCCTCGGCGAAGGTCTCCGGGTGGACCACCACCGTGTTCGGCACGTAGACGAACTGCTCGAGCTGCTGGCCCTGCCGGCTGTAGAACAGGGACCTGGCCCGCAGCAGGTCGGTGATCCCGCTGATCGGGACGGACAACGGGCGGTCCACGCCGGGCACCTCGACGCGCACCACCTCGCCGGGCTCGACCGACAGCGCCCTGGCGGCCTCCGCGCTGAGCAGGCCGTGCCCCGGCCGGTAGGAGCCGCTGACGATCCGGATCGAGCGGTCGCGCTCGCGGTACCGGTCATCGAAGCCGAAGACGCGCACCGCCCCCGGCGCCCGCCTCGGGCCCGACCGCAGGGAGCCCGGCGCGAGGTCGACGAACGACAGCTGGTCGGCCCTGGCGACGCCGGGCACCCCGGCGATCCTGCGGGTCAGCTCGGCCAGCCCCAGCGGCCCGGCCGCGTTGGCCCGGACGGGCACGACGTGCTCACGGCTGGAGAAGCTCGCGTTGAGCTCCAGCGACGCCGCCGAGTCCACCGCCAACTCCGTCGCCACGGCGTAGGCGACCGTGACGCTCGTCCGGGGGGGCACGGTGCCCAGGTTGAGGCCGAGCTTGGCCGCCCCCTGGGCGAGGGGGATGTCGCCCCCGAGGTCGGCGACGCGGGCCCCGTCGACGGTGGTCGAGCCGGGGACGTAGGTAAGCGGCGCCGGAGGCTCGTCCCGGACGACGACCTCGTTGGCGGGCCGCGGGCTGGTGTTGGCGAGGACCAGCTCGACGCGCGCGCTGTCGCCGGGCCGGAGCCGCTCGGGGGTGACCCGCTCGGTGAGCCGGATCTCCTCGCCCAACGGGGCCGAGAGGACCCGCTGCATGTCCAGGGGGAGCGGGGCGATGGCGCGCTGGGTCATCGACGCCGAGGAACCGTCGATGAAGAAGAGCACGGCCGAGAACAGCCCGACGCCGAGCGTGATCCCGGCGAGCGTCGCCAGGCTCCTCCTGGGGTTGCGGACGAGGTCGCGCCAGACGTACCTGGCGATCATGTGAGGCGCCCGTCGCGGAGCCCGATGCGCCGGTCCATCCGGCGCGCCGCGTCGCGGTCGTGGGTGACCATGACCAGCGTCGCGCCGATCTCGCGCTGCACCTCCAGCAGCAGGTCGATGACCCCCGCGGCGTTGGCGGCGTCGAGCGCGCCGGTGGGCTCGTCGGCGAGGATCACCGCGGGCCGGTGCACGACCGCCCGGGCCACCGCCACACGCTGGCGCTGCCCGCCCGAGAGGTGGTCGGGGAGCCGCTGCGCCTCGGCCGCGAGGCCGAGCCGGTCGAGCAGCTCCAGGGACCGGTCCGCGCCGGTCGACCCCCCGTCGAGGGCGAGCTGGAGCCCGACGTTCTCGGCGACGGTGAGGAACGGGAGCAGGTTGTCGGCCTGGTACACGAACCCGACGTGGGTGCGCCGGAACTCGGAGCGGCGGCGCTCCGGCAGCGAGGAGACCTCCTGGTCGCCGACGCGCACGGCACCCGAGGTCGGCACCGCGAGGGCCCCGAGGACCCCCAGCAGCGTCGACTTGCCGCACCCGCTCGGCCCGGTGACCGCCACGCTGGACCCGGCGTCGACGGCGAAGGAGACCCCGTCGAGCGCGAACACGGGCCCACCGGGGGTGGCGTGCTCGACCACCACCGACTCGACGCGGATCGACGCGTCCACGCTCATGCCGCCACGATCCGGCGGTCGGCGAGGCGCAGCGCGTGCTGGGCCCGGCGGGCGAGCTGCTCGTCGTGGGTCACGTAGAGCACGGCGAGGTCGCGCTCGCGGGAGGCGGCGAAGACCAGCTCGGTGACCTGCGCCGCGGTGGCGGAGTCGAGCTGCCCGACGACCTCGTCGGCGAGCAGGAGGTCCGGCTCGTTGGCGAGCGCCACCGCCACCGCCACCCGTTGCGCCTCCCCGCCGGACAGCTGCCGCGGCAGGTGGTCCATGCGCCCCCCGAGGCCCAGCTCGGCGAGCAGCTCCCTGGCCCGGCGCGGCGACCGGCGGACCGCCGCGAAGCCCATCGCCAGCTCGACGTTCTCGACCGCGGTCAGGAACGGGATCAGGTTGTCGGACTGGAGGACGACGCCGATCCGTTCGGCGCGGAGCCTGGCCCGCCCGGCCTCGTCGAGCCGGTCGGTCTGCCGGCCGCCGACCTGGATGCGCCCGACGTCGGGGCGCATCAGCCCGGCGATCAGCGCGATGAGGGTGGACTTCCCGCTTCCCGACCGGCCCACCAGGCTGGTGGTCTCGCCGCGCCGCAGGTCGAGGTCGACCCGGTCGAGCACGGCGAGCCGGCCCGGGCCGGTGCCGTAGGACTTCGACACCCCTTCGAGGCGCACGAACGGCTGGACCGGACCGGGCTGCACGCTCCCCCCACGCTCCTGTGCGCCGGCGATGGGTTGCCGCGGCGCCTCCGGCTTCACCGTAGCCGAGAGCGCGGCCGGCGAGAACCCACCAGAGGACTACTTCTCCTGGTCGTCCGGTGGCGGCTTGGCGTCCCCGTCGTCGGCGCCCTTGCCGTCGGTCTCGGGGTCGCCCACCGTGACCTGGATCTCCGGCTCGTCCGGGAGGGGTGGGGCCAGCTGCGGCCCGAACGTGGCGACGAGGTGCTTGAGCAGCGCGTTCACGGGCTCCTCGAGCTGCCACCGCTCCATCACGCCCCTGTACTGGCCGAGCAGCTCGAGCGGGACCTTGAAGTTGTCGACCCGCAGCTGGGTCACGAGGTCGATGACCTCGTCGAGCTCCCTGGGGTCGCCGCCCGCCGGCCGGGCGCCGAGCTTCATCAGCAGCAGCTTCGGCACCAGTCCCTCCCCCACCACCTCCTCGTAGAGCTTGCGGCGCTGCGTCTCGAGGGCATGGTGGTGCTCCTCACGGGCCGCCTCCAGCTCGCGGCGGTGCCTGGCGGTCCGCTCGTCCAGCTCCCGCTGGTGCACGGCCTCCGCCTTCTCCAGCTCGCGGCGGTGCCGCGCGTGCTGCGCGTCCAGCTCCCGCTGGTGGACGGCCTCGGCCTTGCCCAGCTCGCGGCGGTGCCTGGCGTACTGCGCGTCGAGCTCCCGCCGGTGCCGGTCCTCGATCCGCTCCTGCTCACGCTTGAGGTCGGGACCGTCAAGCTCGACCGAGACGCCGGCACGCACCACCCGCAGGCCGACCTCGGGCACGGTGCGGTTGGTCAGGTACTGGTGCAGCTCCTCCTCGACCTCGGCCAGCCGGTCGGGCCCGTGGCGCCGGCCGATCTGGCGCAGCGGCAGCCGGACGACCGGTTCGATGGCCTCCCAGGCGTCGGTGACCTGCTCCTTCACGACCGTGACGGCGTCGGCCACCTGGACGGTGAGCGTGAGCTCGGCGCGGAACGGCCGCGCCAGCTCCCTGCTGGGCAGCTCGAACGAGTGCTCCAGCTCGTGCGGGGCCAGGTCGACGCGGTAGAGGTGCCGGAAGCGCCCCCCGACGTAGCCGAGCAGGCCGAGCGGCGCCGTCACCGTGACCAGCCGGTAGCCGCCGGGGCGCTCCAGCACGATCGCGGAGCGCGCGTCGGGCACGGGCGGCCACAGCCGCACCGACAGGCGTTGTTGGTTGAGCACCGGGTTGACCCCTGCCATGCCACACCTCCTTCAGCGGAGCTGATCGACCAGCGTCCTGGCGACGTCGGACGGGTCTTCGCGGTCGTGCGCGCAACGGTTGAGGGAATCGAGCACCCGGCCGGCGTGGGCCTGCCCACCATGGGCGACCTCGGCCAGCAACCGGCGCAGCGCCGGCACCAGGGGCGGCTGGTCGCCGCCGCTGCCCGAGGCCTGGATGTCGGCCTCCAGCACCCACCAGCAGAGGTGCGCGGCTGCCCACTCCGCGAGCTCGTCGTCGGCGAGCGCCCGCCGCCAGAGCACGACGACCCGCTCGCGGGCGTCGAGGTCCTCCTCGGCCAGCGCGAGCAGGATCGGCCACAGGCCCTTGTCCTCGTGCTGGTCGAAGACGCGGGTGCTCACCAGGAACGCCCGCAGGCCGGTGTAGACCACGCGCCGCTCGGCCTCGCTCCAGGTGGCTCGCTCCGGCCGCAAGGTCCACTCGCCGAGCGCCTCGACGACCTCCCGGTGACGCCATCGCCGGGAGAGTTGGCACAACTCCTCCGCGACCGGGACCTGCATCCCATCGCGCATTGCGAGCCTGCGCAGCTCGCGCAGGGCGATGGCCGGCATGCGCAGCCCGACCGCCCGGCCGTGGGCAATGGCGGCCGTCCGGCGCCGGGCGTCATCGCCCCAGCGGGCCCATTGGGACAGCAGCGCGAGCACCTGCCTGGTGAACCGCTCGTCCCGCGCGAGCGCGCCGAGGGCGAGGGCCGCCGCTGCGCGGGTGGTGCTGCTCCGCCGCGTCCAGGGGATGATCACCAGGTCGTAGACGTACCCGAAGCCATGGCTGGCCAGATAGCCGACCGCCTCGGCGGTCCGCTCGTGGACCTCGGGATTGGGGTCGCCGCCGAGTGCGTCCAGCCAGTCGCGTACCGGACCGCGGAGCTCGTCGAGCTCGTTCCAGACGCGGTCGAGGATGGCCGACCGGAGGGTCGGATCCTTGAACTGGACGCGGCTGACCGGCGTGCGGTTGAACACGATCGCGTGTTCGGTGCGGTCGTTGAGCACTTCGGCGCCGGCCCGCTCGAGCCAATCAGCGCGGGGAGGTCCCGGGTGCCAGGCCATCCCGCTGCGCGGGTCGCCGGGAGCCAGCCGCTGCGCCAGCAGGCCGGCCTCGTCCGCCACGACGCCGGACCTGTCGGCGCCGGTCTGCTCGAGCCATCGGGCACGTGCCTTCCCTGGCTGCCAGGCCGTGTCGCCGCGTGGGTCGCCGGGAGCCAGCCGCTGCGCCAGCAGGCCGGCGGCGTCGGCCACGGCGTGGGGCCGGCCGCCTTCGTAGACGGCCAGCGCGATCACGTAGCTGCAGTGCTCGACGTCCTGGGAGAGCTCGAGCTGCCGTTTCGCTCGCTGCTGGGGGGACTCGGCGGCCTCGAGCAGGCTGTCGAGGCGCTGACGGCGGTCGGGGGTTGGCGGTGCGGCCAGCGGCCTCACCAGGTAGCGGGCGAGGCGGACCGTCCGCCGGAGCTCGCCGTGGCGGGCCAGGTAGCGGCGGACCGTGTCGCCGCGCAGCCATTCGCGGTCCTCCTCCTGGAGCCCGTTCCGGCGCCGGAGGTAGAGGTCGAGGTGCCGTTCGAGGACGAGTTGGAGGGCGGGCGTGGTGGCGCAACCCACGAGCTGCTCGCTCTCCTCGCCGACGAGCACCGGCACGCCGTCGTCGACGGTGATGACCAGGTAGCCTTGGCAGCGCTCGAGGGTGGCCCGGTCCGCCCGCAGGTGCTCGGCCCGGAGGCGGCGGGCCCGCTCAGGCGGGCAGCGCTCCAGGACGTGGCCTGAGCCCTTCTGGCGGGGCTTGAGCTCCCCGAACTCGGTGTTGACGCCGACGTCGGCGATCCGCTCAACCGCCAGCGCGTGGAGCAGCAGGTGCCGGGCCATGGCGTGCCGACCGCTGCCGGGCTTGCCCTGGAGCACCACCACACGATGATCCGTCAGCGCCTGGAGCGCCTGCCCGTACTCGTCGGGCTGGACGTAGACCTCGGAAAGGTCATCGTCCTTGACGTCGGCGTGGAAGAGGTTGTCGGCCTGGTCGTCGGGGGCGGGTCGCCGCCCGCGAAGCCCCCCCTCGCCGAGGGTGTCCTGCTGCTGGCCGGTGGCGGCGCCCTTGCCGCTTGTCTCGCCGTCCTGGGACTTGCCGCCCGAGGACCGGTCGGCTGCCGGCGTGCCCGTGTCCCCGGTCCCGGCCCCGCCCTGGTCGGCCGGCGACCCGGTGCGACCGTCCGCCTGACCGGTGCCCGGGCCCGCGTGCCCGTTGTCGTCCGAGGCCATGCGCTCACCCCCCCGCCTGAAGCCTCCGCCGGCGGCCACCGTACCCTACGGCGGTCATGTCCCTCTCACCCATTCTTACAGGCCGAACTTGAAGGTTCTAGATGGGCCGTCGGGGCCGTGCCATGCTCGGATGCGCAGATGGACGACTACCGGATCCTTCTCGACGAGCCGGCCGAGCGGCCCGCGCTCCGGTTCGACGAGTACGCCAGCGCGTTCGCCGGCATCATCCGCCAGAGCGGCCCGCGGTTCGCGGTCGGCATCTTCGGCGACTGGGACTCGGGGAAGACCACCCTCATGCGCGCCATCCAGCGCCGCCTGGAGGACGACCAGACGGTCGTCACGCTGTGGTTCAACGCCTGGCGGTACGAGCGCGAGCCGCACCTGATCGTGCCGCTGCTGGACACCCTGCGGGAGGAGCTGGTGGCCTGGGCCGAGCGGGCGGGACCGGACCGCGACCTGCGCGACCGGGCGCTGCAGGCCGCCGCCACGGTCGCCAGGGCCGCCGGCGCGATCCTGGCGGGCCTGTCGATCACGGCGTCGGCTCCGGGGGTCCCCGGCGGCCCGGAGCTGGTCTTCGACGTCGACCGGGCACGTGCCGACTGGCGCCAGCAGCAGGAGGCGGCGGCGGCCCAGCAGTCGCGCTCGCTGTACCACGCCAGCTTCCGGGCGCTACAGCACTCCCTCGCCCAGTTCGTGGAGCGCGGCCGGCAGCGGATCGTGGTGTTCGTCGACGACCTGGACCGCTGCCTGCCCGAGAACGCGCTCGAGGTCCCCTTCGCCCTGCCGCCGATCTCGTGGCGCCAGGTCGACAGCTTCCTCGCGTCGCTGGACCACGCCGGCCTGCCCGGCCGGCGGCGCCGAGGACGACCAGGCCCAGCTCGAGGCCTGGCACCACGCCGCCGACGAGCTGCTCGGGCAGGTCCAGTCGCGGCTCCGCGAGATCCGCCAGCTGGTCACGGTGGGGCCGGGCTCCTAGGCGCGCTCAGTGCAGCTGCACCTCGAGCAGGATGATGACCACGCCGAAGGCTCCGTTGACCAGGCCCGTGAGCAGCGCCACCGGCCACGCCTGTCCGAGCCGGCGTCCGATGTCGATGCCCCACCCGACCAGCTGCAGCACGCCGTTCCACAGCGCGAGGCGGACCGCGAGCTCCTCGTCGAGCAGGCCGACCGCGCCCAGCAGCAGGAAGAGGATGGACAGGGTAGGGGCGGCGAGCATCGAGAGCTCCCGGCTCATGATGGCCGGCAGGATCCTCGGGTGGAACCCGTCCTGGCGCAGCCCGTGGTCGAGGAGGTCGGCGTACACGTGCGCGAGCCAGAAGACCAGCAGGGTGGCGACCGTGGCCGCCAGGATGAGCTCCGGGGGCTGGTGCCCGGCGGCGGCCGCGATCACCGCGCTGGCGACGATCGTGCCGTAGACCGCGCCGCGGGGGTTGGCGGCGACGATCGCCAGCCCGCGCGGCCGGGGCGTGCCTGCCGTGGCGGAGCCTCGCATGCGACAACGGTATGAGCAAGGCCGACCGATGTCACTAGGGGCCGGGGACGGCCGCCCTTGGTCCCCCGGTGCCGAGCCTGGGGAACGGGCTGATGGAGAAGACCGCCTCCACCGGCACCTCGAAGTAGTCCGCGATGCGCAGGGCCAGGTAGAGGCTGGGGCTGTACTCGCCGCGCTCCAGGTAACCGACCGTCTGGTAGTGGACCCCGAGCGCCTCGGCGAGCTGCCGGCGCGAGATGCCCCGTTCCGCGCGCAGCATCGCGATCCGGTTGTGGACGATCTCGCTCATGGCGTCAGGGGCTGCGTCGCAGGTGCTCCTGCCGGCGGGCCTCCATGGCGGAGCCCGACTCGCGGCGCGCCATGCGGCGCAGGACCGCGGGAGCGACCAGCAGGCCCGCCAGCGCCCACGCGCCGAGCACCGCGGCGGTCTCCAGGTGCCGCCACGACCCCGAGATCTCCAGGGCGGCGGCGGCGTCCGGCAGCAGGCCCGAGCGGATGCCGAGCCCGAGCCAGTAGATGGGGAAGACCTGCGCCACCCCCTGCACCCAGCCGGGAAGCGCGGAGATCGGGTAGAAGATCCCGGAGATCGCGGTGAGGGCGATGATCGGGAGCATGGTCATGCCGAAGGCCGAGTTCGGGCTCCTCACCTGCGAGCCGATGACCGCTCCCCACGGCAGGGTGGCGAGCAGCCCCAGCACGGGCACCCAGACCAGGATCAGCCAGCCCCAACCGACGGTCGCCAGGTCGGGCAGCAGGAGCAGGCCGGCCACGAGGATGATCACCAAGGTGAACAACGTGATCAGCGAGAGCGACACGATCCGGCCGACCAGGTAGCCGACCATCCCCTGCGGCACCGCCTTGGCGCGCAGCAGGGTGCCGTCCTCGCGCTCGATCGCGAGCGTTCCGGCGGCGCCCTGGTACCCGGCGACCGCCACCCACATGCCGATGATGCTCGGCAGGGTCAGCACCGCCAGGGGTAGGGCGGAGCCTTTGACCGTGGCGTTCCGCTGGAACAGCAGGACCACCACGAAGACGGTGACCACGAAGACGTTCCAGCCGAGGTCCTGCGGGTTGGTCAGGCTGTGCCGGGTCTCGACCCAGCCTCGCGCCAGCCCGAGCCTGGCCGCGTACGCGACGGGGTTCATCAAGCGCTCACCTCCTCGAGCTGGGCGCGCTCCTGCCGGTAGACCATGGCCATGTAGGTGTCCTCCAGGCTGGCCCGGCGCACCTCCAGGTCGGCCACCTCGTCGCCGTACTGGGCGAAGAGCTCGCGGACGAAGCGGGTGGCGTCCGGGGTGGCGTGCACGAAGCGCTCGCCGCCGCGGCTCCAGCGCACCTCGGCCTGGGTGGAGACCTGCCGGGCGAGCTGGTCGGCGCTGCCGTCGGCGACGATGCACCCCTCGGCGAGGATGAGGATACGGTCGGCGAGCTGCTCGGCCTCGGCGAGGTCGTGGGTGGTGAGCAGGATGGTGGTGTCCTCCAGGTCGGACAGGCGGTGCACCAGGTCGTGGAAGTCCCGCCGCGCCAGCGGGTCGAACCCCGCGGTCGGCTCGTCGAGGAACATCAGCTCGGGGCGGCCCACCAGGCCGACGGCGACGTCCAGGCGCCGGCGCTGGCCCCCGGACAGGGAGGCGAGCCGCTGCTGCGTCAGCTCGGCGAGCCCCACCGTCGCGAGCAGCTCGTCCACGTCGTGGGGTCGCGGCCGCTCGGGCGTGGAGTACGGCACGTAGTAGCTGCCGAGGTGGGTCAGGAGGTCGCGCACCCTCCAGCGCCCGTGGTCGCGCCAGGACTGCAGCACCACCCCGATCCGCGCCCGCCAGCGTTCGTCGCCCCTGGCCGGGTCGACGCCGAGCACCCTGACCTCGCCCGCCGAACGCATCCGGAAGCCCTCGAGGACCTCGATCGTGGTGGTCTTGCCGGCGCCGTTCGGCCCCAGCAGCGTGATCACCTCACCGCGGCGCACGGTGAAGCCGACGTCGACGAGCACGTCACGCGATCCGTAGCGCATGCGCAGCCCACGAACGTCGACCACCGCGTCCGCCGCGCCGTTCGCGGCGGGCCAGCCCCGCCCGTCCAACACGGTCATGTCGTCACCCCTAGGTCCAAGCTCTACCGCTAACGATAGCACTACTGCTATCAAATGCAATACTCCTGCTGCAGGAAGGGAGGGCGGCACGATCCCCATCCGGCCCACCGCCACCTCCCTCAACCGCTAAGGCTTGGCCTGCCACCGGCCGAGAAGAGCCAGAGGAGGTCAGGGACCTCCTGGTGGAGGCCGACGACCTGGGCGAGGCCTCGGTCGAGGAGGACAACCCGGCCACCGCCAAACGGTTCGTCGCGCTCAGCGCGGGGATCGACCAGCGCCTCGACGACCTGAAGATCGACCAGAGCCTCGTGGCAAGGCTCGACCAGGACGCCGAGGGCCGTGCGGTGGTGCACGCGTCGGCCGGCCGGCTCCCGCCGACAAGCTGGCGGAGATGCTCAAGGCCGCCAGCCCCACCGAGGTCACCGTCGCCGCCAGGTTGGCGCGGCTGCAATGAGCCCACGCCGCCCCACCGTGCCGGGCGGGGCTCAGCGTGGTGAGTACAGCCAGGGCTGGGTGAGGTCGAAGAACTCCGGCTCCCCGACGCTCATCGCCGCCATCTCGTCCATCTGCGCCTTCAGCTCCGGGGGCGGCTCCTTGCGCTCGCCTTCGCGCGCGGCGGCCTCGGAGGTGAAGTAGATCGCCATGGTGTAGGCCCCGCCCTCGTGCCCCACCGCCACGCTGCCGAGGATCTCGGGGCGGAAGGCGGCCCACTCCGTCGAGTCCTGGGCCATGAGCTCCCGCGCCCGGTCCGGGTCGCTGCCGCGTCCCTGGATGACCTGGACGAAGCCGGCGTCGTCGGGGTTGCCGGTGAGGTCGAGGGTGACGTCGCTGCTGTCGCGGAAGGTGGCCTCCCCGGTGAGTAGCCCGGCGGTCTCGGTCCACCAGCGGTCCTGTTCGGGCCGGTCGCTGTTGCGCCGCGCCGCCGGCTCGGACTCGAAGCGGGCCAGCGCGATGAAGCGACCGTCGCCGGTCACCCCGGCGGTGGAGCCGAGCCAGCCGGTCGCCCCGGGCGCGACCTCCTGGGCCCACCGGTCCAGCGCGGCGCGGAGCTTCCCCGCGTCGGCCGCCTGCCCCTGAATCACCTGAACGAACACCCTGACCCCCCTTTGATCGACGTCCTGCTCGGCCGTGGCCTCCGGGTATGATCCATGATCGTGACCAGGATTGGGAACGGGGCTGGTGCCGCGGGCGGCATCCGGCGCCAGCTCCCGGACGACACGCTGCTGGTGTTCCTGTCCGACACCCACATCGGGGGGGCGGCGGGCGGCGACATCTTCCAGTCCGCCGCCGAGCTCACCCTGCTGTTGGAGGACCTCGACCGTCACCGGGGGCCCGTCGAGCTGGTGCTGGCCGGGGACTTCCTCGACCTGCTGCGCATGGAGGACGCCATCGGGACCAGGGATCGGGTGGCCGCCACGATCGGCCGCCCCGAGTACCGGGAGCTGTTCGCGGCGCTGCGGGCCTTCGCCGGGGGCCCGGGGCACCGGGTGGTGTACCTGGCCGGCAACCACGACGCCGAGGCCTGGTGGAACCCCCGGGTGCAGCGGTCGCTCCAGCAGGCCGGGCTGGTCGAGGAGTTCGGGTTGTCGTACGCGGCCCGCTTCGGGCCCCACCCCGGCCAGCTGGTCTACTGCGAGCACGGCAACCAGTTCGACCCGGTCAACGCCCTCACCGACTACGCCAACCCGCTCGACACGCCGGTCGGCGCCCACGTCCTCACCGAGGCGATCCGGCCGATCGGGTCCCGGGCGGCGACCACCAGCGGCATCGACCTGCGGGAGGTGCGCTACGTCTTCCCCATCGCCGCGCATCCCGGCCCGGCCGAGTGGGTCGCCGGCCGCATCTTCTACCAGTTCCTCGGCCAGATGCTCCGGTGGCTGCTGGTCCTGCTGGCATTCCTGGTCGTCGCCTACGTCGCCACCGCGGCGCTCGCGGTCGTCCTGGGGCGGGCCGGCGGAGGGCCGTGGGCGCTTCGGTCGCTCCTGGTCGAGGCAACCTACGGCGCGGCGGTGCTGGTGTTCGCCCTGGCGGTCGTGTTCCTGGTCAGCCGCCGGACCACCCGGGACGTGCTCACCACCCTGGCCTCACGGTTCCCATGGCTGGCGCCCGAGTCGGAGCGGAGCCGCGAGGAGGCGGCGATCCGCCGGCTGCTGGAGGACGGCGGCGCGCCGCCGATGGCCGCGGACGTGTCGAGCCTCGAGGTCGCGGTGTTCGTCTCCGGCCACACCCACGCCCCGGCGGTCTCGGAGCTGGCCCGCGCCGGCGGGGGCCGGACGGTGGTCGCCAACCCCGGCTGCTGGCTCCGCCAGCTGCAGCCCGTGGCGGCCTGGCTGGGCGGCCCACCGGTGTTCGTGCCGGCCTTCGTCCACACCCACCTCCGCGTCCGGTCGAGCCCGGAAGGCCTGA
>Ga0081538_10002678_pt1 | contig 17155 bp, 19 predicted proteins | sample TabmetS5T2R1_FD_71022 | JGI IMG/M metagenome (GOLD analysis project Ga0081538, IMG submission 71022) | Tabebuia heterophylla rhizosphere microbial communities from the University of Puerto Rico - S5T2R1 | ecosystem: Host-associated > Plants > Roots > Rhizosphere ... | reverse complement strand
GGCGCACGACCGCCCGGACCGAGCGCATGCCGCTGAGCGACACCTTGGCCCGCCACTCGAAGGTGCCCGAGGCGCTGGTGGTCACCCGGCCCCGGGTGAGGGTCCGGTCGGAGGCCGGGTCGACCAGGGCCACGTCCAGGCGGGCGCCCTCCGGCATCCCGGTGCCCTCGGTGGTGGCGCCGTCGCAGGTCAGGTCGTGGAGGCCGACGTAGGTGACCGCGCCGGCCGGCCCAGCCACCATGAGCAGGGCGAACGCGGTCAGGCCGACCGTGGCCGCCCGCCGCCACCGCATCAGAACCCGCTCCTCCTCGACCTCGGCGTCCCGTCCGCCGCACGCCAACGCGCGCGGCTGCATTGGGAAGCCTGCGCACCTCCGACGATACGGAAACCTCCGCAGAGTCACGCATCGGCAAGACTACGCAATCCTGCGGAGGGATCGGCTGGATCGCCCGGATCACTCGGTCTGGAGGTCGACCCCGTCGACCAGCAGGCGGCCGTCGCCGGCCAGGCCGTGGGCGACCACCTCGAGGGCCAGGCTCGAGCCGGGGGCGGCGGTGTGGTGCTCGACGGCCAGCTGCCGCCACTCGCCGGGGGCCAGGGCGTAGCCGGCCTCGTCGGCGCTGACCTCGCGGCCGCCGGCCTGCTCGCGCAGGGCCAGGACGACCTGGCCGCCGGCGGGGGCCTGGACCCAGAAGATCGCCTCGTAGGTGGTGCCGGCCCGCGCGGTGGCGGCGTCCCGGTGGACCATGCCGGCCTGGCCGTCCCCGGACGGGCCGGGGGTGACGGCGACCGCCCAGCGGCCCGACGCCCCGCCCTCGACCCGCTCCACCTCGGCCCCGCCGAGCGGCGCCCAGCCGGCCAGGTCGCGCTCGAAGTCGCCGTCGGCGAGCAGGTTCCCCGGGGTCGGCCGCAGCGGGCGGGTTGTCGTCGTGGCCGCCGTGGTCGTGGTCGCGGCGGCGGTGGTCGAGGTGGCGGCCGCCTGGCCGGGGGTGGTGGGCGGTCCGGCGGCCCGCTCGGCGCCGCCGCCGCCGTCGCGGGTCAGCAGGGCGACCACCGCCGTGACCGCGGCCAGGCCGAGCAGCGAGACCAGGAACAGCCGCTGCAGCGGCGACAGGCCGAACCGCCTGGACGGCTCGGCCAGGTGCCGGGGCGTGCCACCATCAGCCATGGGCGAATACTGGCTGGCAGGCCCCGAACCGGCAACAACCGGCCACCTGGGCCACGACCGGTCAGGCGCCGCCGCGGACCTCGTCGGCGATGTGGGCCAGGACCCCGTTGACGAAGCGGCCCGAGTCGGCCGTCGACAGCAGCTTGGCCAGCTCGATCGCCTCGTCGAGGACGACCGCGGTCGGGACCTCGGGCCGGGCCGTCAGCTCGAAGGCGGCCAGGCGGAGCAGGTTGCGGTCGACCAGCGGCATCCGCTCGATCGTCCAGTGCTCGGCGGCGTCGCCGATGCGGGCGTCCAGCTCGGGCAGGGACGCGGCCACCCCGTCGACCAGCTCCACGGTGTAGGCGTCAAGGGCGCCGGCCTCGCGGTCCTCGCGGTGGCGGGCCAGCACCTCGTCCACGGGGCGGTCCAGCAGGTCGGCCTCGAACAGGATGTCGAGGGCCCGCCGCCGGGCGGCCGAGCGGGTGCCGGGCGCGGCCCGGGGGGATTCGGGGGGGTCGCTCACTGCACCCGGGTCAGGTACGCCCCGGAGCGGGTGTCGACCTTGATGCGGTCGCCGGTCTCCACGAACAGCGGCACCTGGACGACGGTCCCGGTCTCGACCGTGGCCGGCTTGGTCGCCCCCGAGACCCGGTCGCCCTTGATGCCCGGCTCGGTCTCGGTCACCTCGAGCTCGACCGCGGCCGGGAGCTCGACCCCGATGGCCGTGCCGTCGTAGAAGGTCACGTACGGGGTGGCGCCGTCGGTCAGCCAGCTGGCCGCCCCGCCGACCGCGTCGGCCTCGACCACGGCCTGGTCGTAGGTCTGGGTGTCCATGAAGACGAAGCCGGTCTCGTCGCGGTACAGGTACTGCATCTCGCGCTTCTCGAGGATGGCCACCTCGACGGGCTCGTCGGCCCGGAAGGTCTTGTCGAGGGTGCGCCCGGTGCGGACGTTCTTGAGCTTGGTGCGCACGAACGCGCCGCCCTTGCCCGGCTTGACGTGCTGGAACTCGACGACGTTCATGAGGTTGCCGTCGAGGTTGAGCGTCATGCCGTTCTTGAGATCATTCGTGGTCGCCATGGCGTCACCCTACCAGGTGCGTGTCGACCACCTCGGCCAGGACCGACAGCGGCACCCCGCCGGTGCCCAGCACCAGGTCGTGGAAGGCGGGGAGGTCGAAGCGGGCGCCCAGGCGGGCGTGGGCCTGCTCCCGGAGCCGGACCAGCTCCATGCGGCCGACCATGTAGGCCAGGGCCTGGCCGGGCCAGGCGACGTAGCGGTCGACCTCGTTCTCGACGTTGGTCCGGGTCAGGGCGCTGTTGGCCAACAGGTACCCGATCGCCTGGTCGCGGCTCCAGCCGCGCTGGTGCAGGCCGGTGTCGACGACCAGCCGGCAGGCCCGCCAGGAGTCGAACGACAGCATGCCGAAGCGCTCCAGGTCGCCGGAGTAGAGGCCGAGCTCGTCGGCCAGGCGCTCGGTGTACAGGGCCCAGCCCTCGCTGAAGGCGGTGACGTAGCCGAAGCGCCGGAACCGGGGCAGCTCCTCAAGCTCCTGGGCGAGGGCGAACTGGAGGTGGTGGCCGGGGACGCTCTCGTGGAAGGCCAGGGCCTCGTACTCGTACCGGGTCCGGGTCCCGGGCGCCGAGGTGTTGAGCCAGTGGACGGCCGGGCGGCTGCCGTCGGCGGCCGGCGGCTGGTAGTAGCCGAGCACGGCGTCCTCGGCCTCGTACGGGCTCATCTCGTCGACCCGGCAGGGGGCGGCCGGGGCCCGGCCGACGACCGCGGGCAGGGCCGCCTCCGCCCGGGCCAGGGCGTCCCGGCCCGACTGGAGGATCTCCTCGGCCGTCGTGAACCGCAGGGCCGGATCGTGGCGCAGCCGGTCAAGGACCTGGTCCATGTCGCCGCTGCCGAGCACCCGCTCCCCCAGGGCCCGGTACTCCTCGGCCAGCCCGGCGACCAGGTCGAGGCCGAGCCGGTGGAGCTCGTCGGGGTCGCGGTCGGTGGTGGTGTGGTGGGCCACCGCGGCCCGGTAGACGGCCTCGCCGCCGGGCACGTGGACGAGCCCGCAGCGGTCGTCGGGGCGGGCATGCTCGGCGACCTGGGTGGCCAGCAGGTCGCGGTAGCGGGCCATGGCCGGCCGGACCGACCCGGCGACGACCTCGGCCAGCCGGTCGTGCCAGCCGGGGTCGACCCCGGCCGGCGGCGGCGGGGTGAGCAGGGGGTCGCCGGTGACCGGGCCGGCCAGGTAGCCGTCGAGCTGGCGGACGGCGGCGCGGACGCCGAGGGCCGGCGGGGTGCGGCCGGCGGCCAGCCCGGCCCGCAGCCGGTCGCCGGCCTGGTCCAGGCAGCCGGCCAGCCCGGCGCAGCGCTCGGTGTAGGCGGCGGCCTGCTCGGGAGTGGCCAGGGTGACCTTGGGGACGAGGCCGAGCACGGCCGTCTGGATGCCGCCGGCGGCGGCCGACACGGTCAGCTCGGGCCAGCGGGCGGCCAGCTCGGCCCGGCGGTCGGCCAGCCCGCGGCCGAGCATGGCCAGGGTGATCCGGTCCTGGGGGCCGAGCCCGGCGGGGTCGACGGCGCCCAGGCGGCGCTCCAGACCGGCCAGGCGCCGGTCGGTGCCGGCGTCGCCGTCCTCGGACAGGTCGGGGACCGCGGCGTCCCAGCCGGGGACCCCGAACATGGTGGCGTCGAACGGCGAGGCGTCCATGAGCACCTGGAAGTACTCCTCGGCCAGGCCGTCCAGGTCCTCCGCGGTCGTCACAGCTCCAGCAGCTCCTTGGGGACGGTGGTGAGCAGCTCGTGGCCGCCGGGGCGGGCCACCACCAGGTCCTCGATCCGGACCCCGCCGAAGCCGGGCAGGTAGACCCCGGGCTCGACGGTGACCGGGGTGCCGGCGGCGACCCGGTCCCGGGAGCCGGCCCGCAGCCGGGGCGCCTCGTGGATCTCCAGGCCGATGCCGTGGCCGGTCGGGTGCGGGAACGAGTCCCCCAGCCCGGCCTCGGCGATCGGCTGGCGGCAGGCCCGGTCGACCTCGCCGGCCGGCACCCCCGCCTCCAGGCACTCCAGCCCGGCCGCCTGGGCGCCGCGGACCAGCTCGTACAGGTCGCGCTGGCGCTGGGAGGCCTTGCCGAGCACGACCGTGCGGGTCATGTCGGCGCAGTAGCCGTCGACCCGGGCCCCGAAGTCGACCTTGACCAGGTCGCCGGCCCGCAGCGGCCGGTCGCCGGGGTGGTGGTGGGGCTCGGCCGCCTGCTCCCCGAAGGCGACGATGGTGTCGAAGGCCAGCCCGTCGGCGCCGAGGCGGCGCATGGCCAGCTCGAGGTCGACGGCCACCTGCCGCTCGGTCATGCCCTCGCGCAGGCCCGCCAGCAGCCCCTGGAGGGCCTCGCCGCCGAGCCGGGCCGCCTCGCGCATGGCGGCCAGCTCGCGCTCGTCCTTGACCTCGCGCAGCTCCTCGACCAGGGGCGGGGCGGGCACGACGGCCTGGCCGGGCAGGGCCGAGCGCAGCCGCTGGCCCTCGCCCCAGGTCAGCCCGCCCGGCTCGAACCCGAGGCCGTCGCCGGCGGTGCGCACCACCCCGGCGACGGCCCCGATCAGGTCGCCGGGGGCGAGCACGACCTCGGCCCCTGGCACCTCGGCGGCGGCCTGGTGGCGGTAGCGGCCGTCGGTGAAGAACAGGGTGCGGTCGTGCAGCAGCAGCAGCCCCCCGTAGCTGCCGGTGAACCCGGTCAGGTAGCGGACGTTGACCGGCTTGGTGACCAGCAGGGCCGACAGGTCGGCATGGGCCAGCAGGCCGCGCAGGGCGTGCCGTCTGGCTTCGCTGTAGGCATGGCCGTCGTTGGGCACGCGCGCGTTCCTTTCCCCCGGCTCCCCCGGACCCCCCCGGGGCCCATCTTGCCAACCCGGCTCAGGCGCGGCGAGCCAGCAGGTCGGCGGCGGCGCGCAGGCCGAGGTCGTAGCTGGCCGGGCCCATGCCGGCGATCACCGCGGCCGCGACCGGGGCCACGGCCAGGTGGTGGCGCCAGCGCTCGCGGGCGTGGACGTTCGACAGGTGGACCTCGACGACCGGGATGGCGGCGGCCTCGACGGCGTCGCGGACCGCGTACGAGGTGTGGGCGAGCGCCCCCGGGTTGAGCACGGCGGCGGCCACCCCGCGACCGGCCGCGGCCAGCAGCGCCTCGACCAGGTCGCCCTCGTGGTCGGACTGGAGGCCCTCGACGGCCAGGCCGAGCTCGCCGGCCAGCTTGGCCAGCCGCTCCATGATCTGGTCCAGGTCGAGGGCGCCGTAGTGCCCGGGGTCGCGCCGTCCCAGCGCCCCCAGGTTGGGCCCGTGCAGCACCAGCACCAGCGGCCCCTCCCCGACCGTCGGGTAGCGCCTCATGCCGGGTTCCGGCTGAGCGAGCGGATGGCCTCGACCAGGACCCGGCGGTCGGGGGCGGGAACGACCTCGGGCTCGCCCGGGCGGCGCAGCAGGACCAGGCGGAGGCCGCCGCGGTGCTTCTTGTCGGTGGCCATGGCGGCCAGGACCCGGTCCGGGTCGAGCTCGACCCCGCCGACGGGCAGGCCGAGGGCGGCCAGCAGCTCGACGTGCCCGGCGGCCAGGCCCGGACGGGCCAGCCCGACCGCCTCGGCCACCCGGGCCGCGAACACCATCCCCAGCGCCACCGCCTCCCCGTGCCGCAGCCCCCGGTACCCGGCCAGCCGCTCCAGGGCGTGGCCCAGGGTGTGCCCGTAGTTCAGCAGCAGGCGGCCGACGCTCCCGTCGCCGCCCTCCTCGTGCTCGTCGGCGCCGACCACCGCCGCCTTGACCCGGACCGCCCCCTCGACCAGGGGGGCGAGGGCGACCGGGTCGGCGGCCACGGCCGGGCCGGCGGCGCGGGCCAGGGCCTCGGCCAGGGCGGGGTCGCCGGCCAGGCCGGCCTTGGCCACCTCGGCCAGGCCGGAGCGGACCTCGGCCGCCGGCAGGCCGGCCAGGGTGTCCAGGTCGGCCACGACCGCCACCGGCTGGTGGAAGGCGCCGACCAGGTTCTTGCCGGCGTCCAGGTCGACCCCGGTCTTGCCCCCGACGGCGGCGTCGACCATGCCGAGCACGGTCGTTGGCACGTTGACCAGCGGGACCCCGCGCAGCCAGGTGGCGGCCGCGAACCCGGCGGTGTCGGTGGTGGCGCCGCCGCCGACGGCCACCACCGGGTCGGCCCGGCGGGTCGGGACCGCGGCCAGCCGCTCGTACAGCCCGGCCACCACCTCCAGCCGCTTGGCCGCCTCCCCCGCCGGCAGCTCCAGCCGGTGGACGGCCAGGCCACGCCGGGCCAGGGCGCCGGCGACCCGCGCGGCCATGGCGGCCACCGGCGGGGCGGCGACCACGGCCGCCGCCTCGGCCCCCGGGAACGGCGGCAGCAGGTCGTCGAGCCGGTCCAGCAGCCCGCCGCCGATGAGGACGGGATAGCCGCCCCCGCCGGTCGGGACCTGGACCCGGGCCACCGGTGCGCCCACGCGCCGATCGGGCGTCAAGGACCCGCACCGCCTGCCGGCTGGGCCGTTGTCACCGGCCGGCCATGGCCCCGACCCGGCGGCGGTACCACTCCATGACCTCGACGGCGACCTGCTCCACGTTGAGCCGGTCGGTGTCGATGGCCACGTCGCCGGCCGTCTCGTAGATCGGCCCGCGGGCCACCAGCAGGTCGCGGATGCGGCCGGCCCGGTCGGTGGTGTTGCCGAGCAGCGGCCGGTCGATGACCCCGGTCAGGCGGCCGGCCAGGGTCTCGGGCGTGGCCCGCAGGTAGACCAGCAGCCCGGCCTGCTTGAGGGCGGTGCGGTTCTCGGCCGAGAGCACGGCGCCGCCGCCGACGGCGATGACCCGGCCGGGCACGGAGATGGACCGGTCGATGGCGGCCATCTCGCGGCGGCGGAAGCTCAGCTCGCCCTCGCGCTGGAACAGCTCGGCGATGGTCATGCGGGCGGCCCGCTCGATCATCAGGTCGGTGTCGACGAACTCGCGGCCGAGGGCCCGGGCGACCAGCCGGCCGACCGAGGTCTTGCCGGCCCCCATGAAGCCGATGACCACGATGGTTGGCAGGATCGGGCGCATGCCGGCAAGCCTAACAGTCCGGGGCGTGGAGGGCCGAGCCGGCGTCTGGAGGGTGACGGCGCGGCTGTCCGGCGGCTGACAGCCGGGGCCGGGCGCGGGCGGGGACCATGGCCGGGTCAGGCTCACCGACGCCCGAGGAGGCCAGGTCATGCGGCGGTTCCTGCTGCTCGTGTTCTTCTCCTGCACCGCCCTGTCCGTCGCCTTCTCGCTGTGGCCGCGCCAGCTCGGCGGCGTCCTCGCCCTGTTCGGGCAGGACGCGGTCGTCAACCGCGGGGTGGCGGCGACGGTCCTGGTGGTGCTGACCATGCTGCTGCTGGCCCTGCGGGTCCGGCTGTGGCGGTCGGAGCGGGACCTGGCCAGGATCCGCCGCGGCCTGGCCCCGCCGCCCGCCGCCCCCTATCCCCCGGCGCCGTGGGGGCCGGCCGGGTCCTGGGGGTCGCCGGCGCCCTGGGGGTCGAGGCCGCTCAGGTAGGCGTCGAGGTTGCGGCGGACCTCGGCCAGGGAGTCGCCGCCGGTCTTCTCCAGCAGGGCGTCGGCCAGGACCAGGGCGACCACCGCCTCCCCGACGACCCCGGCCGCCGGCACGGCGGTCACGTCCGAGCGCTGCACCACCGCCTTGGCCTTGGACCCGGTGGCCACGTCAACGGTGTCCAGGGCCCGGACCAGGGTCGACAGCGGCTTCATGGCCGCCCGGACCCGCAGGGCCTCGCCGGTCGACATGCCGCCCTCGATCCCCCCGGCCCGCCCCGTCCGCCGCCGCAGCCTTCCCACCGGGGCACCCCTTCGGGGTTCCCCGGACCCCTCCGGCCCGGGGCGGGCCCCGGGGACGATGGCGTCATGGGCCCTCGACCCGGGCCGGGCGGCGCCGGCGAAGCCGTCGCCGACCTCGACCCCCTTGATGGCCTGGATGCTCATCAGGGCCCCGGCCAGGCGGGCGTCCAGCTTGCGGTCCCACTGGACGTACGACCCGAGGCCGGGGGGCAGGCCGTGGACGACCACCTCGAACACCCCCCCGAGGGTGTCGCCGGCCGCCTTGGCCGCGTCGACCGCGGCCGCCATCCGGCCCTCGGCCTCGCCGTCCAGGCAGCGCACGGGCGAGGCGTCGATCTCCTCCAGGTCGGCCGGGGTGGGCAGGGCCCGCGAGCGGGTGGCCGCCGGCCCGAGCCGGACCACGTGGCTGACCACCCCCACCCCGACCTGGCCGAGGAGGGCCTTGGCGGCCGCCCCGGCGGCCACCCGGGCCGCGGTCTCGCGGGCGCTGGCCCGCTCCAGCACCGGCCGGGCCTCGGCGAAGCCGTACTTCTGCATGCCGGCCAGGTCGGCGTGGCCGGGCCGCGGCCGGGTCAGGGGCACCCCCCGGCCGGTGGCCGTCGCCTCCGGGTCGGCGACCGGGTCCGGGCTCATCACCTCGGTCCACTTGGGCCACTCGCTGTTGGCGATGCGCACGGCCAGGGGCGAGCCGAGGGTGCGGCCGTGGCGCAGCCCCCCGAGCACCTCCAGCCGGTCCTCCTCGAAGCGCATGCGCTTGCCGCGCCCGTAGCCGAGCCGCCGGCGGGCCAGCTCGCGGGCGATCTCCTCGGAGGTCAGGGGCACGCCCGCGGGCAGCCCCTCGACCACGGCGACCAGGGCCGGCCCGTGGGACTCCCCGGCGGTGAGATAGCGCAGCATCGCCCGGGATGCTAGAACACCGGTCGAGTATCCGGGGTTGAGGGGTTCCCGTGGCCGCCGGGGGCGGCGCGCAAGCTTTGGCGCCGCACGGATCGTTCGGCGCTGCATGCGGCGCCGGATACTCGACCGCTGTTCTCGCCGATCATGCAGGCAGCCCCGACGGGTTCTGGATCTCGGCCCACTGGCTGACCCGGTAGGGGGTCTCGGTGATGTCCTGGACGTACGGCGGCGAGGCGTACTGGAGCCGCGAGTCGTAGCCGTAGTTCTTGAGGTAGCCGGTGCCGCCCGAGGTCCCGACCGGCCCGCGCCACTTCTGGGCGATCACGCCGTTGACGGTGATGGTCCCCAGCTGGGCGCCCTCGTCGTAGTTCTGCACGATGAAGGAGTGGCCCAGGGCCAGCATGGCCGCGTGGATCTGGGGGTTGGTGAATGTCCCGGTCGGGTTGCGGTTGTCGTTCAGGTTCTGCCCGCCGTTGTTGACCGGGTGGTAGACCTGCACGAACTGGTTGGCGACCAGCCCCAGCATGTCGGTCGAGGCGGCGCCGCTGTTCGCGTAGGTGGTGTTGGCGACGATCACGATGTTGTTCTCGGCGGCGATGGTGAGCCGCCCCCGCAGGGTGCCGGACAGGAACACGTCGCCGTCGCGGCAGCCGTAGTCGGTGACGTCGGCCGAGATCGGGTAGCCGAGGCGGTTCTGACTGCCGCTGCAGGTCGCGGACTGGCCGGTGGGCACGTTCTGGACGTAGATGACCCCGTTGGTGGGCAGGGCGACGTTGGTCCCGACGCAGCTCGCGTACGCCGAGGAGGTGGTGAACGGGCTGGTCACGGTCATGGTGCCCGAGGCGTTGAGCACGATCCGGGTGGGCCCGTTGTAGAGGCAGCCGGTCTTGCCGGCGGTCCGGTCGGTCTCGGCCTTGATGGCCGTGTTGGTGGTGGGCAGGGTGAGGATGGGCACGGCCTCGGGGTCGCCCGACTGGAACACGGGCCGGTCGCTGCACCCGGACAGCCCGTACCAGCGCCAGGTGTAGCTGGGGGACGCGGCGCAGCTCATGGTCCCGGTGTAGGCGGTGGTGGCCTTGCCGTTGAACCGGGGGTTGCCGTTGACGCTGATGGTGTCGTTGGTGTGCAGGGGGCCGTTGATGGTGTCGCCGGTGACGAAGCTGATGCGCACGCAGTAGCTGGTCGAGCGGCCCTGCCACCAGTACTCGCTGCACCGGGAGGTGGCCGTGGCCGGGTCGCTGTAGTAGCCGCTCTGCGGGTCCAGCGACTCGAAGTCGGTCAGGTACAGGTAGTCGAGGAAGCCGCGCCGGCGCATGCTCGCCCGGATGGTCCGCTGGACCCCCCGGACCCGGCCGGTCGAGGTCACCTGGATGATCCCCTGGCTGGCCAGGTTGGCGGCGCTGTAGTGGAACTCGCCCTCGTTGGCCGCGCCGGGGATGTCGTGCCAGCCGGTGAAGGCGACGTTGGCCGGGGTCGGCGGGTTGGTGGCCGAGTACTGGATGTACTCGTCGTCCTGCTGGAGCCGGTACAGGTAGTCGTCGACGCCGGCCTGGGCCGCGGCCAGGGCCGCGTTCCAGTCCTGGTCGCGCCGCGACTGCGGCTCGCCCTGCATGGCGTAGTTGAGCGAGGCCACCATGAGCAGGCTGAGCACGACAACGATCATCATGACCGTGATCATGGCCACGCCCTGCTGGCCGTTGCGGTTGCGCATCGTCATGCCTCCGAGGCCGCGGCGGCCACGTTGGGAAGGAACACCCGGCTGGACAGCACCGTCGCCGGCACGTCGGCGCCGGACCGCGACGGCAGGTCGACCGAGACGGTGATGACCACGCTGGTGATCGCCGTCAGGGTGGTGGTGGCGTTGTCGGCGCCGTCGCGGAAGCTGAGCAGGCTGCCGGTGGCGGTCAGCCCCCGCCCGACCACCCGGGTCGCCGGGGTGCCGGTGTAGGTGAGCGGGCTGGCGTTGGGGTTGTCGGGCGGGGTGACCTCCTCGCGCAGCACCCCGCTGCCGTCGGCGTACAGCCGCAGCTCGTTGGCCGGGGCGGTGGTTCCGGTGTTGAGCAGCCCGGTGAAGGTGACGTCGGCGGCGGCCACGGCGGTGAACCCGGTGGCGGTGCGCAGGTCCTTGGTGAGCACGGCCATCACCGCCCGCGCCTCCTCCAGGTTCTCCTGGCGGGTGTCGGCCGAGGCGGCGGCGCGCTGGTAGGAGACCAGCCCCTGCACGGCCATGGCCAGGACCAGGCCGAGCAGGGCGACGACCACGGCCAGCTCGACCATGGTGACCCCGGCCTGGCCGCGGGCCCCGCCCCGGCGGGGGCTCACGGGACCACCACCGTCAGCGCCGGGACGGCGGCCGAGACCGGGTCGAGGGTGACGGTGGCGGTGCCGCTGCGGGTGCCGCTGACGGCCCTGATGGTCCAGGTGCCGTAGGGCAGGGCCAGCCGGAGCTGGCCGCCGGAGTTGGTCGTGGTCGTGGTGGTGAGCGTCTCGCCGGCGGTGCAGCCGGTGCCGGCGGCGTGGATGGCGCTGACGGTGGCCCCGCTCAGCAGGGTGCCGGTGACGCTGGTGCGGCGGACCGTCACGTCGACCGCGTCCAGGTTGGCGGTGCCCGAGGTGGTCGCGCCCTGGTTGCTGGCCAGGAACGCCCCCCGGCTGCCGCCGGTGTGGGCGGCCGGGTCGGCGTCGGCGCAGTCCCCGGCCCACACCTGGTAGCCGCTGGCGTACGGGAACAGCGGGGTGATCGTCCGGGTCGTGCCCGACCCGGTGGCCGCCTGCTGGAACGACTTGGTGCCGACGGTCAGGTTGCTGTTGGCCACCGTCATGGCGACCCCGTACGTCCCCGTGGGGATCACCGCCCCCGGCGGCGCGGCCAGGGTGACCGCCAGGGTGGCCGCCCGGTCGTAGTCGAACTGGAGGCGGCTGATCTGGCTGGCCGTCACGGCCACGTTCTGGGTCGCCGGCTGGCCGCCCTGGCGGTCGACGTGGCCGGTGGTGGACAGGGTGGCCGTGTAGGTGCCGGGGTCGAGGTAGCCGAAGAAGGCGCAGCCGTCGCTGGTGGTCGTCTGGCTGGCCGTCGCCGGCCCGGTCAGGCTGACCGTCTGGCCGGCCAGCGGGAGGGCGTCGCGGTCGAAGGCCTGGACCAGGATGTGGCCGTCGTTGGGGTCGAAGGTCCCGCTGGGCGGGGTCAGCAGCGTCTGCGACGACACCGGGGCCACCCCGCCCATGTCCGGCCAGGTGACGGTGACCGTGACCCGCTTGTAGGCCAGCGAGGTCCCGGTCCCGGTGGGCACGTCGCAGGAGGTGCTGGTGCTGCCCGGCGACGCCCAGGCCACGTCCTGGACCACCGTGTACGGCGAGGGCACGTTGCAGCCGGTCGTGGGCGCGCTGTGGACGCACGTCGTCCGGCCAAGGGCCACGGCGCCGAACGCCCTGGCCCTGACCTCCTCGAGCTGCCTGGCGGCCAGGTAGGCGGCCGCGCTGCGGTTGCGGTTGCCCCGGTTCACCTCGAGGGCGCGCCCGATCCCGATGGAGACGGCCGCGAACACGAGGGCGAACACGGTCACCGCGACCAGCAGCTCGACCATCGAGTACCCGTCCTGGCGTTGCCGCACCCTGAGTCGCTCCCCCATCAGTCGGTCCCCCTCGGGAGGACCAATCGTCCGATCCGGCCCCTACTTGAGGACGGCTTCGCCCTCGCAGAGGGTGAACGCGGTCGTGTCCGACTCGAAGCTGGCGCACCCGGTGCCGATGTCGACGGCCCGGTAGCCGGAGGCGAAGCTCTCGCCCTCGGCGACGGTGTAGGCGGTGCCGTCGACGGTCACCTTGGCCGCGCCGCCCCCGATGCTGACCAGGGCGACCTGGCGCTCGGCGCTGGCCCCGTCGACGGTCGTGGCCGTCCCGGAGCCGGCGCCGGCCACCGTCGACCCGGTGACGGCCACGCCGGACTCGGTGGCCGCCGACGCCGAGCCGGCGCTGACCAGCGGCTTGAACGGGTCCTTGACCGACCCGGTGGCCTCGCCGGCCGCCGTCACCGACGTGGACGGGGCGATCAGCTGGGGCGTGGTCGTGGTCGGGGCGGCCCCGGCGGTGGCCTGGGTCGGCGCCGGCTGGGCCTCGTCGGTCCCGCCGAGCAGCGGCCGGACCACCAGCAGCCCCACGGTCAGCAGCAGCACCCCGGCCAGCGCGGCCACCAGCACCAGCTGCCGGGGCCCGCCGGCCGTCACCTGTGGTTGGGTCGCCATGGACGCCTCACCTCACCTGCGCGCCCGGGCTGGCCGTGGCCGCCGGCGCCGCCGGCGTGCTCGTCGTGCCGCTGGGCTGCGCCAACTGGAACACGGTCAGGACGATGTTTCCCTCGAGCTCGTCGGCCGGGGTGGCGGTGTCGGCGGGCGCCGCCGCCGAGTCGCCGGTGGCCCCCTCCGAGCCGCTGGTCAGGTTGACCGACTGGATCAGCACCGACCGCGGGTCGACGCGCGCCGGGTCGGACCCCTTGACCAGGCCCTCGAGCCGGACCAGGAAGTCCTGGATCTCGAAGTAGCCGCCGCTGACGTTGACCGTGGTGGTGATCTCGGCCAGCTGGGCGTTGACCGTCGACGCCTTGGGGGCGGTCGGGGCGACCGTGCCCAGCTCGACCCCGGCCAGGCTGGCCGAGTCCTGCAGCGCCTCGACCAGGCCCGGCAGGGCCGGGGTGGCCGGGAACTCGGCCCTGGCCAGGGCGGCCTCGGCCTTGAGCTCGGGCTCCTTGGGCTTGAGGGCCTCCAGCGCCTTGACCTGGTCGCGCAGCGACTGGCTGTCGGCGATGGCGGCGTCACGGTCGGCCCGCGCCTCGGCGGTGGCCTGGCGGGTCGGCCGGACCAGCAGCATGGTGGCGGCGATCAGCACCAGCAGGGCGCCGACGGCGGCCAGGACCAGCTCCTGACGGCGGGTCACGGGGTCACCGTCCCCGCCGGCTGGAAGCGGCCGGAGTAGGCGGCGGTCGAGAGGTCGACGGTGGCCGAGAACGTCACCGTCTCCTGCCCGCCCTCGGTCGCCTTCTGGGAGGTCGTGAAGTAGGGGTTCAGGTACACCTGCTGCCCGCCCTTCCTGGGCCCGCGGGCCAGCGCCCGCAGGAACCCGCCGACGTCGACGTGCTCGAGCCCGGCCCCCGCGAAGGTGATGGAGGCGACCGGCGCGCCGGCGCCGGGGCTGCCCGGGGTGGCCGCGGCGGCCGCTCCCCCGGCCGGGGTGCCGGCCGTCGTGCCGGCGCTGGCGGACGTGGTCCCGGTCCCGCTGAAGGCGGCCGCCATCGAGGTCAGCCAGACGTCCTCGGGCACGATCGCCGAGATGTCGCGCATGACGCTCGAGAACCGGATCTCCTTGCGGTACACCGAGGCCCGCAGCTGCTCGGCCGCGGCGATCTGGGCCTCCAGGTCGGCCAGGGGCTGGAGCCGGGCCCGCTCGGCCCGCAGGCCGGTGGCCACCGCCCGCTCCCGGTCGGCCTCGTCCTGGGCCCGGGTGAGCTCGCGGCTCTCGAGCACGTACCAGAGGCCGAGCAGGGCGAGCAGGACCAGGAAGCCGGCGCCGACGACGCCGCGCTGGCGCCGGACCAGCCGCTGCTCGACCTGCGCCCGCGGGAGCAGGTCGATGCGGGGTGGGCCCTGGCGCTGCGCCCACGGGGTTCCCCAGGCCATCTAGGCCACCGCCCCCATGGCCAGGCCGACCGGGACGGCGATGGTCGGCTCCAGCTCGGCCAGGGCCTCGGCCTCCAGGCCGAGGCGCCCGACCCGGAGCCCGGCCAGGGTGCGGCCGCGCTCCACGGGCACGCCGGTGGCGGCCTGGAGCCGCTCGGCCAGCGGGCCGAGCAGCGAGCCGCCGCCCGACACCACCACCCGGGCCAGCGGGGTCGAGTCCTGCTGGGACCGGTAGAAGTCCAGCGAGCCGCGGACCTCGTCCACGAACGCCTCCAGCCGCTGGGCGACCAGGTCGGCGGCCTCCGGGTCGACGTCGTCGCCGGCCGAGGCGGCCAGCTTGGCCCGCTCGGCGGCGTCGCGGTCGAGCTCCATCACCCGGGCCAGGGTCGAGGTCACGTCCTCGCCGCCCATCAGCAGGATGCGCACGAAGCGCAGCACCCCGTTGTCGTGGACGACCAGGTTGGTGACGCGCGCGCCCACGTCGACGAGGGCCTCGGCGCCCTCCTCGAACCCGGCCACCGGGCCGAGGGAGCGCAGCAGCGCGATCGGGTTGAGGTCGATACCGGCCGGCCGCAGCCCGGCCAGCCGCACCGCCTCCAGGTGGCCGGCGAGCATCTCCTTCTGGGCCGCGACCAGCAGCACCCGCAGCAGCCGCTGGCCGCCGGCGGGCTCGTGCTCGCCGATCACGGCGTAGTCCAGCTCGGTCTGGTCGACCGGGATGGGCAGGTAGTCGCCGGCCTGGAAGGCGAGCGAGCTGCGCAGCTCGGCCGGCGGCATCCAGGGCAGGTCGACCAGGCGGACGACCACCCGCTGGTTGGCCACCCCGATGATCACGCGCCGGGTGCCGATCCTGGTCCGCCGCCACAGGTCCTTGAGCGCGGTGGCCACGGCGGCGGGGTCGGTGACCTCGCCGTCGATGACCGCGCCGTCGGGCAGGCCGGCCTGCCCGATGCGTTCGAGCACGACCTGGCCGCGGCGGACCGACACCTCGGCCGCGCGAACCGCGGTGGTGCCGATGTCGAGTCCGACGACCTTACGGGCCACGTTGCAGTCTCCCTAGCTGTGCTTTGGGTCGGGCGCTCCCGCCCGGGGCCACCGGCGGCGGCCGTGAAAGAGATCGACCCGCCCAAGTCCGACCTTGAGAAGCTGGCCGGGCCGGTCGGCTAGGAGCCGACCAGGCTGCGGGCGTACCAGGCGGCCACGTCGGCCCCGGCCAGGACGCCGACCAGGGCGCCGGCGACCAGCCAGGGGCCGAAGGGGAGCAGCGACTTGCGGGTCAGGCCGAGCAGCCCGATGGCGGCCAGGCCGGCCAGCCCGCCGAGGAGGAAGCCGGCGAAGACCCCGACGGCCACCGCCCCCCACGACAGCCAGCCAAGGGCCAGCCCCAGGGTGGGGGCCAGCTTGACGTCGCCCAGGCCCATGCCCCGCGGGGAGATGAGGGCCAGGGCCAGGAAGAAGGCGCCGACGGCCAGGGCGGCGAGCAGCCCCCGGCCCAGCCGGCCGAGGTCGCCGAGGCCGACGCTGGCCAGCACGAGCAGGCCGAGGACGACCGGGAAGGCCGGGTAGGTGATGCGGTTGGGCAGCAGCCGGGTGCTGGCGTCGATCACCGCCAGGACCAGGCAGACGAAGGCCAGGGCGAGGTAGGCGGGCACGGCCCAGCCCAGGCCGGCCGCGACCAGCCGCCAGGTGAGCAGGGACCACAGCAGCCCCATGCCCAGCTCGACCAGCGGGTAGCGGACCGGGATGGGGGCCCGGCAGGACCGGCAGCGCCCGCCCAGCAGCAGCCAGCCGACCACGGGCAGGTTGTCGCGGGCCGCGACCGGGGCGCCGCAGGCCGGGCAGCGCGAGCCCGGCCGGACCACCGACTCGCGGCGTGGCACCCGGTGGATGACCACGTTGGCGAACGAGCCGGCCAGCAGTCCGGCCAGCCCGGCCAGGACGGCGGCTGGTAGCGGGTTCATGGGCTCCGAAGCGTACCGCTGCCGGCCAGATGCGGCCGGCAGCGGTCCACAGGCGAGGGCCTGGCTAGGTCCAGCGCGTCCCGCTGACGGTGGTGCCGCTGGGGGCGGCGCAGGTGGTGTTGTTGGCGTAGTAGGTGCCGGCCGTCTCCGAGCTCGTGGTCATGGCCACGTCGCGGAGGTAGAAGCAGGTGCCCGAGGCGCTCCTGGTCCCGAGGATCACCGAGTTGCCACCCGACGGCACCTGCACGTAGACCTGGCCGGCCACGGCCGCGGTCATGCTGCCGTCGGCCACATAGGTCAGCGACGGCTCGCCGGTCTTCAGCGGCCCGCCGGCCGAGACGTCGGCGGAGTAGGCGAGGGCGTCGGTGTAGACGCTCTTCTCGACCGTCAGGGCGTTGCGCAGGTTGGCCTGCGCGGCCCGGTTCTGGGCCCGGGTGCGGGCGCCCAGGAAGGTCGGGATGGCGATGGCGATCAGGATGGCGATGATCAGCACGACCACCATCAGCTCGATCAGGGTGAAGCCGCCCTCCTCCCGCTCCCCCTGGAGGCGGCGCCGCAATGTGGCAAGCATGGGTTCTCCCTTAGTCGTCGGTCGGGGACCCGAGGCCTTCCCCGGGTCCCC
>Ga0081538_10002677_pt1 | contig 17157 bp, 17 predicted proteins | sample TabmetS5T2R1_FD_71022 | JGI IMG/M metagenome (GOLD analysis project Ga0081538, IMG submission 71022) | Tabebuia heterophylla rhizosphere microbial communities from the University of Puerto Rico - S5T2R1 | ecosystem: Host-associated > Plants > Roots > Rhizosphere ... | reverse complement strand
GAACACGAGGACGTACCCAACCTCGACCGCGTCGAGCGCCTCCCCGACGCGTCGCACTGGGTCCATCACGACGAGGCTGAGCGCGTCACGCAACTGCTCATCGACTTTTTCGGTCCCACCCGCCCTACCCAAGACCGCAAAACGTGACGACGTAGCCACTCGCTCGGCTGCCCGTTCGGTTCACTCGCAGTTCTGTCGGCGTCACGCCGAGCGGCCCGGCGCCGACGGGTGCCCGGGATCGGCATCCAGGTGCGGAACCCTGATCCAAGCGCTTCGCTGGATCCGGTCGGGAGCCGGGACCTCGAATGCGTTGATCAGTGAACAGGTCGCGAGGTACAGGCCGATGAGCAGGACCATGTCGACCAGTCCCTTGTCCCCGAATTCCTGCTGAGCCCGGGCGTAGGTCTCCGCTTCGACTCGGTGCTCGCCCACGAGTTGGCGTGTGAAGGCGTGGGCGATGGTTTCCTGATCGTTTCGGAAGTCGGGTGGCTCACTGGCGAGCAGAGCCTCGACGACGTCGTCGGAGAGCCCCGCAAGCCTCCCGGTGGCGCTGTGGGCGTAGAGCTCGTAGTCGGAGTCCCAGGCCGCTCCAACCGTGAGGATGACGACTTCGTGGACCCGGGGCGGCAGGGACGTGGTGGCCTTGTCGGCGTGGAAGACGTCGATCTGGGCGGCTCCGAGGGCTGGGCTGAACAGCAGAGGGTTCAGCGGGCCGAGGAGGCTGCGGTCCGGTGCGATGAGCTCGAAGCCGGCCTTGTCCGCCCAGGGTCCGAAGCTCGCGACCAGGGCGTCATAGAGGGGCCGCTGGGCGTCGTTCAGATCCTCGGGCCTGAGTTGGGGGAGCCTCCCGCTCATCGGTGTTCGGCTCGGGCCTCGTCGAGGGCGCCGTCTGGGCGGCCATGGTGCACTGCGGCGGCCTGCTGGGCGTCGAGCGCTTCGGTCAGCCAGTCGAAGACGACGCCGTTGAGCAGCATCGACGCGCCGGGATGCGAGTGCGAGCCCGCCGATTCCTCCGCCGTGAAGGTGCGCAGGGTCGCCCGGTCGCCCAACGCGGTCGCGAGGTTCTCTGCTTGGCCGGGGTTCAGGTGATCGTCGGCGGCCGCGCACACGAGGACGGGACAGGCGACCCGCTGCGCGACTCCCTCCAGGGTGTACGGGCGGGCCGCCACGAAGAAGTCGTAGGGGGTGGGCACCCGGAAGCACCACAGCCCGTGCTGGACGTACCAGCGCAGGCCGCTGTCCTGGTCCATCGCGTCGTGGATGGCGGCGTTGAACCCGTCCGGGTCCTGCTGGTCGAGCAGGGCTTCCAGTTCGGTGGTGAGAAGGTTGAGGACCGACTGGTGGGCGTCGAAGAGGCCATCGATGGTCACGACCGCACCGATGCGGGGTTCGAAGGCCGCGGCCCGGGGGGCCAGGTAGCCGCCGAAGGACACGCCGATCAGCCCCAGTCGTGAGGCGTCGATCTCCGCTACGGCGGTGCAGTGGTCGACCACGGGCGTGACGACCTGTTCCCAGTCGTGCCGGAAGCCGAGCCGCTGCTCCCGGACCACCGTCGGCTGGCCTGGTCCCTCGAAGGTCAGGACGTTGAAGCCCCGCTCGAGCGCCGCGATGCCGCAGAGGTGCAGCATCTCCTCCTGGCTGCCATCGAAGCCGTTGAACATCAGCACGGTCGGCCGCGGAGTACCGTCCTGGCTCGCCCGGAAGAAGGTCGCCGGGACGGTGAGACCGTCAGCCGGGATGGCGACCCGCTCGCCGGCTGGGGTCATCAGTGAGATGGCCCGGTCGAACTGCTCGGTGGCCAGGGCCCAGGTCCGCATGATCCGGGGGTCGCCCGGTGTGCCGTGCAGGAAGAAGTCCGCGGCCCGGTAGTACGAGGCGGCCCGGAAGGCCCGGTCTCGCTGCGTGACCGGCGAAGCGGCGAACCCGGCTGTCCAGCCCTCGTGCTCGACGCGCTGGGCGAGGGCGAAGAACTCGCGGTGCCAGCTCTCGAAGTCGCCGGGAACGATCCTGTCGGCGACATCGAGCATCTCGGCGACGTCGGTGCCGCGGTAGGGCGCCAGGCCGTGCCAGCGCAAGAGGTTGAACCCGAACGTGCGGTCGGCACTCAGCATCACGTCGGCTCCCCGGGTCGCGGCGCCACTACGGGGTCGCGGAGCTGTCGTCGGGGACGCCGCTGCCCGTGTAGGAGTCCAGGTCCTCGACCAGTCCGAGGATCTCGGGCCGCTTCTCGAACCGGCGGCGGTGGACCTCGGCGATCTTCTCGCCGATCGCGGGATCCTCGTCGTCGGTCAAGTCGAACGCGACGAAGTTGGACACGAGCGGCAGGCCGGCGGCGTCGGTCTCCAGGTGCCACGGCGCGTTCATGTACGTCTCGTAGGCCTGGATGTCGGCCAGGGCGTACATGGCGCCGAACTCGAACTCCCCGCCGATGTCACGACCCACGCACGAAGCCTGGATCACGTCGATCTCTCGGGGATACCGTCGCAGCCGTTCGAGCGCGGCCTCACGCTCGGCCGCGGGCACCTCCGGCCTGAACGAGCCCCGGACACAGTGGTAGATCATGAGAAACCTCCTCGGGGTGCACGGAGATCGTGCGCAGCCGCGGCCAGCTCTCGCATCGTGGAGACCCCCCTAGGTGTACCGAAGGGTTTCACGGGCGCCCCGAGGCCCGGGCGTAGAGTGACCCGGTGACGGCGGACGCAACGGGCCGCTCGCACTCTCGTCTGGTCGAACGCGACGTCGAGTTGGCCGCGGTCCAGGGCCTGATCGGCGCGATCCAGGGTGGCCGCCTCCTGGCGATCGAGGGGCCCCCAGGCATCGGCAAGACGGCGCTGCTGGCGGAGACCAAGGCATTGGGACGGGCCGCCGGGATGGACGTGCTGGCCGGTCGCGGCTCCGAGCTCGAGCGCTCGTACTCCTACGGCGTCGTGCGCCAGCTGTTCGAACCGTTCCTGGCTGCGGTCCTCCCAGGAGAGCGAGCGGAGCTGCTGGCCGGCGCCGCGGGTCTGGCAGCGCCGTTGTTCGATCCCGTCCGGCTGGCCGGCGAGGCGGACGCCTCCCTGGCGACGCTGCACGGCCTCTACTGGCTGACGGCGAACATCGCCGCGCGCGGTCCCCTGCTGCTCGCGATCGACGACCTGCACTGGTCGGATCTGCCCTCGTTGCGCTGGCTGGCCTATCTCCTGCCCCGGATGGAGGGGATCTCCGTCTCGGTCGTGGTCGCTCTCCGGCCGACGGAACCGGGGACGGACGCCGCGCTATTGAGTCATGTCGTCTCTGACCCTCTGGCCACCGTTGTCCGCCCGGCTCCCCTGACCGCGGCGGGCGCCGCCGGGCTCCTGCGGGAGATCCTGCCCGAGGCCGACGACGGGTTCTGCGCCACCTGCTACGAGCAGACGGGTGGGAACCCGCTGCTCCTCCGCGAGCTCGCGCGCGCGATCGCGGCTGAAGGCCTCACGCCGACGCAGAGCAACGTGCGCCGACTTGGCGGGATCGAGGCTCGTGCCGGGTCACGCACCGTGGCGATCCGCCTCGGCCGGCTCCCGTTCGAGGCCACCCGGCTGGCACGGGCGGTCGCGATCATGGGCGACGACGCGGAGCCCCACCAGGCAGCCGAGCTGGCGGGTCTCGACGACGAAGCGGCTTCCGCAGCGGCGGTGGCGTTGGCCCAGGTGGACATCCTCCGGGCCCACCCGCCGCTGGCGTTCATCCATCCCCTCATCCGGGCGGCCGTCTACGAGTCCCTCACCCTGACCGAACGCGAGAAGGGCCACGCCCGTGCCGCGGAGCTGCTCGACGCCTCCGGCGCCGGTCCAGAGCGCGTCGCAGCGCATCTCCTACGCACCGCGCCCACCGGCGATCAGCGAGTCGTCGCAACCCTGCGCGAGGCCGCCGGTCGGGCTGGCTCGCGCGGCGCTGCGGACAGCGCCATCGCCTACCTGCGCCGCAGCCTCGCAGAGCCACCCCCGGACGAGGACCGTGCCGAGCTCCTGTTCGAGCTGGGCTGCGCCGAGGCGCTCCTGAGCGGCGACGACGCGGTCGAGCACCTACGAGAGGCGCACACCCTGCTCGCCGATCCGATCCGGAGGGCGCAGACCGCGCTCATGCTCGGACGCTCATTCCTCCACTCCGATCCCGACGAAGCCGACCGCGTGTTCGCCCAGGCGCTCGACGAGATCGGCGGCGCCGATCCCGAGCTCGAACGCCTCCTCGAGGTGAGCCGCATCGTCAACGCGCTCCCCGAGCCGCACCTGACCCACCGCGTGACCGACCGTCTCGAGCGCATCCGCAGCCGACCCGCATGCGAGACCGGTGGCGAGAAGAAGCTGCTCGCAATGGTCGCCTACCACGATGCACTAGCGGGCGAGCCAACCGCGGTGGACCTGGCACGCCGGGCCTTGGCGGGCAGCGCGCTGCTCGCTCGAGAGAGTCTCCCGGCGACCGCGCTGTCTCGACCTGGCCTGGATCTACGGCCAGTCGTGCTCGCCACCGCCGTCCTCGCCGCGGCCGATCTCGACGACGCGCTCGTCCCGTACCCCGACGCCGTCGCCGCGGCCCACCGCAGCGGCTCGATCCTCGCCCTCGCCGAAGCGAAGGGCTCACACCTGCACGCCTTGGTGTTCCGGGGAGAGTTGGCGGAAGCGGAGGCCGAAGGTCGCCAGGCCGTCGACGCGTGCATCGCCTGGGGCACCCCCTGGTCCTATCCGACTGCATTTCTTGCCGACGCCCTGATGGAGCAAGGCAAACTCGACGACGCCAAGGCCGTGCTCACCCGGGCCGGATCCGAACGAGAACCCGACAGTGGGTCGGTCGTCTTCCTGCGCCACAGCCGGGCGCGCCTGCGCATCCTCCGAGGCGACCTGGCGGGCGGCGTCCACGAGCTGTTCGAGGTGGGTCGCCTCTTCGAGGCGGTGGGAGGCCGCAACCCCGCCCTGGTCGCCTGGCGCTCGCACGCCGCGCTCGCGGTCGTGCAACTGGGCGAGCACGCCGAAGCCCGACGGCTGGCCACCGAGGAGCTCGCGCTCGCGCACGCATGGGGGGCGCCTCGGGCGATCAGCGCCGCCCTGCGCACAATCGGCCTCGTCGAGGGCGGCCACAAGGGCCTCTCGTCGCTCGAGCAGGCCGTGGATGTCGCCGCGAGCTCGCCGGCGAAGCTCGAACACGCGAAGGCGCGGATCGAGTTGGGAGCTGCGCTTCACCGCGCCAACCGGCGGACGCAAGCCCGTGAGCACCTCCGTCGGGCACTCGAGCTGGCCACGCGCTGCGGCGCGGCGCCGCTCGCGGCGCGGGCCGACTTCGAGCTGCGCGCCACCGGCGCGCGGCCACGGCGCATCGCCCTGCGTGGCGTCGAGTCGCTCACTCCCAGCGAGCGGCGAGTCGCCGAACTGGCAGCCCACGGCCCGACCAACCGCGAGATCGCCCAGGCGCTGTTCGTGACCCCCAGGACGGTCGAGGTCCACCTCACCAACGCCTACCGCAAGCTCGGAATCAGATCACGCTCGCAACTCGCCAACGCACTCAACGCCGGTTCAAGGCTCTGACCTGACGGCGTGACCCGCCCGCATCTCGCTGGGGCTGATGCCGTACGCGTCCTTGAACGCGCGATTGAATCGACTGAGATCCCCGAGTCGTGGCGCCACCCAAGCCACCCGCCGTTATCGCCCGTACGCTGGCCTGCCAGGCAGACAGGAGGTGAACATGCTGTTCGGGCGGGAGCGCGAGCGCGAGCAACTCGATCAGCTGCTCGAGGCCGCGCGAGCGGGCCGGGGCGGCGCGCTCGTGCTGCTCGGTGAGCCCGGCATCGGCAAGACGGCCCTGGCAGAGGCCACGATCGCGGCGGCGGGTGACTTCCAGGTCATGCGCACGATCGGCAGCGAAGCCGAGATGGAGCTGCCGTTCGCGGCGGCGCAGCAACTCTGCACGCCACGACTCGCCCACCTGGACGACCTTCCGGAGCCCCAGCGGGATGCCCTGCTGGTCGCGTTCGGTCACAAGAGCGGGTCGGCACCGGATCGCCTGCTCGTCGGCGTCGCGGTGTTGAACCTGCTGGCGCAGCTCGCCGACGAGCGACCGGTCCTGTGCGTCGTCGACGACACACAGTGGCTCGACAAGGAGTCCGCGCAGGCACTCGCCTTCGCCGCGCGCCGGGTATCCACCGAACCCGTCGCCTTCCTGTTCGGAGCCCGGACCACCCCGACCGAGGTGCGGGGGCTCCCATCGCTCCTGGTGGAGGGGTTGGCTCCGTCCGCGGCCCTCGCGCTGGTGCGATCCGTGCTGCCGGACCGGCTGGACGAGACCGTCCTCGAACGCATCCTGGCCGAATGCCACGGGAACCCACTCGCCTTGCTCGAGCTCCCCCGGGGGCTGAGCCCCGCGCAACTTGCCGGGGGCTTCGCGCTGCCCGTCACGGTGCCAGTGACCGGTCGCATCGAAGCGAGCTTCCGACGCCGCTTCCTCACCCTCCCGCCGCCGTCTCGTCGGCTGCTCCTGATCGCTGCGGCCGAACCAACCGGTGATCCGGCGCTCGTGTGGCGCGCCGCCGATCTCTTGGACGTGAAGGAGTCGGCCGCGGCCGCGGCCGAGGAAGAAGAACTGGTCGACCTGCACCCCCGAGTCGTGTTCCGGCACCCGCTGGTCCGATCGGCGATCTACCGGTCGGCGGCTCCCGAGGACCGGCGCGACGCCCATCGCGCCCTCGCCGACGCCACCAATGCCTCGCTGGACCCGGATCGCCGGGCCTGGCATCGCGCCCAGGCCGCGCTGCGCCCCGACGACGACGTCGCCGCCGACCTGGAGCTCTCCGCAACCAGGGCGCAGGCCCGTGGCGGATTCGCAGCCGCAGCCGCGTTCCTGGAACGGTCCGCGGAGCTGACAGTCGACCCCCGACGACGCGCCCGTCGCGCCTTGGCCGCCGCCGAAGCCAAGCGGCAGGTCGGGGCGTTGGATGCCGCTCTGGCCCTGGCCGCGATCGCGGGCCGCGGTCCACTCGACGACGCCCAACGGGCTCAGCTCGACGTCCTCCGGGGCCGGGTCTCGTTCGCGTCGCAGCGGGGGAGCGACGCGCCCGTCCTGCTGCTGCAGGCGGCGCGACGCCTCGAATCCCAGGACCCGACCGACGCGCGGAACACCTACCTCGACGCGATCACCGCGGCGCTGTTCGCGGGACGGCTCGCCCACCGGATCAACGCCCGCGACGTGGCCAAGGCCGCACTCTCCGCCGCGCCTTCCTACGGTCAACCGCGCGCCGCCGATCTCCTCCTCGACGGGCTGGCCCGTCTCATAGCCGAAGGCCCCTCGAGCGGGGCCGGGGTCCTGAAGCAAGCCTTGGACGCCTTCCTCGGCGACACCGTCGCTCCGGATGAACGGTTGCGCTGGACGTGGCTCGCCGGACGCGCCGCGGCGTTCATCTGGGACTACGACAGCTGGGATCTCCTGGTCGATCGCCAGGTCCAGGTGGCACGGGACGCAGGTGCCCTCACCGTCCTCCCCCTCACGCTCAGCACCCGGGCAGGGGTGCACATGTTCGCTGGCGAGCTGGCGACGGCCGCATCACTGGCCGAACAGCTCGAGGCTGTCGCCGACGCCATCGACACCCGCAGCGCTGCGTATGCGGCCGTCGCGCTGGCGGCATTTCGTGGTCGCGAGAAGGAAGCCCGTGCAACGTTCGACGCCAGCGCCGACGACTTCCGGACCCGAGGCGAAGGCATGGGCGTCACGTTGGTCAGCTGGGCCTACGCGGCGCTCTACAACGGGCTCCGTCGCTACGACGACGCGTACGAGAGCGCCCAGGACGCGCTTCAGGACCCGGATGAGCTCTGGTTCTGGCCATGGGCGACCGTCGAGCTCATCGAGGCCGCGAGCCGGACCGGACGCGCCGCCGCTGCCAACCCCGCGTTGGAACGCCTCGCGGAGCTGACATCAGCGGGCGGCGCACTGTGGGGCACCGCCATCGAGGCCCGATCGCGAGCGCTGCTGAGCGAGGGCGCTCGAGCCGAAGAGCTGTACCGCGCCGCGATAGAGCGGCTCGAGCCCAGCCGCCTGCGGGTCGACCTGGCCCGCACCCGGCTGGTCTACGGCGAGTGGCTGCGACGCGAGCGCCGGCACGTCGATGCTCGCAACCAGCTCCGCCAGGCGCACGACCTCTTCACCGACTTCGGCATGGAAGGCTACGCGGAACGGGCCCGCATCGAGCTCCGGGCGACCGGCGAGAAGGCGCGGAAACGATCCGTCGACACCAGCAACGAGCTCACCCCTCAGGAGACCCAGATCGCCCAGTTCGTCGCCGAGGGTGCAGCCAACGCAGAGATCGCCGCACAGATGTTCATCAGCCCCAGCACGGTCGAATACCACCTCCGCAAGGTCTTCCGGAAGGTCGGCGTCAAATCCCGCACCCAGCTGGCGCGCCACGTGATCGACACCGCGGCGGACAGGGCCCACCTCGAGGACCCCGCCCGACAAGGCTGAAGCCGTCGCGACGAGGCGTCCCCACCGAGCCGGGCCCGGAATCCCAGCCTTCCACGCAGCCGGCCGGCTAGGACGGCTGACGGATCTCGGTGACGATCGTGTAGAGCTCGATGATGACCCTGTCTTTGGTGCGAGCGATGTCCATGCCGCTGGCCATCGGCGTTTGGTCAGCCGGGCCGTACTGGAAGCCGAGGTGTCCGATGTCGTCGAGCTCCGACGCGGGGCCTGCGGGTCGGAACACCCAGTCCGGGTTTTCGGCACGCAACTCTTCGGCGCGGCGTTCGAGCTCTTTGCGCCCGCGCACGACCCGGTCTGGTTCGTGCCACACTACGTCTTCGGAATAGGTCTCGGCGATAGCTGCGGCCCGACGGGCAGGGTCGGGTTCGTTGAAGACGTCGAGAAGGTTGCGTCGCATGAGGTCGGCGGGGGATCTGGTCATGTTGACTCCATTCGTGCGAGTCCCGGGTCGGGCAGCCGGTCAATTCAGGCGGTGAACGGCGCGGCTTCCGGCTCGGTCTGAACCGTCCACGTGCCTTCCTTGCGGAAGCTGCCGGCCGTCGCATAGGTGTCCTCGAGGAACTGCACGTAGGTGACCTGGCCATCCACGACCCTGACATGGATGGAAAACGGGGACGTGACCACCTTGCCCAGCGCGTGCGACTTGTACTTGAAGTCGCCGAAGACCGCCACGTTCTCATCGTCGCCAAACATCGTGGTGACGTTGAACGCCTGATTCTCCCAGCGTTCGAAGATGGCGCCGAGGGTGTCCAGGAACGCCTGGGGGCCGTGTGATGTCCCCGCCCACGGAAGGATCTTCTTGAGCTCGAGGTTCTCGGTGTTCAGAGACACGTAGACGGCATCTGGCGCGACCAGCTTGTTCACGACCTCGGGGTCCATCAGGTTCTCCAACCACTGGCCTACGACTTCGATCGGGCTCTGGGACATCTGCTTCAACTCCTCTGGCTCGTCAGCGAACGCCCGCCGGCGTACCGAACGCTTCCCTCAGGGCGCCGACCGTCAGCCGGATGGCGGACCGTGTCGACTCGGTGTCCTTGAGTGCGTTCAGCATCAGGAAGTCATGGATGATCCCGTTGAAGCGAACGGACGTCGTCGGCACGCCGGCCTCGCGCAGCTTCGCCGCGTACGCCTCGCCCTCGTCACGGAGCACGTCGTTCTCGTCGACGATCACCAACGCGCGCGGCAGGCCGGCCAGCTGGTCGCGGCTGGCGCGCAATGGCGACGCGGTGATTCCGAGCCGGTCCTCGATCCCGGGCAGGTAGTTGTCCCAGAACCACGCCATGGTCTTCGTCGTGATGTAGGGCCCGTCGGCGTGTGTCCGGTAGCTGTCGGTGTCCATGCCTGCGTCCGTGATCGGGTAGAAGAGGCACTGGAGCACGAACTCGACATCGCCGCGCTGCTTGGCCATCAGCGTGAGCACCGTCGCCAGGTTGCCGCCCGCGGAGTCCCCCGCCACGGCTACTCGGCTCGGGTCCAGTCCGACAGTCGCGCCTGCGCGCGCGATCCATTGGGCTGCCGCGTAGGCCTGTTCGAGCTGGACGGGGTGCCTCGCCTCGGGTGCCAAGGAGTATTCGACGAACACGACGGCCGCGGCCGCCCCGACGGCAAGCTCGCGTGTGAGCCGGTCGTGGCTGACCGCGCTCCCGACGACCCATCCGCCGCCGTGGAGGTAAAGGAGGACCGGCAGCGGGCCCGGGGCGCCCTTCGGCTTGACGATCCGGACCCGCACGTCGCCGACATCGGCGGGCACGGTGACCCACGACTCGTCGACGTCCAGCCCGGGTTCCGTCGGCGCCTGCACCGACTCGATGAGGCCGCGGGCGTCGGCCGGTGAAGCCTCGTAGAGGGGCGGATAGTTCGACAACGCGTCGACCAGAGTCTGTGCGTGCGGTTCAAGGGCGTGACTCACTCTCTGCTCCTCGGAGTGTCGATGACGATGGGGACGACTCAAGCCCGGCGATAGCTGCCGCTACGGAGGTCGTCGACGAGCGGGGGGCGCGATGGACGCCAACCCAGCTCACGGGCCTTGGCCGCAGGGGTCGCCTGGTCCAGCAGCAGCACGTCCGCGAGGTAGTCACCGACCCGGGACCGCAGCTCGTCCGCCGAGCCCGGCACCGCGCCCGGTGCGCCGACCGCCTCGGCGGCGGCAGCGGTGATCTCGGCAACCGTCGAGTTCACGCCGTCACCGACGACGTAGTAGCCGCGAGCGTTCTCGTCCTCGAGCGCCCGCAGGAAGAACTCGGCCAGGTCGGCGACGTGCACGGTCGGCCAGTGCTGCTGCCCGTCGCCGGGCATGATCAGGTTCCCGGCGGCGTCGCGCGGCGACCCCAGGAGCAGTCCGGGCAGGGCTCCGCCGCCGTCACCGTACGCGACGCCCGACACGATCACGACGCCGCGCACCCCGGGAGCCTCGACGATCCTGCTCTCGATCGGCGCCTTCCAGGCGACGAGTGCTGGAGGGTTCATCGACGAGTCCTCGCTGATCGAAGTGTTGTCGCCGTAGATCCATAGGCCGCTGATGTGCAGGTACGGCTTGCCGGTTCCCTCGAACGTCGTCATCGCGCCGTCGACGACGGTTGCGTCCAGGTCGGCGCTGGTCGTGTCGCCCGGACTGGCGGTGTGGATCGCCGCATCCGCGTCGTTCAGCGCGCGGGTGACCCCAGCGCCGTCGAAAAGGTCGACGACGGCAGCCTCGGCGCCCTTCGCCGCCAGGGTCTGCGCCTGGCGGTCGTCCCTGACCAGCGCAGCGACCTCGTACCCACGGCTCCGCAGAGCGTCGAGGATGTGCGAACCGATGAAGCCGGTCGCCCCCGTGAGTGCAATCTTCATGACCTACTACTTCCTTCCGGGCGTCAGCCCGCCGAGCTCAGGCGACGCAGGGAGTGGGGATCTTGGTCAGCAGGTACTCCAGCGACAGCCCGACACCGCCACCGCGCCCAGCGAGGACGCGCCGCCCGGTGGCCTCGACAGCCGGCTTGATGTGCTCCCAGGCGTTGGTCGACACCCGGTCGATCGGCTCCCGGTCGGGGAAGACCTCGCTGATGGGGTTGTACGACACAGGGCCTCCGTTCGCGGTGAAGCGAGGAGGCAGCGACCTCCTTCCCTCGCTCCGTCATCGTCGCGGCCCCGTATCGGCTTCGAATCCCCGATCCCCGTAGTCCGGGGGCACCTTCGAACGGACCCGGCGAGCCACTCAGCCGTGGTGGGTGGCGTCCCGGGGAAGCGCCCGGGCCAGCTCGGCCCGCGACTTGATCCCGAGCCAATCGGCCGTTTAGGCGGCCATCAGGGCGTCACCATCACCTTGATCGACTCGCGGTCGTTCATCGCCCGGTAGCCGTCGGGCACGCCATCGAGGTCGACGGTGCGGTCGAACACCCGGCCGGGCTCGATCCGGCCGTCGAGCACATCGGGCAGCAGTTCGTCGATGTAGGCGCGCACCGGCGCGGGGCCACCGCCGACGGTGACGTTGCCGAAGAATGATGGCTCGGCGCCGGGGATCGCCTGGTGTTGGGGGACGCCGACGCGGCCGACGGCGCCACCTGGCCGTGCGATCGCGATCGCGGTCTCGACCGCCTGCTCGAGGCCCACGCACTCGAGTACCGAGTTGGCGCCGTAGCCGCCGGTCAGCTCCTTGACGCGCTCGACTGCCTCGGCGCCGCGCTCCGAGACGACATCGGTGGCGCCGAAGTCGCGGGCGAGAACGATCCGGTCGGGGTGTCGGCCGAGGATGATGATCTGCTCGGCACCGAGCCGCTTGGCGGCGATCACGCCGCAGAGCCCGACGGCGCCGTCGCCGACGACGGCGACGCGCTTGCCCGGGCTGACCTTGGCGGCGACGGCCGCGTGGTGCCCGGTCCCCATCACGTCGGAGAGGGTCAGCAGCGAGGGCATCAGCGGGTCGTCCTCGCCGACCGGGACCGGGTAGAGCGTGCCGTCGGCGTACGGCACGCGCACCGCCTCGGCTTGAGCGCCGTTCATGCCGTCGGTGCCGAAGAAACCGACGTGAACGCACGCGGTGGTCAGCCCTTCGCGGCAGAACTCGCACGTGCCGTCCGAGATCGCGAACGGCATGACGACGACGTCGCCTCGCTTGACGGTGCGGACGTCTGCGCCGATCTCCTCGACGACCCCGATCGCTTCGTGCCCCATGCTCTGGCCGGTCTCACTCGGGGCCATCGAGTTGTAGGGCCACAGATCGCTGCCGCAGACGCAGGCGCGGGTGACCCGGATGATCACGTCGGTCGGCTCGCTGATCGCCGGGTCGGGAACGTCCTCGATCCGGACATCGCCCGCGGCACGCATCATGGTCGCTCGCATGCTGTGTCTGCCTTTCGCATCCGGGGTCTCATCTGCTTTCAAGAAAGCACCGGATCGAGCAAGGTGACAGACCCTGTCGAGAGGGGCAATGGCAGGGTCTCCCACGAGGCGGCGGCAGGGTCTACGTCTCCAACCGCCGGATGTCCTGTACAGCCGTGACGTTCTACCGTCGTCACCGACACGATTCAGGAGGCCGCCATGATGACCACCGCGGACGACAGGAACTGGCGCGACCTGCCGGCCGCCCAGATGGCGGCGGAGGAGGCCGGGAGGGAGCCAGCGCGATGACCGACTACGACGTGATCGTTCTCGGCGGCGGCGCGCCGGGGGAGCATTGCGCCGCGGCGTTGGCTGCGCGCGGCCTGCGGGTCGCCGTGGTCGAGCGAGAGCTGGTTGGCGGCGAGTGCTCGTATTGGGCCTGCATCCCATCGAAGTCGCTGCTACGGCCCGGGGAGGCGGTACAGGCTGCGCGTGAGGCCGGCGCCAGCGCACAGGTCGACGTACAGGCCGCGCTCGCCTGGCGGGATTTCATGGTGTCGAACTGGTCCGACGCCGGCCAGGAGCGCTGGCTGACGGGCCGGGGCATCGATCTGCTGCGAGGGACCGGCCGTCTGGCCGGCACGGGCGTGGTGGAGGTCGACGGCGCCCGCCACACGGCGGAGCATGTCGTCGTGGCAACCGGCTCGGACCCGTTCGTGCCTCCGATCCCGGGACTGCGCGAGCTCGAGGGCGTCTGGGGCACGCGCGAGGCGACGAGCATGACGGCGGTGCCCCGCCGCCTGCTCGTGCTGGGCGGCGGGTCCGCGGGCGTCGAGATGGCGCAGGTCGTGCGGCGTTTCGGTGGCGAGGTGGTGCTCATCGAGGGCGCCGAGCACGTGCTTCCCCGCGAGGCGGCACCGCTGGGCGAAGCGCTCGGCGAGGCACTGCGCGGCGACGGAATCGAGCTGGTGCTCGGGACGCACGCCACCGCCGCGCGGCGGGAGGGTGACGAGTACGTCCTGGAGCTCGACGGCGACACGGAGCTGCGTGCCGACCGGTTGCTCGTAGCCACCGGTCGGCGGCCACGCGTCGACGGGATCGGCCTCGAAACGGTCGGCGTCGAGGCCGACCCCCACGGGATCCCGGTCGACGAGCACATGCGAGCAGGCGAGCGGCTCTGGGCGATCGGTGACGTCACGGGTATCTGGCCGCTCACCCACGTCGGCGAGTACGAGGGCGACGTGGTCGCGGCGAACATCGCCGGCGATCCGCGACCGGCGAACTACGAAGCCGTTCCGCGAGTCACTTACACGGATCCCCAGGCCGCGGCCGTGGGCGAGCTCCAGGCGGACTACAGCGCCACGGCACTCGTGTCAGAGGTGCCGAAGACCGCGACCTACACGCACGCCTACGCCGAATCCAACGGATTCCTGACACTGCTCGGTGATGGCGAGCGACTGACCGGCGCCTACGCGCTCGGCCCCGAAGCCGGAGAATGGATGCAGCAGGCGACGCTTGCGATCCGCGCCCACGTCCCGGTCGACGTGCTGGGCGACACGATCCAGCCCTTCCCGAGCTTCTCGGGGATCTACGACGCGGCTGTGAAGGCGCTCCGGATGGAGATCGCAGACATGCCACCGCCGGCCAGGCCAATGGACGCCCAGGTGGCCAGCCTTTCGGGGTGAGGAATGGGTCATCATCGCAGGCCAACTCACTACCGGCCGGGGTCGATGACGCCGACCGTCAGTCCCGAGAGGTCGGGGACGACCGCGTCGGCGGCCGCCAGGGCGTCCGCGTCGGGCGGGAACGCGGCGCGGGGCACCGCCACGACGCGCATGCCCGCCGCCCGGGCGGCCAGCAGCCCGTTGGTCGAGTCCTCGATGGCGGCGCAATGTGTGGGCGAGACGCCCAGCCGACGGCTGACCTCGAGGTAGACGTCCGGGGCCGGCTTGCCGTGCGCCACCTCCTCGGACGAGACGGTGGCGGCGAAGTGGGCGTCCAGCCCGGTCACGCGCAACACGATGTCGATCAGAGGCCGGTTGGCCGACGAGGCCAGGCCGAGTGGCCAGCGACCCGCAAGGCGCCGCACGGTGTCCAAGGCACCGGGAAGGAGCGGGACCCCGTCCCGGTAACGCGCCGCCATGTCGTCGACGACGCCCCGGACGATGTCGGGCTCGGGGAGCGCGACCCCCAGCGTGTCCGCCATGAAGTGCGCCCACTCGCCCGAGCTCATGCCCATCATCGATTTCTGGGCGTCGGCACTCCACCGCCCGCCGTTGGCCAGCGTGAATCGGCGGCGAACGTCCTCCCACAGCGGCTCGGAGTCGACGAGCACGCCGTCCAGATCGAAGGCCACTGCGTCGATCACCCTGGCCGGATTCATACAGACAGTCGGTGTCCCGGTGTGCTCAGCCGCGGGCCGGCTCGCGTCCGAGGACGTGGGCGACCGCCGCCAGGTAGTCGATGTGGCCGTCGATCGAGCCGATCCCCAGGCCCATCGTGAGGACCGCAGCGTGGGTCCCACCGGCATCGGCCCATGCCGCGATCTTGGCGGCGACCGCCTCCGGGCCCTGTCTGCTCATCACCACGCACTCGCCGCCGAAGCGTTCGACCGGCCTGCCCGCCTCGACGACGCGGTCGCGTATCCGGTCCCAGGCACCGATCACGTTTTCCGTCCGGCCACCGAAGATGAAGCCGTCGCCGATGCGGGCCGCTCGTCGGTACGCGGCGTCGCCGTAGCCGCCGAGCCAGATCGGGATGGGGCGTCTGGGCTTTGGGATGATCCCCGCGCGGTCGACGCGGTCGAATTTCCCGGCGAACTCGACGACGGGCTCGGCCCACAACCGACGCAAGAGCCCGATCTGCTCTTCCTCCCGGGCGCCCCGGGTGCGGAAGTCCTGGCCGAGGGCCTCGTACTCGACGTAGTTCCAGCCGATGCCGACGCCCAGGCGGAGCCGGCCACCCGACAGGAGGTCGACGTCGGCGGCCTGTCTGGCGACCAGGGCGGTCTGGCGCTGCGGCAGGATCACGACCCCGGTGACGAACCCGATGCGCTCGGTCATGGCGGCCAGGTGGGCGAACATGACCAGCGGGTCGTGGAACGGGTCGCGCTCCGTGTAGGGACCGACCAACGGCGGGTCCCGGTCCTCGTGCACCGCCCCGAGCACGTGGTCGTAGGCGAGCAGGTGATCGAAGCCGAGGTCCTCGGTCGCCCGACCCATGCGGCGCACGGCCTCGGGGTCACCGCCGAGCTCGATCTGCGGATAGACGACACCGATCTGCATCGCGTCACCCTGCCACGAACGCGGGTCGGTCACCCGATGCTTCGGCGCAGGGATTCGGGTCGCGAGTTGGCATGCTGTGACCGGTGGGGCCCGTGGTCGGGCCCATCCCGGGAGGTACGCAGTGGTCGCCGACCAGCCACCGGCGCGGCATCTGTTGCGGGCGAAGGATTTGGCCGATCGCCGGTACGCCGATGCGCTGAGCGTCGCCGACATGGCACGGGCCGCCCACCTGTCGCCTGCGCACTTCAGCCGCGAGTTCCGTCGTGTCTTCGGCGAGTCGCCCCACCGGTACCTCCTCACGCGGCGGCTCGAGCGGGCGGCCGCGTTGCTTCGTTCGACCGACTGGTCGGTGGCGGACGTGTGCATGGCCGTGGGTCTGACCAGCCTGGGGTCGTTCACGACCAGCTTCGGGCGGATGTTCGGGAAGACGCCGACCGCCTACCGGGCGAGCGTCCCGCCGGCGGCGGCGTGGGCCATGGTTCCCGCCTGCGTGCTGCGGGCGAATGGCCGCCCCCGACACCGCACGTTTCGAGAAGACGGCTGACCTGGCCGTCCGTACCGTCCTGGTGGAGAAGCGGATCGCTCGATCGAGTGTCGATCACGACGAGGAGGCAGCGATGCTGCGGATTGCGAACGCTCAGGTCTGGGTGCACGACCAGGACGAGGCCCTGGCGTTCTACACCGACAAGGTCGGCATGGAGGTCCGCGCCGACGTTACCCTGCCCGAGCTGGATTTTCGGTGGCTGACGGTGGGGCCGGTGGGGCAGCCCGATGTCGCCATCGTGCTGATGGCCGTTCCCGGACCGCCGGTGATGGACGAGGAGACGGCCGAGCAGGTGCGCAACCTGACGGCCAAGGGCTTCGCCAGCACCGTCTTCCTCACCACCGACGACTGCCAGGCCGCCTACGAAGAGCTGGTCGCCCGAGGCGTCGAGTTCACCGACGCCCCGGAGAAGCGGCCCTACGGCATCGACGCCGGTTTCCGTGACGTGTCCGGCAACTCGCTCCGCCTGACGCAGCTCATCGACTTCGCGCCGAGCTGATCGCCCGCCGGAACCCGTCGACGACCGAGGCGTCCCGCGGCGGCGGCGTCCCC
>Ga0081538_10002676_pt1 | contig 17158 bp, 14 predicted proteins | sample TabmetS5T2R1_FD_71022 | JGI IMG/M metagenome (GOLD analysis project Ga0081538, IMG submission 71022) | Tabebuia heterophylla rhizosphere microbial communities from the University of Puerto Rico - S5T2R1 | ecosystem: Host-associated > Plants > Roots > Rhizosphere ... | reverse complement strand
CCGCCTCGTACAGGTCCTTCGGGATCGCCGCGATGGCGGCCAGGTAGATGAGGGCGTTGTAGCCCGTCCACCGCCAGGTGACGATCGTCGAGATGGCGATCTGCGACGTCCAGCGGCCGTTCTCCCAGTCGATCTTGTCGACGCCGAATAGGCCGAGGAACCAGTTGATGAGCCCGAAGTCGCGGCCGAAGAGCATGGCGAAGACGATCGTCGCGGCGGCCACCGACGTCGCGTACGGCATGAGCATCGACACGCGGAAGAACGTCGAGCCGCGCAGCTTGTAGCTGAGCAGGTGGGCCAGACCCAGGGCCATCATGAGCTGCGGGACCGTTGAGATCAGCCCGATCGTGAAGGTGTTCAGGAGGGCGTTCCAGAACCTGCCGTCGTGGAGCAGCCGGCTGTAGTTGTCGAGGCCGACCCAGGTCATGTCCTCGGTGTTCTGGAGGGCGACGCTGTGCAGCGAGACCCAGCCCGTGTACACGAGCGGGAAGAGGCCGAAGGCGAGGAAGAGCAGGAAGAACGGCGAGACGTAGGCGTACGGCAGGAGCTTCAGGTCCAGCTTCGTCAGGCGCGTCTGCCACGCGCTGCGGGGTGCCGGAACCGCCCGGACCACGTGCTCGCCTGAGTCTTGAGTGGCCAACCTGTGCCTCCAGCCTCATCGTCCCACGAAAGGGCGGCCGGCGGCCCCGAGCGAGGATCCCGAGGCCGCCGGGGAGGGGATGGCTACGGCGTTGCGGCCGCGCTCATCCGATTGCGCTCGCGATCTCGTCCATCGTCTGCTGCCAGGCTTCGTCCGGGCTCTCGCCCTGCTGGTCGACCCGGTTGAGCCCCGCCGAGATGGTGTCCTTGATCACGCCGTCCTTCGGGCCGAGCGTCGCGATCGGGAGATCGGCGGCGGACGCGCCGAAGATCTCGCCGATCGGAGCGTCGAAGAAGTAGGCATCCGTCGCAGAGGAGATCGCCGGGTCCTCCGCCGCGGTCGAGCTCGAGGGGAAGTGCTGGGAGTCGGTCCACATCTTCACCTGCTGCTCGGGCGCGGTCAGCCACGTGATCAGCTCGTACGCCGCTTCCTTGTTCTCGCTCGCAGCCGGGATGGCGAGGTAGGAGCCGCCCCAGTTGCCGCCGTCGCCGGGGATGTCCGCGACGTCCCACTTGCCTGCGGAGCCGTCGCCCGCCTGGCCCTTGATGTAGCCGATCATCCACGCCGGACAGGCGATCGTGGCGAACGACCCCTGCGCGAACCCCTGGTTCCACGTCTCGTCGAACTGCGTGAGCTTCGCCGTCAGCCCGGCCTGGCTCGCCTCGACGGCGACGTCCCAGGCGTCCTTGACGACGGGGTTCGACTCATAGATCGGGGTGCCTTCCTCGTCGTAGTACTGCGTCGCGGACTGCCCGATGATCACGTTGTAGAGGCCCGAGGCGCTGTCGATGAACGCCGACCCCTTGGGGGCGTTCTGCATGAACTGCTTCCCGACTTCGATGAAGTCGTCCCAGGTCTCCCACATGGAGGCGAGCTCCTCGCGGTCTGCGGGGAGGCCAGCCTGCTCTATCAGATCCCTCCGGTAGCAGATGGCCTGAGGACCGGTGTCCGTGCCGAGCCCGAGCACCGCGCCGTCGGGCGTGGTCGCGGCCGCCCACTTCCACGGGAAGAACGTGTCTTCGAGATCGCCGGCCCCGAGCTCGGTCAGGTCGGTCCACTTGTCCGCCTGCGTCTGCGTCACCTCGGCGATGCGCGCCACCTCGATGCCCTGGATGTCGGAGAGCCCGGCCCCGCCGGCGAGGTGTGTTTGCAGCGCCTGGTAGTAGTCCTGCTCGAACTCGATGCTGGTCTCCTCGATGGTGACGTTGGGGTGGAGCTCCATGTACTCGTCGTAGAGGCCCGCTTCCTTGTAGCCGAACGTGCCGAAGAGGCCGACCGACAGGGTGACCGGCTCGTCGCTGGCCGCGCCGGACGTCGAGCCCGCCCCCTGGGCATCGCCGTCGTCGTCATCACCTCCGCAGCCGGCGGCGACCAGGGCGAAGACGACAGCCGCGGCCAGCAGAGCGAAGAGGCGGAACGTTCGTGGAATCACCATCAGGACCTCCTAGAAATCCGCTGATGAGCCTCTGGGACTCGGCCTCCGAGCCCGGACGGATGGCGTGTAAGCGCTTGCATCCGTGGAAGCGCTTACAATACACAGAGTGTCCGAGAATGTAAAGGCAGCGAAGCGCGAAAGTCTTCTCCCTCAGACGCGGCGGCCGGCGCCGACGCTCGAGGAGGTCGCGCGCCTCGCAGCCGTCTCCACGGCGACCGTCTCCCGCGTCGTGAACCGCTCGCCGAAGGTCCGGCCCGACACCCGCAAGGCGGTCGAGAAGGCGATCAAGCGGCTGGGCTACGTCCCCAACCGAGCGGCCCGCAGCCTCGTCACGAGGCGCACGGACACGATCGCCCTCGTCGTCTCGGAGTCGGAAAGCCTGGTCTTCTCGGACCCCTTCTTCCCCGCGATCGTGCAGGGGATCTCGAGCGCGATTGCCGACAGCGAGCTGCAGCTCCTGCTCCTTCTCGCCCGCGGGGAGCGCGAGCACGTAAAGGTCGAGCGCTACATCAGGCAGGGCCACGTCGACGGGGTGATCCTCATGTCCCTTCACGGCGAGGACCCGCTGCCGAAGGCGCTGACCGAGGCCGGCATCCCCACCGTGCTCAGCGGCCGTCCACGCCCGGGCGAGCGGCTGCCCTACGTCGACGCGGACAACCGCGGCGGCGCACGCGCCGCCACGACGCACCTGCTCTTATCGGGCAGGACGAAGGTCGCGACCGTCACCGGCCCGCTCGACATGACCGTCGGGGTCGACCGCTTCGACGGCTACGTCGACGCGCTGCGCGACTCCGGCCGGCGGCTGCGGAAGGGCCTCGTCGAGAACGGAGACTTCAGCAAGGAATCGGGGGTGCGGGCGATGAGAGCTCTCCTCCGGCGCAACCCCGGCCTCGACGCCGTCTTCGTCGCCAACGACCCCATGGCCATCGGGGCGCTGGAAACGCTCCACGCGCTCGGCCGGCACGTTCCGGACGACGTGGCGGTGATCGGCTTCGACGACGTGGCCGACGCCGCCTCGACGAGCCCGCCGCTGACCACCGTCCGCCAGCCGCTCGAGGAGATGACGAAAGCGATGGCCGAGCTCCTCCTCAGGCGGATCGAGGACGCGGAGGCGGACGGCGAGTTCGTCGTCTGCCCGACGCACCTGGTACACCGGGCGTCCGCGTAGTCACGGCGAACTGCCGGCTGTAAGCTGCCGGTTCCCTGCGGCGCCGGTTGGAGCGCGAGTGGGAGGTCGTGTGGACTACGACGCGATCGTCGTGGGAAGTGGGTTCGGCGGCACCGTCGCCGCCACGACCCTCGTCCGCGCCGGCAGACGCGTGCTCATCCTCGAGCGGGGGACCTGGTGGGCCTCGCCGGAGGAGCTCGGCAGCCCGCCGTCTCCTCCGTCCGGCCGGGCTCGGCTCGCCGAGTGGCTGAAGAAGGAGGAGGAGCCGGTCCAGTACTGGCCGCGGCCCGATCACAAAGACGGCCTGCTGTACCTCTTCGCGGCGAATCGCGGCAAGCGCAATCCCGACGGCCTCTACAAGATCTCGAGCTTCGACGAGGCGACGGTCGTCACCGCGAGCGCCGTCGGCGGCGGCTCGATGATCTATTCGAACGTCAATCTCCGCGCGCATCCGGAGGCCCTCGCCGCAATCGGGCTGCCGCTCGGCGAGGCGGACTACGACGCCGCCGTGAGGTGGATGGAAGACGTTCGTGGGCCCCTGAACCGGATCGTGACCAAGGTGCCGCTGCCCGGCCGCGACGTGTCCGACCTCGGCGCCGACGACTACCTCTACTTCGATCGGAGCCGGGTGCTCAAGGAGGCGGCGGCCGACGTGGCCGCGAAACTCGGCACCGAGCTCCCCTGGTCACCGCTCGAGCTCTCGATCCTCGAGTACGATCCCGAGCGCGGCGGCGAGAGCGGCGCGGCTCGGGAGCACACCTTCTGTCGCCGGCAGGGACGGTGCATCTTCGGCTGCCTGCCCGGGGCGCGTGAGACGCTCGACCGGAGCCTCTTCGACCATGCCTTGTCGAGCCCCGACGGGGCGACGCTTATGCCGCTAGCCGAGGTCACCCGCTTGCGGCGCATCGAGGGCGGCTACGAGGTTGCGTTCCGCGACCACCGCCGTGGCGGCGAGGAGAAGCGGGTCTCGGCAGCGAGCGTCTTCCTCGCGGCGGGGACGCTCGGCACGGTCGAGCTTCTGCTCCGGTCACGGGAGGAGGGAGGCCTGGAGGTCGGCGACCGGCTCGGGCGCGGGTTCTCGACCAACTGCGACTTCGGCGCCTTCATCGTCGACACCGCCAAGCCCGTGAACAGCGCCGAGGGGCCGATCAACACCTGCGGCGTCCGCGCCGTCGTCGACGGCATGCACTTCACACTCGAAGACACGGGCATTCCGAGCATGGTCGCGCCGGTCATCGCCACGTCCATCCGGCTCCTCGACACGGCCGTCCGACGACGGCTGTTCCGAGGCAAGCTCCGGCTCACATGGCTCGCACAGTCGTTCCGTGACCTGAAGATGCTCCTGCCCAACCTGCCGGACACCTACGACCCGAAGGACGTCCGGACCGAGGCGGAGACGGTCGCGAACATCTTCCTCTTCCACGTGATGGGCCAGGACGACGCGAGTGGGAGGCTCAGCCTCCGCGACGGGAAGCTCGACCTCCGCTGGGAGAAGCCCGTGACCGAGCAGCCGACGTTCGCGAAGGCACGGGATCTCTGCGAGGAGTTCGCGGCCGCAATGGGCGGCCGCTACGTGCCCATGGACGAGGCGCTGCCCCAGCTACGGCGGCTGACGATCACCCACCCGCTGGGCGGCTGCGGCATCGGCCCGACGCGGGAGACCGGAGTCGTCGACGACGTCGGTCGCGTCTACGACCCGTCGGGCGCGACGGAGACGGCCGTGCACGAGGGGCTCTACGTCGTCGACGGGTCGTCGATGCCGGGCGCGCTCGGCGTCAACCCGACGCTGACCATCTCGGCGCAGGCGCTGAAAGCCGTGTCGGCGGCCGTCCAGGCGCCCGGCTGAGGCTCGCCTACTCGTTGGCGAGCTGCTCGCGGCGGGCGCGCTCCTCCTCGGTCGGCTCCTCGAGCGCGAACGAGCCGTACTTGATATCGCCCCCGCGCTTGTAGGTCGCCATGAAGACGCCGGTGGCAGACGTATCGGACTCGGCGAGCTCGAGCCCGGCCGGCACGGCGCCGTCGGCGAAGAGCCGCTTGCCGGTTCCGAGCACGACCGGGAAGATCATGATCTTGAGCTCGTCGACGAGGTCGTGCTCGAGCAGCGTCTGGATCAGGTTCGCGCTGCCGTGCACCTGGATCTCGGGGCCGTCCTCCTGCTTGAGCTTCGCGACGGCCTCCGCGACGTCGCCCTCGAGCAGGGTCGAGTTGTTCCACTCCACGGAGTCGAGCGTCCGCGAGGCCACGTACTTCCGCGCGCTGTTCAGCACCTCGGCGGGGGGCTCGTCGACGTGTGGCCAGTGGGCGGCGAAGATCTCGTAGGTCTTCCGGCCGAGGAGGAGGTCGAAGGGCTTGCCCATTACCTCGCCCATCCGCTGGCCCATCGCGTGGTCCCAGTAGCCGACCGACCAGCCGCCGTGGGTGAACCCTCCGTTCTGGTCCTCCTCCGGCCCGCCCGGAGCCTGCATGACGCCGTCCAGGGTCAGGAACGTGCTGACGACGAGGGGTCTCATGGTCGTTCTCCTCTCGATTCGACGATGCCTTTACGACCGTTCCGGGACCGAACACTCATCGGTCGCGGTCGGCAGCCTCAGCGCCGTCGGCCCGCACCGGATTCGTCAGGGCGCCCACGCGCTCGATCTCGACGGTGACCTCGTCTCCTGGGGCGAGGAAGCGTGGCGGCGTGCGCGTGTAGCCGACACCTACCGGAGTCCCAGTAGCGATCAGGTCTCCAGGCTCCAGCGTGATCGCCTCGCTGACGAAGGCGATCTCGGCCACTCCGAAGACCATGTGGCTCGTCGATGAGTCCTGGAGCGGCACCCCGTTGACGACGCACCGGATCCGGAGGTCCTGGGGGTCGCCGACCTGCGCGGCCGGCACCACCGCGGGCCCCACGGGGCAGAAGGTGTCGAACGACTTCGCCCGCGTCCACTGTCCGTCCGAGAACTGGAGGTCCCGCGCCGTGACGTCGTTGACGCAGACGTAGCCCGCGACCACGTCGTGGGCGCGCTCGGCAGGGACCGCACGGGCGCGCTCTCCGATGACGACGCCCAGCTCGGCTTCATAGTCCACCTCCGCCGTGACGGAGGGGAGGACGATCGGCTCGCCGGGCCCGATGACGGCTGTCGGCCATTTTGCGAAGAGCAGCGGGCGCGGCGGCAGGTCCACGCCCTGCTCCTCCGCGTGGTCGCCGTAGTTGAGGCCGACACAGACGATCTTCCCCGGGCGGCTCGCCAAGCGGGACGAGCCGCCGGTTGGGAGGTCGGTCACGCCGCGGCCTTGACTTCGCGTCTCGGGAGTGGGATAAGCCCCGTGGAAACGGTTTCCTAGCGGAGGAGGGCAACGTACCATGGCGTCGAGCGGGGGTCAAAGCAGCGATCCTGGAGCGCGGGGGGCAGAACTCTTCGAGGCGCGTATCACGCGCCGAAGCCTGCTCCGCAGCGCCGCCGCCACCGGCCTGGTGCTCGGGGCCGGCGGCGTCCTGGCGGCCTGCGGCGGCGACGACGACGAGGTTGCCACGACACCGACCGGCGGCGAGTCGGAAGGCGCGGCCCGCGGCGGGCGTCTGCGCGTCGCCCACGTCGGCGCCGGCAAGGGCGAGTCGTTCAACCCCGCGCGCGGCTCGTCGTTCATCGACGCCTCGCGGTACTACAACGTCTTCGACCCGCTCAGCCGCGTGAGCCCGGAGCTCGAGGTTCAGCCCGGTCTGGCCCTCGAGTGGAACCCGAACGAAGACTCGACCGTCTGGGAGGTGAAGCTCCGTCCCGACGTGACGTGGCACGACGGGAAGCCGTTCACGGCCGACGACGTCATCTACACGTTCGGGGAGATGGCCGATCCCAAGCACGTCTCGCACGCGAGCGTGACCAACATCAACCTCCGCGACGTGCGCAAGGTCGACGACCTCACGCTCCAGGTCCCGCTCAAGTCGCCGAACGCCCGCCTCTTCGACTCCTTCGTCCAGCAGAACACGGTCATCGTTCAGGACGGCGCCACGGACTTCACTAACCCCGTCGGCACCGGCCCGTTCGTGTTCGAGTCGTTCTCGGTGGGTGAGCGCAGCCTCTGCACCCGCAACCCGAATTACTGGGAGGAGGGCAAGCCCTACGTCGACGAGTGGGAGGACATCTCGATCGACGACAACGCCGCCCGCCTGAACGCGCTCCTCGCCGGCGAGGTGGACATGATCAGCCAGGTCCCCTTCGCCCAGGCGAAGGAGCAGCAGGAGCTCGGCGACATCCAGGTCATCTCGGCCGAGAGCCCCGCGCTCCAGGTTTTCCTGATGGCCGTCGACATCGAGCCGTTCGACGACCCGCTCGTCCGCCAGGCATTCCGGCTGATTCCCGACCGCCAGGCGCTGATTGACCGCGCGCTCTTCGGCTTCGGCTCGGTCGGAAACGACCTGGCCGGCAAAGGGATGCCGTTCTACGCCGAGGATCTCGTCCCGCGGGAACAGAACCTCGAGGAGGCGGCCGCGCTCCTGCGTCAGGCGGGGAAGGAGAACCTGACGGTCACGCTCCACACCTCGGACATCGTTCCGGGCTTCGTCGAGGCGGCGACCCTCTTCGCGCAGCAGGCGCAGGACGCCGGCGTCACGGTCGAGGTCAAGCGCGAGCCGGCGAACGCCTACTTCGACACGTCCCTCCTCTACACGAAGCTGGATTTCGCGCAGTCCTTCTGGACGTACTCGTCGATCCCCCTCTGGTACGAGCAGGCGCTCCTCTCCGACGCCGTCTGGAACGAGACGCACTGGCGCGACCCCGAGACCGACAGGCTCATCCGGCAGGCGCAGGGCGCGCCCGACGAAGCGACCGCGACCGAGCTCTGGCATCAGATCCAGGAGATCCAGTACGAGGAGGGCGGCTACATCGTCTGGGCGTACCAGCACCTCGTCGACGGCGCAGCGCAGAACGTGCAGGGGATCGTCCCGAGCTCGTTCTTCAACCTCGGCGGCTGGAACTACAGGGACGTCTCCCTGGCGTCGTGACGGACCTCGCAGCGCCGCGCGCGGTGGCGCCCACTGCCGGGCGGCGCCGGCCGCTGCTTCGGTTCGTCCTCCGCCGCCTTGCGGCGGCGGTCGCCACGCTCTTCGCCGTCTCGATCCTCATCTTCCTCGGCACGGAGGTGCTCCCGGGCGACGCGGCGAGCGCCGTCCTCGGCCGGACGGCGGCGCCGGAGCAGCTCGCGGAGATGCGCGCGGCGATGGGGCTCGACCGCCCGGCCTACGAGCGCTACCTCGACTGGCTCGGCGGTGTCCTGACGGGCGATCTCGGCAACTCGGCGGCCGGCTACGCGGCGGGGGGCGAGTCGCCGATCTGGGAGGAGATCCGCCCGAAGATCGTCAATTCCTTCGTCCTCGCGACGATCACCGCGCTGCTCATGATCCCGCTCGCGCTCGTGCTCGGCGTCCTCTCGGCCGTGCGCGCCGGTCGCCCCCTTGACCACGCCGTCTCGGTGTCCTCGCTGGCGATCATCTCGCTCCCCGAGTTCATCATCGGCTCGCTCCTCATCCTCGTTTTCTTCTCCTGGCTCGACGTGCTCCCGCCCGTCTCGCTGATCGCGCCCGGGACGAGCCCGCTGGCGGAGCCGAAGGCGCTCGTGCTTCCCGTCCTGACACTTCTGGGCGCCTCCCTCGCCGCCTCGATCCGCATGGTCCGGGCCGGCATGGTCGAGGCGCTGAACGCGGAGTACGTGACCATGGCCCGCCTGAACGGATTCCCGGAGCGCATGGTCGTTCGACGCTATGCGCTCCGCAACGCCCTCGGGCCGAGCGTCCAGGTGTTCGCCCAGAACGTGCAGTACCTCGTCGGCGGCATCGTCGTCACCGAGTACCTGTTCAACTACCCGGGCCTCGGCAAGGAGCTGGTCGACGCGGTGGCGATCCGCGACGTCCGCGCGGTCCAGGTCGTCGCGCTCCTCATCGCTGCCTTCTACATCCTGATCAACATCGTCGCCGACCTCCTCGTCGTCCTCCTCGTCCCGAAGCTGAGGACGCAGGCATGAACGTCGCCCGTCTCAGGTTCGTGCGCACGCCGGCAGGGCTGGTTGGGACCGTCCTCCTCGCGGCCGTAGTGGGGATCGCCCTCCTGGGCCCGTTCTTCGCGCCCTACGCGCCCGACGAGCCCGTCGGGGTGCCGTTCTCGGGACCGGCGGAGGGAACGCCGTTCGGCACGGACTTTCTGGGCCGCGACGTCCTTTCGCGCGTCCTCTGGGGCGGGCGGAGCGTGCTCGCGCTCGCCGGCCTCGCGACGCTGCTCGCCTACGCCGGGGGAATCGCGATCGGGCTCGTCGCCGGCTACAGCCGCTCGCTGCTCGACCCGGTCCTCATGCGGACGGCGGACGTGATGCTCTCGTTCCCCGCGCTGCTCTTTCTGCTCGTGCTCGTCACCGGAGCCGGGACGAGCAAGGCCGTGCTCGTCCTCGGCGTGGCGCTGGTGCAGATGCCCCTCATCGCCCGCATCGTCCGCACAGCCACGCTCGAGCAGTCCGTGCGTGGCTTCGTCGAGGCGGCGGTCGCCCGGGGGGAGAGCACCTCCGCGATCCTTCGCCGTGAGATCCTGCCGAACATCGCCGGCCCGATCGCGGCCGACGTAGGTCTGCGCTTCACGTACGCCATCATCCTCGTCGCCTCCGTGAACTTTCTCGGTCTCGGCCTCCAGCCTCCGGCGGCGGACTGGGCGCTGATCATCAGCGAGAACCGGGGCGGGCTGACGCTCAACCCGTACGTCATTCTCGTGCCCGCGGCCCTCATCAGCCTGCTCACGATCTCCGTCAACCTCGTCGGAGACGCGATCGCGCGGAGCCTGGGAATCTCGACGGCCCGCCGGAGGCTCGTCCGGTGACCCCGCCGCTCCTCAGGGTGGATGGCCTGCGCATCGAGCTGGACTCCGGGGTGCCCATCGTCGAGGACGTCAGCCTGGAGGTTCGCGCCGGCGAGGTCCTCGGGCTCGTTGGCGAGTCCGGCAGCGGCAAGACGACCACGGCGCTCGCCCTCCTCGGGTTCGCCCGGGCGGGGGTTCGGATCGACGCCGGCGCCGTGGAGGTGGACGGGGAGCCTCTCACGGGCCGCGGCGAGGCCGCAGTCCGCGCCCTGCGTGGCCGGCTCGTCTCCTACGTCGCTCAGGATCCCGGGCTCGCGCTCAACCCGGCGCTCCGAATCGAGAGCCTTGTCGGAGACATGGTGCGGACGCACGCGCAGTCGCAAACCGGCGGTGACGTGGCGCGCGCCCTCGCCTCCGTGCACCTTCCCACGGACCGCCCCTTCGCGCGGCGGTATCCGCACGAGCTGTCGGGCGGCCAGCAGCAGCGTGTCGCGATCGCCACGGCGCTGGTCTGCGCGCCGCGGCTCGTCGTGCTCGACGAGCCGACGACCGGCCTCGACGTGGTCACGCAGGCGCGCATCCTCGAGGAGATCGACCGCCTCCGCCGGGAGCGGGGAGTCGCGGTCGTCTACGTCTCACACGACCTCGCGGTCGTGGGGTCGCTGGCGGACCGGATCGCCGTCATGTACGCGGGTCGCATCGTGGAGGAGGGGCCCGCGGCCGCGCTCCTTGCGCGCCCCCGGCATCCGTACACGCGCGGGCTCCTCGGCTCTGTGCCCGACCCCGGCCGGCCGCGCCGGCTCGAGAGCATCCCCGGAGTCGCCGTCGGCGTCGGCGAGCGGCCGGAGGGGTGCTCGTTCGCCCCGCGCTGCCTCCAGCGGACCGGCGACCGCGCCCTGCGGGAGATGCCGCCGCTCGAGGACGTCGGCGGCGGGCATCGGGTCCGCTGCTTCGAGTGGGCGCTGACGCCGCCTCTGACTCTGGAGGAGCCCGCGGTCCCGCCGGGGGTCGACGCGGAGGGGCCGCTGCTCCTCGTCGCCGGCCTGCGCGCCGAGCATCGCGGGCGCCACGACACGGTCGTGGCCGTCCGCGACGTGTCCTTCTCGATCGCAGGCGGCGAATGCCTCGCCATCGTCGGCGAGTCCGGGAGCGGCAAGACGACGATCGCACGGTGCGTTGTGGGACTCCATTCGCCTACGGAAGGAAGCGTCGTGCTCGACGGAACGCCGCTCCAACCGCGGGCCGCACGCCGCCCTCGGGAGGCCCGCCGCCGTATCCAGATCGTGTTCCAGAACCCGAACGACTCCCTGAATCCCCGCCATCGTGTCGGCGACGCGATCGCCCGCCCCGCGCGCGTTCTGCGCGACCTCCCCCAGCGGGACGCGCACGCGGAGGCGACCCGGCTCCTGGAGCGCGTGCGGCTCCCCGCGCGGATCGCGGAGCGCTATCCCGGGGAGCTCTCGGGCGGCGAGCGTCAGCGCGTGGCGATCGCGAGAGCCCTCGCGGCCCACCCCGACCTCGTGGTCTGCGACGAGATCACGTCGGCGCTCGACGTGTCTGTGCAGGCGGCAGTGCTGGAGCTGCTCGCCGAGCTGCGGGTCGAGCTCCGCCTCGCGCTTCTCTTCATCACGCACGACCTCGGGGTCGTGGCGTCGATCGGAGACCGAGTGCTCGTCCTCGAAGACGGCGCCGTCTGCGACGACGGCCCCGTGGCGGCGCTCCTCCGCGAGCCCGAGCACGAGTACACGCGCCGCCTCGTGGAGTCCGCTCCGCGCCTGCCCCGTCTTCCGGAGGTGGCGTAGCGTGGAGGTCGTCGTCGTGACCGGGGCCGCCTCGGGAATCGGCCGCGCCACCGCCGAGCGCCTGCTCCGTGACGGTCACGCAGTCGTCGGCGTCGACCTCGACGAGGCGGCGTTCGAGGAGCTCGCCGTGAGCAGCCCGGATGCGTTCGCCCACGTGGCCGGCGACGTCGTCGAGCGACAGACACACGAGCGGGCGGCGGACGCCGCGGTGAACCTCGGGCGTCTACGCGGCTGGGTGAACGGCGCCGGTATCTGGGCGAAGACCCGGGCGCACGACTTCGTCGAAGACGACCTCGACCGCGTGCTCGCCGTCAACCTGAAGGGGTCGATCCTCGGCTGCTCGGTCGCCTGCGCAGACCTCCTCGCCCGTGGCGAAGGGGGCGCGATCGTGAACGTCTCCTCGATCGAGGCGATCGCCGCCTTCCCGGACGCGGTCGCTTACGAGGCCTCGAAGGGAGGCATCGACGCGCTGACGCGTCAGATCGCCGTCGACTACGGGCCGGCTGGGATCCGGTGCAACGGCGTCCGCCCCGGGGCGATCATGACCCCGCTCGCCGACGTCTATCTCGACGCCTATGCCGAGGACCGCGAGGAGATGCTCCAGTCGTGGCGCGACCTCAGCCCGCTCGGTCTGGTCGGCGAGCCCGAGGACGTCGCCTCCGTGATCGTCTTCCTCCTCTCCGACGACGCGCGCTTCGTCTCTGGCGAGCTCGTCAACGTCGACGCGGGCGCCACCGCCCGCTGCTTTCGCTACGCGCCGGCCCAGGATCTGGGAGGCGGCCCGTGAGCGTCCGCAGCGGGACGCGCGCGCCCCGGAAGCGACTGGTGGACGTCGCGCTGACGGCAGGCGTCTCGAAGTCGATCGCCTCGCGCGTCCTGAACGACGACCCTGACCTGCTCGTGAGGTCGGAGACGCGCGAGCGCGTACTCCGCGCCGCGAGCGACCTGGGTTACAGGCCCCACGCGGCCGCGCGCGGCCTCAAGCGCGCCGAGACCGGTGCCCTGGGGCTGCTCGTCCCCCCGCTCACGAACCCGGTCTACGTGCGGATCATCCGGGGAGCGTTCGAGCGGGCGCTGGAACAAGACTTCGTCGTCCTCCTGGTCGAGGACGTCGATCCGGCCCAGGCCGCCCGGACCGCGAGCCGGCTCGTGCAGGCGGGCAGGATCGACGGCCTCATGATCGCCTCGGCCCGGCCGGGGCACCCGCTCCTCCGCTCCGTCCGCCGCGACCGGGTACCGCACGTCTTCGTGAACCGGGGCGTGACGAGAAGCGGGAGGAACGTCATCATCGACGAGGCGCGTGCGAGCACGGCTGCGCTCGGGCACCTTCTCCAGCTCGGTCACCGCCGGATCGGCCACGTCGCCGGCCCGCGCGCCCTGGACACCGCGCGCCGCCGGACCAGAGGCTTCGTCGCGGCCGCGGCCGAGCGCGGGCTCACGATCGAGGTTGCCGAGGGCGACTTTGGCGAAAGCGGTGGCGCGGGCGCCGCGCGCGATCTCCTCGGTCGCCACCCGGATCTGACCGCGCTCTACACGAGCACACTTAGCCAGGCCGTCGGGGTGTACCACGTGGCGTGGGAGCTCGGCCTCGAGGTGCCGGCGCAGCTGTCGCTGATCGGCTACGACGACATGCCGCTGGCCGAGTACCTCCGGCCCCCGCTGACGACGGTGAGGACGCCGCTGGCCGAGCTGGGCTCTGCTGCCGTGGACGCTCTCGTCGATCAGCTGCTCGGCGAGGAGCCGCGGGACGTCGTCGTCGGCGCGGAGCCCGAGGTCGTCGTCAGGTCCTCGACCGGAGAGCCTCGATGAGTCTGATCGCCGACGTCGAGGCCATCCCGCTTCGGGTCGGGGGAGACCCAGACGACCTCGACAGCTCGAGCGAGACGATCGTCGTCCGGCTCACCGACGAGGACGGCCGCACGGGGATCGGAGAGGCCGATGCTCCGGCGGGTGCCGTTCGCGAGCTCGTGCTCATGGAGGACGCCCATGCCTGGAGCCGGGGCCTGCGCGGCCTCATGCTCGGACGCGACCCGTTCGAGCGCGAGGCACTGTGGCACGACCTCGCCGAAGCGACGATCTACCACGGGCGCCGTGGCCTCGGTATCCATGCGCTCTCCGCGGTCGACGTGGCGGTGCACGACCTCGCCGGCAAGCAGCTCGGGCGACCCGTCTACCAGCTCCTCGGCGGAGCGAGGCAGGAGCGAATCCGTCCCTACGCGACCATCTGGCCGGGCGCCGTCGGCGGGCGGACCCTCGCCGAGGTGATGGACGCGATCGGAGCGCTCTTCCAGCGCGCGCTCGCCGCCGGCTTCCGCGCCGTGAAGATGGAGGTGTTCTTTGGCGACCTCGTCACGGACCGAGAGCTGATCGAGTGCATCCGCGAGGGTCGCCGAATGGCCGGCGACGGCGTGGTCTTCATGGTCGACTTCGGCTATCGCTGGGCGGATTGGCGGGACGCCCTGCGCGTGCTCGCCGCCATCGAGGATTGCGACGTCTTCCTCGCTGAAGCGACGCTCCGGCACGACGATATCGCCGGCCACGCGAAGCTGGCGGCGCGCTCGCCGATCCGGATCGGCGGGGCAGAGATGGCCGCGACCGCGGAGGAGTGCCGCGAGTGGCTCGAGCGGGGCAACGTGGACGTGCTCCAGCCCGACGTGAACCGGTGCGGCGGCCTGACGGAGCTCCGCCGGATCGCGGAGCTCGCCGCCTGGGCCGGCGCGATCGTGGTGCCGCACCACTGGAAGACCGGCATCAGCGCGGCGGCGACGGGGCACTTCCAGGTCGCCACCCCGAACGTCCCCTACGTCGAGCTGCTCTCGCCGGTTGTCTTCGATTCGCCTTTGCGGGCCGAGCTGACCCGGCCGGAGGCCGAGCTCGAGGAGGGGACGCTGCCGCTCCCTACGGCACCCGGCCTCGGAATCGAGCTGGTCGACGACGTCGTCGAGCGCTACGCCGTGCCGGCATGAGCGGGCGGCTGTCCGGGCGGAGGACGCTCGTGACCGGGGCCACCGGAGGTCTCGGCCGGGCGGTCGCGGTCGCCTTCTCCCGCGAAGGCGCGCGCCTAGCTCTCCTGGCGCGCGACCCGGACCGGCTGGACGCTCTCCGAGCGGAGCTCGACGGCGAGGCGACCACCGTGGCCGCCGACGTCGGCAGCTGGGCCGAGGCCGAGCGGGGAGTGGCCGAGGCGGCCGGCGCGCTGGGCGGGTTCGACGCAGTCGTGAACGCGGCCGCGATCGACACGTCCTGGAAACCCGTCGGCGAGCTTCCGGTCGACGAGTGGGACCGGGCGATCGCGGTCAACCTCTCGGGGACGTTCTACGTCTGCCGCGCAGCGCTTCCGTATCTTGACGGCGGCGGCTCGATCGTCAACTTCACGTCGGTCGCGGGTCTTCGGGCATGGGCCGAGGATGCCGCGTACAACGCCTCGAAGGCGGGCGTCGAGCTTCTGACGCGGACCATCGCCGTCGAGTACGGGCCCCGTGGCGTGCGCGCGAACTGCCTTGCCCCGGGGGTGATCGACGCGGGCATGACGGACCTGGTCGTCGACCCTGACGAGCGCCGCGCGCTCGTCGCCAAGCACCCGCTCGGGCGGCTCGGGCTCGCCGAGGAGGTCGCCGAGGCGGTCGTCTGGCTCGCCTCGGCCGAGTCCTCCTTCACGACGGGGACGACGCTGACCGTCGACGGAGGCTTCCTTGCCTAGGAGGCCTCGCTAATGCGCGCCCTCGTTTGGCACGGGGACGATCGGCTCGAGCTCGAGTCGCTGCCCGAGCCGGCGACCGCCGAGGGAGAGGTCCTGCTCGAGGTGGAGCTGGCCGGGATCTGCGGCTCGGACCTGCACGCCTACCGCGGTCATCCCGGCCCGCGGCGACCGCCGCTCGTCCTCGGTCACGAGGCCGTCGGGAGCGTCCCCGGGCGCGAGAACCGGTTCGTCGTCTTCCCGCTGGTCGTCTGCGGAACGTGTTCGGCCTGCCGTCGCGGCGAGGAGAACCTCTGCGAGCGCCGCGGCCTTCTCGGCCTCGATCGCCAGGGAGTCTTCGCCGAGCGCGTTCCCGTGCGCGCGGATTCGCTCGTGCCGGTGCCGGAGGGGCTCGATCCTCAGGTTGCGGTGCTCGTCGAGCCGCTGGCCACGTCGCTCTCGGCGCTCCGGGTCGACGGCGTGACGGCGGACGACTCCCTCCTCGTCCTCGGCGGTGGCCCGATCGGGCTGCTCGCCGTCTACGCGGCCGTCGCGCGGGGTGCCCGCGTCACGTGCGCGGAGCCCGTGGACGAGCGCCGAGCGCTCGCCGAGCGGCTCGGCGCCGCGACCGTCCTCGCCGACGCGGCGGAAGCAGCGGTCGGTGGGGCAGACGTCGCGCTCGACGCCGTCGGCATCGAGCGGACGTGGCGGGCGGCGGTGGACGGCGTGCGCGCCGGCGGCGTCGTCGCCCTCGTCGGGCTCGGGCAGGCGGAGGGCGCGATGCCGACGGGGGATCTCGTCCGGCGAGGCGTGACGGTGCGCGGCCACTACGCCTACACGCGCAGGGACTTCGAAGATTCCCTGGCCCTCCTCGCCGACTCACCGCCCCCGGTGGACTGGGTCACCGTCCTGGGGCTCGCCGAGGGGGCGGAGGGGTTCAGGATGCTGGTGGAGGAGCCCTCTGCGGCCACGAAGATCCTGCTGACGCCGCCATGACTCCGAGGCAGGAGCGGGCACTGGCCGTCGCCCGCGGTCTGGGCGCCGATGGAGTCCTGGCAGCCGATCCGGCCACGGTGACCTGGCTCACCGGCCTCGAGGTCGACGTCGAGAGCGGCCCGAGCCCCTTCGCGCTTCCTCCACTTGCCGTCCTAACCGCCGACGGGCCTCCGGTCGTGGTCGCGAGCGAGGACGAGGCCGGACCGGTCCGCGCGTCCGGCTGCCTGCTCGAGGCGTACGAGGGCTTCACCTCGGGCCCGCTCGACCCGCTCGGCGGCGCGGCACGGGCGCTCGCCGCCGCGGTGGACGGTCGCCGCCTCGCCGCAGAGCTGGGCGCGCTGCCGGCAGCCCTCGCGAGCGGGCATGCCCTCGTGGACGCGACGGGCGCCTTCGCAGGCGCGCGAGCGGTCAAGGACCCTGATGAGCTCGAGCGGCTTCGCGGCGCCCTGGCGCTCTGTGACGTCGGGCAGCAGGAGGCCCGCCTCCAGGCGAAGCCCGGCATGATCGAGATCGAGCTCTGGGGGCTCGTCCGCGCGGCGGTGGAGCGTGCTGCGGGAGGTCGCACGCCGCTGCTCACCGACCTGGCAAGCGGCGAGCGAACCGGCGAGACGGGCGGCCCGCCC
>Ga0081538_10002675_pt1 | contig 17165 bp, 16 predicted proteins | sample TabmetS5T2R1_FD_71022 | JGI IMG/M metagenome (GOLD analysis project Ga0081538, IMG submission 71022) | Tabebuia heterophylla rhizosphere microbial communities from the University of Puerto Rico - S5T2R1 | ecosystem: Host-associated > Plants > Roots > Rhizosphere ... | reverse complement strand
CTCACCCGACTCGCTGTTCGTGCTCCCGGGCGGCTCGGGGACGCTCAAACGAGAGCGGGGACGCCTCCGGCTCGTGCTGAGCGACGCGGGACCGGTGTCGAGCTTCACCGATCGGCCCGAACGGCGCGCCGACTCGATGTCCCTTCGTCGCTTCGTGCGGCGCTGGCGCGCGCTCGGTTTCGTGGCCGATCCGCCGAACGCGGCGCTCGTCCTCGACGCCGCCCCACGCTCGCGCGACGTGGTCGTCCTCGAGCTGGGCCGGCCTCGTTTGGGCCGCCGCGGCCGCGTCAGCATGCCGGTGCGGCTGGTCCCTGGCCGGCGTCCCGCCGCGTTGCGCCGGTTCCTTGCTCGGGCCGACCGCGGCGTCCCGGCCCGCTTCGGGCGGGCGACCCTGTTCGTCGACGCGGGCGGAGCACAGCAGGTCTCGCTCGTCGTGGAGGTCAGCAACATGCCCGCCTCGATCCTGTCCCTTGAGTTCACCGAGTCGTGGACGATCTCCCATGTCCAAGGGCAGTTCGGAACTAGCGGCGTTCCCTTCAGCCTCATCCAGGCGAGTGATCGGGGCGTATTTCTGCAAAGCAGCGCAGCGTCGGACGCCCTCGGACTCATCCTCCAGTTGACCGGAACCGGGAACGCCGTGACCGGCACGGCCCAGGTCCCCGCGGGCGCGAGCGTCGACGTGGTCGCACCCGTGCAGGCGACCATCACGACCGGGGTGTTCTCGATACCGCTCCGCTGAGCCCCTATCCTCGGGGCAGTGGCCTCCAAGCGCCAGATAGACGTCGGCGGCGTGAAGATCGGCGGCGGGGCTCCCGTCGCCGTGCAGTCGATGACGAAGACCGAGACTGCCGACTTCGACGCCACGATGAAGCAGATCCACGCGATCGCCGACGCGGGCGGCGATCTCGTCCGCTGCGCGGTTCCGCGGGACGACGACGTGCGCGCGCTAGCGCAGATCGTCAAGGAGTCGCCGATCCCCGTGATCGCGGACATCCACTTCAACCACACCCTGGCGCTGAAGGCGATCGACGCCGGCGCGCACTGCATCCGCATCAATCCCGGGAACATCGGCGGCTTCGAGAAGGCCGGCGAGGTCGTCGAAAAGGCCCGCGCGGCGGGAGTGCCGATGCGGATTGGGGTCAACTCGGGCTCGCTGCCAAAGCATTTGCACGAGCTCGAGCGCGAGAACCCGGTCGAGGCGCTCGTGGCGGCCGCCCTCGAGCACGTGGAGCTGATGGACAGGCTCGCCTTCCACGATTTCAAGGTGTCGATCAAGTCGACGAACGTCCCCAACACGATCGCCTCGAACCGATTGCTGTCGGAGAAGATCGACAACCCGCTGCATCTCGGCATCACCGAGGCCGGCACGAAGTGGTCTGGCTCGCTCAAGTCCGCGGTGGGGCTCGGCACGCTGCTCGCCGACGGCGTCGGCGACACGATTCGCATCTCGCTCTCCACGTTCCACGCGGAGGAGGAGGTCAAGGTCGCCTGGGAGATCCTCAAGGCGCTCAAGCTGCGTGAGCGCGGCCCCGTGCTGATCGCCTGCCCCACCTGCGGGCGCCTGCAGTTCGACATGGACACGGTCGTGGCCGAGATCGAGGAGCGCCTGCGCGCCTACGACGACCCGATCGAGGTCGCCGTGCTCGGCTGCGCGGTCAACGGCATCGGTGAGGCCTCGCACGCGGACTTCGGCATCACCGGCGCCAAGAACGAGGGCCTCATCTTCGCCCACGGCAAGCCGCTGAGGAAGGTGCCGCAGGCTGAGCTCGTTGACGCTCTGTTCGCCGAGATCGACAAGTCGATCGATCGCGGCAGCGTGCTCGTGGACGAGAGCAAGGCCGCCGAGGGGGCGGCTTGGCTCTCGAAGATCGAGGAGGAAAACGCCGGCGAGCTGACGCCGGAGCGGATCGCGGCGATGGAGGCCGCGGCCAGCAGCGAGGACGCCCTCACTGGCGGCGAGGCCCTCCCGATGGCGGGCGCACCCAAGGCCAAGCGGATCACGCTCGACGAGGAAGCCTCGCCGACCGCGGGCCGGCGCTTCACTCGCGCCTAGGCGCGCTGGGGGCGTGAGCCCCCCGAGTTCATAGACTCGCGCGGGTGACACGTCTCTCGCGCTACTTCCTGCCGACCGTCAAGGAGGCGCCTGCGGACGCCGAGGCGCTCTCGCATCGCCTGATCGTGCGAGCCGGCCTTGCCCGCCAGCTCGGGGCGGGCATGTGGACCTGGCTGCCCGCCGGCTGGCGCGCCCACCGCAGGGTGGAGCAGGTGATACGCGAGGAGCTCGACGCGATCGGGGCCGGGGAGATGCTGATGCCGGTGCTGCAGCCGGCAGAGCTGTGGAAGAAGACGGGCCGCTACGGCATCGACGAGCTTTTCAAGCTGCAGGACCGGCGCGGCGCCGAGCTCGTGCTCGCGATGACGCATGAGGAGAACCTGACCTTCCACGTCTCGCGCGAGGTGCGCTCGTACCGCGACCTGCCGAAGCTGCTCTACCACTTCCAAACGAAGGAGCGCGACGAGCCGCGGCCGCGTGCAGGCGTGCTGCGCACGCGTGAATTCATCATGAAGGACGCCTACTCCTTCGACCGTGACGCCGCCGGACTCGACGAGTCCTACGGACACTTCATCCACGCGTACGACCGGATCTTCGACCGGCTGGGCCTGGAGTGGTACCGGGTCGAGGCGGATGTGGGGATGATGGGCGGCACGGGCGCCCACGAGTACATGGCCCCCTGCGCGGCGGGGGAGAACGACGTCGCGCTGTCGGACGCCGGCTACGCGGCGAATGTCGAGATCGCGAGCGCCACCGCGCAGCCGGTCGCGGGCCTGCCCGAACCGACCGACAGGCCCCAGCAGGTCGAGACGCCGGGTGCCACCACCGTCCAGGAGGTCGCGAACCAGCTCAGTGTGCCGACCGGGGCGATCATCAAGGCGCTGCCCGTGATCGCGGCGGAGCGCGGGGCGCTGCTCGTGCTCTTGCGCGGCGACCACCGTCTCAACGAGTTCAAGCTCCGCAACACGCTTGGCTCGGAGTTCCGTCCCGCCGAGGAGGCGCAGGTGCGCGAGCTGTTCGGCACGGAGCCCGGCTTCATCGGGCCGGTCGGAGCGCGCGTGCCGGTCCTGGCCGACCAGGCGCTTGAGGGGCTGCGCGGGCTCGTGACCGGTGGCAACGAGCCGGACATCCACCTCACCGGCGTCGAGGCGGGTCGCGACTTCACGCCCGAGTGGGTTGACGTGCGCCGGGTCGAGCAGGGGGACACCGATCCGAGCGGGGCAGTGATCCGCATCGAGCCGGCCATCGAGATCGGAAACATCTTCAAGCTCGGAACGCGCTACTCGGATCCGCTCGGGGCCCGCTACCTGGACGAGCAGGGCAAGGAGCAGCTGATCTGGATGGGCTCCTACGGCATCGGGCCGGCTCGCATCGTGGCCGCCGCGATCGAGCAGTTCGCCGACGACGCCGGTATCTCTTGGCCACGCGCCGTGGCTCCTTTCGACGTCGAGCTGGTCACGCTCGGCAAGGAGGGCGAGCCCGCACGTGCGGTCGCTGACGGGCTCTACGACGAGCTGCGCGAGCACGGCCTCGATGTTCTCTATGACGACCGTCCCCTGAACGCCGGCGAGAAGTTCGCCGACGCCGAGCTGCTCGGCCTCCCGCTGCGCGTTACCGTGGGTAGGAAGAGCGTCGAGGCGGGCGAGATCGACGTTCAGGTGCGGCGCGGCCAGGAAAAGCGCTCGCTCCCGCTCGAGGGCGGCGCGGAAGCAGCGGTCGACCTGTGGCGGACCCTCCCATAAAAGATGGCAGTCGGGGGCTTACGCCCCCGGACCCAAGCGCCCATTCCCGCGCCTCTGAGCGGATGACGTTCAGGCGCTTGGTTGGGCTCGACCGCTCAGGCGGTCCGCCCCCCGAGACCCGGCGCGGCGAGGCTCTTCATCCCTGGACTATCCCGAACGCAATCGGCTTCCTCCGCATCGCGCTCATTCCGGTGTTCCTCGTGGTGGCCCTGGAGTCGGACGACGGCCGCGATGTCACCGCCTTCGTGCTGTTCGCCGTGATTGCCTGGACCGACTACCTCGACGGCATGGCGGCTCGCATCACGGGCCAATACAGCCGGCTCGGAGCGCTGCTCGACCCGCTGACCGATCGGCTGCTCGTGATCGCGGGGGCGATCGTGGCATGGGAGTTCGAGCTGCTGCCGCGCTGGGCGCTGCTGGTGCTCGCCGCGCGTGAGGTCTTCATGCTCGGGCTGACCCAGGTGGCGCTGCGCCGCGGGCTCGACCTGAATGTGAACATGCTCGGCCGCTGGGCGGTCTGGCCGACGATGAGCGCGCTCGGCCTGGCGCTGATCTGGGACAGCTGGGTGCCGGAGGTGCTGCTCTATATCGGGCTCGCGATGACGCTTGCGGCAACCGCCGTCTATCTGCAAGATGGGCTGCGGGCGATTCGCCAAGGCTCAACCTCTACTTGAGGAAATGCTATGGTCGGGGCGGGCCGCTCAGAAAGCACTCGAAAGGACCCAATTGGACACGTTTCCCGATCTCGGGGCTCTCTCGGACGGTGAGCTCAAGGACCTGATTCAGGAGCTCACGGAGGAGGAGCAGGAGGTCTCCTACCGGCGGCGCATTCTGCACGGGAAGATCGACATCCTGCGTGCCGAGCTCGTCAACCGGCTACGAAAGAAGCACGAAGAGGGCGAATCGGTGATCTCAGGCGCCGACGTTCAGCAGCTCACGGACATCCTGTCGGGCAGGGGCGTTCCGGCGGACGACCCGGAGCTGGAGTAAGGACCGGGCCGTGCACTGCCCCGAGTGTGGGTTCGTCAACGACGAGGGCGCGAACTACTGCCAGCGTTGCGGTGCCTTCCTGGGCGAGGCCGGCGAATCTGGCTCCGGCGACACGACCGAGGTCTATCAACTCGATGAGAGCGGGGAGCTGCGCGCCGTGGATCTCGACGACGTGACTCACGAGGGCGCCACGCTGGTGATCAGAGCCGGCGGCGGGCGTGCCGGGGAGGCCTTCAACATCACCGGCGAGCGCATGACGATCGGCCGCAGCCCGGAGGCCGAGGTCTTCCTGGACGACGTGACCGTCTCGCGCAACCACGCCCTGCTCGTGCGCCGCCGCGACGGCCTCTACATCGACGATCTTGGGTCGCTCAACGGCACCTATGTCAACCGTCACCGGATCGAGTCGCATCGGCTCCAGAACGGCGACGAGCTCCAGGTCGGCAAGTACAAGCTCACCTACCTCGACGAGCGTTGAGCACCGAGGTCACAGGCGAGGCGCCCGCGCGCAAGGAGAAGGCGTTGACGATCGGCGCCGTCTGCAAACAGCTCGAGCGCGAGTTCCCGGACATCTCGATCTCGAAGATCCGCTACCTCGAGGACCAGAAGCTGCTCGCCCCGCGGCGGACACCGGGCGGCTACCGCCTCTATGCGGCTGCCGACGTGGACCGGCTGCGCACCATCCTGCGACTGCAGCGCGACGAGTTCCTGCCGCTGCGGGTGATCCGCCAGGAGCTCGCCGCCGGCCGAGCCGACAGCGACGTGACCCAGGCGACCGCCCCAGATCCACGCGCGCTGCGCCGCTCGACCTTCGCGCTGCGCGGGCCCGGCTCGCTCTATCGGCTCGACGAGGTGCTCGAGGACACGGGCGCCGACCGCGCCCTCGTCAAGGAGCTCGAAGACTTTGGCGTGATCAAGGGGGAGCGCCACGAGGGCGAGACCCTGTACGACGACACGGAGCGCGAGATCGTGCGGGCGGTGACCGAGCTGAAGCGCTTCGGCGTCGGCGGCCGCAACCTGCGCGTGTTCCGCACTTCGGCCGACCGTGAGGCGGCCCTGCTGGAGCAGATCCTCGCTCCCGCGCTGCGCTCCCGTAACCCCGAGCGGCGCAAGGAGGCGGTCGAGGCGCTCGAGAACCTGGCGGCGATCGCCTCACATCTCAAGCACCTGCTGCTCGTGCGCGATCTGCGCAGGCTCGCCCGCTGAGCGCGCCGTGCGCTTGGAGGAGCACATCCATGACATCCCCGACTTCCCAAAGCCGGGGATCGTCTTCAAGGACATCACGCCGCTGTTCCTCGACCACGAGGCGCTGCAGTTTGCGATTGGCGAGCTGGCGGAGTACGCGCGCTCGCGCTCGGTCGAGTACGTGGTCTCGGCCGAGGCACGCGGCTTCGTGCTGGGCGCCGCGGTGGCCGTGGAGGCGGGCGCAGGCTTCATCCTCGCCCGCAAGCCCGGCAAGCTGCCGCGCGAGATCTCATCGGTCGAGTACCAGCTCGAATACGGGGTCGACGCGCTCGAGGTGCACTCCGACGCGATCCGGGGCGGGGCGCGCGTGCTCGTCCACGACGACCTGCTGGCTACCGGCGGCACGGCCGGCGCGCTGTGCGCCCTGGTGGAGCAGGCGGGCGGCGTCGTGGCAGGATGCGCCTTTGTGATCGAGCTGGCCTTCCTCAACGGGCGCGAGCGGCTCACCGGCTACGACGTCAAGTCCCTCGTCGTCTACGACTCGGAGTGATCGTGCGACGTGAGACGGTCGTCTCGGCGCCGCCCGAGGACGTCTGGCGCGTGGTGAGCGACCCCCACCGGCTGCCCGCCTGGTGGCCGAGCGTGTCGCGCGTCGAGGAGGCGACCCCGGAGGCCTGGACCAAGGTGCTGATGTCGCCAGGCGGGAAGGCCGTGCGGGCCGACTACACGCTCGTGGAGGCCGAGGAGCCCGCTCGCATCCTGTGGCGGCACGAGGTCGAGGAGTCGCCCTTCGAGCGCATCCTGTCGGCATCGACGACGGAGATCACCCTCGAGCCGCGCGACGGCGGCACCCTCGTACGCATCTCGGTCGATCATCGCCCGCGCGGTTGGGCCCGCTTCAGTCCCTTCCAGATGCGCGCTGCGGCCACGCGCCAGGTGTCGGGCGCGCTCGAGGGCCTCGCGCGCGTCCTCGCTGAGGAGGGCGGCTGATGCGCTGGTGGGGCTGGGGGGAGGACGGCTACGACGTCAACCTGCCGGAGACGGCGAGCTTTCTGCTCGAGTCGCAGCTGGGCGTGCCGGCCGGCCAGCGGCGTACGCCGGTCACGCTCGAGGAGGTCCGGCTGCCCGAGCCGCGCCTGCCGGTGCGGCTGCGCGAGCGGCTTACCGGTCTGCTGGGCGCAGACAACGTCCGCGACGACCGCGAGGCGCGCGTCAGCCACGCGCTCGGGCGCTCCTACCCGGATCTGATTCGGCTGCGCTCCGGTGATGGCTCGAGCGCGCCTGACCTCGTCGTGCGGCCGGGCTCGGCCGAGCAGGTCGCGGCGGTCCTGGCCGCCTGCGCGGCCGAGCGCGCCGCGGTCGTGCCGTTCGGCGGCGGCACGAGCGTGGTGGGCGGCGTCGAGCCCGTGGCCGAGGGCTTCGCCGGGGCGGTGTCGCTCGACCTCGGCCGCCTGAACGAGCTCGGCGAGATCGACAAGACGTCGCTGACGGCGCGGCTCGGCGCCGGGATGCTCGGGCCCGAGGTCGAGCGCCGGCTTGCGGAGGAGGGCCTCACGCTCGGGCATTTCCCGCAGTCGTTCGAATACTCGACGGTCGGCGGCTGGGTCGCTACTCGCTCGGCCGGGCAGGCCTCGAGCGGCTACGGGCGCATCGACGAGCTCGTCGAGGGGCTGCGCTTCGTGGCGCCGGCGGGAGAGATCAGCCTTCGCGGGCGGCCGGCCAGCGCGGCGGGACCGGAGCTTCGAGAGCTGCTCGTCGGTTCCGAAGGGGTGCTGGGCGTCGTATGCGAGGCCACCCTGCGGATCCGCGCGGCGCCGCAGCAGCGCCGCTACGAGGGCTGGTCCTTCCGGACCTTCGCCGAGGGCTGTGAGGCGCTGCGGGTGCTCGCACAGGCGGACGCGACACCCGATGTCTCGCGCCTCTCGGACGAGGCCGAGACCGGCCTGAGCTTCGCCGTCGCTCCACCGGCCGGCCGCGCCGAGCGGGTCGTCAAGCGCTACCTGCGCATGGCCGGCCACGAGCGCAGCTGCATGGCGATCATCGGCTTCGAGGGCACCGAGGAGGACGTGGAGCGGCGCAGGCTGCGATCCGCGGCCCTGCTTCGCGGCGGCGGAGGGCTATCACTCGGTCGCCGGCCCGGCGAGGCCTGGCAACAGGGCCGCTTCGCCGGACCGTACCTGCGCGATGAGCTGCTCACCCGCGGCGTGCTGGTCGACACGCTCGAGACCGCCACCTCGTGGAGCAACCTGGCCGCGCTCTACGAGGGCGTCGGCGCCGCGCTGCGGCGCGCACTTGGGTCAACGTCACTCGTGATGTGCCACGTCTCGCACCTCTACCGGTCGGGCGCGTCGCTCTACTTCACCTTCTTCGCGGGTCAGGGCGAGGACGCGCTCGGCCAGTGGCGGACGGCCAAGGAGGCCGCCTCGCAGGCGATCGTCGAGGGCGGTGGGACGATCACGCACCACCACGGCGTAGGACGCGATCACCTGCCCTGGATGCGCGCCGAGGTCGGCGAGTTCGGGCTTGAGCTGCTGCGCGCCGCCAAGGAACGGCTCGACCCGGCGGGGGTCATGAACCCCGGCAAGCTCATTCCTGACAGAAGCTAGCCGCCGGGCGGAGCCAGGACTGACTGACCGAGCACCGCGGTCTTCTGGTTCCCCTGCGGCTGCGCCGCGCGGAGCCTCGGCATCCGCCCGCGGAGGACGGAGTTACCGGAGTGCGACCGCTGCTTGTCGAGCGGCTCGCGGGAGATGTCGATGAAGCGGTACTGCTCGAAGTCCGACGGCAGGTTGCCGATCGCCTGGTAGTTGCCCTGCTGGTCGGTGACCTGGCCTCCCAGCGTCTGAGCGTCACCCTTGCTGTTGTAGAGCCAGACCTCGTACGCCTCGCGCTCGCCGCTCGGCTCGAGCCGCGCCGCCTGGACGAGCAGCTGGCGCCGGCCGTTCTGCTCGACGACGATTGCGATGCCGGCCGGCGCGCCCGTGGCCTGGGCGGAGGTGTTCTGGCCGTCGCCGCTGCCCGCCGCCGCCTGCTCGGTCGCGGGCTCGGGTTCATCGTCGTCCCCGCTGAGAACGCCGATCGGCCAGAGCAGGATGGCCACGAGCGCCAGCGCTGCAAGCGCGCCCCCGGCAGCGAGCAGCCTGCGCCGCTTCACAGCCGGGTCGGTTGCCGCAGCGAGGCCGGGGCCCGCGGCGGGCTGCGTTGCCGCAGCCCGGCGCCCCCGCTCGCCATCCGGCACGGCGGGCATCGACCCGTTCGGGTAGAGGCCCTCGAGCGAGTCGAGCAGCGAGCGTGTCCAGCTGCGCGCTGCCTCCGAGCGGCGCAGGTGACCCTTCGTTGCCGATGCTTCGGGGCCCGCCTGCTGACCGAGCACGTAGTCGGCGAGCTGACCGCGCCAGTCCTCCTCGACGGCACGCACGCTCACCGGCGCCAGCTCCACGAGCGCGTCGCGCGCCAGCTCACGCACGCGCGGCTCGGGCATGCCGAGCATCTCGGAGAGCTCCGCGTAGGTCTTGCCCTGCTGCAGGACGAGCTCGACTATCGCCCGCTGCTCCGCGGAGAGCTGGTCAAAGGTGGCCATGAGCAGGGGGAACTGTAGTGTGCGCGCCCTCATGGACTCGCCGGTTCGCAGCTACCCCACCCCCGGCACGCTCGACGACGTTCTGGGCTTCGAGTTGCTCGAGCTGAGCGCCGAGCGCGTGCGTGCGCAGTTCGCGGTCGAGCGGCACGTGACGCAGCCGTTCGGGCTCGTTCACGGCGGTGCCTACGCGGCCTTGGCCGAGTCGATGGTCTCGATGGCCACCCACACCGCGGTCGAGGGGGACGGGATGCTGGCGGTGGGCCAGTCGAACAGCACGACCTTTCTGCGCCCGGTCACAGCGGGCAGCGTGCACGCCGAGGGAGTCCCGCTGCATCGCGGGCGCACGACCTGGGTGTGGGACGTGCGCTTCATGGACGACGACGAGCGACTCTGCGCCATCAGCCGCATGACGATGGCGGTGCGGCCTCAGACAGGCTGACCGGGCTCGTCGAGCAGGTAGGCCTGCACGGGCGCCTGCTTGCCCTTGACGGTCACCTCGCCTAGCGAGCGAACGCTTGCGCCGGGCAGCGCGCGCAGCGTCGTCTCGCCGATCACGACACCGCCCGCGGGCGCCTGAGCCTGAAGGCGCGACGCCAGGTTGACGGTGTCGCCGATCACCGTGTAGCTGCGGCCGCTCTCGGCGCCGAGCACGCCGACCATTGCCTCGCCGCTGTTCACCCCCGCCCGGAAGCGGGGCCAGCCGGGATTCTCGTAGGCGAGCCTCGAGGTCTCACGCTGCAGCTCCAGGGCCGCCTCGACCGCCTGGCGCGCGTGCTCGGGCTGGTCGCCGCGCGTGCCCCAGGTCGCCATGATCGCGTCGCCCACGAGCCTGTCGATCTCGCCGCCGTGGCGGTCGACGATCGGCGGGATCGCGATGCGCAGGTATGCGTTCAGCATGTCGGACACCTCGCGCGGGTCGCGCCCCTCCGAGAAGCGCGTGAAGCCCTCGAGGTCGGCGAACAAGACGCTCACGTCGCGCTTGCCGGCCGCGGTGTCGTCCAGGTACAGGTCACTGAAGCGCTCCTCGCCCTCCTCGCGGTGCGCGCTCCACGCGATCGCTCCGAAGGCCAGCAGCATCAGGATGTGCCATTCCCACCAGCTGGCGTGCCAGTTGCGGGCGAAGGCGACGGCGATCATCGCCTCGGCGAGCAGCACGCACGCGCTCGCCACCGCGATCAGGATCGTGGAGCCGCTGCGCAGGGCCATCGCCCCGTAACGCCAGCCGGCGAAGGCGTACAGCACAGTCGACACCGCGGCAGCGGCGACAAGGCCGCCGCTCGCCCGCTCCACCGGTGTCGGATCGTCTAGCGGCGGCACCGAGCCGAGTGACAGCGCGGCCCAGACGGCCAGCAGAACCAGCACCCCGCCGCGCAGCAGATGCGCGTTCCGGATCACCCACTGCGCCCGCTCGACCGGCAGCGGCAGTGCCGAGGCCGCTGCGAAGATCGACGCCAGCAGCAGCCCGACCGAGGTCGCGATCGTGAAGCCCTGGTTGGGCCCGTCGAGCAGCACGCCGGGCGTGGCGAGCGCGTGCAGGGCGAGGAAGCCCGCGGCCGACAGGAACGCCAGCGAGACCAGGAAGAGGCGCGCGTCGGCGCGGTGCAGCGCGATCCCGCTCGTCGACAAGGCGAGCCCCGCGCTCGTGACCGCCGCGGCCAGCACGAGCCAGAAGTGCGACGGATGGTGCTCCCACATCCCGTCCGCGGAGGGCGAGGCGAGCAGCACTATCAGGCCGACGAGCGGGACGGCGAGGGCCGCGATCCAGATCAGCAGGCGCTTGTCACCGCGCTCGCGAGGGGAGAGCCGGGCGGTCGCGTTCATTCACGCTAACCAGGCGCGCGCAGCTCCTGCCTGACGCGACTCACGTAGCGGTTCGTGATCGGGAGCCGCCGATCACGACCGAACGCCTTCGTCGAGATCTTGATCCCCGGCGGGGCCTGACGGCGCTTGTACTCGGCGCCATCGACCATCGCGATGACCCGCTCGACCTCCTGGGCCGGCAGGCCGCGGCGGACGAGCTCGACGGCGTCGAGGTCCTCCTCGATGTAGCCCTCGAGGATCTGGTCCAGCAGCTCGTAGGGGGGAAGCGAGTCTTCGTCGCGCTGCTCGTAGCGGAGCTCCGCCGACGGCGCCCGGTCGAGCACGGAGCCGGGCACAAGTTCACGATCGCTCTGCTCGTTGCGCCAGCGCACAAGCCGGTAGACCAGGCCCTTGTAGACGTCCTTCAGCACAGCGAAGCCGCCGGCCATGTCCCCGTAGAGGGTGGCGTAGCCAACCGATAGCTCGGACTTGTTGCCGGTGGTCAGGACGAGCCAGCCGAACTTGTTCGAGAGCGCCATCACGACGTTCCCGCGTATGCGCGCCTGAACGTTCTCCTCGGTGATGTCCGGCTCGGTGTCGGCGAACGCGCCGGCGAGCATCCCGTCGTAGGCGTCCATCGCGTCCTCGATCGAGATCTCGCGGAAGTCGACGCCGAGGTTCTCCGCGATGGCGCGCGCATCGGCGCGCGTGCCCTCGCTTGAGTAGGGCGACGGCATCGACACGCAGGTCACGCGCTCCGGACCGAGCGCGTCGGCAGCCACCAGAGCCACGAGCGCCGAGTCGATGCCGCCCGACAGGGCGACCACGGTGCGCTCGAAGCCGTTCTTCTCGACGTAGTCGTTCAGGCCGGTGCGCAGTGCCGCGTAAACCTCCGCCTCGAGCTCGAGCGTCGGCGCGAGCTCGCCAGAGACGACGTCGGCCTCCGACTCGACGCTCACGCTGGCGAGGGTGAACACCGGTGGCTCGGCGACCGTCGCTGCACGCCGCTGGCGGCGCACGTTGACGCGGTGGCGCGTGTCGCGCAGTCGCGCCGCCACCACCTCGCGCGGGTCGATCGTGCAGAAGCTGAGCGACTCCTCGAACTGTGGGCAGCGGGTCAGCACGGTGCCGTCCTGATCGATCGCGAGGCTGTGGCCGTCGAAGACCAGCTCGTCCTGGCCGCCAACGGTGTTGACGAACACGACCGCGGCCAGATAGTCGACGGAGCGCTGCACGAGCATGCGCTCGCGGTGCTTGCCGTAGCCGGCGCGGTAGGGCGAGGCGGACAGGTTCACGATCACCTGGGCCCCGCCGAGCGCCTCGGTCATCGCGGGCGGCCCCGGCTCCCAGATGTCCTCGCAGATGGTGATCCCGATCGGGATCCCGTTCAGCTCGAAGATGGCCGCCTCGGCGCCGGACTGGAAGTAGCGCTGCTCGTCGAAGACGCCGTAGTTGGGCAGGTAGATCTTGCGATAGACGGCAACGATCTCTCCGTCGGCGAGCACGGCCGCCGCGTTGTAGACGTCCTCGGCGCGCTCCGGGAAGCCGACGATCGCGACGATCCCGTGGGTCTGCGCGGCCAGCTCTGCGAGCGTGTCCGCGCAGGCGTCGAGAAAGCTCGTCTTCAGGAGCAGGTCCTCGGGCGGATAGCCGCTCAGCGTCAGCTCGGGAAACACGACGAGCGCGGCGCCGCCGTCACGCGCAGCGCTCGTCTGCTCTGTGATGCGGCGGGCGTTGCCGGCGATGTCGCCGACGGTCGGGTTGATCTGCGCGAGTGCCACCCGCAGGAGGTGCTGTTCGCGGGGCATAACTCCATTATCGCGGCTGCACTGCAGAATCCGTCCATGCGCTACGTCCACACCAACCTGCGCGTCCGCGATATCGATGCCTCGCTGCGCTTCTACGAGGCGCTCGGCTACGACCGCCGCGGCAGGCTCCAGTTCGAAGGCGCCTACAACATCTACCTCGGGCTGCCCGGCGACGGCGACACGCTCGAGCTGACCGTCAACGAGGGGCGCGACGAGCCCTACGACCTCGGCAGCGGCTACGGGCACGTCGCGCTGTCGGTAGAAGACCTCGACGGGCTGCTCGAGAAGCTCGCCGCGCAGGGCATCGAGCCGGAGAAGCCGCCCTACCATCCCGGCGGCCGCACGGAGTTCCGAATCTGCTTCGTCGCCGATCCCGATGGCTACCGCATCGAGCTGATCGACGGCCACTTCCAGACCCCGCAAGACCCCGACCGATAGGAGGAGCAATGCAGTTCTTCGTCCGCTTCGACATCCATCAGCCGGAGGGCATGTCAACCCGAGAATTCGTCGAGATCTGGGACCGGGAAGCCGACGCCGCCCTCGCCGCGATGGACGCCGGCGTCGTGACCCACCTCTGGAAGGTCTCCGGTCAGCGCGTCGTGTTCGCGGTGCTCGAGCTGCCCGACGCGGAGTCCGTGGACCGCGCGCTGGCGAGCCTGCCGATCGTCCAGGAGCTCGGCGGCGGAGCCGAGACCGAGGCCTACCCGATCTATGACTACGAGACGTTCGCCGCTGACATGAAGGAGCAGCTGAAGGGCTAGCGCAACATGGGGTCAGGTCTAGAAATCGAGCACCGCGGTGCTCGATTTCTAGACCTGACCCCCTCGTGCACGCCGGCAGCCGATCGGCTGGTCCAGATAGCGGCTCCCGCTGCGCCGGTGCTCGAAGTGCCACCACTCGCGCCAGTAGGGGACGAAGCCGAAGCGCTGCATCGCGCGCGAGAGCAGCAAGCGGTTGTGCAGCGCGCGTCCGGTGGCGTTCCAGGTGTGCGCGCGCGGAGAGAGGTCGTCGTAGCCCGTCCCCATCGCGAGCGGGCGGCCGCCGTCCGCTCGCACGAGCGTCAGGTCGACGGCAGTGCCGGTGTTGTGGCGGCTGCGGCGGGCGATGTAGGTGCCGACCAGGTCGCCGCGGCCGCTGCGTTCGGCCCAGCGCACCAACGCCCTGGAGGCGCGCGCCGGCCGGTAGGCATCCCGCACGAGCAGGCCGAGCCCGCGGCGGCGCAGGTACCGCTGCACGCGCGCGAGCGAGCGAGCGGCGTGGGGGAGGAGCAGGGCGCGGTTCTCGCAGTAGCCCGGCAGCCGCCGCCGGGTGAGGTTGTCGCGCGTCGCGTACGCGAGTTCGACGCGGACGCCCGGCGCGGAGCGATGGACGTCGACGAGGCCACTGACCGCCGCGGCGGCGCGGCTTCGGAAAATTCGCTGCGCCACTCCTTGCAGCGTCGCCGTGCCGTACTCGTGCGATGGGTTGCCGTCGCTAAGGACGGCCATCGAGACGCGCAGCGGGCCGCGCTCGAAGAGGGCGGCCTCGTGGACGAGCTGGCCCACCCCGGTGGCGCGCCAGCCGCCCTTGAAGAACGTCCGGAAGCCGGCCGCGAGCGAGAAGCGTGAGAAGCCCCAGCGCTGCCAAGCCACGATCGACGACAGCAAGCCGCGCGCATAACCGCGCGAGCGCTTCGGCACGAGCCGGTCAAAGACGCGGAAGAAGCGCGCCTGGTCCGCCGCGCTGAAGTACGCGCCCGACCAGTAGCCGTTGACGGAGAACCTCTTCATCCCGGCTCGTGCCGCGAGTGCGCGCAGCCGGAGGTCGCCGACCCGCGCGAAGACCGCTGTGGCGAGCTTGTTGTCGGACCTCGTGATCATCGGGCCGAGCAGGGCCCGTTCCGAGCTCGTCGGTGCGCGATTGCCCACCTGGCGCAGGTAGGCGACGAGCAGCATCGCCTTGACGAGGCTGGCGGAGATGAACGTTCGGCGCGCCGCGAGGCCGTGCATGCGCCCGTGCGAGTCGATCAGCGCCCAGGAGACGATCCCTTCGCGGTGTGAGAGGAAGCGGCGAGCCGCCCGCACGCGTTCAGGCGGGGGGAAGAGCGCGGGCCGCGCACGCACGCGGATCCGGCAGCCGCGGAACGGGCGCACGCTCGCGCGCACGCCCGTGCGTCCGTGGGCGATGATCCTGATCCGCCGTGAGCAGCGGTCCGTCGGCGGGTCGAGCAGTGAGCAGTTGCCGTCGCAGGGGCGCTCGAAGCTCGTGAGGCGGTAGCGGCCCGCGGGCAAACGCCGCCGGACCCGCCAGCGCAGACCGCCGCCGCCGCTCTCATCGACGACGAGCGCCCCGCGCGCGTCGCGCACCCGCAGGAAGGAGATCGAGCCCTCGATGTAGGGGCCGCTCAAGACGCGCCGGAAGTCGAGCTTGCCGTGCGGCGCCTGCGCGTACTCGGGCGACACAACGAGGGCCGCGACCGCGGCGAGCGCGCACAGGGCCATGATCGGCACGTCCCCAGGGTACGGTTGTCCGTATCGACGCGCACGTGCGCGCCCCGTAGGCTCGAAGCCATCACACGGCTCGCCCGCGACATCCTCACGCCGATCACCTACGGGCGCATCGCCTATCTGGTGATCGCGCTGCCGCTCGGGATCGCGTGGTTCACGCTCCTTGTCACCGCCATCTCCGTGGGTCTCGGGACCGCCATCACGCTAATTGGCATCCCGATCCTGATCGTGACCATGTATGCGTGGCGCTGGTTCGCGCAGCTCGAGCGGCGCCTGATCAGCGCGCTCACCGGCGTCAGCATCGAGGATCCCTACCGGCCCGAGCCGCGCGACGCCGGCTGGTCGCGGCGGGTCAGGATCCGCCTTGGCGATCCGGCGACCTGGAAAGACCTCGTGTTCCTGCTGCTCCAGCTGCCACTCGGGATCGTGTCGTTCACCGTCGCCGCCGTCGTAGTCGCCTGCGCGGGCAGTTGGATTTTCGCGCCCGCCTGGTACTGGTCGACGCCCGAGGGGATCGAGCTGGGAATCGTGAACGTCGACACGCTGGGCGAGGCGCTGCTGCTCGTGCCACTGGGGCTCGTGGTCGCATTCGTGGGCGTCCCTGCGCTAGGCCGGCTGGGCCGCCTGTACGGGCTGCTGGCCAAGCAGCTGCTGGGCTCCAACCCGGACCCGGAGCTGACCGCGCAGGTCACGGAGCTCGAGAGCGCGCGCTCGCGGATCATCGCCGCAGCCGACGCCGAGCGCCGGCGGATCGAGCGCGACCTCCATGACGGAGCACAGCAGCGCCTCGTCGCACTCTCACTGACCCTGCGAATGGCCGAGACGCGTGCGGAGAAGGGCGACCCCGAGGCGGCCAACCTCATCCGCAGCGCCGGGGACGAGGCGGGCCTGGCGCTGAAGGAGCTGCGCGACCTCGCGCGCGGGATCCACCCGGCGATCCTGACCAACCGCGGGCTCGCGGCCGCGCTCGACGACCTCGCGACGCGCGCCTCCGTGCCGGTCGAAGTCACGGCCTCCCCCCAGGAGCGCCTACCCGATCAGGTCGAGGCGGCCGCCTACTTCGTCGTCTCGGAATGCCTCGCGAACGTCGACAAGCACGCCGAGGCATCCGGCGCCACCGTGTCCGTGCGAGTCGAAGACGGCCAACTGAGGGTCGAGGTGGCGGACGACGGCAGTGGCGGCGCGGACACCGAGAACGGCTCCGGCATCCAGGGTCTGCGCGACCGGGTGGGAGCTCTGGGTGGCCGCCTCGAGATTGAGAGCCCTGAAGCGGCCGGCACTCGCGTGCGCGCGACGATCCCGCTGCGGGTGCCCGCGGACGTAGACGAACTCGACACGCCGAAGCGACCGCTCGTGCTCGCGGACGAGGACGCGGCGGCGCTCCAGGCGCGGCGCGTACGGCGGCTGCGGATCCGCGTCGGCATCGTCGCGAGCGTCGCGGCCGTCGTCGTGCTGGTCTGGGCGCTGACCGGCATCGACAAGCCGTGGGTCGTCTGGGCCCCGCTCCGAGTCGGCCTCGTG
>Ga0081538_10002674_pt1 | contig 17167 bp, 15 predicted proteins | sample TabmetS5T2R1_FD_71022 | JGI IMG/M metagenome (GOLD analysis project Ga0081538, IMG submission 71022) | Tabebuia heterophylla rhizosphere microbial communities from the University of Puerto Rico - S5T2R1 | ecosystem: Host-associated > Plants > Roots > Rhizosphere ... | reverse complement strand
CCCTGCCACCAGTACTCGCTGCACTGGGTGGTGGCGGTGGCGGGGTCGCTGTAGTAGCCGCTCTGGGGGTCCAGGGACTCGTAGTCGGTCAGGTACAGGTAGTCGAGGAAGCCCCTGCGGCGCAGGCTGGCCCGGACGGTCCGCTGCACCCCCCGCACCCGGCCGGTCGAGACCACCTGGATGATCCCCTGGCTGGCCAGGTTGGTGGCGCTGTAGTGGAACTCGCCCTCGTTGGCCGCCCCGGGGATGTCGTGCCAGCCGGTGAAGGCCACGTTGGCCGGGGTCGGCGGGTTGGTGGCCGAGTACTGGATGTACTCGTCGTCCTGCTGGAGCCGGTACAGGTAGTCGTCGACGCCGGCCTGGGCGGCGGCCAGGGCGGCGTTCCAGTCCTGGTCGCGCCGGGACTGCGGCTCGGCCTGCATGGCGTAGTTGACCGAGGCCACCATCAGCAGGCTGAGCACGACCACGATCATCATGACCGTGATCATGGCCACGCCCTCCTGGCCCTTGCGGTTGCGCATCGTCATTCCTCCGAGGCCGCGGCCACGTTGGGAAGGAACACCCGGCTGGACAGCACCGTCGCCGGCACCTCGGCCCCGGAGGCCGACGGCAGGTCGACCGTGACGGTGATGACCACGCTGGCCACCGTGGACAGCGAGGTGGCCACGGCGTCGGCGCTGGTGCGGAGGCTGAGCAGGGTGCCGGTGCTGACCAGGCCCTGCCCGACCACCCGGGTCCTCGGGGTGCCGGTGTAGGTGACCGGGCTGGCGTTGGGGTCGTCGGGCGGCGTCACCGCCTCGCGCAGCACGCCGCCGCCGTCCACGTACAGCCGCAGCTGGTTGGGCGGGGCGGTGGCGCCGGTGTTGAGCAGGCCGGCGAAGGTGACGTCGGTGGGGGCGCCAACGCTGGGGGAGGCGGCGGTGAACGCGGTGGCGGTGCGCAGGTCCTTGGCCAGGACGGCCATCATCGTCCGGGCCTCCTCCAGGTTCCGCTGGCGGGTCTCGGCCGAGGCGGCCGCCCGCTGGTAGGACAGCAGCCCCTGGAAGGCCATGGCCAGGACCAGGCCGAGCAGGGCCACCACCACCGCCATCTCGACCACGGTGATCCCGTCCTGCTGGTTGCGGCCCCGGAGCCGGGCGGTCACGTGGCCACCGTGACGGACTGGACGGGGCTGCTGGGGCTGAGGGTGACCGACGACGCGCTGACGCCGGTCCGGGGCGCCGTGGCCCTGATCTTCCACTTGCCGTAGGGCAGGGCCAGCCGGAGCCGGCCGTCGCTGCCCGTCCGGCTGCTGGTGGTGAGCGTTCCCGACCCCGAGGGGCAGGTGCCGCCGGTGGCGTCGTGCTCGGCCTGGACCGTGGCGCTGGCCAGCCCGACGGTCGCCCGGCTCACGACCTGGGTGACCAGGATGTCGACCGCGCCGAGGGCGGCGCTGCCCGAGGTCGTGCCGCCGGGGCTGCTGGCCAGGAAGGCCCCGCGGCTGCCGCCGGCGTGGGCGCCGGGGTCGGCGTCGGCGCAGTCCCCGGCCCACACCTGGTAGCCGCTGGCGTACGGGAACAGCGGGGTGATCGTCCGGGGCGTGCCGGACCCGGTGGCGGCCTGGGAGAACGACTTGGTGCCGACCGACAGGTTGCTGTTGGCCACGGTCATGGCCATCCCCAACGGGGGCGCCGCCCCCGACGGCATCACGAGCGCGACCGACAGGGTGGCCGCCCGGTCATAGTCGAACTGGACCCGGGTGATCTGGCTGGCCGTCACCCCGGCGGTCACCGTGGCCGGCTGGTTGCCCTGCCGGTCCACGTAGCCGCTGGTGTTGATGGTGGCCGTGTAGGTGCCGGGCTCGAGGTAGGGGAAGAAGGCGCAGCCGTCGCTGGTGGTGGCCTGGCTGGCCGTCTCCGGCCCGCTCAGGCTGACCGTCTGGCCGGCCAGGGGCAGGGCGTCGCGGTTGAACGCCTGGACCAGGATATGCCCGTCGTTGGGGTCGTAGCTCCCGCTCGGCGGGGTCAGCAGGGTCTGGGAGGTCACCGGCGCGACCCCGCCCATGTCCGGCCAGGTGACGGTCACCGTGACCCGCTTGTAGGCCAGCGCGGCCCCGCTGGCCGCGGGCACGTCGCAGGCGGTGGTGGTGCTGCCCGGCGACGCCCAGGCAACGTCCCGCACCACCGTGTACGGGGCGGGCACGTTGCAGCTGGTGGTGGTGTAGGCGCAGGTGGTGCGGCCCAGGGCCACCGAGGCGAACGCCATGGCCCTGACCTCCTCCAGCTCCCGGGCGGCCAGGTAGGCGGCGGCGCTGCGGTTGCGGTTGCCGCGGTTGATCTCCAGGGCACGGCCGATGCCGATCGAGACGGCCGCGAACACCAGCGCGAACACGGTCACCGCGACCAGCAGCTCGACCACCGAGTAGCCGCCCTGGCGTCCGGGCCGTCGCATCGCCTGCCCTCCCCTCATCCTCGATTCCACTCCTCGCAAGGACCAATCGTCGGTTCCGGGCCCTACTTGAGGACGGCCTCGCCCTCGCAGAGGGTGAAGGAGGTCGTGCCCTCGAAGGTGGCGCACTCGGAGTTGATGTCCACCGCCCGGTAGGCGGAGGCGAAGCGCTCGCCCTCCGACACCGTGTAGGGGGTGCCGTCCACGGTCACCCGGGCGCGGCCGCCGGAGATGCCGACCAGGGCCACCTGGCGCTCGGCGCTGGCGCCGCCGCCGGGGGTGGTGGCCGTGCCGGCGCCGGCCCCGGCCACGGTCGAGCCGGTGGCCACGGTGCTGGAGGTGACCGAGCCGGCCTCGCCGGCGGCGGTCTGCCCCGACTCGGTGGCCGCGGCCGCCGCGCCCGCGGTGACCAGCGGCTTGAACGGGTCCTTGACCGCCCCGGCGGCGGCGCTCTCGGACGGGGTCACCGAGGTCGAGGGGACGATCAGCTGGGGCGTGGTCGTGGTGGGGGCGGCCGCGGCCGTGGCCGCCGGCGGGGCCGCCTGCTCCTCGGTCCCGCCGAGCATCGGCCGGACCACCAGCAGCCCCACGATCAGCAGGAGCAGCCCGGCCAGCGCGGCCACCAGCAGCAGCTGCCGCGGGCCGCCGGCCGTCACCTGTGGTTGGGTCGCCATGGGACCTGTCACCTCACCTGCGCGCCCGGGCTGGCCGAGGCCGCCGGCGCCGCCGGCGTGCCCGACGTGCCGCTGGACTGCGCCAACTGGAACACGGTCAGGACGATGTTTCCCTGCAGCTCATCCGGCGCGGTGCCGGCGGCCGGGGTGGCCGCGGCCGAGTCGCCGGTCCCCCCCTCGCCGGCGCTGGCCAGGTCGACCGACTGGACCAGCACCGACCGGGGCGGCACCCGGGCGGGGTCGGACCCCTTGACCAGGTTCTCGAGCCGGACCAGGAAGTCCTGGATCTCGAAGTAGCCGCCGCCGACCTCCACCGTGGTGGAGATCTCGGCCAGCGCCGGGTTGAGGGTCGAGGTCTTGGGGGTGGTCGGGGAGATCGTCCCCAGGTCGACGCCGGCAAGGCTGGCCGCGTCCTGGAGGGCGTCGACCAGGCCGGGCAGGGCCGGGGAGGCCGGGAACTCGGCCCTGGCCTGGCTGGCCTTGGCCTTGAGCTCGGCCTCCTTGGGCTTGAGCGCCTCCAGGGCCTTGATCTGGTCGCGCAGCGACTGGCTGTCGGCGATGGCGGCGTCGCGGTCGGCCTGCGCTTCGGCGGTGGCCTGGCGGGTCGGCCGGACCAGCAGCATGGTGGCGGCGATCAGCACCAGCAGGGCGCCGACGGCGGCCAGGGCCAGCTCCTGACGGCGGGTCACGGGGTCACCGTCCCTGCCGGCTGGAAGCGCCCGGAGTAGGCGGCGGTCGACAGGTCGACGGTGGCCGAGAAGGTCACGGTCCGCTCGCCGTCCTTGCTCGCCTTGGACGAGGTGGTGAAGTAGGGGTTGAGGTACACCTGCTGACCGCCCTTCTTGGGCCCGCGGGCCAGCGCCCGCAGGAACCCGCCGACGTCGACGTGCTCGAGGCCGGACCCCGCGAAGGTGATGGAGGCGACCGGCGAGCCGGCGCCGGGGCTGCCCGGTGTGGCCGCCGCGTCGGCCGGGGTCGTGGTGCTCGCGCCACCGCCGGCGGGCGCCTCCCCGGAGTCGGTGAAGGCGACCGACATCGAGGTCAGCCAGACGTCGTCGGGCACGATCGCCGAGATGTCGCGCATGACCCCCGAGAACCGGAGCTCGCGCTTGTACACCGAGGCCCGCAGCTGCTCTGCCGCGGCGATCTGGGCCTCCAGGTCGGCCAGGGGCTGGAGCTTGATCCGCTGGGCCCGGAGGCCGGTGGCCACCGCCCGCTCCTGGTCGGCCTGGTCCTGCGCGGTGCCCAGCTCGCGCCGCTCCAGCGCGTACCAGAGGCCGAGCAGGGCGAGCAGGACGAGGAAGGCGGCGCCGACGCCGGTGCGCTGGCGCCGGAGCTGCCGCTGCTCGACCAGCGTCCGCGGGAGCAGGTCGATGCGAGGTGGGCCCTGGCGCTGCGCGAACGGGGTCCCCCAGGCCATCTAGGCCACCGCCCCCATGGCCAGGCCGACCGGCACGGCGATGGTCGGCTCCAGCTCGGCCAGGGCCTCGGCGTCCAGGCCGAGCCGGCCCACCCGCACCCCGGCCAGGGCGCCGCCGCGCTCGGTGGGCACGCCGGTCACGGCCTCCAGCCGCTCCACCAGCGGGCCGAGCAGCGAGCCGCCGCCCGACACCACCACTCGGGCCAGCGGGGTGGCGTCCTGCTGGGACCGGTAGAAGTCGAGCGAGCCGCGGACCTCCTCGACGAACACCTCCAGCCGCTGGGCGACCAGCTCGCCGGCCTCGGGGTCGACGTCCTGGCCGGCCGAGGCGGCCAGCTTGGTCCGCTCGGCGACGTCGCGGTCGAGCTCCAGGACCCGCTCCAGGGTCGAGGTCACGTCCTCGCCGCCCATCAGCAGGATGCGCACGAAGCGCAGCACCCCGTTGTCGTGGACGACCATGTTGGTGATCCGGGCGCCCACGTCGACCAGGGCCTCGGCGCCCTCCTCGAACCCGGCCACCGGGCCGAGCGCGCGCAGCAGCGCGATCGGGTTGAGGTCGATGCCGGCGGGCCGCAGCCCGGCCCCCCGCACCGCCTCCAGGTGCCCGGCGAGCATGTCCTTTTGCGCCGCCACCAGCAGCACCCGCAGCAGGCGCTGGCCGCCGGCGGCCTCGTGCTCGCCGATCACGGCGAAGTCGAGCTCGGTCTGGTCGACCGGGATGGGCAGGTAGTCGCCCGCCTGGAAGGCGAGCGAGCTGCGAAGCTCGCTGGGCTGCATCCAGGGCAGGTCCACCAGGCGGACGACCACCCGCTGGTTGGCCACCCCGATCATCACCCGCCGGCTGCTGATCCTGGTCCGCCGCCACAGGTCCTTGATGGCGGCCGCCACGGCGGCGGGCTCGATGACCTCGCCGTCGACGACCGCGCCGTCGGGCAGGCCGGCCTGCCCGACCCGCTCGAGCACGACCTGGCCGCGGCGGACCGACACCTCGGCCGCGCGTACCGCGGTGGTGCCGATGTCGAGTCCGACGACCTTTCGGGCCACGTTGCAGTCTCCCTGCTGTGCTTGGTTCGGGCGCTTGGCCCGGGGCCGCCGGCTGGCGGCCGTGAAAGTGATCGACCCGCCCAAGTACGACCTTGAGAAGGTCGCGGGGTCTGGTTCAGGCGCCGAGGAGGCTGCGCGTGTACCAGGCGGCCACGTCCGCGCCGGCCAGGACGCCGAGGAGGGCGCCGGTGACCAGCCAGGGGCCGAAGGGCAGCAGGGACTTGCGGGTGAGGCCGAGCAGGCCGATCGCGGCCAGGCCGGCCAGGCCGCCGAGCAGGAAGCCGGCGAAGACCCCGAAGGCGACCGCGCCCCAGGACAGCCAGCCGAGGGCCAGGCCGAGGGTCGGGGCCAGCTTGACGTCGCCCAGGCCCATGCCCCGCGGGGAGATCAGGGCCAGGGCCAGGAAGAAGCCGCCGACGGCCAGGGCGGCGAGCAGCCCCCTGGCCAGGCGGCCCAGGTCCCCCAGGCCCACGCTGGCCAGCAGGAGCAGGCTGAGGACGACCGGGAAGGCCGGGTAGGTGATGCGGTTGGGCAGCAGGCGGGTGCGGGCGTCGATCACGGCCAGGACCACGCAGACGAAGGCCAGGGCCAGGTACGCGGGGACCGCCCAGCCGAGCCCGGCGTCGACCAGCCGCAGGGTGATGACCGCCCACAGCAGGCCCATGGCCAGCTCGACCAGCGGGTAGTGGACGCCGATGGCCGCCCCGCAGTGCCGGCAGCGGCCGCCCAGCAGCAGCCAGCCGAGCACCGGCAGGTTGTCCCGCCAGGCCACGGGCGCCGCGCAGGCCGGGCAGCGCGAGACGGGCCTGACGATGGACTCGTGCCGCGGCACCCGGTGGATGACCACGTTGGCGAAGGAGCCGAAGGCCAGCCCCAGCAGCCCGGCCAGGAGCGCGGCGAGTTGCGGGCTCATGGGCGGAGCCTACCGCCTGGCGGCCGGCGCGGCCGCTGCGTCCCCAGACGCGGGCGGCGGGCGGGCACGTTCGCCCGCCCGCCGCCGGAGCTGCCGAGTGGTGACCCGGCTACCACTTGGAGCCGAAGGTCGCCGAGGCGGCGGCCGTCGCCGTGCAGGTGGTGCCCGTGGCATACGTCGTGCCCGAGCTGACGTCGTCCTTGATGTAGAAGCAGGTCGTGGCGCTGGCGTCGGACTTGACGGCCCCGTACCAGATCCCGGTGCCGCTGTTGCCCGTCGAGACCTCGTTCGGTCCCGTGGACGCGGTCCCGGTGACCACGTAGTTCAGGGTCGGCTCGACGGCCTCCAGCGGGTCGGCCGAGGCCGTCTTGATCGCCTGGGCGTAGTCCTGCTTGTCGGTGTAGATGGACTTCGCGGCCACCAGCGCGTTCCTGAGGCTCGCCTGCGCGGCCCGGTTCTGGGCCCGCGAACGCGCTCCGAGGAAGGTCGGGATGGCGATCGCGATCAGGATCGCGATGATCAGCACCACCACCATCAGCTCGATGAGGGTGAAGCCCCCTTCCCGGTGACCCTCGAGCCGGCGACGAGTCGCCTGCAGCATGTCGTGGTTCCCCTTTCGTGAGCGGGAGGCGGGGCCGAAGCACCCGCCTCCCGCGACGGCGGTCCCGCGCTAGCGGTCCGCTACCACTTGGAGCCGAAGGTCGCCGAAGCGGCGGCCGTCGCCGTGCAGGTCGAGCCCGTGGCGTAGGTCGTCCCCGAGCTGACGTCGTCCTTGATGTAGAAGCAGGCGCTGGCGCCCGAGTCCGACTTCACGGCCCCGTACCAGATGCCGGTGCCGCTGTTGCCCGTCGACACGACGTTCGGCCCGGTCGAGGCGGTGCCGGTGACCACGTAGTCGAGCGTGGGCTCGACGGCCTCCAGCGGGTCGGCCGAGGCGGTCTTGATCGCCTGGGCGTAGTCCTGCTTGTCGGTGTAGATGGACTTCGCCGCCACCAGCGCGTTCCGGAGACTGGTCTGGGCGGCCCGGTCCTGGGCCCGGGTGCGCGCGCCCAGGAAGGTCGGGATGGCGATGGCGATGAGGATCGCGATGATCAGCACGACCACCATCAGCTCGATCAGCGTGAAGCCGCCCTCCCGCTCCCCCTGGAGCCGGCGCCGCAGAAGCTGCAGCACGTGCGATTCCTCCTTCTCGAAGCCGTCCTTGCGGGGTTCTTCCACCTCTAGATCGGCTTTCGGAGGCCAGGCTTGAGCGCCAGTTCGCCGAGAAATTCGCCGCCGAATTACTGCACCAAATTGATGATGTTAAAGAGCGGCATATACAGAGCTATCACCATGCCGCCGACGGCGGCGCCCATGACGGCGATGAGGATGGGCTCGATCATGCTGGTGAGGGAGGCGACGGCGGCCTCGACCTCCTGGTCGTAGAAGTCGGCGACCTTGCTGAGCATGGTGTCGAGGGCGCCGGTCTCCTCGCCGACGGCCATCATCTGGACGACCATGGCCGGGAAGGCGGAGTGCTTGGAGAGGGGGGTGGCCAGGCTCTCGCCCTCGCGGACCGAGTCCTGGACGTCGCGCACGGCGCGGGAGATGACCTGGTTGTTGACGGTCTCGCCGACGATCTCCAGGGCCTGGAGGATGGGCACGCCCGAGCGGATCAGGGTGGCCAGCGTGCGCGAGAACCGCGACAGGGCGGACTTGTGGAACAGCGGGCCGAAGACCTTGACCTTGAGCTTGAACTTGTCCCACTGGTAGCGGCCCTTCTGGCTGGCCTTCCAGCGGCGGAACAGGAACACGAGGGCGACCACGGCCAGCACGACCACCAGGAAGAAGCGGCGCAGGAGCTGGGAGGCGCCCATCAGCATCCGGGTCGGCAGGGGCAGGGTGCCGCCGAGGGAGGCGTACAGGTTCTCGAAGGTCGGCACGATGAAGATCAGCATCGCGGCCACGATCATGATGACCATGGCGAACACGACCACCGGGTAGGTCATGGCCGAGCGGATCTTGCCCCGCAGGGCCACCTCCTTCTCGAAGGTCTCGGCCACCTTGACCAGGACCTGGTCGAGGAAGCCGCCGATCTCGCCGGCCCGGACCATGGAGACGTACAGGCGGTTGAAGACCTTGGGGTGCCTGGCCATGGCCGCCGACAGCGAGGTGCCCTTCTCGACCTCGGCCCGGACCTGGACGATGACCTCACCGAGGCGCCGGTTGCTGGTCTGCTCGCCAAGGATCGTCAGGGCCCGCAGCAGCGACAGCCCCGAGTTGATCATGGTGGCGAACTGGCGCGAGAAGACGGCCAGGTCCTTGAGCTTGACCCGGCCGGTGCCGGGCAGGCGGACCTCGGTCTTGAGGCCGGCGCCCTTCTCGGCCTCGATCGAGATGGGGGCGTAGCCGAGCTGGCGGAGCCGGGTGACGACCGCCTCCTCGTTCTCGGCCTCCATGGACCCCGCGGCCATCTTGCCCTCGCGGTCCCGGACCTTGTAGGCGTAGCTGGTGGGCATCTCCGGGTCTCCCTAGGCCGCCCGCCCGCACAGGCGGTTGAAGTCCTCGGTGTGGTGGCAGCGCTCCAGCGCCTTGTCGTAGGTGATGTAGCCGCGGCGCACCAGGTCGGCCAGGGACTGGTCCATGGTCTGCATGCCGTGGCGGCCGCCGGCCTGCATGGCCGAGTAGATCTGGTGGGTCTTGCCGTCGCGGATCAGGTTGCGGATGGCCGGGGTGGCCATCATGATCTCGACCCCCACGACCCGGCCGTTGCCGTCGGCGGTGGGGATGAGCTGCTGGCAGACGACGCCCTGGAGGGCCCCGGCCAGCTGCACCCGGATCTGCTGCTGCTGGTTGGTCGGGAACACGTCGATGACCCGGTCAACGGTCTGGGGCGCGTCCTGGGTGTGGAGGGTGGCGAACACCAGGTGGCCGGTCTCGGCCGCGGTCAGGGCGATCGAGATCGTCTCGAGGTCGCGCAGCTCCCCGACCAGGATGATGTCGGGGTCCTGGCGCAGGACGTGCTTGAGGGCGCTGGCGAACGACTTGGTGTCCTCGCCCACCTCGCGCTGGTTGACCAGGCAGCGCTTGTGGCTGTGGAGGAACTCGATCGGGTCCTCCACGGTCATGATGTGGTCCTCGCGCTCCCGGTTGGCCAGGTCGACCATGCTGGCCAGGGTGGTCGACTTGCCCGACCCGGTGGGCCCGGTGACGAGCACGAACCCCCGGGGCAGGCGGCCGAGGCTGCTCACCTGGGCCGGGATGCCAAGGGCCTCCAGCGGCTTGATCTCCTGGGGGATCAGCCGGAAGGCGGCCCCGACGGAGTCGCGCTGGAAGTAGACGTTGAGCCGGAACCGGGCCTTGCCGGGCAGCGCGTGGGCGCAGTCCAGCTCCTGCTCGCTCTCCAGCCGCTCCCGCTGCCGCTGGGTCAGGATCGAGTAGACCATCGCCTGGGTCTCGGCCGGCTGGAGCACCGGGAAGTCCTCCAGCTGGCCCAGGCGGCCGTTGACCCGCACCGTCGGCTTGGCCCCGGCGGTCAGGTGCAGGTCCGAGGCGCCCAGCTCGAGCACGCGCTCGAGCAGCTCGGCGACCCCGACCCGGCTCTGTGGTCCGCCGTCCTGCAGCCCCGATCCGGTCGGGGTGGAGCCACCCAGCAATCCCCCGGTCTGCATGCACCACTCCTGCGCGCTTGGTTGGCTGCTTCGGTCCTTCGATCAGATCGGAGCGCGCACCGAGCGGCTTGAACAGCCGGAGGTTGGACGGCCTCCCGCCGGGCGGTAGCATTTAGGCATGCCTCATAACGGTGCCACCGGCGAGCTGGCCGTCGAGGGCCTGGTCAAGGCCTTCGCCGGGACGACGGTGCTGGACGGGGCCGGCCTGCGGGTCCGGGCCGGCCGGGTGGTGGCCCTGCTCGGGCCCAGCGGCTGCGGCAAGACCACGCTGCTGCGCTGCATCGCCGGGCTGGAGCGGCCCGACGCCGGCGAGGTCCGCCTCGACGGCCGGCCCCTGTCCGGCCCAGCGGCCTTCGTGCCGCCGGAGCGGCGCCGGATCGGGATGGTGTTCCAGGACGGCGCCCTGTTCCCCCACCTGAGCGTGGCCGGCAACGTCGGCTACGGCCTGTCACGGGAGGAGCGCCGCGGCTCCCGGGTCGCCGAGGCGCTGGCCCTGGTCGACCTGGCCGGGTTCGGCGAGCGCATGCCGGCCAGCCTCTCCGGCGGCCAGGCCCAGCGGGTCGCCCTGGCCCGGGCCCTGGTCACCCGGCCGTCGGTGCTGCTGCTGGACGAGCCGTTCTCCAACCTGGACACGATCTTGCGGATCCAGATCCGGGCCGAGGTGCAGCGGCTGCTGGCCGACCTCGGGGTCACGGCCGTGTTCGTCACCCACGACCAGGAGGAGGCGTTCGTGGTCGGCGACGAGGTGGCGGTGATGCTGGCCGGCACCGTCGTCCAGCAGGCCGCCCCGGCCGAGCTGTACCGGGCGCCCGCCTCCCGGGCCGTGGCCGGCTTCCTCGGCGACGCCAACCTGCTCCCGGGGGTGGCCGCGGCCGGGCTGGCCGACACCGCCATCGGGCGGGTCCCGCTCCGGACCGAGCTCGGCGGCGACGTGGAGGTGCTGCTCCGGCCCGAGCAGCTCCGGGTCAGCGTCGGGGACGCGGCCACCGTCCTCTCGGTCGAGTACTTCGGCCACGACGCCGTCTACCTGACCCGCCTCCCCGGCGGGGCCGACCTGCGCGTGCGCGTCCTCGACGTCCCCGAGTTCGGCCCCGGCGACACCGTCGACCTCGACTACGTGGGCGGCCCGACCGTCGGCTACCCACGCGCCGCCGCTGGCTGAGCCGGCCGACCTGATCGTCCTCGGCGCCGGGCCGGCCGGGGTCGGCGCCGCCTACCGCACGGCCCGGGCCGGGCACCGGGTGGTGGTCCTGGAGCGGGCGCCCGGCCCCGGCGGCGCCGCCGCCAGCTTCGAGCTGGACGGGATCCGGGTCGACCACGGCAGCCACCGGCTGCACCCGGCGATCGAGCCCCGCATCCTCGACGACCTGCGCGGCCTGCTCGGCGACGACCTGCAGCGGCGCCCCCGCAACGGCCGCATCTACCTGGAAGGCCGCTGGATCCGGTTCCCGCTCCGCCCGGCCGACCTGGCCAGGCGCCTGCCGCCGTCGTTCGCGGCCGGCGCGGCCGTCGACGCCGCCACCGGCTGGGCCCGCAAGCCCCGGGCCGACACCTTCGCCGAGACCCTCCGGGCCGGGCTGGGCCCGACCATGTGCCGGCGCTTCTACTTCCCGTACGCCCGCAAGCTGTGGGGCCTCGACCCCAGCGAGCTGGCCGGCGAGCAGGCCCGCCGCCGGGTCTCGGCCGGCTCCCCGGGGCGGCTGCTGGCCCGGGTGGCCCGCGGCGCCGGCCGCTCCGGGGCCTGGTTCTGGTACCCAAGGGACGGGTTCGGCCAGCTCTGTGAGCGGCTGGCCGCGGCCGCCGCCGACGCCGGGGCCGAGCTGCGCTACGGGACCGCGGCCGAGCGGGTCGAGCTCGGCCCCGGCGGGGCCGCCGTCACCCTGGCCGGCGGCGAGCGGCTCGAGGGCCGGCGGGTCTGGTCGACCCTCCCCCTGCCCGCCCTGGCCAGGATGACCACCCCGGCCCCGCCGCCGGCGGTGCTGGCCGCGGCCGGCCAGCTCGGCTTCCGGGCCATGGTGCTCGTCTACCTGGTCCTGGACGGCGGCCGCTACAGCGCCTACGACGCCCACTACCTGCCCGACCCGGCCACGCCCGTGACCCGGGTGTCGGAGCCGGCCAACTACCGCGACGGCGACGACCCCCCGGGGCGGACCGTGCTCTGCGCCGAGCTGCCCTGCTCACGCGACGGCGAGCTCTGGCGGGCCGGCGACGACCGCCTGGCCGGCCTCGTCCGGGCCGCCCTGGCCGACCGCGGCCTCCCCGTCCCTGGCCCGGTCCGCCGGGTCGTGGTCCGCCGCCTCCCGAACGTCTACCCGGTCTACCGGGTCGGCTACGCCGCCCCGTTCCAGGCCCTCGACGCCTGGGCGGCCGCCCAGCCGGCCCTGCTCAGCTTCGGCCGCCTTGGCCTGTTCGTCCACGACAACACCCACCACGCCCTGGCCATGGCCTGGGCCGCCGCCGACGCCCTGGCCCCCGACGGCAGCTTCGACGACACCGCCTGGTCGGCCGCCCGCCAGGCCTTCACCAGCCACGTGGTCGAGGACTAGCCCTGGCCGCCGGACCGCCGGCGGGTTGAGCTGGCGCCAGACCGTGGGGACGACCCTGCGGAGGTAGCGCAGCGGGCGGACGAACGAGCGGCCCGAGGTGCGGAACTGGTAGCCGATGGGGACCTCCAGATAGCGGTAGCCCTTGGCCAGGAGGTCGAGGGTGAGGACCTGGGCGTAGTTGTAGTCGTGGGCGATCTCGGCGGCGGCGGCGGCCGGGCCGGACAGGGCCCGGAAGCCGCTCTGGCCGTCGCCGATGGGGGCCCGGGCGACGTAGCGGAGCAGGCCGGTGAGGGCCAGGTTGCCGAGGCGGCGCTGGGGCAGCATGCGGCGGATCTCGCCGGCGAAGCGGGAGCCGACGACGTAGTCGGCCCGGCCCTCGAGGATGGGGGCGACCAGGCGCTCCAGCTCGGCCGGGTCGTACTCGCGGTCGGCGTCGCAGAACGCGACCGCGGCCGCGTCCCGCTCGCCGGCGGCGGCCAGTCCCCGGCGGACGGCCGCGCCCAGGCCGCGGTTGACGGCCACCGAGAGGACGGTCGCCCCGGCCGCGGCGGCCAGCTCGGCGGTGCGGTCGCCGGAGCCGTCGTCGACCACCAGGCACTCGACCCGCCGGCCCAGGACCCGCTCCGGCACCCGGGCGACCACGGCCGCGACCGTCGCCTCCTCGTCGTGGGCGGGGAGGAACAGCACCACCGGCCCCGGCCCGGCCGGGGGGCCGTGGCCGGGTGGTTCGGGCGCTGCTGGTAGGCGCAGGGCCATGTCGGCTTCTCGACTCCTGGACTTGGCCGCGGGAGGGCGGGCGACTAGGATTTAGGCGAACCTAAACATGGAGGCCGGATGTCCCGCAAGACCGCCATCGCCGCCCTCGCCCTGCTGCTGGCCGTGGTCCCGGCCGGCTGCGGCGGCTCCCGCGACGCCCTGACCATCTACTCGGGGCGGACCCAGAACCTGATCGGGCCGCTGCTCGAGCGGTTCAACAAGGAGACCGGCATCGCCATCGACGTCAAGTACGGCGACTCGGCCGAGCTGGCCCTGCTGCTGGCCGAGGAGGGCGACCGCTCCCCGGCGGACGTGTTCCTGTCCCAGAGCCCGGGGGCGACCGGCTTCCTGGTCGGCAAGGGCCTCATGGGCCAGCTCGAGGCGGGCGTGCTCGACAAGGTCGACCCCCGCTTCCGCAACGACGACGGCCGCTGGGTCGGCGTCTCGGGCCGCCAGCGGGTGCTGGTCTACAACGCCGAGGAGGTCCCGAGGTCCGAGCTGCCCGGCTCGGTGCTGGAGCTGACCGACGCCCGCTACGCCGGCAAGGTCGCCGTGGCCCCCTCCAACGGCTCCTTCCAGGACTTCGTGACCGCCATGCGCCAGCTCGAGGGCGAGGAGGCCACCGAGCGGTGGCTGAAGGCGATGGCGGCCAACAAGGCGCGGACGTACGCCAACAACAACGCCATCGTCGAGGCGGTCAGCCGCGGCGAGATCGAGATGGGGCTGGTCAACCACTACTACAACCACCGGTTCAAGCAGGAGAGCCCCTTCACCCCGAGCCGCAACCACACCTTCGCCGACGGCGACGTCGGCGCCCTGGTGATCCCGTCAACGGCCAGCGTGCTCGCCGGGACCGACAAGGCCGAGGAGGCCGGGCGCTTCGTGGACTTCCTGCTCTCGGCCGAGTCCCAGCAGTACTTCAGCGACCAGACCTTCGAGTACCCGCTGGTCGCCGGCGTCCCCGCCGCCTCCGGGCTGCCGCCGCTGGCCAGCCTGAAGTCTCCCGAGGTCGACGTCGACTCCCTCGGCGGCGGTCTGGAGCGAACAGTGGAGCTGATCCGGTCCAGTGGCTTCAACGGCGTCTGACCGCCGTCCCGCCCGGCCCCGGGGCGAGCGCCGGCCGGCCCCGGCGCCCCTGGTGGCGTCCTCGGCGCTGGTCGCCGCCCTGTTCGCCACCCCCCTGGCCTACCTGGGCGTCCGAGGGCTGACCGAGGGCGGCACCCTGGCCGCGGCCTGGGCCTCGGGCGCCACCCTTGGCCCGTTGCTCCGCACCCTGGTTCTCGGCGTCTCGGTGGCCACCGCCTCGGCCGTGCTCGGGACCGCCCTGGCCTGGCTGGTGGCCAGGACCGACCTGCCCGGGCGCCGGGTCGCCCGCCTGCTGCTCCCCCTCCCCCTGGTGATGCCGTCGTTCATCGCCGCCTTCGCGCTGCTGGCCGCGTTCGCCCCCGGCGGGCTGCTGGCCGGGCTGCTGGAGCCCCTCGGGGTCGGGCGCCTGCCGGCCTTCGAGGGGTTCTGGGGGGCGCTGTACGTGCTCACCCTGTTCACCTACCCGTACGTGTACCTGCCGGTGGTGGCCCGCCTTGGCCAGCTCCCGGCGGCGCTGGAGGAGAGCGCCCGGCTGCTCGGCCGCGGCCCGGCGGCGGTGTTCCGGACGGTGGTCGCGCCCCAGGCGGCCGGGGCCGTGTGGGCGGGGACGCTGCTCGTCTTCCTGTACACGATCAGCGACTTCGGGGCCGTCCAGCTGCTGCGCTACGAGACCCTGACCAGCTCCATCTACGCCTCGCGGGTGTTCGACCGGGCCGGCGCCCTCGCCCAGAGCCTGCTGCTGGGGCTGCTGGCCGTGGCCGTGGTCGCGGCCGAGCGGTCGGCCACCCGGGGCGGCCATGGCCGGGCGGGCCGGCTGGCCGCCGGCCCCCGCGCCCTGCGGGTCCCGCTGGGCCGCTGGCGGGGGCCGGCCGTGGCCCTGGTCGGCGGGGTCGTCGGCCTCGCCCTGGTGGCGCCCGTCGGGGTGCTGGCCTTCTGGGCCGTCCGGGGGCTGTTCCACGGCTCGTCACGGGCGGGGGCGCTGGTCACCGACGCGGGCGCGCTGGCCGGGCCGGCGGTCAACACCGCCGTCATGGCGGTGGCCGCGGCCCTGGTCGCCGTGGCCGCGGTCCTGCCGGTGGCCTACCTGACCGTCCGCCACGTCAGCCGGCTCGGCGGCGCCGCCAACGCCGTGATCGTCGGCGGGTTCGCCCTCCCCGGCCTGGTCGTCGCCCTCGCCCTGGCCTTCTGGACCCTCCAGGCGCCCTGGCCGCTGGCCGCCCTCTACCAGACCCAGGCCCTGCTGGTGTTCGCCTACCTCGTCCACTTCGGCTCCCAGGCCCTGCGCTCGGCCCAGGTGGCCGTGGCCGCCGTCCCCGGCCGCCTCGACGACGCCGCCCGCATCCTCGGCGCCGGCCGCCTCCGGCGCCTGCGCACCGTCGAGCTCCCCCTGGCCGCCCCCGGCCTGCTCGCCGGGGCCGGACTGGTGCTCCTGTCGACCATGAAGGAGCTGCCCGCCACCCTCCTGCTCGCCCCGCCCGGGTTCGAGACCCTGGCCACCCGGATCTGGAACGCCACCGAGGACGCCTTCCTGGCCGACGCCAGCCTGGCCGCCCTGGTCCTCCTCCTGCTGTCCGGGGTCCTGACCTGGTTCCTGGTCGTCCGCCGCGGCGATGCCCCCACCTGACCCGCCCGGCGGGACCCGGCTGCGACTGGCCATGGCGGGGGTCGGGGTGGTGGCGTTCCTGGTCGCGGCGGCCGGGATCTGGGTGCCGGCGACCCACACCACCGAGACGACCGCCGACGAGCCGCAGTACCTGCTGACCGCCATCAGCCTGGCCGAGGACGGGGACCTCGACATCGCCGACGAGCTGGCCGGGGGCCGCTGGCGGGCGTTCCACGCCGTCGACCTGCCCGAGCAGACGGTGCCGCTGGCCGGGGGACGGCGCCTGAGCCCGCACGACCCGCTGCTGCCGCTGCTGCTGGCCGGGCCGGTGGCGGTCGGGGGCTGGGTCGGGGCCAAGCTGGCCATGGCCGCCCTGGCCGGGGTGCTGGCGGCCCTGCTGCTGTGGACGGCCGTGCGCCGCCTGGGGGTGCCGCCGGCCACCGCGACCCTGGCCGCGGGCGTGTTCGCCTGCTCCCCGCCCCTTGCCGTCTACGGCAGCCAGGTCTACCCGGAGCTGCCGGCGGCCCTGGTCGTCCTGGCCGCCGTCGCCGCCCTGGCCACCCCGGCGGCCCCCGGTTCACCGGGGGACCACCCCGGCGGTCCCCCGGACCCCCCCGGCCGGGGTGCGACCCTGGTCGTGGCCGGCGCCGTGGTCGCCCTGCCCTGGCTGGGGGTGAAGTACGCGCCGGTGGCCGCGGCCGTCGCCCTGGTCGCCTGCTGGCGGCTGGCCCGGGCCGGGCGGGGGCGGCGGGCGCTGGCCCTGGCCGGGTCGCTGGCCGCCGCCGGGATCGCCTTCCTGGTCCTGCACCGCTGGTGGTACGGGGGCTGGACGCCGTATGCGGCCGGCGACCACTTCGTCGCCGGGGAGCTGTCGGTCGTCGGCGCCGAGCCCGACTACCTGGGCCGGAGCCGCCGCCTGCTCGGCCTGCTGGTGGACCGGGGCTTCGGGCTGGCCGCCTGGCAGCCGGCCTGGCTGCTGGCCGTCCCCGCCCTGGCCGCCCTGGCCCGGCGCCGCCCGGCCGGCTGGGCCGCCCTCGCCGCCCCGCTG
>Ga0081538_10002673_pt1 | contig 17168 bp, 13 predicted proteins | sample TabmetS5T2R1_FD_71022 | JGI IMG/M metagenome (GOLD analysis project Ga0081538, IMG submission 71022) | Tabebuia heterophylla rhizosphere microbial communities from the University of Puerto Rico - S5T2R1 | ecosystem: Host-associated > Plants > Roots > Rhizosphere ... | reverse complement strand
CCACGGCCGGGTTGAGATCCGGACCCTCAAGGCGGTCTCGGTCGGCCACTTCGGGTTCCCGCATGCCGCGCAGGTCCTGCAGGTCACCCGCACGACCCGCGAGCCTGGCGCCCGACGGTGGCGGACCGTGGTCGTGTATGGGGTCACCAGCCTCACCTTCGCCCAGGCCAGCCCCGCCCGCCTCGCCGATCTGCTACGCGGGCACTGGGCCATCGAGGCGCTGCACTACCTGCGCGATGTCACCTTCTGTGAGGACGCCTCCCAGCTGCGCAGCGGCAGCGGCCCGCAGGTCATGGCGTGCCTGCGCAACCTGGTCATCGGCGTGTTGTGCCGGACAGGGCCGGTCAACGTCGCCGCCGCGCTGCGCCGCCACGCCCGCGCCACGCCCGCGACCCACGCCGACCCCTGGCCACCCTGGGGATCACCCTCGGATGAAACGAACACGACGCATGAACGCTGGGCTCTGGGTTGGAGGGCGCGCAGCTTGGTCGTCTTGCGCGAGCGACAACGCCTGGATCTCCTGGAGGGGAACGCTTGGTGACGGGTCCATACGTGCGGGGCGGCGGCGTCACCGTGGTCCTGCGGAGAGCACCTCGCCCAAGGCGGCGGCGAGGTCGCTGCCCGAGGGCGCGCTGTCGGGATCCACCAGCCATTGCGTCATCAGCCCGCTGAGGATCGCGTAGTAGAAGGCGCCGACCTGGCGTGCGCGTTCGGGTTCGGCCTGCGGGTCCACCCCCAGGAACAGCTCGGCGAGGGCGATCCTGGCAGCCTCCATTGCGGCGGCCAGCCGCCGTTGCACCTCGGGGTCCGCTTCGGCACGGACCAGGATCTCGTAGGAGGCCGCCAGGACGCCTCGGTGGTCCCCGAAGGACTCGATGACCCGGGTCCACACCGCCTCGAACCGCTCCAGCACGGTGCCGTCGTTGCCGGCTTCCTCGGCCAGCAGGCGGCCCAGGTCCTCGGCCCACCGCCCGATGCCGGCAAAGACCGCCTCGTTCAGCAGGGCCTCGGTCGTGCCGAAGTGGTAGCCGATCGCCGCCAGGCTGACCCCTGCGGCGGCGGCGACGTCACGCGCCGTGGTGCGGGCGTACCCCTTCTCCGACAGGCACTTCCTGGCGCCCTCGAGCAGCGCTTCGCGGTTGCCCATGGGCCGAGCATAGCACGATCTTGCACAAATGTCTTGCACATTTGTCTCACACAGGCGTACAACTAGCTGTGCCCGTCCGACCCGCCTCGGGTCGGACGACGAGACGAAGGAGGCACACATGAGCGGGATCCCCAAGGCCGTCCTGGGCGTGGGGCTCGGGGTCGTGACCTTGACCGCTGGGCTGGCGGCGATCGGGACATCGAGGACCACCCACGTCCTGACCGTGTCGCGCACCACCACCGCCAGCCCGCAGGCAATCTGGGAGCTGTGGGCCGACGTCGCCAACCGGACCAGATGGGACCAAGGGCTGGAGGCGGCGCGGATCGACGGCCCCTTCCAACAGGGGGCCAGCGGCCAGGTCAAGCTGCGGGACCAGCCGACAAGGCGCTTCGAGATCATCGAGTGCCAACCGATGCGGCGCTACACCGACCGCTTCTTCCTCCCCTTGGCCACGACGATGGACTGGCAGCACTCGGTGGAAGAGCGTGGTCCCAACCAGCGCGAGGTCACCTTCCGGGTCGTGGCCAAGGGGCCAACCTCGCTGGTGCTGGCGCCGGTGCTGCGGCGCATCCTCCAAGGCGAGCTGCCCCAGACCGTCGACAAGCTCATCAACCTCGCCGAACACCCCTGAACCCAGACACCGCTTCCCAACGCCAGGGCCCTTCACTGGCCGGCCCGCTCAGCCGCGCGGGCCGGCCCCAACCCCTCCACCACCACACCCGCGACCCACGCCTCACCACCCCAGGATCACCCTCGGACGAAACGGACACCAAGCAAGAACGCCGGGGCCCTGCATTGGGGCCACATTCCACCCGACAGACACGGATAACAACGGACAATGGCGGTCGACCGATCCTGCAGCTCAGCCCGCCCTTTCGGTCATACTCGCAGGTCGTCCGAGCACCCGGGTTCTCTCTCGCACGGAGGAAGCCAGGGGTTCAAATCCCCTCACCTCCACCCCAACCTCGCAGGTCAGAGCGTCGTCAGCGTCGAGCGGGCGGCGCTCGCGACGTTCCGGGGCCGCGCTGGGGCCGCGAACGCCCACGGGACGGTCTACGACGTCGGCTTGGGAGCGGCTACCAGAGCTGGTCGACCATCAGAGCAACCCTTGTTCTTGACTGGGCCAACGACCGCTGCGCGCCTGGCCGGCTCATCGTCCGTCCTCGGGGTCCAGCTCGAGTCGCCCGCCCGAGCGCTGGCTGAGTGCCCGTTGCAGCGCCTGGCGGGTGGTGAAGCCCAGCACCTGCGGCGCCTGGGCGGCGAACTCCCCGTCGGGATCGATGGCCAGCTGCAGCCGGGTGGTGACGCAGCCACCAGGGAACAGGTCGAACCAGATCGCGGTGAACTCGCCGCCGGTACTGGACTCGGTCCGCTGCAGGTGCCGCAGGCCCGCCGTCGGCGGCGGCCCCTCCACCGCCCCGCTGGGGGCGCAGGCGGCGGTCAGCCGCACGACCAGGGCGGCGTCGCCGGCGCGGTCGTGGTCAAGGGTGAGCACCGAGCGGCCGTCGTTGACGGCCACCTCGGCGACGCTCCAGCCGACCGGGAGGAACTCCACGCACGGCACCCGTGACGCCGACGGCACCGACTGGGCCATCAGCCACAGCGGCTCCAGGTCGCCGCAGCCCACGTCGTCGACCCCCAGCGGCGTTGCCACGGCATCCTCGTTGGTGAACAGGTACCTCGGGTTCAGGGCGGCCAGGACCACCAGGGCCACGATCGCCGCCCACAGCCCCACCCGGCGGCCGGTCCAGCGCTGCATCCGGATCGGCCGCGGCGGGCTGGGCAGCAGCCGGACGAACCCGGCGTGCAGGTCCCGACCCTCGGCGCGCAGCATCCGCCGCAGCTGCGACGGCAGCGCCAGCCCGCGGGCGGCCGCGAACCCCTCGCTGATCTCCTCCACCGTGAAGAACTGCAGGGCCCGCCGGTAGACCCGCTCGGGGCTGGAGCGCAACCCCAGGCACAGCATCATGTTGGCCAGGTCGACGGCCTGCCGCCAGGGGCTGGGGCGGGCCTCCACGAACGCTACGTCGATCAGCAGCAGCCGGCCGTTGCGGACCAGCAGGTTGGCCGGCTTGACGTCGCGGTGGGCCAGCCCCGCCTCCCACAGCTTCCGCACGATGCCGAGGCCGTCGTCGATGAGCTGGTCGGTGACCTCAGCCTCGCCGAGCTCGACCGCGCCGGCGAAGAACTCGGTGACCAGCAGGTACTCCCGCTCGGGGGTCAGCTCCACGAACCCGAACGGCGTCGGGCTGGGCAGCCCGGCGCGCTGCATCAGCGACAGGGCGTAGTCCTCCTGCTGGACCAGGCGTCGGACGGTGTTGAACGGCTTTTCGTCCTCCAGCCGGCCGTACAGCAGCTCGCGGCCGAGCTTGTACCAGCGGTCGGAACGCAGGTGGCTTTGGGCGTAGAGCTTGCCGAACAGCAGCCTGGGGGGGTCGCCCTTGACGGTGATCCGCAGCGGGGTGGAGCCGGCCGACCCCGACAGGCCGAAGGGCTTGACGTCCTGGACGACCAGGCCGAGCTGGTCCTCCAAGCCGCGCCGGATCGCCGCCCCGCGCGGCCCGCCGATATCCAAGTGCGCGGATCGACCCCGCCGGTAGGCGACCGGGACCACCTCGTTGGGGGTAAACCGGCGAAACAGCAGCAGCGGGATGGTGACCCCGATGCCCACCCCCACCAGCACATCGCTGGGGGCATCCACGCCCAGGGCCATCCGGGCTGTGGCGACCAGTGTGATCAGTCCGGCCGCCACCCACTTGCCGGTGTTGCGCCAGCGCCCCTCCGGCACCAGCGTGTACAGCACGCCCATGAGGATCGCGGTCAGGTAGGTGACCGGCACCGACGGCAGCGCCCAGCCGCCCCAGCTGGTCTGGAGGTCGACCCCGAACGGCCGCGGCCGCCGGGCGATGGCCGCCAGGACCGCCGTGAGGTTGCCCCCGAGCGGCACGGCGACAAACCACACCAGCAGGTGCCGCCAGCGCCGCAGGACCAACAAGGCCAGCGACAGCCCGTAGGAGGCCGTGTACAGCACCCACCAGGAGCCGATGCGCGCCACGCCCCGCAGGAGTGCCTCCAGGCCCGGCCCGACCAGGCCGGCCAGCCAGCCCACCACCGCGTCGTCGACGACCGTGACCGCCACGGCCGGGCCCCGCAGGCCGCGGGCGAAGATCGCCAGGGTCAGCCCGATCAGCACCACCGCGGCCACCAGCCAGCCGATGCCGCTGGTCTGCAGCCGGTACGGCAGCGGCGGGGCCGCCCCGGTGGGCCGCCGCCGCCGCGGCGACCGGACAGCCTCCCGCAGGGTGGGATGCAGCGGCGGGGCGCTGGTTGGCGTCGACTGGCCTGCGGGCAGGTCCATGGCCCCCTCCCAACCGCGGCAGCTGGAGCCCGGCAGGACGACCTTGTTTGCTGCGTCGTGGGTTGTCAAGGCGCAGAACACGCCGGGCGATCAGCCGCTTCCAGGTAGATACAGTCGTGGCTCACTGAGCAGCAAGCCCCACCTGGACGGAGGGGGCGGCGGCCGGCCCCTGGTGATCCCCTCACTGGCGAGCAGCGCCATCGAGGTCAGAACCCGTTATCGGTCGAGTCCCGGCGGCGCTCACCGCGTTCCGGGGCGGCGCTGGGGCCGTGAGCGCTCCCGAAAACAGGTCTACGACGGCGGCGCCTTGGTCGCGTTCGCCAGCGGTCCGCCCTTTGGGGCGGTGAACACGAAGGCGTCCGGTGGGGCCGGCGTTGCCAGGATGGCGGCCAGATCCTCGGCCACGGCGCCGGCACTCGGTTCCTGCTCCTGACGGGGCAGCCGTCCGGGGGAAGTCCCGGTGTTCAACGGGCCGTTCGTCGACTAGCCTTCCAGCCAGCTACTGATAGGAGGTCCCAAGATGGCGCGCATCGAGCTGGACCACGTCACCAAGGCGTACCCGGGCGCGCCGCCGGCGGTGAACGACCTGTCGTTGGACATCCCCGACAGCAGCTTCATGGTCCTGGTGGGCCCGTCGGGCTCCGGCAAGTCCACCGCGCTGCGGATGGTCGCCGGCCTGGAAGACATCACCGAGGGCACCATCCGCATCGGTGACCGGGTGGTCAACGACCTGGCCCCCAGGGACCGCGACATCGCCATGGTGTTCCAGAACTACGCCCTGTACCCCCACATGACCGTCCAGGAGAACCTCTCCTTCGGCCTGCAGCTGCACAAGACCCCCAAGCCCGAGCAGGCCCGCCGGGTCGCCGAGGCCGCCAGGATCCTGGCCCTGGAACCGTTCCTGGCGCGCAAGCCGGCGGCGTTGTCGGGCGGCCAGCGCCAGCGGGTCGCCATGGGCCGCGCGATCGTGCGGAACCCCCAGGCGTTCCTGATGGATGAGCCCCTCAGCAACCTGGACGCCAAGCTGCGGGTGTCGACGCGGGCGCAGCTGGCCGCCCTGCACGACCGCCTCCGCGTGACGACGATCTACGTGACCCACGACCAGGTCGAGGCCATGACCCTGGGGACGCGGGTAGCGGTGCTCAAGGACGGGCAGCTGATGCAGGTGGATGCGCCGCAGGACCTGTTCGACGCTCCCGCCAACCTGTTCGTGGCCACCTTCATCGGGTCGCCGGCGATGAACCTGGCCGAGGCCATGCTGGTCCGCGCCGACGGCGGCGGCCTGGCGGTGACCTTCGCCGACCACCGGCTCCCGGTGCCTGACCAGGCCGTGGCCGGGCATCCGGGGCTGGGGCGGTTCCTGGACCGGCGGGTGATCCTGGGCATCCGCCCGAGCTCCTTTGAGGACGCGGCGTTCGCGCCACCGGGGTGGCCGCGGCTCAAGGCCGAGGCCAAGGTGACCGAGCGGCTGGGGTCGGTGGTCGACGTGATCTTCGCGGTCAAGACCCCGCCGGTGCAGCACGAGGTGATGGTCGCCCAGTTCGACCTGGCCGCTAAACAACCGGCCGGGCAGGACCAGGAGCAAACCGGCGGGCTGGTCGGCGAGGGGGAGAGCCAGTGGACCGCCGGGGTCAACCGCCACACCAGCGTCCGACCCGGCCGCGCCATCGACTTGGCCGTCGACACCTCGGAGCTGTACTGGTTCGACCCCGACAGCGGCCAGGCCATCGCCCGGCAGGCCGCCGGCGACCAGCCCAGCAGCGTCCAGGACGCCGCACCGCCGGAGTTTCCACCCTAACCGCGCCCACACCTCTTCTGATCGCTACCTACCGCCGGCGGGCGCTGAGTGGTAGGGGCGGAGTTGGTTGCTCGACCCGCACGCGCACGAAGATGGTGGCGCCCTCGGCGCGGACGTACGGCTCGATGCCTGCGGCGAGCTCGCGGACGGTGGCCAGGTCGACGCCGAGCAGCTCTGCGCACTGGTCCAGCGGCGCCGCGATCGGCCGCCCAGGGCTTCCAAGCCGGGTCGGTATCGGGTATGACTTGGCTGGGTTGGTGCAATGGGGCGCCGGCGGGAGTGGCGGGAAGGGAGCGGGCATGCGGCGTCTGTTGTTGGGATCGGTTCTGGCGCTCCTTCTGGCGGCTGTGGCCGGGGTGCCAACAGCGGGCGCAGCAACAACCGGCCGGTACATCGTGGTGCTCACGGATTCGGTGGGGTCACCCAGCGCCGTGGCGGCCGAGCACACACGCACCCATGGGTTGGCGGTCGGGCATGTCTACCGCCACGCGTTGAAGGGCTACAGCGCGGTCATGGCCGCGGCCGACGCCCGAGCACTGGGGGCCGACGCGCGGGTCGCCTCGGTCAGCCCGGACCGCTCGGTGCAGATCGACGCGCAGGTGTTGCCGACCGGGATCGACCGCATCGACGGGGAACTGTCCAGCACCGTGTCCGGGGATGGGGCGGGCAGCGTCGACGTCGACGTTGCCGTGATCGACACCGGCATCGACCTCACCCACCCGGACCTCAACGTGGTCGGCGGGGTGAACTGCTCGACCGGCAACAGCTTCAACGACGGCAACGGCCACGGCACCCACGTGGCCGGCACCGTCGCCGCCAGCGACAACGGCGACGGCGTGGTCGGGGTCGCTCCCGGGGCGCGGCTGTACGCGGTGCGGGTGCTGAACAACCGGGGCTCGGGCAGCTTCGCCGACGTGATCTGCGGAGTCGACTGGGTGACCGCACGCGCGGCCACCATTGAGGTCGCCAACATGAGCCTCAGCGGCCCAGGGGCCGAGCCGGCCGGGACGGGCTGCGTGACCGGCGATGCCTTCCACGACGCCGTCTGCAGGTCGGTGGCGGCCGGGGTGACCTACGCCGTGGCCGCGGGCAACCAGCGTGTCAACGCCGCCACCCGCGTGCCCGCCGCCTACGACGAGGTCATGACCATCTCGGCGCTGGCCGACTTCGACGGCAAGCCGGCCGGGCGCGCCGCCCCGACCTGCCGGGCGGACGAGGACGACACCTTCGCGAACTTCTCCAACTTCGGCGCCGACGTCGACCTGATCGGCCCGGGGGTGTGCATCCTGTCCACCTATCGGGGGGGCGGCTACGCCACCATCAGCGGCACCTCCATGGCCAGCCCGCACGCGGCCGGGGCGGCCGCGTTGTACAAGTCCACCCACGCCTCGGCCACGCCCGCGCAGGTGAAGAGCGCGCTGCAGGCGGCCGGCACCGCGAACTGGAACAACACCGACGACCCGGACGGCGTCAAGGAGAGGCTCGTCAACGTGAGCACGTTCTAGGGTCGCGGAGCAGGTCAGTCGTCGCAGCGGCCACCGGAGGAACGAGCCCCACCCCCACGAGCAGTGGGGGAAGAGGTGCACGGCGCCGCCGCTTGCCTCAGCGGGCCGAGTTGGTCCGTCTTCGGTCTTGCCCGCTCAACAGACGGGCGTTCTGTCCCTACAACGACGAGGCCACGGCTTTGAGGCCTGCCACGCAGACCAGGCGCCAAGCATGCGTCCACGCGTGCCGCACTACCGGGCTGCGCGACAGCCGTCTGACCGTAGTCGAGCGTGCAGCGTGAACGTGATTGCGGTGAACGGGTCGCTCAGGCACAAGCCATGGTTTGATCTCACCGCGCAAACGGGCGTGGGACGCTGCGAGCCTGGGAGGCGAACATGGCCAACGCCATCGAGCAGCTGAGGTCCGGGCTGGTGGTCGCGCATGCCATGCTCGGCCGCCGGGGTCAGCAGCGCGGCAGTGTCGCCCAGCAGGTCCACGACGGCCACACCGTCACCACCGAGGCCACCGGCAACCTCGGAGTGCGCTTCCTAGGCGTGGACGCCCCCGAGGTCAGCGTGCCGCTACCCGGCACCCGGCTGCCGTCCATCGACCTGGACGACGAGCGCTGGGAGCGGGTGCTGGCCGATCCGTTCAGCCCCACCCTTGACCCCGTCGACCCGCCCCTGGACGGGAAGCTCCAGCAGCACCTACAGGGCCGGGTGGGGTCCGGGACGGCCGCCAACCACGCCCGCCTGGCCGACCAGGCCTCCAAGGCCCTGGAGGACACCGTCGGCCAGGACCTCAGGAGCTCGGCAAGACCAAGGAGGCGACGTGACCCGTCGTGCCGTCCAAGCCTCGCCGCAGGCCTACGCCCGCATCGGTGGGATCCTTTATGTGTTCATCGTCGTGGTCGGCATCTTCGGCCAGCTGTTCGTCCGGGGCGGGCTTATCGTGGAGGGCGACGCCGCCGCGACCGCCACCAACATCCTGGGCTCCGAGACGCTGCTCCGCGTCGGCCTGGCCGGCGACCTGCTCGGGTACGTGGCCGGTGTCGCGGTGGCGCTGATCTTGTACGTGCTGCTGGAGCCGGTGAGCCGGAACTTGGCCTTGCTGTCGGCGTTCCTGTCGGTCACTGCCACCGCCATCTTTGGCCTCAACGGGCTGTTCCAGCTTGCGGCGGTGCTGGTGCTGGGCGGCGCTGGACCATCGGATTCGGCCCCACTGTCGTCGCCCGGCTACCTGCAGGCCTTCGACCCGCAGCAACTGCAGGCCCTGGCATACCTGTCGCTTAGGCTGCACGGCTATGGCTTCGCCATCGGCCTAACCTTCTTCGGCTTTTTCCTGATCCTGCTCGGGCACCTGATCTCCAGGTCCGGGTACCTGCCCAGGAGCATCGGCGTCCTGCTGGTGCTCGGGGGGTTGGGCTACCTGACCAACAGCTTTGCGCAGGTCCTGGCGCCGGCCCTGGCTGGGAGCCTGCTGCCCTGGGTCCTGCTGCCCCCCTTCCTCGCAGAGTTGGGACTGGCCCTCTGGCTCACCGTGAAGGGGGTCAACGTCCCGAAGTGGCAAGCAACAGCACAGGGTAAGACCCAGCCGACCTTGGGGTAGCCATCCGGCCGCCGGTCAGCTCACGGTTCCGACCAGCGGTTCCGAGGTTCGCAGCTTCCCTCCTCGCGGCGTGGACACATACCGCACCACCGAACAACCGTCCTTCGCCCTGCTCAACGGCCAGATTCACCCGATCCGCATGCCCACCAACTGCGAACCTCGGGCCAACGCACCAGCGCGTTTCGCCGCCGACGAGCACCCGCCGGACGGTCGGATGCAGCCGCGGCTGGCCGAGCACCTACGCCTGAGGAGCTACCCGAGAATGAGCAAACGGCCCCGGGATCCTCCCGACACCGAGGCCGTTCGCCAGCCCTTCCCCGACAATAAGAGCGGTTCATCACTCCAAGGCGTTACCCGGCTTGGAGGCCGCACCCCGTTCCACCGACGCCCGCACAGCCAAACGGGGGGGCCCAAAAGGGCCTCCCCCGTCTGACCCTCGGCCCCCCGCTGTAGCTACGCGCGGCCACCCGGTTCCCTCGTCGACCAGGTCACGCGCGGCCGCCTGCGGGCTAGAGCGGGCGGGTCCCGCCGGGGGGCCAAGCGGGACACCGCCCGCACTGACGGACCGGTTACCGAGTGGAACGCTTGCGCGCCTGCAGCCGTTACGTCGGGTCGGCCGGCGGCTCGCGCTTGGCGAGGCGCTCCTCGGCCTCCAGCAGCCGGTGCACCACCAGCAGCTTGCTCATCAGGTCGTCAAGGGCTTGGCGGGCGGCTTGCCAGTCCGGTTCGCTGACCGCCTTGACCAGCAGCGCGTGCGCCTCGCCGTGCTCCTCAGGGTCATCCGTTCAGGGCACGAGCCGTGAGGCGGGCCTTCCAAAGGGGTGTGGCGGGGCCCGGGGGATGACGGGCCTGCTGGGGCAAGCTCCAGAGCGACGCCGCTCCGCATGGCCCCGGAGCCTTCCGCCCGGGGGCCATGCCGTCGGAGGCGCGACCAGCGCACCATGCAACCGGCAATGCAGCTGCCCGCGCCCTGCCGTCGCGCTCCCTTGACCGCTGTAAGGGTGGCGGTCCCGTCGTGCCAGCGAACCGGCCACGGCCGCCGCTCCGTGACCCTTCCGAAGGCGAGCGAGGGACCGGGGAAGAACCACCCGCCCATCATTCTAGGGGCGGAAACTTCGGTGCACCCGGAGCATCAGGAGGGTGGTTCTGCCACCTCGGGGCCCGAAAGTCAGCGGCGTTCTGAGACGAGGCAACCGACCGTCCCCTCGACGTGTCCTGGCCCACCTCTTCCTGGGACTGCCAGGCCGCCGCCAGGCTTGCCGGCCGAGAGCACCTCAGGTCCAGGTTGGTCGTCACTCGGCGCTCAGAGCCGAGAAGCTGACGCTTCTTCGCCTCGAAGTCCTCGGCTGAGATGACGCCGGAGTCACGGAGCCGCGCCCACTTGGCCAGCTCGTCGGCATCCGAGGAGGCGGCCTGAACCGTCGTCGCTGCGGCCGGACGGCCGAGCTTCACGCGGATGGCATCCGCGATTTCCTTGGCGTCAGCCTTGTTGACAGGCCGATCAGGACCACCTCGAGTCAGGCAGGTGCGCGCTTGGTCGCCCGCCAAGCTGGCTTACCCGCCGCCGGAACCGACGCGGAACCGGCGCGCCACCGGTACCCTCCACGACCCCGCGACCCGCGCCTGCCGAAGCGTCCAGCTTCGGCGCGCGCGGGATGGTCTCACGGCTGGCAGCTGCTTGGTCACGCCCGGGTTGCGCTGGAAGGATCGCGCTGTTGTGGTGCCGAGGTGGGTGGGGTGGGCTGGTGACGTTGGGACGGGCGGAACGTCAGGGTCGCCCGGGCAACGTGGCGGGGGCGCGCTGCGAGGCGGAGCTGCCGGAGCGGTCGATCTAGTGGCTGCTGCACGCCGAACGCGACCGGCTGGTTCCTGACGAGCTGTTCGCCGACCTGGAGGTCCACCATGGCCGCCGCTCGGTCCCACCGTCGATCCTGGCGGTGAAGGTGCGCCGATCAGTGACCTGGATGGCCCCTGACCCACCAGCGGATCGACAGAGCCTTCACGGTTCTGCCGGCGTTCTGCCGGAACTACCGCACCTACCCGTACGGGTCTGGATCAACCCGGACGACCAAAGCCGCCTCCACGCCGCTGAGCAGGGTGAACGCGGCTCAGGCGGATCATCCCGGACGGACGCGGACGAGGCCAACCCGGCTGAGAACCGCAAGGTCGGCGGTTCGATCCCGTCCCTGCCCACCAGGTTCGCCCAGCTCAGCAGCCTAGCCGCTGGGACTCCCCCGCTGGACGAGCCTCAAGATTGAGGCATCGTTGAGGCATGTCCCGTTGGCTTCGGGTGGATCTCCGGGAAGCTGGAGGGACGGGCATCCACCGCCCGCAGCCAGGGAGAATCAGCGGCCAGTGGAGCCTACCCGCCCCGCCGGCCGCTCAGGAGGGGTGGCCGCATCCGGGTCGTGAGCGTCTGGCAGGAACACCTGAAATGAGGCGCCACCCCCAGGTCGCTCCTGCACCCAGGCGCGACCGCCGTGCATGCCCGCAAAGTGGGCCACCAGCGCCAGGCCGATGCCGGACCCGGGGGCGTAGGCGGTAATGGTCGGCCCCTGCCGAAACGGCTGGAAGACCGCCTGGCGGACCTCGGCCGGCACGCCGGGTCCGGCGTCCTCGACCACCATCAGCGCACCACCGGCAGCCGCCTGGACCCGCACCCACACCGGCGTGCCCGCTGGGGTGTGCCGAGCTGCGTTGGCAAGCAGGTTCTCCACGATCCGCTCGACCTTGGGGGGGTCGACGGCCACCAGCACGGGCGCGGTCTCCACGTTGAGAGGGCGCCCGCCGAGCAGCTCCGGCCCTGCGTCGGTGACGATCCGGCTGACCACCTCAGCAAGGTCAACAGGTCGGCGGTCGGGGGCCAAAGTGCCTTGGGTCAGGCGCTCCAGGTCCAACAGGTTGGTCAGCAGGCGGCCCAGCTTGCGGGCGTTGCCCGCCAGCCGGCCGAGCAGGTCGCCGACCTCGTTGGCCGGCAGCAGCCGGTGCCCCCGGTCCAGGGTCGCCGCGATCCCCAGTACCGAGGTGAGCGGGGTCCGCAGGTCGTGGGAGACGGCCTGCAGGAACGCGTCCTTCATCTGGTCCAGCTCGCGGAGGTGCTGGGTGGCGGCCTGCTCCCGCTGCAGGGCGGCCGCCAGCTGCTCGGTGGCGGCCTGCTCCCGCTCCAGCGCGGCCGACAGCCGCTCGCCCGCGGCCTGCTCCCGCGCCAAGCTGTCACGAAGGTCCCGCTCGGCCTGCCGACGCTCGCTGACGTCCCGGGCGATCAGGAGCTCCCCGGTGGGCTGCCCCTGCCGGTCGGGGAGCGCAGAGACGGTCAGCTCATAGGTACGACCGGCGATGATCGCCTCCTCGGCGGAGGGGTCGCTCGAGGTGGAGGGGCCATGCCCACCGGAGATGGCGGTTGCCCACCCCGGTACCAGTTGCGCCAGCGGCTGCCCGACGGCGTGGCCGACCGGCTGGCCCAAAAGGCGCTCGGCAGCCACGTTGGCATCCACCACCCGCCCGTAGGGGTCCAGCACCACGACCGCATCCTGCATGAGCTGGAAGATCTGGCTGCGCGCGATCGGGGCCAGGTCGAGCAGGCGGAACCGGAAGACCCCCCACACCAGCACCGCGCCGGTCACCACGAGCAGGAACGGGGTCAGCTCGACCCGGCCGAACGGCCTGACGTTGAGGTTGTGCAGCAGGTTGGCCAGGATCGGCAGCAGCAACGTTACGATCAGTAGCAGGCTCTGGCGCCAGTACAGCCGCGACCGGCGCAGCAGCGTCCAGACGAACAGCGCTGTGCACCCCCACACCACCAGGTCGGCGTAGACCAGGAACGGCCAGAACAGCGGCCCGACCTGGGCGATGGCGTCGGCCGGGTCGGTGGCCGCCGACGGCGGGTAGTAGCGCACCAGGTCATGGGTGGCGGGGTTGGCCAGCAGCACGATCACCGCCGCGGGCGGGACCGCCAGCGCGGCCATCACCGGCCGGTTCACCCACCGGTCGCGGCCGGTGTAGCGCATGATGAACGCGAACCAGGCGGGCGGGAGCAGGCAGATGCCCAGCCATTTGGCGTCGCCCCACAGCAGCTTGGTGGACAGACTGGTGGCCGCCAGCTCCAGGGCGTAGGCGAGGCTCCACCAGCCGGCGGCGGCCAGCACCACCGCCAGGCTCGCCCCGGCCGACGCCCGCCGGTGGCGCCAGACGTAGAACGCGTAGACGGCTAAGCAGGCGCCTGCGGCCAGCGCCATCGCGCTGAAGTACCAGTGCCAGCCCACATCGGCGCCCCTCGGAAGAAATGTCCGGCTTCGCCAGGGACGGATCATACGACAGTAGCGTCCTACCCTGAGATGCAGCGCCCGTCCCCGCGGTGATGCCTCACGCCGCGTGCGGTCAACTACCGGACGTGATGGTCCAACCTCCCTGCGAGCAACTGGATCATCGCTGGCTGACTGCCAAGTTGACCGCCAACCGCTTGAACTGGCGATGTTCGGCTCGGACGGCGGCGAGCGGTTGTAAGCCGCTGACCTGGTGATATGGACAGCGATGGACCCGGCCTGAACAGGCGGGGAAGAGTTAGAAGTTCCCTCGTCACCTCCCCGCTTGGGCCCGCGCCTGGCCCGCAACGGTTCGAGGCAGACAGTTCACGCATTCGGTGACGGCTCGGGCCCGGCCGAACCCTTCACACTTCCAGCCCGGTCTTGCTCCTGATCGTGGCCAAGGTGTTGTGGACAGCGCGCCCACCGGTGCGGCCGCTGTTGGGGGCTGAAGCGACGATGGCGGAACCGGCCGGGCCGATGACCTTCAGATGCCCGCTGGCCGTGCGCTCCACCTGCCCACCTGCCCGCTGCACGGCCGCGACGATTTCCTTGGCTTCCTTGGACCGCCAACGCTTGGGGGTGGCTTGCTTCTTCAAGGCCATGTCGGGTGATCCTCAGCATTCGAGGCACTTCCACGGTCCCATCCTTGGCAGCGGAGCCTCCGGCTCGCAAGCCCTACGCCACCGCACGGCGCCGCTGAGCGACGAGCTGCGAGCCTCTTCGCGTGCTCCAAGCCGTCGGACGCGAGCAAGAACGGACCCGACCTGGGCCGCGCTAGGGCCGCGGACCACCGGACAATCAAGGACGACAGCGGCTAGCGACGGCCAGCCGATCGCGCAGGTCAGCAGGCGTCTCCGAACATTCGTCCAGGTCCTCCAATCACCCGGATTGTCTCTCACACGGAGGAAGCCAGGGGTTCAAATCCCCTCACCTCCACCCCACAAACGTCCTGGTCACCGGCTGGCGGGTTGCTTCCGCCGGGCCGGCGCCATTTCAGATTCCTCCATCGGGCAGCAACCGCGAACGAAGCGGAGTTCGCCTGGGGCGAGGAGCTCAACCCGGGGGGCGCTGGATGGCCAACACCTGGCAGGGCGAGTTCCCCATCGAGAACCTGGCGCTGGACGGCTACGCGGGCACGGCCCCGGTGGGCCGCTACCCGCCCAACGGCTACGGCCTGGACGACATGAACGGCCATGAACGCCGAGCTGGTGAAGGACGCGCCGGTAACCGTCCCGACCATGTACGCGTACAGGCCCGCGAGCGGGTTGACCCCGGCGAGGAGCCCCGAGGCGAGGCCGTCGGGGACACTTTGCACGCCAAGCACCAAGCCCGCGACGGAATCCTCACGCAGCGTGTCCCGCCTGATCGGGAAGAGGAGCTTCATCTCGGGGCGCGGATGCGTTGGCCGAGCCGACCAGGATCCTCGGCCAAGACCGCGCCGACGACGGTGGCGACCACGATGATGAGCGCGCATGCCGATAGCCAGCTGTAGAGCGTGAACGCGACCCCGAGGAGCCCGTACTGCTGCTGGTTGCTGGCCACCAGGGTGGGCAGGTAGAAGGCGGACAGGCGGCGCAGGACGGCGAAGCCGACCGCGGTGAGCAGCCCGCCGGCGGCAAGCAGGCGCAGCCGGACCCGGCCCCCGAGCAGGATCCACCCCGCCCCCGTCCACAACGCCCAGCCTCCCGCGAAGGTCACCAGGTCCTCCAGGAGGGTGCCCGCCGGAACGCCACGGACCAGGCGGCCGAAGAGGAACAGCAGCTCGACGTAAAGCGCGAGGCCGAGCACTAGGGCCAGCGGGCGCCAGGCGGCCCGCAGCCCAGCCCGCGGCAGCCGCCAAGCCAGCTCGTAGCTGCGCTGCAGGGCCCGGGCGAAGCTGGTCGCGGTGAGCACGGCGAGGACGACACCAAGGACACCGATCGAGGCACGCGCTGAGGGGGGCGGAAGGACGGCGACCTGCAGCGAGGACACGTCATTGGCGGTGAGGCCGAGCCTGCGGGCCATGATCGGTCCCGGGCTGTCAGCTCCTGGTTGCGGGCTGACGGTGGCGACCACGATGAACAGCGGCAGGATGGCGCTGAAGGCCTGGGCGGCAAGGATCACGGTACGGTCGAGGAAGCGGACCTCGACCAGGCGGCCGAGGATCCGTCCGGGCAGGCCGGCCTGGGCCATGTGCAGGGCCGGCTCGATGCGGCGCCTGAGGTCGGCCATCCGACGTCCCGACTCACTCATGCGCCGCGGAAGGCTGCCCTATGCGGCGGTGGGGCGTCTGCCGGGGAGCTGGTTGCGTTGGGTGGCGCCGGCAGCCCAGTGGCCGATGCCCAGGAGCGCGGCGATGACGACCCAGAACCAGTCTCCTCCAGTCAGGCCGCGACCGGGGGTGTAGAGCAGCACGTACATCAGGGTCGCGAACGGCAGGAAGATGATGCCGAGCAGGGGCAACACGAACATGTCGAAGGCGGCGTCGATCCTGGCCGGCCTCGCCACCCACACGATGAACAGGGCGAGCCGCGGGAAGACCCCGGCCATCAGCGCGAACAGGCAACCCATGGTGTGGTCCTTCGCCTGTCCCTCTGCGGGCGGACAGTGCGGTCAGTAGCGGCGGCGGGCAACCCGGCGGGTGGTGCGCCGCGCCACCCTCCTTGTCGGTCCGAGCATGCTGGTTCCTCCTCGCTGTTTGCTGTGGGCTCAGATCGCGTCGCGCTCGGCGGATGCCAGCGCCGCGGCCTCCTCGGCGCCCACCAGCCCGATGGCGACCAGGTCCAGCGGGCTGATGAACTCCGACGCGAGCCGGAACCCGCCGGCGCGCACGATCGCGTCGCGCAGCGGGATGGCCCAGCGGTGCTCCAGCAGCACCGGCAGGCCGGCCGTGTCGAGCGGGATCTCTTCGAGCACGTCCCAGGCCGTCTCCTCGTCGAACACCCCGCCGCGCTCGGCGACGGCTTCGGCGCCCCGCTCGGCCCCCAGCTCGAAGCCTTCCTGGCCGGCCGCGCCGAGGCCGATCAGGCCGCCCACCAGGGCGCCGAACGCGGCCTGCTGGTCGGTGCTGAGCTGGCTCTCGTGCAGGACCTCGACGTTGCCGTCGGCGCCCGTGCGCACGCCCAGGGCGTCGATCACCCGCACCAGGTCGTTGTCGCGGAGCCGCTCCAGCTCCTCCTGGATCTCGCCTTGGAAGTCGGGCTGCTTGAACCCAAGGACCAGCAGCTGGACGGGTCCGATCGCCATGGTGGCCTCCCTCCTGTCGTGATCAATAGCGGTCGTGGCGACGCGGCGGCCAGCGGCCAGCGTTGGGGCAAGCATCACCGGCGCGCAGGTAGGCCAGCATCACCCGCGGCAGATGAACGTTCGGCGGGCTATCGCCGCCTCCGGTTCACCCGCCGCGGGTGGTGCGAGGGTGCCGGGACGGCGGCGAGGCTCGACCGGTCGAGGGCGTCGGCCCGGAGGCAACGGCGAGGAGGGCGCGTGGGC
>Ga0081538_10002672_pt1 | contig 17197 bp, 16 predicted proteins | sample TabmetS5T2R1_FD_71022 | JGI IMG/M metagenome (GOLD analysis project Ga0081538, IMG submission 71022) | Tabebuia heterophylla rhizosphere microbial communities from the University of Puerto Rico - S5T2R1 | ecosystem: Host-associated > Plants > Roots > Rhizosphere ... | reverse complement strand
AGCCGGTGGTCGACAAGCGGGTGGTGCCCAAGGAGCGCGTGCGGATCGGCAAGGAGGTCGTCCACGACCAGAAGCAGGTGTCCGAGCCGGTCCGCAGGGAAGAGGTCGAGGTGGACCAGCCGGACGGAGAGCGGTGAGGCCGATGCCCCGACCTTCGATCGAGACGGCGCGCGGCTGGCGCGAGAAGCCCATGGTCGACCGCGAAGGCGCCCCGCTGGGCCGCATCGCCCACATCTACCTGGACCGGGTCACCGAGGAGCCCGAGTGGGCCCTGGTCGCCACCGGGAACGGCGGCCGCGTTGTCTTCGTGCCGCTGGTCGACGCCGCCGAGCAGGAGGACCAGATCCGCGTCCCCGTCGAGCGGGCGCTGGTCTCCGACGCTCCAACTATCCGGCCTGGTCGACGGCTCTCCAAGGAGGCCACCGCCCGGCTGCATGGCCACTACGGCGGTGCCCCAGAGCTGCGCTGGGCAAGCGCCAGGCGGATGCCAGGCGGCGGGCCGCCCGCCCGCCTCCGGCAGGGGCTGGATCGGGCCCGCGAGCGGGTTCCGAGCCCGGCGGCGGTCGGTTCTCCTCGTGCCCGGCGGCTGCTGGCCGCTGCTGCTGCGGCGTCGTCGGTGGCCGGCGGCCTGCTCCTTGTCCGGCGCCGTCGGCCAGAGCAGCCGTCCGGCGTGGCCGGCGTTATTGGCCGGACCGTCGGATCGGTGCTTGCGGTGCCCGCCGCGGCGCTGCGTCGGCGGCGCCGCCGACGGCGACTGCGTGCCTTGGCCGGGACGGCGGCCGCGCCCTTCGCCGCGGCCGGGCGGGTCATGGCCAGGGCCCGACGTCTCGTCCCGGCCCCGACCCGAACGCCGCAACCGAGAACCCTGAGGAGCAGGAGGACACCGATGGCAGGCAACCTGAAGCTGCTGGCCGGGCTGGCCGCCGGGTACGTCCTGGGAGCCAGGGCCGGCCGCGAGCGCTATGAGCGGATCGCCGAGGCCACCCGCCGGCTGGCCGAGCGCCCCCAGGTCCGCGAGCTCACCGGCAAGGCCCGGTCCGGCCTCGGAGCCGGCCTGGAGAAGGCCGCCGACCTCGCCAGCGACCGGCTCCAGCAGGCCAGAGGCGAGGGCCGCGCCCCCGAGGACCAGGACCGGGCCCCGGCCGGCGGGCCAGCGGCGGGCCCGCGGCCCGAGCGCGGGACCAGCCAGGCACCCCCGGCCCAGGCCGGCGAGGCAGACGAGGGAGCTCGGGATGACCATGGGTCACCGCCCAAGCCCGGCCCCTCGGTTGGCCGTCGGGAGCGGAGCCCCAGCGGACCCTAGCGGCGACCCCGCCCGGGCGCCGGCCGACATCGATGCTGGCCGGCGCTCGGACGCCTGCTCAGGAGTCCTTCCGGGGCAGCCCCCAGGGCCCACCGTCGACCACGATCTGGGCGACCTCGGCCACCGGTCGCCGCGAGGATCGGGCCGCCGACCGCAGCCGCCGGTAGGCGACATCGGCCGAGACGCCCTCACGGCCCATCAACACGCCCTTGGCCTGCTCGATCAGGACGCGGTGCTCAAGGGCCCACTGGAGCTGCTCGATCAGCCGGCCCTGCAGCTGGGCGGTGAGCGCGCTGCCCAGCAGGGCGCCGGCCAGCCGCCCGTAGACCTCGGCGGCGTTGCGCTCGCTGTGGTCCCATTCGTGGGGCTCGGCCAGGTGGAAGTTGAGGCTGCCAACGGTGCCCTGGGCCACCTGGACGGGCACGCTCAGCACCGCATGGACCCCGTCGTGGCGCAACACCCTGGTCAGCTCGGGCCAGCGCTCCTCGGCGGCGGTGTCCGCGATCAGCTGGAGGCTGCCCCGCTCGAACGCCTCCACACACGGGCCCTGGCCGAGCCGCTCCTGGGCCGCCTCCATGACCTGGGCGCGCGGGTCGGTGGCGGTCACCCAGCGCAGCACCTCGCCCTCGCCGATCAGCATCAGCCCGGCCCCGTCGGCCTTGAACAGCGTCTTGGCCGCGTCCACGACCTGCTGCATGGCCGGCTCCAGGCCCTGCTGGCGGAACTGGAGATCCCCCAGCGACCCAATGCTCTTGAGGAGCGCCTCGACATCGATGCGCTCCTCGATGCTCATCCGCGTGCTGCCCATGACGCCCATTCTCGCGCACCACCACCCACAGCGTCGCAGGCCGCCGAGACCAAGGCAACGGGTCGCCGGGCAGTCGGGTCCGCGTCATGGAGGACCCCACAACGAGTCAGTACCGGTAGAGACCATCGTTGGAAATGGGTTGGAAGGAGCAAACCCAGATGCCTGATATCGACACCGTCCGGAGCTGGGAAGCCCGGACCATGGCCGACCGCAACGGCGACCGCATCGGCAGCATCGACGCCATCTACCTGGACGACCAGACCGGCCAGCCCGAATGGGCCCTGGTCAACACCGGCCTGTTCGGCACCAAGGCCAGCTTCGTCCCCCTCGCCCAGGCCACCGAGGCTGGCGACGACGTCCGCGTGCCCTACGACAAGCAGCTGGTCAAGGACGCCCCCCGGATCGACCCCGACCGGCACCTGTCGGAGGCTGAGGAGCGGCAGCTGTGGCGCCACTACGGCCTTGACTACGACCGCACCACGAGGCGGCGCGCGACCGGCCGAGACGCGGTGGGACGGGATGTGTCGGGGCCGACGACCGATGACGCCATGACCCGCTCGGAGGAGGAGCTGCGGGTCGGCACCGCCCAGCGGGAGCGGGGCCGGGTGCGGCTGCGCAAGTATGTCACCACCGAGCAGGTCCAGCAGACCGTCCCGGTCCAGCGGGAGCGGGTGCGGGTGGAGCGCGAGCCGATCACCGACGCCAACCTCGGCGCCGCCACCTCCGGCCCGGAGCTGTCGGAGGCCGAGCACGAGGTCGTCCTCCGCGAGGAGGAGCCGGTGGTCGAGAAGCGGGTCGTGCCCCGCGAGCGGGTCCGGCTCGACAAGGACGCCGTGACCGATGAGGAGCGGGTGGCCGAGGAGGTCCGCAAGGAGCAGATCGAGGTCCAGGACGAAGACCGGACGGGCGGCCGGCCCGAGCGTCGCCGACGCCGATAGACCACCCGCCGCAGGGTTAGGCCTAGAGCCTGAGGGCTAACCCGGCTTTGCTCGACAACTGCCGGGGTGCGGCGCTGCGTCGACGGAGGAGCCAACCAGCTGCGCGGGCACGATGTCGAGGTCAAGAAGCATGCGACCAAGCGGCCGCGCTGGTCCTGCGTAACACCCGTCTGCTCGGCTGCCACCACCACCGAATCCACGCAGGACAGTACGCCTGGGCGGCCGCCGGACTGTTGACTGTCGGCCCAGGCGGCACCCGGTTCCAGTCCTCATCGTGTCGCCGCTGCTGGCCAAGCCCTACGTCCTGGACCTCGCCCCTGGGCTCAGCCTGGTTGACCACCTGGTCGAACACGGCTCCGGTTCGAGGACCACCTTCGTGTGGTCGACCTGGCCATGAGAGAGCTCCTCGCCCAGAGCGGGCGCGAGCGGGCGACGCTGTTGGGCTACTGCCTCGGTGCGATCTTTGCCACCCTGTACGCCGCCATCCACCCCGACAGCGTGCAGAACCTGGTTGCCTTGGCGACCCGGTCGACTTTCCAGGGCCGGTCCGGTGTACCGATATGTCCGCACACTGGATGTTGATGGCCTGGTCGACCGGCTGGGCAACGTGCCGGGCGAGTGGATCCGCGACCAGGTTTGGGCGCTCACGACGATGACGATGCCCGCACGCAATCTGCGGATCTGGCGCGAACTGCTGTTCTTGTTCATGGGACCCGAGCTATCGGGAGCGCCAGCGACTGGTCAGCCGCTGGCTCAACGACCTGGTGCCGTTTCCGGGGAGGCGTACCGCCAGTTCGTCAAGGACCTGGTCCAGGCCAACAAGCTCGTGCGCGGTGAGCTGGTACTCGATGGGAAGGTGGCTGATGCCTCGCAGATCACCTGCCCAGTTCTCGTCCTGGCCCACACTGGCGATGTCCTTGCACCCCCGAGTCGGCCCAGGCGCTGCTTGAGGTGGTCTCGAGTGCCGATCGCGAAGCCCTGACGGTCTTGGGAGGAACCCTCGGCCATGTGGACATCGTGGTCGGACCGGAGGGGCCGACCATCATGTGGCCGAAGCTGGCGGCATGGCTCGACGCCCGCTCAGGAGCAGACCGGTGAGAAGCCCTCGGGAGCGGAAGGCCGCAAGCCCACCACCGCGGCTCCAGGTGCAGGGCGACCGACGGTAGCCGCCCTGGCGGCAGGTGCTGACGGCACCGGCCTGATGCTGCTAAGCCGAGTAGGCGGTTCGGGGCGTGGACCGCGGCCAGCCGCGCCGACTCCTCCCATGGATGCCGGAAACCGTAACTGCGGTGCCCGGCACAGGGTCTTACTTAGGTAACCCATGCATACAGGACTCGGCCAACGGTCAAGCATCCTGGAGGAGGCGAGCAGCTTTGAGCCTTGGGGTCAGCATCTTTCTGTTGGTGGTCGGCGCGGTCTTGACCTTCGCGGTGGACGTCACCACCTCGGGCTTCAGCATCAACACGGTCGGGATCATCCTGATGGTCGCCGGGGCCCTTGGCCTGGTGTTGTCGCTGCTGTTTTGGAGCAGCTTTGCGCCGTATCGGCGGAGCCGGACCGTGGCCGGCCCCGACACGGTGGTCGAGGAGCGGCGCATCGAGCGCGATCTGCCCTAGCACCGGTCAGAACTGCGGACATCCTCGCTGAGGGGATTGCTGGGGCAGGCGGCGGGTAGGCGGCAGGTTGGGCGCCCTGGTCGGGCCGGTCTGGTCACCCCCGACCCGGGCGCTGATCCACCGTCGCTCTGCCCAAGTTCCCGACAGCGTTCCAGGGCCGGGAAGTGATCCCCGCCCAGAGTCAGGGCCACTCGCGGCCGCGGCACCGCACGCAGGTCGAGATCTGCAATCCGAGGCTCGGTCCCCGAGCCCCGCGGCAGCACCGGCCCCTGGCGAAGGCTGTGATGCTCGGCGAGGCCGGGGGTGGCGACCCGGAGCGGGTGGCCGGGCTGTGGTTGCCTATGGCCGGGCTGGGATCAGAGGCATACTGGGCGCTGGCGACGCCTGACAGCCGGGTGGTGGTCTGGGATGCCGATGTCCGCCAACGAGGTCCGCCAGGCCCTACGGGAGCTCGAGGATCTGCGCTATGCCGCCGGGAACCTGGACGAGGCCCTGCGCCGCATCGTGGAGGCCACCCACCAGCTGTTCGCCGTTGACGGGGCCGGGCTCATGCTCATCGATCCCGACCAGCTGCTGCGCAACATCGCCGTGTCCGACCAGCGGATCGACGACCTGGAGGAGCTCCAGATCGAGCACGGCGAGGGCCCCTGCGTGGAGGCCTTCGAGGCCAAGACCCTGGTCGACACCGAGGACCTGGCCGCCGAGGACCGCTGGCCCAACTTCCGCCCAGCCGCGCTCCAGCGGGGCCTGCGGGCGGTGCTGGCCAGCCCCATTCCCTACAACCAGCATGCCATCGGGGTCGTGGTGGTGTTCTCGGCCAAGGCCCATCCCTGGTCGCCCGAGGGGGAGCTGGCCCTGGTCGCCTTCACCGACCTGGCCGCGCTCACCATCGCCAACACCATGCAGAGCGAGCAGCGGGGGGAGCTGGCCAGCCAGCTCCAGCGGGCCCTGGATGCCCGGGTGGTGATCGAGCAGGCCAAGGGCGCGCTGGTGGCCCAGGAAGGCGTGAGCGAGCAGGAGGCGTTTGAGCGCCTGCGGCGTCAGGCCCGCAGCCAGCGCCGCCGGGTCGTGGAGGTCGCTGAGGAAGTCATGGCCGCCATCCGGCATGGTTGAGAGCTCCTGGTCATGGCCGAGCCATGGCGCGCCATTGTCTTGGCCGAACGGCTGCTATGCCAGGGTGGATCCTCGGTGCCTGTCCCGCAGATTCCTGTGTGATTAGAACAGCGCATCTGAGAAAACACGTTGCCAGCGGTTCTGGTTTGGGATTCGGCCTGGAGGCTTCCGGTCACGCATCGTTGGACGGCGGTTTTCCGGTGGCGCACCAGTCGGCTGATCTCCCGACAGGGCGGCCCAGTGCCGTTCCGCTGCCAGCGACGCAGCATCGACAGCGACCTGCAGCAGTCCGACCGATCACCGCCACCGTCGTGCAACGGCACAATCGCGCCCGGCCGGACCCCAGCCAGTACCCGCTGAACCAGTTGGTCGGCGCCACTTGACATCTATGCGTTCACCTGGGTCCGGCCCTGGGCATCGGTCGTGGTTACCACCATGGTGTGGCCACCCCGCTGACAAGGTCCGCTCCCTGGCCACCGAACGCGCCTGGCGTAACGCCTCGGCGCCGAGCGGGAACCGGTGTTCGTGACGACCGTGGTTTCTTGCGCTGGTGCGACAGCAGGTGGAGGGCGCTAGCAAGCAACAGCAGAGCGATCAGGGTCGGCGCTCAGTTATCGAATGCGTCGTCTGGGGCGCTCCTCTCAAGGCTCGTCGGCGGACATCCCATTTGAACACCCGGACAAGATCTGCCGCTGTTGACCCCGTCCGACCCGTCCGGGTCCCTCCCCACGACCGCCGTCAACTACCGCACCCGTCGGCGGGCGAAGGACCACAGCCGCCAGCTTCGTCGGTAACGCGGACAGGCCCCTCGGTCGCACAGCGAACACTCAAGACCCCTTCGATAGTGCTCATGGGCGGCGCGGGGATGGCCGCAACGGCAGTATGCCGCGTCGCGGTTTGGGTTTTTGAGAAGACTGATCAAGCGCATGGTGTATCCATCGTACTGGTGCGCACTGGCTACGACCGTGAGGTGCTTCTGACTCAATGACCAACGGGGCCGGTTGATCAGACCGCATCCACAACCTGGACTCCTCGCGCTCGACCGACGGCGGGGCCACCTGGAGCCGACGCCGACTGCGCAACGCCGCTCCGTAGCACCAGAGATTCCCGTGGGTCGACCACAAGTCGGACCGATCGCTGGCGGTCGCCTGGGACCAGGACGTGCAGGCGGCTGGGGACCATGCCCGTCAACGACAAGTTCCGTCACCTGCTCGCCACCCTGGGAACAAGCGGCGGCTTCAGCGGCAGGGCGCCACGTGACCGCGGGAGCGTCCAGATCGAGAAGTAGCTGCGGTTGAGGACTCCCATAGGTGAACCTTCGCAGACCTCGCCGACCTGCAGGCAGCAACGAGGTCGCTCCGGGCAGCTCGCCATGCCTCAGCCCGAGAGCCGTCCCTTCCCATGGCGAGACCGGCACCAGGCAGAAAACTGCATGGGCAAACTGCCAGCAGCGCTTGCTCCAGACACAAGCACGCCCGACGCCGAGGATACAGGCCCTCGCCAGAGCCCCCATTCTAAGAACGAAATCCTGATCAAACCGTTACAGCTACCACCTTGGCCACAAGGTCGTTCGACGGCAGTCCCTGGTCGATGTGCCTCTTGGAAATCCCCACCACCAGGAGGGACGCGTCCGCTCCTCCCGGGCCGGGCGCAGGCAACCGATCGCAAACATCGTGCATATGGCCTGCCGCAAGGCAAACACGAAGTAGTACAAACCTACGAAGCTTGAACGATGAGCCTGCATGCGGCGCTTGGTAGGGTCCCGCCGTTCACCGGCAATTCGTGCAAGCTTCACCGTACTTTCATCCTGAATCTGGCCGACGCATCGCATGTGGCTGGTTTCGATCCATACTTGAAACGTCCCTTCCTCATTCATGTCTGAAGTTACGGCCGTGGAGAAGATGGCCATGTCCGAATGTATGCGTGCTCTATGCACGCATGCTCGGGTCAGTGACAGCTAGGAATACTGGGAGTTGAAGGGGGACCACTGGTCCACGACTGTCAACACAACATGTTCCAATGTGGAGCCATGGGCTACCGATCCCCGCCAAGGCAGGGAGTAGGCGCGGGCGGATCGGACCTGTATTCCAGCCGAGGGGGGTTTACTGGTGACATCTATCCTACGAGACCAAGAGGGCCTGCCGAGCGGCTCTGCCCGTTCGGTTTTGGAGACAGGCAGAGTAAGCGTCGTCATCCCGGCCAAGAACGAGGCCGCGAATATCGCCTGGGTGCTCAAGCGCATACCCCCTACGGTCGACGAAATCGTGCTCGTCGACGGGCACTCCATCGACGACACCGTCGAGGTGGCAAGGCGCCAGCGTCCCGATATCGTCGTGGTGCAGGAGGAGCGACGCGGTAAGGGCGCCGCCCTCCAGGCTGGGTTCGCCGCAGCCACCGGAGACGTCGTGGTGATGCTCGACGCTGACGGCAGCATGCACCCAGCCGAGATCAGCCGCTACGTCGCCCTGCTTTCCAGCGGCTTCGACTTCGTGAAGGGTTCGCGGTTCATGGCCGGCGGGGGCTCCACCGACATCACGACGCTGCGGCGTCTCGGCAACCGTGGCCTGCTGGCCCTGACCAACCTCATCTACGGCACTCGATTCACCGATCTCTGCTACGGCTACTGCGCGTTCCGCCGGGCCGCCCTGCGCTCCCTCCAGCTGTCCGCCAGCGGGTTCGAGATCGAGACACAGCTCATCGTGCACGCCACCATGGCCGGGCTCCGGATCAGCGAGGTCCCGAGCGTCGAATCGCCGCGTCGCTTCGGCCAGTCCAACCTCCGGACCTTCCGGGACGGCCGGCGCGTGCTGTGGACGCTGCTGCGGGAGCGCTCCGCGTTCCGGCGCATCTCCTCCCGGCCCGACGTCATCGACCTGGCCGACCACAGTTCGGCCAGGGACAGCGTCGTCCTCGAAGGCGTGGACAGATGACCGCGGCACCAACCATCTCGGTGGTCGTCTGCGCCTACACGGAGCGCCGCTGGGATGAGCTGGTCGACGCGGTCGCCTCGGTGGATGGCCAGACCATGCCGCCCTTGGAGGTGGTGGTCAGCGTCGATCACAATCCCGCCCTGCGCGAGCGCGTGGCCCGCCATCTCCCTGCCGTCGTTGTTACTGACAACAGACAACGGCAGGGCCTGTCCGGCGCCCGCAACGCCGGCGTGGCGGTGGCCAGGGGTGACGTCGTCGCGTTCCTGGACGACGACGCGATCGCAGCACCCGACTGGTTGGAGCGCCTTGCCGCCGGCTATGGCGACTCCGACGTCCTCGGTGTCGGCGGCGCCATCGAGCCGATGTGGTCGACCGGTCGGCCACGGTGCTTCCCTGAGGAGTTCGACTGGGTGATCGGCTGCACCTACCGCGGGATGCCGGAGAGGCCGGCAGCAGTGCGGAACCTGATCGGCGCCAACATGTCGTATCGGCGTACGGTGCTGAACACGGTCGGGGGTTTCCGCTGCGACATCGGACGCGTCGGCACCCGCCCCCTCGGCTGCGAGGAGACCGAGCTCTGCATTCGGTCCCGCCGGCGCTGGCCGAACGGCAGCTTTCTGTACGATCCGAGTGCCCGAGTCCGTCATCGTGTCCCGGCCAGCCGGGCCAATTGGCGGTATTTCCATGCCCGCTGCTACGCCGAGGGCATCTCCAAGGCGCTCGTCGCGCGCGCCTGCGATGTCCGCAGCGGGCTCGCCTCCGAGCGGACCTACACGATGCGCATTCTACCCCGAGGGATGGCGCGAGGCGTGGTCGAGGCGCTGGCTCACCGCGACCCGGCCGGACTCGGTCGGTCAGCGATGATCGCAACCGGCTTGGCCGTCACCACGGCGGGATATCTGGTCGGAACGGCGTCTCGATATGATGAGGTGAATGGTAGATGACCATCGACAGAACTGCCTCGGAGAGAGCCGTCATGATCGAGGTGGCGGAACGGGCCGAGGTTGAGCCCGCCGCCGCCCCGGCAGGAGCGAGACGCTGGGTCGAGTTCAATATTCACGACCGCGTCGCCATGCGTGTTGCTGAGGACGCATCCAGCGCATCGATCCTTCGCGACCTGTTCGCCCCCTTCAACACCCAGGGCCTTGAGCGCCACGACCTAACCATTACTGATGAGCTCGAGCCCTTGACCGACGCATCGCACGCCGACCACGACTACCGCTACACCGAACGCTCACTGTATCTGGCTGCCATGAAGGTACAGGTCATAATCGGTGGTGATGAATACCGGCTCCACGGCACTCGAGAGCTGCTCACTTCGGCGCTGCCATTACTGGACAACATCCTGGTGGGCCGCGACGTGGCCATGATCCATGCCGCCACCTTCGACTACCGCGGTCACGGCATCGCCATGCCGGCCTGGGGCGGCGTCGGCAAGACCAGCACGATCGCGAAGCTCCTCCGGCTGGACGGCGTCGCCTTCATGGGCGACGACTGGGCGTTCATGGCCGGCGACGGGCGGCTTCTCGGCTACGCCAAGCCGATGTTCATCAAGCCCCATCACCGGCCGATCTATCCTCACCTGTTCCACCGGCGGCGCAAGCCGCTGGTCCCCTCAGTCCTTTCCAAGCCGGTCGCCGAGCTGACCACGCTGGTACATCCACTGGTCACCCAGTACCCGCGCCTGGCTGCCTTCACCCGCCGCTGGTCACCCGAGCACATGATGGTGAGCCCACAGGTGGCCCTGCCCAACGCAGCCATGTCCACGGCGGCACCACTGGCCGCCGCCGTCTTCGTTGAGCGGTACGACGGGTCGGGCACGTCACTCGAGCAGAAGACGACCGGTTGGATGGTCTCCCGCCTCATCGGCAACTTCCACGCTGAGCTGCCCCGCCACTCCAGGGACGTGATCACGGCGCTGGCCGCGATCGGGCTGATGCCGGCCGAGCGATTCTTCGCCGAGAAGGCAGCCGTCCTCACCAGGGCCCTGACGGGCAAGCCGGCCTTCCTGCTGCGGGTGCCCGCTGCGCTCTCGGCCGACCGGGCCTCTGACGTGATCGTCGAGCGGCTCCTGGACGTGCTGGCCTCCTCCGAGATCGGCTAGGGGCGCCCATGCTGGATGTGTCGGTCATCGTCCCCGTCCGAAACGCCGAGCGGCTACTCGACGAGTGCCTTTCCTCCATCGTGCGCATGGCGCCGCGCGAGATCATCGTGGTCGACGGCAACTCCACCGACCGGACCCGCGAGATCGCCGGACGCTACCCGGTGCGGCTGCTCTCCGACGAGGGGCAGGGCCTCCCGGTCGCCCGGCTGCTGGGGGCCGAGGCGGCCTCGGCGCCCCGCGTCGCCCTGATCGACGCCGACGTGGTGCTGCCGGAGGGCACGCTCGGCGCCCTGCTGGACGAGTTCGCCGAAGGCGGCTACCTCGCTCTCCAGGCCGGCCTGCGCAGCACGTCCGGCCCCCGATACTGGGGGCAGGCGCTGGCCGAGCACCACCGGACTGGCCGTAGCAAGGACTGGTTCGGGCTGGTGGCAACCGTCTTCGACCGCGACGCACTTCTGCGCCACGGCTTCGACCAGCGCTTTCTGTCCGGCGAGGACATCGAGCTGCGATGGCGTCTGGAGCGCAGTGGGGCCAAGGTCGGCGTCTCGCGCCGGACCGTCGTCATCCACCGGTTCGCCGACGACTCCTTCGCCTTCGCGCGCGGGCAGTTCCTGGCCGACGGACGCGGGCTTGGCAGGATGGTCGACAAGCACGGCTGGCGCGGCGCGTGGCTGCTCGCCCTTCCCCTGGCCGCCGGACTGCGCGGCATCGCCCTGAGCCTCCTCCGCAGGCGGCCGCAGTGGATTCCCTACTACGCCCTGTACGCCTGCTACAACTACGTGGGGGTGCTGGCGGCGTTCCGGGAACCCCATGGCGGCTCACCTGCCAGCAAGACGACCCGGACCCCTCTAACGCGTGGCTAGCGCCTCGAGCTCGTCTGTGTGGCGGTGGGTGCCCCGGGTGGTCCGCTCGCACCCGATGATCTGGAGCTCCCTGGGCCTGATTTCCGGCAAGGCTGTCCTGATGGGCTTGGGATTTCTGTTCTGGCTGCTGGCGGCCAGGCGGTTCCCGGCCCGGGAGGTCGGCCTCACCGGGGCCGCCATCTCCGCGATCATGCTGGGAGTGCAGCTCTCTCTGCTCGGCGTGGGATCCGCCTTCATCACCCGATACCCGCGGCGCCAGCAGAGGCCGGCCGACCTGCTCGATACCGCGATCACCATCGTCGCGCTCGCGTCGCTGATGTTCGCGGTGGCGTTCCTGTTGCTCGCCTCCAGCGTGCTCAGCGAGCTTCGGGTGGTCGCATCCATGCCGGTCTACGCCGTCCTGTTCATCGTCATGTGCGTCCTCGGGACCGTCGGCACGCTGTTTGATCAGGTGTCCATGGCGCAGGGCCGCGGTGACCGGATCGTTACCCGCAGCGTCCTGAACGGGCTGCTGACCCTCGCGCCGGTGCCGTTCCTGCCCGTGGCCGTCGGTGACCTCGCCTCCCTTGAGCTGTTCGCCACCTGGGTCGTCGGTGGCCTGGGCGCCTGCGTCCTCGCCCTGGTCCAGCTGGGAAGGCCGCCCATCAGCTACCGCTATCGTCCCTGGACGAGCTGGCCGGCCGTGAAGGACCTGGTCAGGGTGGGCCTACCCAACCATATGCTGACCTTGGCGGAACGGGCGCCAGGGCTCATACTGCCGATCGTCGTGACCGAGTTGCTGTCGCCGGCGGCCAACGCCTACTGGTACACGACCTGGATGATGGCCTGGGGGGTGTACGTCATCCCGACGTCGATGGGGATCGGGCTGTTGGCGGAAGCCGCTCACCGCCCGAGTTCGCTCGGCGCCCAGGCCCGCCGCGCGGTCCGCTCCTCGCTGGCCATTGGCGGCATCGTCGGCGCCGTCCTGGCCGCTGTCGCCGGGCCCGTGCTGTCGCTGGTCGGCGAGGCGTACGCCGATGCCGGGGTGACACCGCTGCGCGTCCTGGTCCTGGGTGTGGTGCCGCTCAGCTTCATCCAGGTCTACTTCTCCGCCTGCCGGGCAACCGGCCGCCTACGCGAGGCGATCACCACCGGCGTCGTGATGGGCGTGGCCGGGGTCGGGGCCACTGCGGCCGCCGGCGTCCTGCACGGACTGAACGGCATGGCGATCTGCTGGGTGCTCGTCCTGACTGCGGCCAGCCTCTGGTCGGTCCGGCGGTTGCGCCGCCTGCTGCAGCCGTCCGCCGAGGATGCAGCACCTGGGCGACGCGTCGCTTCCCCCTCGGCGCACGGCACCGACGGGGGTTCACGCCAGGTTGGAGCCGCCGGCTGATGCCTGGCCAGACGAATCCAGCCGGGCTGCCGGCGCCGACCGAGGTGCAGCCAGATCCCCAACCGCGCCGGCCCTCCTTCGGGATCCTGCTGGACGACGACGACCTCCAGGTCAAGCGGATCACCCGGGCGAGGCGGCTGGAGCAGGCCGAGCGGTTGGAGGAACCCGATCTCGACCAACCGGAGGAGCGGCTGGAGGAGGGCGAGCACAGCCGTCGGTTGGCCATGGCCGGCCCAGCGCTGCTGTCTCTGGCTGCGCTGGCGCTGTGGGCGGCCGGCGTCGCCCGGGTCAACCTGCGCGAGGTCAACGACCTCGGGCTCGCCTCGGTGCTGCCGGTCCAGGTGCTCGCGGCCCTGGTCCTCGCGACGGCCGCATTTGCCTGGACGCTCGGCCAGCGACCGTTGCGCCGGTCCATGCTGCTGCTCCATGTGGTCACGCTGGTGGTCATGCTGTACGGCATGAACGCGATGGTGGAGCCGGTGCCCGGCCCCAACATCCTCTGGCGCCACGCTGGGATCGCCGACCACATCGCCACGACCGGCACGGTCGATCCACGGATCGATGCCTACTTTAACTGGCCGGGCTTCTTCGCGCTGGCCGCCTTCCTGTCCAGCGCGGCCGGCCTTGACAGCATCGTTCAGCTGGCGGCGGCCTGGGTGCCGGTCTTTTTCAACCTCCTGTACTTAGGTCCCCTGCTGTTGCTCTACCGGCGCGCGACCCCCGATCAGCGGCTCATCTGGCTGGCGGTGTGGTTCTTCTACATCAGCAACTGGATCCAGCAGGACTACCTGGCCCCGCAGGCGCTCACCTACTTCCTCTACCTCCTGATCATCGGCATCCTCCTGCGCTGGTTCGGCACCGACCGGTCGGCGTGGCTGGCCCCGGCCCGGTGGCTGCCTTGGCGGCCCCCGCTCCCCTCCCCGGCCACCGCGACGATGTTCCACCCCTTGCCCGTCCATGGCCCGAGTCCGCGGCAACCCTCCGCCCGGCGGGCTGGCCTGATGGCTGTGGTGATCGCCTTGTTCGCCGCGGCTGTCCCCAGCCATCAGCTGACCCCGTTCGCGATCCTGGCCGGTGTGAGCGCGCTCGTCATCGTCCGTCGCTGCTCCGCGCGGGGCCTGCCGTTCCTCATGCTGATCATGGTGGCGGCCTGGATGACGTTCATGAGCGCTGCCTACCTGGCAGGCCATCTGTCCATCCTGAGCGGTCAAGTCGGTCAGGTGAACAGCATTGCCGCAGCCAACGTGACCGACCGTCTCAAGGGCAGCGCCGACCACCAGCTCGTGGTCCAGCTCCGGTTGGCCCTGACCGCGCTGGTCTGGTTGCTCGCCTTTCTCGGATGGTTACGGAGGCGTCGGCAAGGCCAGGACGACGTGGCCTTCACGCTGCTCGCGGTGGTCCCGTTCCTGCTCCTGGGGCTCCAGTCGTACGGCGGCGAGCTGTTGCTGCGCGTGTACTTCTTCGGGCTCCCGTTCGCCGCGTTTCTGGCCGCCGGCCTGTTCTTGCCGGTCAAGGCCGACGCGGTGTCCTGGCGCAAGGTCGCCGCGGTCGGGCTCGCCGGGATCACGCTCCTCGGCGGCTTTCTGTTCGCCCGCTACGGCAATGCGCGGATCGACCACTTCACCTCGGCCGAGCTGGCCGCCGTGCGTCACCTGTACGAGATCGCGCCGCCTGGCTCACTCCTGCTTGCGGCGACAGGGGACCTTCCCTGGAAGTTCCAAGACTACGCGAGGCACGAGTACCGGAGCGTGCCCAACCTGCCCGACAGCGGCAATGGCGACCTGATCAAGCCCGTGCTCGGCATCATGCGGCAGCATCGCCAGCCCGGCGCGTACCTCATCATCACCCGTAGCCAGCGGGCCGACACCCGAGCGAGGAGCATCCTGCCTCCGGGGTCGCTTCACCGCCTGGAGCGGTGGCTTCGCCGGTCACCAAGGGTCCAGCTCGTCTACGCCAACCAGGACGCACAAATTTATGCCCTCCGCCCCGGGGAAGCGCTAGGATGACCGACCACAGGTTGGCTTGGCCGTGCGCCATGATCTGCGCAGCCATCCTGGTCGGCGTGGTTGCCTTCGTGCTCCCAAGCGGCCCGCTGCGTCCGTTGCTCGTCGTGCCGTTCCTCTTGGTATGCCCGGGCATGGTGCTGGCGCACCGGCTGCACCTGGCCGAGTGGTGGATCGAGCTCATGCTGGCCATCGGCATCAGCGTCGTGCTCGACACCCTGCTGGCCACCGCCATGGTGTACGCCGGGGTCTGGTCACCGAAGCTGCTGCTTGCCGTGCTGGTCTGGCTGAGCCTCGTCGCCGGCATCCAGGAGCTGATCCGTAGGCTGGCCGCATGACCTTCATCGAAGGCGTCACCACCGTGCTGCTCCTGACCCTGCTGGCCCAGCACGAACTGGTCCGGGCGGCCGGCGGCCCCAGAGCCGAGACCTGGATGCGGGCGCTCAAGGCCGTGATCGTCCCGCTGGCGCTGGTCTACTGCCTCGTCATCGGGCGGCGACTGGTCGGATTCCTGTGATGAGCATGATCGACCGTGCCGGCAACGGCGAGGGCAGCTCGGATCGGGGCCGCTGGGGGATCGCCATCGTCAGCGACCTGCACCTGTCACGCGGTTGTCATCCCCACGCCCCCGGACATGCCCTTCACGACGGGGGCTTCGCCCGCTTCCTGGGTCACCTCCGGCGTCGGGCGGCCAAGCGGCCCAGCAGTTGGCGGCTGGTCATCCTCGGCGACCTGATCGACCTGCCCCATGCCAGCGGGCCACCGACGGAGACGGTTGCCGAGCTGACGCGGGTCGCCGCCGACCATCCCCGGCTGTTCGAGGCGCTCGGCGAGTTCTTGGCCGCCGGCCTGGAGGTCGACGTGGTCGCCGGCAACCACGACATCGCCCTGCTCCGCCGCGCGGTCCGGGAGCGGTTCGCGGACCTCGTCCTGGCCGGGGCCAGCAACGCTGGCGTGCGGGGTCGCCTGGCCGTTCACCCCTGGATCTTCCACGTGCCTGGGGTGCTGTACGCCGAGCACGGCAGCCAGTATCACGACATCGCCAGGGTGCCCGAGCTGCTGGGGCTCGATGGGACGGACGATCGCCGGCCGGCCGGCCGGCCGCTGATGGCCGAGCTCGAGCGCTACCTTCGCGGCCTGGGTGAGCGGCGGGCGGGGGCGGCGAGCCGAGCGGCGGTGCTGTTGGGCGTCGGCCAGGAGTCGCTACGCTTCGCTGGCGCAGTGACCGGGCACGCGTTCACCCGCTCCAGCTCGCAGGCGGCTCGCCAGCGGGCCGCCTATCAGGCCCTGACGCTGCGCCGGTACGCCGCCGAGGTTGGGATCACCCATGATGCCCTGGTCGGCATCGACGAACTGACGGTGGCTTCAGCCTGGTCCATCGCAGGGCGCCTGGCCCGCACGTGGATCGTTGGACCCAGCGCCCGGGCCGCGCGGGGCCTGGTTCCCCGGCGTGGACCGCGCCTTCGCCCGCTGTGGCAGCCCGCCGATCGGGCCGCCTACCTGCGTAGCGCCTGGCCTGTCGTCCACCACTTCCTGTGCGCGGCCGGCCAGGCAGTTCCCTTCTACGTGTTCGGCCACACCCACTATCCAGAGGAGCTGGCGCTGGCGGATGGCACAACGCGCTATCTCAACGCCGGGAGCTGGCAGTCGACTCCGCAATCCCCTGCGGCGCTGCGCGGCACGTTCGTGGAGATCACCGGGGAACCGGGCGCCACCAGGCCGGTTGCCCGGCTGCTTCGGTGGGACGACGAAGCAGGCCAGCCTGAACCGGTCTTGGCCCTGGCCAGGACGAGCAGCGCGCCCGGGCCCTGGCCATGGCGCAAGTCTTAGAGAGCCGCGCCTCAGGTGGAGGGCGAGGTGCGGGTAGGTCTACAACCATCCGGCTCGGGTGGGCCGCCGGCGGCGCAAGGGTGGACGTGCAGGACGAGCGAGGACATCGGGGTGTAGATGACCCGTCCCCTGCCGGCGTCGTAGAGGACGCCGGTGCCGCCGGTCTGCCCCAGATAGAGCACCGACCGGTCATGCAGATCCCAAATACCTGGCAGCGTCCGCGCCTTATTCGTCGGCTGCGGGGTGGCCGAGTCGGCCTGGATGGCGAGCAGCGGCAGCCCGTAGAGCCGTAACGGGCGGACCGAGTTACCAGACCT
>Ga0081538_10002671_pt1 | contig 17197 bp, 20 predicted proteins | sample TabmetS5T2R1_FD_71022 | JGI IMG/M metagenome (GOLD analysis project Ga0081538, IMG submission 71022) | Tabebuia heterophylla rhizosphere microbial communities from the University of Puerto Rico - S5T2R1 | ecosystem: Host-associated > Plants > Roots > Rhizosphere ... | reverse complement strand
CGACGCGGATGCCGTCCTCGTCGCCGTGCCCTCGGGCAGATCGCCGCCGCGCTCGGCGGGGTGAGCGGACTCGAGGGCAAGGTCGCGATCGACGCGACCAACGCCTTCGATGGCGGCGACGAGGCCTACGAGTCGCTCGCCCACGAGGTGAAGGCGATCGTCGGCGGGCCGGTCGCGAAGGCGTTCAAGCTCCAGAACGCTGCTCTGTACGACCGTATCGACGAGCGGCCGGTGCGGCCCTCGAACGTCTACGTCGCCGAGGACGGCGCGCGCGAGGCCGCCGAGGCCCTGAGCCGCGACGCCGGCTACGAGCCGGTCTTCGCCGGCGGGCTCGAGCAGGCGCGTGCGCTCGAGGATGCCGTCGAGCTCTTCGGCGCGATCCGCCGCGCCGGGGGCGGCCGTACTTCCACCGCTTCGCGAAGCCTGGGGAGCTCGCGGCGCCGGTGTCGAAAGTCGAACGACCTAAGACCAAAGGAGAATGAGATGGCGACGGTTGTCGCAGACATGTCGATGTCGCTAGACGCGTTCGTCGCCGGCCCCAACGACGAGGTCGATGAGGTCTTCTCATGGATTACTGCCGGAGAGGTCACGGTCGGATCGGAGAACCCTGATCTCGCGTGCAAGGTCGACGAGGCGAGTGCGGAGGAGCTCCAGGGGTCAAAACCGAAGGCGCTCGTGATCGGCCGGCGGACGTTCGACCTCGCCGGAGGCTGGGGCGGAACGCATCCAGTCGGGGTCCCGGTCTGGATCCCCACGCACGATCCGCCGGACGGTTGGGACGACGCCCCGTTCACCTCCGCCAGCGCTGCGCCCCGCCCGCTCACCTCGCCACCTCCGCAGAGATAGGGTTCGCGCCATGCCGCAGGTTGCCGTGCGCTTGATCCCCAAGGAGGGCGCGCCAAAGGAGCGATGCAAGCCCATCGCCGATCGCTTGCTCAAAGCCTTCCAGGGCGAACGTGAACCGAGCGGCGCAGTCGAGGTCACCGTGATCGTCGCGCCGGGCCATCCCGACGCCGAGGAGCAAATCGACAGGGTCGCCCGAGAAGCGGACGAGGACTGGCGGGATTACTACGAGCGCGGCTCGCACACGTCATAGCTGGATCCGGTTGTCGATCGGGGCGCCGTCTACGTGATGGGAAGCGGCTGTCGGAATGCGAGGGTCTAGTCAGCCCGGGTCGCGGTCGGCGGCGAAGAGCTCGTGCACCGCGGGCGCTCCGGCGGCCCGGTCTCAGAAGCCGATGTCGCCGCCGCCGAAGTCCCCGCCGCCGAAGTCCCCGCCTCCGGTATCACCGCCCGCGTCGCCCGCATCCCCCTCGGCACCACCGTGACCCTCGGCGGCGGCCTCTTCGCCGCCGAACTCCGAGAACAGCGACTGGGCGACCAGGCTCCCGGCGAAGGCGGCCGCGAAGCTGCCGAGCAGGGTGCCGCCCATGCCGCCGAGCATGCCTCCGCCGCCAGCGAAGGCTCGCTCTACGGTGCCGGGCCGGTTCATCTCCGCGCGGGTGGCCATCCGGGCGAGGGAGCGCGGGTCATCGCCTCCGGTGCGCTCGTGTTCGGGCACGGCCGCGCTCAGGTCGCGCAGCGCCATGCGCCGTTGCTCTGGCGTCAGCTTCGCGAAGGCCTGCTCGTGGGCCTGCTCGATCGATTCCGGCGGGGCGGTCCGCACGAGGTAGCGGTAGCGCTCGAGCGCTTGCTCGTCCGTCAGTTCGCCAGGGGCGGCCGGCGAAGAGGCGGAAACGTGCTGCCGGGGCGGCAATTCGGGCTCGGTACTGCGGCCAAGGAGACGATCCAGAAATCCCATGGTGGAGATCTTGCCCGATTGGGGTGGCGCGTGCGCGTCACTCGAGCAGGATTGGTGGTGGTGCGCCCGCCAGGAGGCCTCGAGGGGCTGCAGTTCGTCGACGACGTGATCGCGCGGATTCCTGTCGGAGGCGTCGGCACGACCGCCTCCGCCGTCCTCTTCCTCGCCTCGCCCGCCGCTTGGTTCGTCGCCGCATCGGCGCCCCTGACACTCGTTCGGGACGAGGACGAGGCATTGTCCTCGCGCGAATGCGGCCCCGGTCCTGAATCGCCGGACCCCAGCACTGGGTCTCGGAGTGGTGGCGTGGAGATCGTCTACGTCATCGAGGGCAGGGTGAGCATCCTCGTCGACGAGGAGTGGCTCGATGCTCCCTGCGGTTCGTTCCTGCGCATCCCGGCGCGGGCGTTACCCACACCTTCGAGACCCGGAGCCGGAGCCGTGCAGGCGCGCTCAACGTGTTCCTGCCGGGAGGCGGCTGGGCATCGGATGTCGGCCTGTGTTGACTGCCGGTGAGTCCCAGCCAACGGGGATCGACGACAGCAAGTACGCGGCATCATTCTCTGCATGGGCGGAGATCGACTCATCGACGAGGTCACGTCGCGGCCCGGGGTAACGGTCGAGGAGGGCCGGTTCGGGTCAACGCGATTCATGCTCGGTCGGCGCGAGCTCGGCCACGTCCACGGGTCGAGCATCCTGGACCTGCCACTGCCCAAGGCGCTCAAGGCGGAGCTGATCGAACGGGGAGCGGCGATACAGCATCGCTTCACCCCACCCGAGTCGGGATGGGTGACGATCGAGCTCGACGACGCGGACGCGGTCGAGCGTTCGATCGAGATCCTGCGCGAGCGCCACGAGCACGCCGTCGCGCTCCGGGACGCACGGGCCGAACCGCGCTAGCGGCTGCCAGCGTGGAGGATCCACGCTAGCCCGTCGAAGGCAGCGCTCATCGGCGCTCCCTCCCCGCAGCAGCTTCAGGTCGCCCACGCATTATTTGTTCGGCCCCGATTCTGTCGGATCGAACGGGTGACCCCGGGCTGGCGCTGGTCAACCGGAGCGGTGGGAGAGGACGTTCACGATCGTGCCGCTCGGCTCGCGAAGCATGAAGCGTCGAACGCCCCACTCCTCGTCGCGTAAGGGATAGGCGATCTCGAGGCCCCGCTCCGCTGCCCTGGCGTGGACCGCGTCGACGTCGTCGACCTCGACTGAGATGCCGGGCGCGGCGGGATCGTCGTTGCCGATAATGGTCACCTGGGCCGAGGGGTTGGTCGGCGATGCGACGGTCACGACCCAGCCCAGGTCCATCGCCACCTCGAAGCCGAGCAGCCCCACGAGGAAATCGCGCGTCTCGGCGGGGCGATCCGACCTTATGTTTGGCACCGTCCTTTCGATCGTCACGCTCCGCGTTCTACCGGAGACCCGCTGATCATGCAGCGGAACTACGTGGCCACCGCGCTTCCGCAATCCGCGATTAGCGAGCGTCTCCCCTCGGCCGCCTGATGGGACTGGTTGGGACGAGTCGCGAGAGTCGCACTGATCGGGTTCCAGAGGCCCGCTTTCGCGCGAACGCGGAAGCAGGGCTTCGTGTCCTTTCGCGAGCCGGTGCGCCGCCAGGCGGCCGATCAGTGCTACGCGGCGGCCGGCGCCGGCGCGATCCCCAGCCGGATCATGCTCTCGGCGGTCTCGGCGATGGTGTCCTCGATCGGGCGCGGGGACCAGCCGAGGGTGCGCTTGGCCTTCTCGGCCGAAACCTCGATCCTCGTGCCGAGCTCATCGGCGGGGATCTCGCGGTCGAACAGGGCCATCGCGCGGACCAGCAGGCTGGGAACGCTACGCGTGGGGACCTTTGCCGCGGCGCTGCCGAGCCGGTCACGCAGGATCTCGGCCACCTCCGACATCCACATGAACGGGAGCGCGGCTATGAAGCGCTCGCCGCCCGCCCCGGGGGCGGTCATCGCGGCGATCTCGAGATCCGCGACGTCGCGGACGTCGACGAAGCTAAATCCGAGCCGCGGCAATCCCGGCATGCCCTTCAACAGCCGCTCGATCGCCTGAAGCGAGTAGGAGCGATCGGCGCTGAGCACCGGCCCGAGGATGGCGCCCGGATTCACGGCCGCCAGGCGCTCCGGCTCTCCTCGCTCGTGGACCAGGTCCCAGGCGGCACGCTCGGCGACCGTCTTCGAGCGCTGGTACGGGGTAAGGCGCGGATTGTCGAGGTCGCTCCAGTCCTCCTCGCTGAGCGGGCGATTGGGAAGCGGCCGGACGTTCCTTATCGCGGCGATCGAGGAGGTGACGACGACGCGCGTGACGCCGGCGTCGAGGGCGGCCCGCAGGACCCGGAGGGTCCCCTCGCGCGCGGGCACGACAAGCTCGTCGGGATCCCTTGGTTGCTTGGGCGGGAAGGGCGAGGCGACGTGGAGCACGTACTCGCAGCCCTCGACCGCCGCCGACCAGCCCTCGTCGGCCATCAGATCGGCCTCGACCACGGCTAGTCGATCGCCCCCGTCGATCTCGGCGGCGAGCAGGGAGCGAAGCTCGGACTCGCGCGAGAGGTCCCGGATCGTGGTCCGGACGGGGTGGCCGCGGCGCAGAAGCTCGATCACGCACCACCCGCCCAGGAAGCCGGAGCCGCCCGTGACCAGTACGGACCGGCCCGCGCTCTTTCGCTCCATCACAGTGGAGGCTAGCCGAGGGGGCATGCGGGCCGGCCTCGGCCTCGCTCGTCGGCCGAGGGCCGGGCCCGCGCCGTGCAGGGGACGCCGCCGCCCGGCGTGGGCCTGGCCCGCTCGTGCCCCTCGGCCGAGCGGTCAACTCCGCGGTCGCCCGCTTCCCCTCGAGATCGCCGCTCCTCCGGTGTCCCGTGCAAAGGTTCCTCGACTCGCCGAATGAGGACGCTGCTCTCCAAGTTCAGCCACGTAGACCTGGTCGTCAGCTCGATCGAGCGAAGCCTGCCCTTCTACCAGGGGCTGCTCGAGCCGATCGGGTGGTCGGGCCTGCGCGAGATGCTCGGAGAGCAAGGCGAGACGATCTACTACCTCTCGGTCGATGGGCCGGGCGTCGCCGCACTAGGCCTGCGGGAGAAGCGATCCGACGCCCACAACGTCCCTTACGACCGTTACGCCATCGGCCTCCACCACCTCTGCCTCGACGTTCCCTCCCGCGAGGTCGTGGATGAACGAGCGCATTGGCTCCGCGAGCAGGGAGCTCGGATCGAGAGCGGGCCCGCGGAGTACGCCTACACGCCCGGGTATTACGCCGTCTTCTTCTACGACCCGGACAGAATCAAGCTCGAGCTGCTTCACCGTCCGACCTACTGGGAATGGCGTCGCGGCAGTCCGAGTGATCTATGACCGATGGGTCCTGGTGCGCCCTTGCGCGGAAGGGAGGCATCCCGATCGGCTCGTTGTGGCACTCGCCTCGGACGAAGGGCAGGCGTCTCGCGTGGCGCGGCCGTCACTTCCGAAAATCGCGCTAAGGAGCAGCGTGGGGGCCCTTTCCCGGTCGTGCGACCTCATCCCATCGGCGTAGGCTGCTCGGCGTGAGCACTGACAGGATCGCGACCGTTCGCCGGATCTTCGAGCTCGTGAACGAGGCTACTCGGAGCCACCGATTCCCGGGGGAGGAGGCTCACGAGATTCTCGACCCCGGGTTTCGCCTTGATGCCTCGCGCTACGTCTTCAACCCCGGCGTATACGGGGGTGTCGACGGGTTTCGCGAGTTCGTCGATGGGATCTTGGAGATGTGGGAGGCGGTCGAGATCCATCCGCAGGAGCTCCGAGAGTCCGGCGAGAAGATCGTGGCGTTGATCGTCCTCCGTGGGCGCGGGCGAGAGGGCGTCGAGGTCAGCAGAAGGGGCGCCAACGTATTCACTCTTCGAGGTGACAGGGTGGTCGAGTGGATCGTCGGCATGGACGAGCGAGAGGCGATGAAGGAGGTCGTGCGCGACCGTACCAGCGAACATGCGGGTCGCAAATATGAGATTCGACCCCGGGAGCCGTCGTAGCGAAGTCATTCACCGGAAGTCCCAGCGCGAGACCCTCTGCTGAGGGCTTGCGGTGGAGGCGATCCGCAATCGGATCGCTAGGGCGGAGGTGGGAGATGGGAACTAGAAGAGAACGGCGTGACTGTTCTACCCGGGGCAACGGGCGGCCCGCCTGTATCTCTCGCTTCGCCGACTACGAGCGCCAGAGGCATCATGCTTGCGCGGGGCGCCGGCCGTTTCCTCAGCCGCGCGCCGACTCCATATGGTCTAGGTGCGGTCCTCGCCGACGGCGTCTCCGTTCGGCCCTTCCGGGTCGCCGGCGGACGCCTTCGTGTCCCCGGGTGCGGGCTCGACGCTCTCCTCCGGCGGGGTGACGAGCTCTTCGAGACGCGTCGCCAGCCCCTGAATCTCGTCGAAGAGGTTCCGTCGCTCCTCTTCGATCGCGTCGGTGTCGGCGCGCAGCCCGCGCATCGCGGCCTCCGCCCGGGTGCGGAGCGCCTCACGCTGCTGCTGCTCGCGCTCCAGGCGCTCCGCCGCCTCGCTGTTGGCCCGGGCGACGCTCTGCTCCGCCACGGTCTTCGCCTCGGCGACGATCTCGCTCGCCTCCGCCTTCGCGCGCGCCGTAGTCTGCTCGGCGTCGGCGCGAGCGGCGTCCCCCTGGTTGCGAAGCGCCTGAAGCTCCGTCTCCCCCTGCTTGACACGTTCCGCCGCCTCCGTCTTGGCCTCCGCGACGATCTGCTCTGCCGCGGCTCTCGCGTGGGCGAGGATCTCGTTCGCCTCAGCCCTGGCACGCGCCGTGATCTCATCCGCCTCGTCGCGCGCGCTGTGCGTGATCTCCTCGGCTGTCTCTCGGGCTCGCTGGAGAATGCCGCTGGTTTGCTCGCCCACGCGGTCGAGCGCGTGCCTCACCGCGGACTCCGGAGAGCGGCTTACCTCTAGCTCGGCTATGGCGCGGTTGACCCGCTGAACGTAGCGGTCGACCTCCCGGCGGTCGTAGCCGCGGACGGCGGTCGGGAAAGAGACGTCGCGGATCTCATCGGCCACGACAGGCTGGCTGCGAGCCGGTCCGCCAGGCGGGGGTGGGCGCCGCACGCCGGCTCTCTCGTCCGGGCGGTCTCGGTCGTTCTCGACCATGCGAGGAGTATGACCGCGGCGGCGCCCACCGCCAACCTCAGGCGGACGGCCCTCCGCGGCGATCGCGGACCAGCCGCTCCTCTCTGCCCGCGTAGCGGCATCGGGTGTACGAGCACGCGAGATCTGGTCGCAGTCGAGCCGTTCGGCGCGCGGCGGCCCGCGTGCCAAGGCAAGTCTCCTCAGCCCTCGCGGCGCCGCACGGGCGCGGCGGCGCGCCGCAGCCGGCCGCGGAAGGCGCCGCACGAGCGGCTGGCGCCGGCCCCGGCGACCGCCGGGGGTCGGTGAGCTCGCGAAACGCCTCGTCGCCCTCAAGCTCGCGCCCGCGCCGGCGTGGCACCACCTCGTCCGGGATGGATCGGCCGTTCCGTTCTCGCCCTCGGCGGTGTCTCAACGGGTAAGCACCGGAATTTGCGGTGCGCCCAACGAGAAGAAGGAGAAGGAGAAATGGGAAAGATCGTGGTCACCGAATTCGTCTCTCTGGACGGGGTCAGCGACGACCCGGCTGGAATCGAGGGCGTCGAGCGCGGAGGTTGGATGTTGTCGCCCGACTCCGATGGCGAGCGGGTGGCGCTCCGGGGTGAGGAGGGCGAGGAGCTCCTGCTCGCCGAGATGCGCGACGCGGCGGCCCTGCTGCTGGGCAGGAATACCTACGAGGTCTTCGCGGGGTTCTGGCCCCAGCAGGAGCGGCGACCGCTCGTGGACACCATCAACGGGATGCCCAAGTACGTCGTCTCCTCGACGCTCGAGGACGCCGAGTGGAACAACTCGACGGTGCTGAGCGGCGAGATGACGGAGGAGGTCGAAAGGCTGAAGCGCGAGATCGACGGCGAGATCCTGGTTTACGGCAGCACCCGGCTCGTCCAGACGCTTATCGAGCACGGGCTCGTCGACAGGCTGCGGCTGCTGGTCCACCCGGTCGTGGTCGGCGCCGGCAAGCGCCTCCTCGGCGAGACGAGCGACAAGCGGCCCCTGCGGCTAATGGACTCGAAGCAGGTCGGCGAGGGCGTCGTCATCCTCACCTATGAGCCGGTCCGAGACCCCGGTCAGGGTGAGCGGCACGTCCCGGAGACGATCGGAGCAGAGGCCGAGTAGCTACCACACCACGGGTACGCGGGAACGACGAGCCGGTCAACCCTCGCGACTTCTGATGAAGCCTGCGTTTGGCGCCGGGGCGCGGGGGCCAACAACGGAGGAGATGGTGGCGGCGAGCCTGCTCGCGGCGCCGAGCGACCGGAAGGCACTGATCGAGATGCTGAGGTCGCTTGAGGAGGCGACTGTCGCGGACGCGCTGGAGGGGCGCAGATGGTCGGCCATGCCTAACCCGGAAGATGGACGAAAAGCACTGCCAGGTCCGGCCGTTCCGGGTCATCGGGCCAAGCCGTCTCGGAGCGCAGTCGCCTTCCTCGGCGTCCTGCCAGGAGCCGAACTCCTCAAGCTCCTCCAACCCGGCGCGGACCTTCTCGATCACGGCGCCAATGTCCTTTGCGGCGGACGAAGAAGCTACAGCAGCTGTTGAAACAGCCGAACGACGTGGCTACCGACGAAAAACACCAGCAATGCTCCGAGGCCTCCGATCACGAAGCCGGCGACGGCCAGGAGGAAGTCCTCGAACAGGACACCGAGCGCCAGAAGGACTATCCCGATCGAGGGCAACGTATCCAGGCCCGAAAACGGCGGCGCCACGAAGGCGGCAAGCGTAAGTACAAGCACGAGCGTCCCGAAGACCACACCGCTGCCGCGGTGCTCGAACAGCACCCGTAGGCGAGGGTGTGATCGGCGCTCGACCCAGCGGATCTGCCTCATCAGCGTGCTCCCGAACCGTCCTTCCGCCGACACCCCAACCTCCAGCCGTTTCCAGCGCTTGGGCAGCCAGAGCGTGCCCCTCCCGACGACCAGCTCGAGGGCGAGCAACATCGTTACGAGCTCGAGCGCGTTCGTCACTCCTCCTGTCGGGAGCGGAAGCGCGGACGGCGCCATCAGGACGATGAAGCTGACCGCGAAGGCCTTTTCCCCGAACAAGTCGACCAAGCTGCCGAGCGTTCTCGGCCCGCCCCCGCCGAGCCACAGCTCGAGTTGATCGCTTACGTTCTCGTGGGTTTGCACGTCTTAGCCGGCCCAAGCGGCCACTTCAATAGATCCCGACCAGCTCTAAAACGGGCACATGAGACATTCCGCAATCTGTTCACCGAGCTGCACGAAGCCGTCGGATCGGATGGAGAGCATCCCGAGAGAGATCGTCGACGCCGCCCTCGGTATTGTCGTCGCTCTCGAGCCGAGGCGGCCCACACACTTCAGCACCGCCCTCCTGACGCGCTCCGAACCGTAGTCCCGAAATAGCGGGTGACCTCGCCCCTCCCACACCGTCCACGAGCATCTGAAGAACATCTTCGAGAAGAGTCGCTCGCGGCGGGAGCTCGTCGGCAAGATCGTCTGCGCCCGCTACAAGCCCCGCCTCCGCGACAACGAGGCGCGGGCCGCCTCAGAGAAGCCGCTTCGCGGCGAGCAGTTCCCGACTGAGGGCGCGTAGGCGCCCGCTGCTGAGCAACGAGATCACCCAGAAGCTCATCGACGGGGAGGTGCAATGCGCGCCGCCTGCCGACAGACTGGATGTTCTCGAAGATCCGTGCTCCCGCTTTCGTGGAACCAGCAGCGGACCGAACCTGGAACGGGATGCTGCCCGGCTCGCCTAGCGATCATTCCGGCGGTGAGTAAGCCAGAGCGGACGGGCTATCAGTATTTGTTTGGTCCGATCCTCGTGGGCGCAACCCGATGATGAAACGCGACCCGCGCGCGCTTCAGACTGCTCCTTTTCGCGCAAAGCAGCAGCGACGCGGTGGGGACGCTTGGTGACATCGCCGTCGTCCTCGGTTGACCAGGGACTTTGCCCAGGGAGGTCTCGGGCGCGAACGACGGCCGTGAACGTGAAATGCTGCGCTGCATGGCTACGACGACGACCCCACGCCTCTTCCTCATTCGTGGCCTCGTGGCCATCGCGTGGGCTGTGGCGTTCGCGATAACGGCCGACTCTCTTACGACGGGCGTCGGGATCCTGCTTGTGCTCTATCCGCTGATCGACGCGGTCGCCTCGGTAATCGACGCGCGCGGACAGCAGGGCTCGGCGCGGCAGCTGCTCGAGCTCAACGCTGCAGTGAGCGCCGCGGCGGCGGTCGCTGTGGGCATCGCAGCAACCGGCGACGAGGGTGACGTCCTCGCCGTGTTCGGCGTGTGGGCCTTGCTCTCGGGCGGCGCGCAGCTCGTCGTCGTCATCCGTCGGCGCACGATCTTCGGACGGCAGTGGCCGCTGCTGCTCGCCGGTGCCGGGTCGACGATCTTTGGCATCGCCTTCCTCGTAATGTCGGGTAGCGATGATCCGGAAGTGAGGATGATCGCGTTCTACGCGGCGGGCGGAGGGGTGGAATTCGCCATCCAGGCCTGGCTGCTCGCGCGCCGGACCCACCGGGTGGCCGAAGCGACCTGATCACCGCATGCCGGCTGGCGTTGAGCGCCGGGCCCCAGCGCCAGCAATCGGGTCGACCAGCGTCAGCACTTCCGGGCTTCAGCCTACGGGCAGCGTGCGACGACCCCCGGTAGCGCGCGCCTGTCCTTTTGCGACTCTCGCTTCCGCGAGGCTGTCGCACAAACTCACGCGCGAAGCAGAAGCGGACGTCTGAAGATCGTGGTGTCGCCGGTTCGAATCCGTCCCTCGCTTCGGACGTGCTGTTGGCGGGTGCCTGCGGCATCGACCAGCCCTTGCGCGCTCGCGGGGCCGCGTCGCTGTCGGTCGAGGACCGTGATCCGGGTCGGCTCCCCGATCACTCGCAGGCGATCCGCGAGTAGTTCGACCCGTGGATTGGCGAGGGGTCGGGAAGCGTCACGGGGACGCCGGATTGGTACTGCCACCGGTCGTCGCGATCACGCAGACGACGGGTGGGTCGAGCTGCAGGGTCTCGACCTGGGGCCGGCAGAAGCCGGCGTCCCGGAGCGCGGTCTCGATCTCGCGTGCGGCTCGCGCGGAGGTCTCGCTGGCCGCGCCCGGGCAGCGTGGCTGCGAGGCGATCGCGATCTGCCTCCGTGCAGAAGCCTGGCGTGCAGCTCGTTCAGCTGGGTCGGCGGGTCGGGCCAGAAGCCCATCGAGTTGACGGCGAGGATCTTGTCCAGGGACCTGTCGAGGTCGGGCAGCGCCTCAGCCGATCCGAGTCGTAGATCGACGCGTCCGGCGCGGACCGCGGCCGCGTTTCGTCGTCGTGCCTGGCGGACCATGACCTCGGAATGATCGATGCCCAGCACGAGACCCCGGGTGGCGAGCCGGCTCAGCTCGCCGACGGCGATTCCCGGGCCGAACCCGACCTCCAAGATCCGGTCGGTGGGCTGTACGTCGAGGAGCGAGACGACCCAGCGGTTGCGTTGGACGTTGGACGAGCGGTGTGCCATCACCCAGCCGGCGAGATGTCCGCCGAGGCCGTGCGGGCGCATGAACTGGCCGACCAGGCGCCGGACGACTCGCCGCTTCAACGTCGTGGGCGATTGATCCGTGCTCACTCCGTGTCCTCCTTTCCCCGCGACGAGGTGCCGTCCGCCTTCGGCTGCTGGTGTGAAGCAAGCTTGGCGACTACCTGTTCGCTCAGGATCCCCGGAGTCAGCTCCGCGTGCTCCAACACCTCCCTCGCCACCCCGTCGACGCGGTCGACCCCGAGCAGCAGATGCTCGGTGCCGACGTGGCCATGGCCCAGCTCGGAGGCGGCGGCGAGAGCAGCGTTGAACACGGCCTTGGCCTTCGGCGTGAACGGCAGCTTTCCCTCGGGCGCGCCGGCGCCGCGCTCGACGCACTTCCCGAGGGCGGCGGTTGCCTGGTCCTCCGGAAGACCGGCGTCGGCGAGGATCTGTGCGGCGAGACTCTGCGGGTCCCGGTAGAGGGACAGGAGCAGATGCTCGGTCCCGACGTAGTCGTGGCCCCAGTCGCGGGCGATCGACTCTGAATCGCCGACGGCATTGCGCGCCCGCGGCGTGAATAGCTCGAACGCGGGGGACTCAAGGCCCGGCGGTTGCCGGACGGTGTGCTTCTGCTGGGCTGCCTGCTTCGAGACGCCCAGCGCCTCTCCGATCTCAGACCAGGAATGACCGGCGTGGCGCGCCTGGTCCACGAAATAGCCCAACGCCGCGTCCCCGACCTCGGCGAGATGCCCGGCCAGGCCCGAAGCCGCACGCAGGCGACCGAGAGGATTTGTGTCCTCGGCCTCCGTTTCTACGAGCTGGATGATCTCCTGGAGGGAGGGAGCGGATGGCATGCGTCAACTTTAGCTTGACGACCGATGCGCGGCCGATGCGGGCGGATCGTCGGGTGCTGCATCCGCGTCTGAAACCAGCAGCGGCCGAACCGGGAACCGGTTGCCGCCCGGATCCGCCAGCTGTCATCCCGGCGGTGAGTAAGCCAAAGCGCACGGGCGATCAGTATTTGTTTGGTCCGATCCTTGTGTCTACCGCTAGTTCCTAGACCCGCACGGACGGCTGACCAGGGCTGAGCTCCGCTACTACCGGAAGACGCTGGGGCGTAAGCCCAGCCCGTCCAGCAATTCGGCGATCGGCTCGGCCTCATGCGACACATGCGTGGAGTAGCCCCCGCCGGGCACGACGATCATGTGCGTTTCAGATCCGAACGACGTGCGGCGCTCACTGTTGGTGTCGCCTCGGAAGCTCACGCGCCTGAGCTAGCCGTGCTGTGGGCTTCGATCCACGATTTCGTCAGCTCTAGGTAGTCATCGGCGCCGTCCTCCCAGGTGTAGTGACCCGTCTCGAGGATGTCGAGCTTGCTGTGGGCCAACCGAGCGTGTAGGAACTCGGCGTTTGACGGCGGCACGAGCGGGTCGTGGCGGCCGGCGATGATCTGAACCGGGGTCCGGATGTGGCCGAGACGCTCGGCCAAGATCGGCAGGTCATACGGGTAGCTGCGCACGTAGGCCGCCGATTCGACGAAGCGGTCACCCGCGTAGGACGCCAGGTAGTCCTCTCGGGCGGCCTCGGACAGTGTGTGTCGCTCGATGCCGTCGAGGGCTCCGGCGACGATGTCGCGCCCATCGACGGCTCGGAACCCGCTCAGGTCGGGAGCCTCGATGATCTCTTTGAGCGGGCCTGTGACTTCAAGCGGGAACGACGCGCCGCCGCTGCCGACGACGGCGCTGGGGAACCGGTCTATGTCCTCGGATGCCGCGAACAGCACGGCACCAGTTCCGACGTCCGGCCCTACGACATGCGGGTGGCCCAGGGCCCATTCGTCGATGAGGCGCAGCAGGAAACCGCCCATAGCCCGCGGGGACCGCAGGTCAGCCCGGCCCTCGGATCGGCCAAAGCCGGGCAGATCGATGGCGACCAGTCGTGCGGTCTGGGCCAGGCGCGACCAGATCGTCTCCCACGCGAAGAGGCTCTCGGGCCAGGGATTGAGCAGCAGGACCGCCTCGTGTTCACCCCCTCCACTGTCGGCGTACCTGATCATGAGACCGTCGGCCTCGCGTAGGCGTGTCGTCAGCTGTGTGGCCGCGCTGTCTGACATGAATGACTCCTTCCGGTCACAACCTCGGCGGAGAGTAAGCCAAAGCGCACGGGCTATCAGTTCGTTTGCTCCGATCTTCGTGGGCGGAAGCGGGAGGAATCTCGCGCGGTGGCGATCACCGCTCGTCAACCTGACCAGACGGTCGGCGCCAGCTCCGACTGACGGCGATCCGGGACGACGTACAGTTGCCCGCGGAGCGATCGAGGATGCACGCGAGGTGAGCGAGCGCAGCGGCGCGGACGCCGGTCCACCGATGACGCTGGGCGCGGGACTGCGTCGGTGGTTCCTGCGGCCGCCACGGCCTCACGGCGAGGTGATCGAGGACCGCACGGTCAGCTTCCTCGAGCTCTTCTACGACCTCGTCTACGTCGTGCTCATCGCCCAGATCGCGCACACGCTCGCCGAGGACGTTTCGTGGTCCGGCGTGCTCGATTTCGCGGTCGTCTTCGGGCTGATCTGGATCGGCTGGTTCAACGGCGCCCAGTTCCACGAGCTGCACGGCCGGGAGGACGGCCGCAACCGCACGTTCATCTTCTTGCAGATGGGGATCCTCACCGTGCTCGCCGTCTTCGCGGGGCACGCGACGACCGCAGACGGGGAACAGTTCGCACTGACCTACGCGGTGCTGCTCGCGGTCCTCCTCTGGCAGTGGGCCTCTGTGTACCGGACCGACGCACCGGAGTACCGTCCGGGGGCGCTCCGTTACCTCGTCGGTCTCGTGGTGTCAATCGGAGCGCTGCTCGCAAGCTCGGGCATGGAGGACAGCGCGCGGCTCGCTGTCTGGGCCGCCGTCGTCATCGGTTCGATCGCGCTCGTTGTCGTGTATCTGCTGCGAACGCCCGACGACTCGCTCGGGATCCGGGCCACGGCCTCGATGGCCGAGCGCTACGGGCTGTTCATCATCATCGTCCTCGGCGAGGTCGTCGTCGGCGTGGTCGACGGGCTGGCAGGGGTCGAGGACCTCGACTTCCGCACGGTCGCGACGGGCGTTCTCGGGCTCAGCATCGCCTTCGGCTTCTGGTGGACCTACTTCGACTTCGTCGGGCGGCGGTTGCCGCGGCAGGACGGGGGCTCGCTCGCGCTGTGGCTCTACAGCCAACTTCCGATCGCGCTCGCGGTGGCGGCGGCGGGCGCCGGCATGGTGACCCTGATCGAACACGCGGCCGACGCCCGCACCTCCGAGCCCTCGAGCTTGCTGCTGGCCGGCTCGGTCTCGACCCTGCTGATCGCGCTCGTGGCGACGATCGTCGCGCTCGCCGACTACCGGAGGCACACCTCCCTCTACCGCCCGCTCGCGGTGGCGTTGCTGCTCGGTGCGGCGGCCGCACTGGCGATCGGCTGGGCCCGCCCCGCGCCCTGGCTGCTCGCGGCGCTGCTCGACTTGATCCTGATCGCGATCTGGTCCTTTGCGTTCGCCCGAAGTGTGCGGACGATGCGGGACGCCCCCGAACCCGCCTAGGCACGCCCCGGCACGCTTCCTCGTCGCGCGACGCAGAAGTGCGGCTTTGCGCACGAAGCAGATGCGGTTTACGCCTGGGAAGCGGCCCTTGCAAACTCAAAGTGGCGATATAGGCTGGCCCACGGACGGGCAATCCGACGCAAGGAGGAACATGGAGAGCACCGGCGACTCCAAGCCGACGGTCGTCCTCGTCCACGGCGCCTGGGCAGACGCCACCGGCTTCGATGCCGTCATCCGCACGCTGCACGACCAGGGCTACCGCGCAATCGGGTTTGCGAATCCGCTGCGAGAGCTGCAGGGCGACGCTAACTACCTCGCCGAGCTGCTGAAGAAGATCGAGGGGGCGATCGTGCTCGTCGCACACTCCTACGGCGGCGCGGTCATCTCGAACGCCGCGACAGGCAACGACCAGGTAAAGGCGCTCGTCTACTTCAACGGATGGATGCCTGACGAGGGCGAGAGCCTGGAGCAGCTTCTCGAGAGGTTCGAAGGCAGCCTCGTGGGACCCGCGATCAAGCCCGTGCCGTTCACCGCCCCGGACGGAAGCGAGGGTGCGGACCTTTACCTCGACGCCGAGGCGTTCCGCGATGCCTTCGCCGGCGACGTCGAGAGCGACACCGCACAGGTCATGGCGGCGGCGCAACGGCCGTTCACCGCAGCCGCGTTCGGCGCGCCGTCGGGCCCGCCAGCGTGGAAGACGCTGCCGTGCTGGTACCTGCTCGGCACGGAGGACAAGGCGATACCGCCGGCGCTCCAGCGGTTCATGGCCGAGCGCGCAGGCGCGACGATCGTGGAGGCGCCGACCTCTCACGTCTCGTTCGTGTCGCAGCCCGACGCCGCGACCCGGCTCATCCTTGAGGCCGTCGAGGCGACCGTGCCCGCTGCGAGTAGCACCTAGAGCTCCCACGCACACCGTGACCACGCGAAAACGCGTGTGAGGCGACGCTTGGATCGCTCGTAGAAGAAGTGTGAAGATGGACAGATGGAATCTTCAAGCAAAGCGCCGAGCTTCGAGACCGACATCAAGCCACTCTTCCGGGAGAAGGATCGCGACTCGATGAGCAGCCACTTCGACCTGTGGAGCTACGACGACGTCGTTCGGAACGCCGACAAGATCCTGGACCGCGTCAGAGCTGGGACCATGCCCTGCGACGGGGCGTGGCCCGAGGACCGGGTCGAATTGTTGGCGCGGTGGGTCGAGAGTGGCGAGGCCGCCTGACTCGTCACCCCGTGCGCAAGGCCTTCGCCTACGAGTTCCATGGTCGCGGTGACCGGATCGAGGCGGCGAAGTATTTCTCCCCGGACTTCGAGATGACCCGAATCGAGGGCGCTATGGAGGAGAAGCACTCCTACGGTTGAGGTTCGATCCGAGATAACTTCGAACGGTGGGCGAGCGCCTGGGAGAACCTCGAGGTGACTGCCGAGGAGTTTGTCGACGCCGGAGACCAGGTGCTTGTGACTATGCGCCACCGAGGGCGCGGTCGAGCGACCGGCTGGAGATCGATGCCCACTTCCTTGTCGTCTACACGCTGCGCGAGGGCATGGTCGCGCGTGTGGACGAGTTCACAGCAAGGGCTGGCGATTTCCTCACGCTCCCGTCGGTCGGCCTCGAACCTCGGCCGCCCTGCGTCCATATGGCGGCGCGCCCGCACCGCGAGCTGGCGGCACGCCGCCTCCGATCGCCCCACGGCCGAGGCGATCTCCGGGAAGCTGAACCCGAATACCTCCCGCAGCACGAAGGCCGCGCGCTCAAGCGGGGTCAGCCGCTCGAGCAGGAGCATCGCCGCCATCGATAACGAGTCGGCCAGCTCCGCAGAGCGCTCCGGGTCCTCCTACGCGTCGGTCAGCACCGGCTCGGGGAACCACTCTCCGACGTACTCTTCCCGTCGGGAGCGAGCCGAGCGCAGCACGTTGATCGAGATCCGGGTGACCACGGCCGAGAGGAACGCCTTGGTCGACGTGGGTTGCGTCGCAGAATCCTCGTAGCGCAGCCACGTCTCCTGGACCGCGTCCTCGGCCTCACTTACACTGCCGAGGAGCCCGTAGGCGATCGCGAACCGCAGCGGCCGCAACTCTTCGAACTCCTCAACCCGGGTCATGCCAACGCTGCCTTGAAGCCCTGACGCCACGAGGGGTAGCGCGGCTTCCAGCCGAGCTCCCGCTTCGCCTTGGCATTGGAGAAGCCACGCCCCTCGGTCATCATCGTCACTAGGACGTCCCCGGCCAGCAGCCGGGCCAGCCACTTGGGGACCCGCATCGGGCGCTTCGCCCCCGCGCACG
>Ga0081538_10002670_pt1 | contig 17202 bp, 26 predicted proteins | sample TabmetS5T2R1_FD_71022 | JGI IMG/M metagenome (GOLD analysis project Ga0081538, IMG submission 71022) | Tabebuia heterophylla rhizosphere microbial communities from the University of Puerto Rico - S5T2R1 | ecosystem: Host-associated > Plants > Roots > Rhizosphere ... | reverse complement strand
TCCCACGGCACGTTGGCATCCCGGCGCCCCTGGGGGGGTTCGGGGGGGCGCTTTTGGCCCCCCCGATCATCAAGGGACTGCGCTCGGTCGGAGCCGGAGGTAACTGAGCATGGCACGGTCACTCAAGAAGGGTCCGTTCGTCGACGACCACCTGCTGAAGAAGATCGACGAGCTGAACCGTCGGCGCGACAAGCGGGTGATCCGGACCTGGTCGCGGCGCTCGACGATCATCCCCGACATGGTCGGGCACACGATCGCCGTGCACGACGGGCGCAAGCACGTACCCGTGTACATCTCGGAGTCCATGGTCGGCCACAAGCTCGGCGAGTTCGCGCCGACCAGGACCTTCCGCATCCACCGCTCGCAGGAGCGGGCAACAGGAGTGAGGTAACCGAATGGAAGTGAAGGCGCAGGCCCGGTTCGTCCGGGTGACGCCGTTCAAGGCGCGCCGGGTCGTGGACCTCATCCGCGGCCTGCACGTCGAGGAGGCGCGCCGGGTCCTGCGGTTCACCCCGCGGGCGGCCGCCCTCCCGGTCCGCAAGGTGCTGGACTCGGCCATCGCCAACGCCGAGCACAACCACCAGCTCCCCGCCGACGACCTGTACGTGGCCAGGGCGTTCGTGGACGAGGGCCCGACGCTGAAGCGGTTCCGGCCGCGGGCGCTCGGCCGTGCCTACCGGGTGAACAAGCGCACCAGCCACATCACCGTCGTCGTCGACTCCAGGGAGGCCTCGTAATGGGTCAGAAGATCAACCCGTACGGCTTCCGCCTGGGCGTCACCACCGACTGGAAGTCGCGCTGGTTCAGCGAGCGCGAGTACAAGAAGTACCTGCACGAGGACATCGCCATCCGCGCGTACCTCAAGCGCAACCTGAACCACGCCGGCATTTCCCGGGTGGAAATCGAGCGCACCCGCGACCGCGTCCGGGTCGACATCCACACGGCCCGGCCGGGCGTGGTGATCGGCCGGCGCGGCGCCGAGGCCGACCGCATCCGCGCCGACCTCGACAAGATGACCGGCAAGCAGGTCACCCTGAACATCCTCGAGGTCAAGGGCCCCGAGACCGACGCCCAGCTCGTGGCCCAGGGGGTCGCCGAGCAGCTCGCCAGCCGGGTGTCGTTCCGGCGGGCGATGCGCCGGGCGATCAACTCGGCGATGAAGGGCGGCGCCAAGGGCATCCGGGTGCAGTGCTCCGGCCGCCTGGGCGGCGCCGAGATGGCCCGCACCGAGTTCTACCGCGAGGGCCGCGTCCCGCTGCACACGCTCCGGGCCGACATCGACTACGGCCTCGCCGAGGGCCGCACCACCTTCGGGATGATCGGCGTCAAGGTGTGGATCTACCGCGGCGACGTGCTGCCCTCCCGCGAGGAGCAGGAGGCCGACCGGGCGCGCGCCAGGGCGCGGGCGGCCGTCGGCGGCCCCGAGGAGCGCCGCTCGGGCGGCCGCGGCCGCGACGGCGGCGGCCGCGAGGGCGGCCGCGGCGAGGGCGGCCGCGGCGGCCGGGGCGCCAAGGCGCAGGCCGCCAAGGCCGAGGCGGCGCCGGCCGAGACCGAGCCGGCCGCGGCCGAGACCGCGGAGGAGGCCCCGGAGGCCACCGCCAAGGCGGCGACCGAGGCCACGGTCGACCGGGCCGACGAGCAGGGCGAGGAGTGACCGGCCGATGCTGACCCCGAAGCGCGTCAAGCACCGCAAGCAGCACCGCGGCAACCTCCGCGGCCTGGCCAGCGGCGGCACCACCGTGGCCTTCGGCGACTACGGCCTGCAGGCGCTGGACCCGTCCTGGGTGACCAACCGCCAGATCGAGGCGGCCAGGATCGCCATGACCCGCCACATCCGCCGCGGCGGCAAGGTCTGGGTCAACATCTTCCCGGACAAGCCGGTGACCAAGAAGCCGGCCGAGACCCGCATGGGCTCCGGCAAGGGCTCGCCGGAGTGGTGGGTCGCCAGGGTCAAGCCGGGCCGGGTGATGTTCGAGCTGTCCGGCGTGCCCGAGGCCACCGCCCAGGAGGCCATGCGGCTGGCCGCCCACAAGCTGCCCATGAAGTGCAAGTTCGTGAAGCGCGTGGACGCGGAGTGATGACCATGAAGGCACAAGAGCTGGCCGACCTGGACGCCGACGAGCTGGCCGCCAAGCTGGCCGAGGCCAAGGACGAGCTGTTCAAGCTCCGCTTCCAGAACGTCACCGGCCAGCTCGACAACCACCAGCGGCTGCGCGAGGTCCGCAAGGACATCGCCCGCGTGCTCACCGTGATGCGCCAGCGCGAGCTGGCCGAGGAGAGGGAGTAGATGGCCGACCAGAGCGCGACGGCCACGACCCGCCAGCGGGGCAACCGCAAGGTCCGGGTCGGGGTCGTGGTCTCCGACAAGATGGACAAGACCGTGGTGGTCCAGGTCGAGGACATCCGCCAGCACCGCCTGTACGGCAAGACGATCCGGCGGACGACCCGGCTCAAGGCCCACGACGAGCAGAACGCCGCCGGCCAGGGCGACCTGGTCCGGCTGGCCGAGACCCGGCCCCTGTCGGCGACCAAGCGCTGGCGGGTCGTGGAGATCATCCAAAAAGCCAAGTAGGGCCACGAAGAAGAGGACACGACCAGCATGATCCAGCAGGAGTCGCGGCTGAAGGTCGCCGACAACACGGGTGCCAAGGAGATCCTCTGCATCCGCGTGCTCGGCGGCTCCGGGCGGCGCTACGCCTCCATCGGCGACGTCATCGTCGCCACCGTGAAGGACGCCATCCCCGGTGGCGCCGTCAAGGAGGGCGAGGTCGTCAAGGCGGTGGTCGTCCGCGTCAAGAAGCAGAAGCGCCGCCCCGACGGCTCCTACATCCGCTTCGACGAGAACGCCGCCGTGATCATCAACGAGCAGCAGAACCCGCGGGGGACGCGCATCTTCGGCCCGGTCGGCCGCGAGCTGCGCGAGAAGCGCTTCATGAAGATCATCAGCCTCGCCCCGGAGGTGCTCTAGCCATGAAGATCCACAAGGACGACCGCGTGATGGTCATGGCCGGCAAGGACCTGGGGGCCGTCGGCCGCGTCATCAAGGCCGACCCGAGCCGCAACCGGGTGCTGGTCGAGGGCGTCAACCGGGTGAAGCGGCACGAGAAGGTCCGGCCCACCCAGCGCGGCGGGCAGACCGGCGGCATCACCGAGAAGGAGGCCTGGATCGACGCCTCCAACGTCCAGCTCATCAGCCCCGACGACGGCAAGCCGACCCGGGTCGCCTACCGCGTCGAGGACGGCAACAAGATCCGCGTGTGCGCGCGCACGGGCGCGAAGCTCTAGGGAAGAAGAGGAACCAGGAGGATGACGCAGACGGCGACAGAGCGGCCGGTGCCGCGCATGAAGGCGCGCTACCGGGCAGAGCTCCAGCAGCGGCTCAAGGACGACCTGGGGCTGGGCAACGTCATGCAGGTGCCCAGGCCCACCAAGGTCGTGGTGAACATGGGCGTGGGCGAGGCGGTCCGCGAGGCCCGCCTGCTCGAGGGCGCCGTGCGCGACCTCGCCCAGATCACCGGCCAGCGTCCCCTGGTGACCAAGGCCAGGCGCTCGATCGCCGGCTTCAAGATCCGCGAGGGCCAGTCGATCGGGGCCAAGGTCACCCTGCGCGGCGACCGCATGTGGGAGTTCCTGGACCGGCTGGTGGCGATCGCGCTGCCGCGCATCCGCGACTTCCGCGGCCTGGCCCCCGGGGGGTTCGACGGCCACGGGAACTTCACCTTCGGGCTGACCGAGCAGCTCGTCTTCCCGGAGATCGACTACGACAAGATCGAGAAGATCCGGGGCATGGACATCACCGTGGTGACCAGCGCCCAGACCGACGACCAGGGCCGCGCGCTGCTGACCGCGCTCGGCTTCCCGTTCCGCACCAGCTAGACGGTTCCCGGCAGGCCGGCCACGCGCCGGAACCGGCGGGGCCAGGAGGTAACGACAGCAGATGGCAAAGAAGTCGCTGATCGCCAAGGCCAAGCGCACCCCGAAGTTCAAGGTGCGCGGCTACACGCGCTGCCAGCGCTGCGGGCGGCCGCGGGCCGTGCTGCGCAAGTTCGGCCTCTGCCGGCTGTGCGTGCGCCAGCTCGCCCACGCCGGCGAGCTGCCGGGCATCACCAAGTCGAGCTGGTAGGGGCGTGCCACGATGACCATGACCGACCCGATCGCCGACATGCTGACGCGGCTGCGCAACGGCAACGTGGCCTACCACGACGACGTCACCATGCCCAGCTCCAAGATCAAGGTGGAGATCGCCAAGGTCCTCAAGCAGGAGGGCTACATCAAGGACTACGTGGTGGAGAAGGCCGAGGTCGGCTCCAAGCTCACCGTGATCCTGAAGTACGGCCCCAACCGCGAGCGGACCATCAGCGGCGTGCGCCGCATCTCCAAGCCCGGGCTGCGCGTCTACGCCAAGAAGGAGAGCCTGCCGCGGGTGCTCGGCGGCCTCGGCATCGCCATCATCTCGACCTCCAGCGGCCTGCTCACCGACCGCGCGGCCCACAGGGCCGGCATCGGTGGCGAGGTCCTGGCCTACGTCTGGTAAGGGGCGCGAGATGTCACGAATCGGCAAGCTCCCCATCGAGGTCCCAAGCGGCGTCGAGGTCAAGGTCGAGGGCACGCTGGCGACCGTGACCGGGCCCAGGGGCACCCTCACCCAGACCCTCCCGCCGTCGATCAGCGTGCGCCAGGAAGGCGCGCGCATCGTGGTCGAGCGGCCCGACGACGAGCGCGAGCACCGCGCCCTGCACGGCCTGGTCCGCTCGCTGGTGGCCAACATGGTCGAGGGGGTCACCAACGGCTACGAGAAGCACCTGGAGATCCAGGGGGTCGGCTACCGGGTGCAGGCCCAGGGCCCCGACCTGGTGTTCAGCCTCGGCTACTCCCACCAGATCCCGGTCAAGGCCCCCGACGGCATCACCTTCGAGGTCGCAAGCCCCACCCGCTTCTCGGTCAAGGGCATCGACAAGCAGCAGGTCGGCCAGGTGGCGGCCGAGATCCGCCGGCTGCGCCGCCCCGACCCCTACAAGGGCAAGGGCGTGCGCTACGCCGGCGAGGTCGTCCGCCGCAAGGCCGGCAAGACGGCGAAGTGAGGAACCCCACCATGGACATTGCGAAGGCGAAGCGCGCGGCGCGCCTGCGGCGCCATCGCCGCGTGCGGCGCCGGGTGACCGGGACGGCCGAGCGGCCGCGGCTGGCCGTCTTCCGCTCCAACCGGCAGATCTACGCCCAGCTCATCGACGACCGCGCCGGCCGCACGCTGGCCGCCGCCGGCTCGCTGGCCGGCGGCGACGGCGACAAGAAGGCGGCCGCCCGGCGGGTCGGCGCCGAGCTGGCCACCAGGGCCAAGGCCGCCGGCATCACCTCGGTGGTGTTCGACCGTGGCGGCTACCAGTACCAGGGCCGCGTCCGCGCGCTGGCCGAGGCGGCCCGCGAGGGCGGCCTGGACTTCTAGACGAGAAGCAAGGAGGCATCTCGAATGGCAGCAGCCCCCGCTCGCCGGGGTCCCGGTGGACAGGGCAACCGGCCGCCCCGTGACGACCGCGGTGGCCCCGGCCGGGATGATGCGCCCAAGTCCCAGTTCGAAGAGCGCGTGGTCGCGATCAACCGCGTCGCCAAGGTCGTGAAGGGCGGCCGGCGGTTCTCGTTCACCGCGCTGGTGGTGGTCGGCGACGGCAACGGCAAGGTCGGCGTCGGCTACGGCAAGGCCAAGGAGGTCCCGGCGGCCATCCAGAAGGGCGTCGAGACGGCCAAGAAGAGCTTCTTCGCGGTCCCCATGATCGGCTCCACCATCCCCCACGAGGTCGTCGGCGAGGAGGGCGCCGGCCGGGTGCTGCTCAAGCCCGCCTCCCCGGGGACCGGCGTGATCGCCGGCGGCCCGGTGCGGGCGGTGCTGGAGGCGGCCGGCGTCTCCGACGTGCTCTCCAAGTCGCTGGGCTCCAGCAACCCCATCAACATCGTGCACGCCACCGTGGCCGGCCTGAAGCAGCTCAAGCGGCCGAACGAGCTGGCCGAGCGGCGCGGCCTGGAGCTGGCCGAGATGTCGCCGACCACGGTCGCCAGGGTGCGGGCCGCCGCCGCCGTCGGCGCCACCGCCAGGGGCAAGGAGGCGGCGCCCGAATGAGCACCCGCCTGAAGGTCACCCAGAAGCGGTCGCTGATCGGCCGGCCCCGCCCGCAGCGCGACACCGTCAGGAGCCTTGGCCTCAAGCGGATCGGCGACGTGGTCGTCAAGGAGGACCGGCCCGAGATCCGCGGCATGCTGTTCAAGGTCTCCCACCTGGTCGAGGTGGAGGAGGTACGCGAGTGAAGCTGCACCACCTACGCCCCGCGCCCGGGTCCACCAGCGACCGGGTCCGCAAGGGCCGCGGCGACGCCTCGGGCAAGGGCAAGACCGCCGGCCGGGGCACCAAGGGCTCCAAGGCCCGCAACCAGATCCGCATCGGCTTCGAGGGCGGCCAGATGCCGCTCCAGCGCCGCCTGCCCAAGCTGCGTGGCTTCACCCCGCCCAACAAGGTCCACTGGTCGGTGGTGAACCTCGACCGGCTCCAGGCCGCCTTCCCCAAGGGCGGCGGGGTGGACCCGGACGGGCTGGTCGCGGCCGGTCTGGCCCGCAAGGGCACCCCGGTGAAGGTCCTCGGTCAGGGCGAGGTCTCCGTCGCCCTCCAGATCCGGGCCCACGCCTTCTCGGCAACCGCGGCCTCCAAGATCGCGGCCGCAGGCGGTACGGTAGAGGTCGTCTAGGCGACCAAGGAGAGGATTCCGGGCATGCTGTCGGCCTTTCGCAACGCACTCAAGATCCCTGAGCTGCGCGGGAAGATCCTGTTCACGGTCGCGATCATCGCCATCTACCGGCTCGGCTCGCACCTGCCGGTGCCGGGGGTGGACTTCGACGCGGTGCAGCAGTTCCTCGAGAACCCCAACCGCGACCCCAACAGCGCCTTCACGCTGATCAACCTGTTCTCGGGCGGGGCGCTGACCCAGTTCGCGATCTTCGCGCTGGGGATCATGCCCTACATCACCTCCTCGATCATCATGCAGCTCCTCCAGGTGGTCATCCCGCGCCTGGAGCAGCTCCAGAAGGAAGGGGAGTCGGGCCGCAAGAAGATCCAGCAGTACACCCGCTACGTGACGGTGTTCCTGGCGCTGCTGCAGTCGGCCAGCATCGTGCAGCTCGCCCACAACAACGGCATCCTGCCGCTGGACATCTTCCCCGGCCTCACCCCGGGCCGCTTCGCGCTGGCGGTGCTGACCCTGACCGCCGGCACCGCGCTGATCATGTGGCTCGGCGAGCTGATCACCCAGCGGGGCATCGGCAACGGCATGTCGATCCTGATCTTCACCGCGATCGTGTCCACGCTGCCCAGCGAGGGCGCCAACATCCTGCGGGTCAACAAGGCGTTCATCTTCGGCCTGGTCTGCTTCCTCGGCCTGCTGATCGTCGTGGCGGTGATCTTCGTCGAGCAGGCCCAGCGCCGCATCCCGGTGCAGTACGCCAAGCGCATGGTGGGCCGGCGGATGTACGGCGGGCAGTCGACCTACATCCCCCTGAAGGTCAACCAGGCCGGCGTGATCCCGATCATCTTCGCCTCCAGCCTGCTCTACATCCCCGTGCTGCTGGCCTCGATCGTCAACAAGCAGTGGCTGACCGACATGGTCGACCGGTTCGCCCGCACCGGCAGCCATCCGCTCTACATCATCAGCTACTTCGTGCTGATCATCTTCTTCGCCTACTTCTACAACTCGATCGCGTTCAACCCGGTCGACACCGCCGACAACATGAAGAAGTACGGCGGCTTCATCCCCGGCATCCGGCCGGGGCGGCAGACCGCGGAGTACCTCAACCACATCCTCACCCGCATCACCCTGCCGGGCGCGCTGTTCCTGGGGGCGGTGGCGATCCTGCCGTTCATCGCGCTGGCCGCCGGCAACGTGCAGTCGTTCCCCTTCGGCGGCACGTCCATCCTGATCACGGTGGGGGTGGGGCTGGAGACCATGAAGCAGATCGAGTCGCAGCTCCTCATGCGGAACTACGAAGGCTTCCTCCGTTGAGGCTGGTGATGCTCGGCCCGCCGGGGGCCGGGAAGGGTACCCAGGCGGTGCGGCTGGCCGAGCACTTCGGCTGCGCCGACATCGCCACCGGGGACATCTTCCGCGCCAACGTCGCCGAGGGCAGCCAGCTTGGCCGCATCGCCCAGGAGTACATGGACCGCGGCGACCTGGTCCCCGACCAGGTGGTGATCTCGATGGTGATGGCGCGCCTGGCCGAGCCCGACTGCACGCGGGGGTTCGTGCTGGACGGCTTCCCCCGCACGGTCGCCCAGGCGGAGGCGCTGGACCAGCGCCTGGCCGAGCTGGGCACCCCGCTGGACGCGGCCCTCAACTTCGAGGTCCACGAGGACGAGCTGTTCCGCCGCCTGGCGGGCCGGGCGTCCGCGTTGCACCGCTCCGACGACGGCGAGCAGACGATCCGGCACCGGTTGGAGGTGTTCGCGATCAAGACGCGGCCGCTGATCGACTACTACGCCCACCGCGGCCTGCTCGCCATGGTCGACGCGGTCGGGCCGGTGGAGCAGGTCACCGCGCGGCTGCTCCGCTGCCTCGGCGAGGACCCCGCCCTGGTCGCGGTTTGACCCCGCCGCTCAGCCGCGGCGGCGGCGGCGGCCGCGCAGGGTGAGCCAGGCCAGCACCACGCCGGCGGCCGCCAGGCGCCCGACCCGCCGCGACCGCGGCGCGGCGGCGGTGCCGGCGCCGGCGGGCGGCGGCGGGGGGTCGCCGCGGGCCGCCGCCACCAGGCCGGGGGTCGGCGCCGCCGCCTCCGCGGGACCCAGCACCAGCTCGGCCTGCACGCTGGCGGTCAGCATCAGCAGCTGCGCGGCCAGGTTGATGAACACCAGCAGCCCGACCACGATGGCGAGCTGCCCGAACACCTCGCCGGCGTTGCCGATGGTGCGGCCGACGTAGAACGCCCCGAAGTACTTCAGCAGCCCCCACCACACGGCGCACCGCACCGCCCCCGGCAGCACCTGCCGGGGCCGCAGCGCGCGGTTGGGCCGCAGCACGAAGGTGAGCGTGAACAGCGCCACGTCCACGGCGAAGCCGACCAGCAGGGTGAGCGCGACGCCGGCCGCCCTCGCCGGCCCGCCGGTCACGCCCAGGGCGTCGAGGATGACGCCGCTGGCGCCGCCCAGCGCGCCGGCGGCCACCACCGACACGCCCAGCAGCAGGCCGATGCTGGCCAGCCAGCCGAGGGCCCTGGCGCGCTGCTTGACGAAGCTGCCGGCCCGCTCCAGGCCGAACGCGCGGCTGAGCCCACGCTCCAGCGCCACCACCATGCCGGTGCCGCTGTACAGCAGCAGCAGCAGGCCGACGCCGAGGGCGGTGCGGGCGCTGGTCTGGGCGCTCTGGATGCTCTGGTCGACCAGCTCCCGCAGGGGACCGGGGAGGTCGGCGGCGGCCTCGGCGAGGATCCGGTCGCGCAGCTCCAGGTTGTTGCGCAGCACCAGGCCGAAGATGCCGACGGCGGCGAACAGCAGCGGGAAGATCGAGAAGAACGCCGAGTAGGCGATGTGCACGGCCGAGACCGACCCCTCGGTCCGCTGGTAGCGCCCGTAGCCGCGCACGGCAACGTCCGCCCAGCGGTGGCGCTCCCGCAGGGCGGCGAGCCACCCGGCCGCCCGCTCCTTCAGGTTGCGAGTCGCTGCCATTCTCGTGTCCGAGGTACGGTGTGCGGTGCAGGAGGACCTTCGATTGGTTTGCCCCGTCGCTTGAGCCAGGTAACCGGATCGCCTGGACCGGCAGGGGAAGCTACCGCCGGAGGGAGCGGGTGAGCGAGCTTCGCGCGCTGGGGCGCAGCCTGGCCCGCTGCGGCGCGACCGACGTCCGCGTGTGGCAGGGCGACATCACCGCGCTGCCGGTCGACGCCATCGTCAACGCCGCCAACAACGAGGGCTGGCTCGGCGCCGGCGTGGCCGGCGCGATCCGGCGGGCGGCCGGGGACGAGGTCGAGCGCGAGGCGGTCGCCCAGGCGCCATGGGCGGTGGGGGACGCGGTGCGCACCGGCCCCGGCCGGCTCGCCGAGAAGGGCGTCAAGGCGATCCTGCATGCCGCCGCCATGGCGCCCGGCCGGCCGGCCAGCGCCCAGGCGGTGGGCAGCGCCACCGCGGCGGCGCTGCGCCTGGCCGCCGCCGAGGGGCTCGGCAGCGTGGCCCTGCCCGCCATCGGCACCGGCGTCGGCGGGGTGGAGCTGGAGGAGGCCGCCGCCGCGATGGCGGCCGCGGTCCGCGAGCACGCCGCCGGCCCCACCAGCGTCCACACGGTCGTGTTCGCCCTCTACGACCAGGCCGCGGCGGCCAGGTTCGGCGCCGCCCTCCAGCGCGCGCTGGGAGCCGAGCCATGAGCGCCGAGGTGGAGCCCCAGCGCGACCGGGGCGAGCAGGTCGACCGCGCCTACCTGGCCGCCCTCCACGAGACGGCGCTGGGCCTGTCCGAGCAGGGCGGCGCCGGCGGCCTGCTGGAGCGGATCGTCACCTGGGCCGGCCAGGTGGTCGGCACCCCCCACGGCTACATCTGCCTGATCGAGCCCGGCGCCCGCGACATGGTCCTGCGGGTCGGCATCGGCGCCTACGCCGACCTGGTCGGCCTGCGCATGCAGAAGGGCGAGGGCCTGTCCGGGCGCGTCTGGGAGACCGGCGCCCCGCTGGCCATCCCCGACTACAGCCGCTGGGAGGGCCGCGTGCAGCGGTTCGCCGACGACGTCTTCCGGGCGGTGCTGGGCGTGCCGCTGTCCTCGGGCGGGATGGTCACCGGCGTCATCGGCCTGTCCCGCACCGAGCCCGGCCGCGTCTTCGACGACGACGAGGTCGAGCAGGTCAGCCGCTTCGCCGAGCTGGCCTCGGTGGCCCTGGACAACGCCCGCCTGTACGCCGCCACCCAGCAGGAGCTGGCCGAGCGTCGCCGCGCCGAGGAGCAGCTCCGCGCCGCCGAGCGCCGCTTCCGCACCCTGGTCGAGCAGATCCCGGCGATGGTCTACAGCGAGGAGTGGCCCGAGGACGGCCGCATGTACACCAGCCCGCAGGTCGAGGCCATGTTCGGCTACACCCAGGAGGAGTCCAGGGACAAGAACCTCTGGAAGAGCCGGCTGCACCCCGACGACCGCGAGCGGGTGCTCGCCGAGGATGCCCGCGTCGACGCCACCGGCGAGCCGTTCCGCATCGAGTACCGCACCCTCCACAAGGACGGCCACACGCTCTGGGTGCGCGACGAGGCGGACCTGGTCCTCGACGACGACGGCACGCCGCTGTTCTGGCAGGGCATCATCGTCGACATCACCGAGAGCAAGCGGGCGCTGGAGCGCGAGCGCGAGGTGACCCAGCAGCTCCGCGCCCTCGACCGGATGAAGAACACCTTCCTGGACGCGGTCTCCCACGAGCTGCGCACGCCGCTGGCCGCGATCGTCGGCATCGGCATCACCCTGGAGCAGAAGGGCGACAACCTGGCCACCCGCGACCGCCACGACCTGTACACGCGGCTGGTGGTCAACGCCCGCAAGCTCAACCGGCTGCTGGACGACCTGCTCGACCTGGACCGGCTGACCCACGGCATCGTCACCCCCAAGCGTAGGCCGACCGACATGGCCGCCCTCGCCAAGCGCATCGCCGAGGACTGGGCGCTGCTGAGCGACCGCCAGCCGCAGGTGGTCGCCGAGCCGGTCACGGTCTCCGTCGACCCGGCCAAGGTCGAGCGGATCATCGAGAACCTGCTGTCCAACGCCGCCAGGCACACGCCGCCGGAGACCCCGGTGTGGGTCAGGGTCGAGCGGGCCGAGGGCGGCGACGGGGTGCTGATCGCGGTCGAGGACGCCGGCGCCGGCGTCCCCGAGGAGCTGCGCGACAAGGTGTTCGAGCCGTTCCGCCAGGGCCCCGACGCGCCCCCCTACGCACCCGGGTTCGGCATCGGGCTGACGCTGGTCGCCCGCTTCGCCGAGCTGCACGGCGGCAAGGCGTGGGTGGAGGAGCGGCCGGGCGGCGGCTCCTCGTTCCGGGTGCTCATCCCCGACGCGCCGCAGGAAGGCTGAGCGGCGCGGTTATACTGCCTGCGGTTCCAAGGTTCGCTCAGCGGGAGGGCAGGGTGGAGCGGGCGCTCGTCCTCAACGCCTCGTACCAGCCGATCTGCGTCGTGCCGGTGCGACGCGCGGTGGTGCTGGTGCTGAAGGAGAAGGCCGACGTCCTGGTCGAGGGCGGCGGCCTGGTCCGCGGGGCCACGCTCCAGGTGGCGGCGCCCAGCGTCATCCGGCTCCGGTACTTTGTGAAGGTGCCCTTCCGAGCCCGGGCCGGGCTCTCCCGTAAAGCGGTGTTCGTACGCGATGACCACACCTGCCAGTACTGCGGAGCGAGGGCGGAGAACGTCGACCACGTCGTGCCGCGCTCGCGCGGCGGCCTCCACGTCTGGGAGAACGTGGTCGCCGCCTGCCGGCGCTGCAACAGCAGGAAGGAGGACCGCCTCCCGCACGAGGCGGGCTTCCGCCTGCGCCGCGAGCCACGGGCGCCCAAGGAGACGCTGTGGATCGTGATCGCCGTCGGCCGCGTCGAGCCTGGCTGGGCCCCGTTCCTCGGCCTGGAGGTGGACGCCGTCCCCGCCTGAGGGCGCGGCTGCCCTCGCGGGAGCGGCTGGCCGCCACCGGCCGCCGCTGGAGCCCCTGGCTGCTGCCGCTGCTGGCCGGGATGCTCGGGGCGACGCTGGCGATCACCTTCCTGGCCCGCGACGACGCCCGCGTCGGCCCCGCCACCATCAGGCTGTCGGCGCGGCCCGCCGTCGAGGGGTCGAGCCGGCTGGCGGTGCCGCCGTTCGGCTCCATGTCGGCCCGCACCCACCTCGGCCCGATGGAGTTCCGCGCCACCGTCGACGACGTCGACGTCGGCCGCCTCGGGCAGCTCCTGGACGGCCGCCAGGGCCCCGGCGGCTCGGGCGGCCCCCGCTTCGCCGAGCTGGAGGCCACCCTCGCCCCGCTGGAGCGCCAGGCCCGCCAGGCCGGCCGCGAGTTCGTGGTCCGCATCGCCCTGTTCGGCCTGGCCGGCGGGGTCGCCGCCGTGGTGCTGTTCCCCCGGCGCACGCGCCGGCGGGCGGTCCGCTGCGGCCTCGGCGGGCTGCTGGCCACCGCGCTGCTGCTGGGCCCGGCGCTGCTCACCTACGACGTCGGGGCCTTCCGCGAGCCCCGCTACCAGGGCGCCCTGGAGTACGCCCCGGCGCTGATCGGCGACGTCCGCACCGGGCTGGACCGGCTGCGCACCCTGCGCGAGGAGATGACCCTGATCGGGCGCAACCTGGACCGCGCCTACGCCGCCCTGTCCAGGCCCCCCGCCGACCCGGGCGACGGCACCGTGCGGGTGCTGCACGTCTCCGACCTGCACCTGAACCCGGCCGGTTTCGACCTGGCCGAGCGGCTGGCCAGCCAGTTCGAGGTGGCCGCGGTGGTCGACACCGGCGACATGGGCACCTGGGGCCTGCCCCCCGAGCCGCAGGTCGCCGCCAACATCCGCCGCTTCGACGTGCCCTACCTGTTCGTCAAGGGCAACCACGACGACGCCGACATGGTGGCGGCGGTCGCCGCCAACGACAACGCCCACGTGCTGGACTCCTCCGGCGTCGAGGTGGCCGGGATCCGCTTCTTCGGGGTCGCCGACCCCACCTTCACGCCCGGCAAGGGCTACCGCGTGGAGGAGTTCGAGCGGCTCAAGGAGGAGGAGAGCGTCGCCGTGGCCGACGCCATCGAGCGCCAGGCCCTGCGTCCCGACCTGCTGCTGGTCCACGACGGGCGGCTGGCCGCCTACGCCCGCGGCCACGTCGCCACCGTCCTGGAGGGCCACCTGCACAGCTTCGGCACCGAGGTCGTCAACGGCACCCGCACCCTGCGGACCGGCACGACCGGCGCCGCCGGCCCCGACGGCCTCCGCGCCCCCGACCCGCCGCCCGCCACCGCCGAGATCCTCTACTTCTCCCAGACGACCCGGCGGCCGGTGGCGGTCGACCGCATCACGGTCGGCCCGCTGGAGTCCTCCTTCTCGGTCGAGCGGCTGCTGCTCCCGGAGGGCGAGACGCCCTTCCGGCCCGACCCGGTGCCGGTGCCGGCGGAGCTGCAGCGGACGCCGCCGACCACCGGCGGGCAGGTGATCGAGGTCCCCGACGGGACCGTCCCGGTGGAGTGAGGTGGAGCGCGCCCCCTTCGCCCGGCCTGTCCGACCCGCCCCACAAGTACGCCTGTTTTCCCTGCTCAACGGCCTCTCTGCGTGCTCCCGCATGCGTTGACGGTGGGTGGGTGGTGGAGTAAAGTGGCGCCAAGTGGAGGACGCGGGAGGGAGTGGCGGCGGTGTTCATCGGCACCTACGACCACTCCCTCGATCCCAAGGGGCGCGTGATCCTCCCCCGCAAGTTCCGCGACGAGTTGGGGCAGGACATGGTCTTCACCAAGGGCATCGAGCGCTGCCTGTACGTGTTCCCGCTGGCCGAGTTCGAGGCCTTCGCGACCAAGCTGCGCAGCCTGCCCCTGACCGAGCGTCCCAGCCGCGATTTCGTGCGCGTGTTCGTCGCCGGCGCCAGCCAGGAGAGCGCCGACTCCCAGGGGCGGGTGGTGATCCCCCAGCCGCTGCGCGAGTACGCCGGCCTCGAGAAGGACGTCGTGGTTGTCGGCCAGCTCTCCCGGGTCGAGCTGTGGGACAAGGCCGAGTGGGAGCGGTACGTGCCCGCCGCCCAGGCCGCCTACTCCAGCGAGACCAACGCCGCCCACCTCGCCGACCTGGGGATCTGATGGTGTTGACCGCCGTGCGCCACCACCCGGTCATGGTCGAGCGGGTGGTCGAGCTGCTGCGCCCCCGCAGCGGAGCGGTTTACCTGGACGCCACCCTCGGTCTCGGCGGGCACGCCGAGCGGCTGCTGGAGGCCAGCGGCCCCGACGGCCGCCTGGTCGGCGTCGACCGCGACCCGGCGGCGCTGGCGCTGGCGCGCGAGCGGCTCGCCTGGGCGGGGGAGCGGCTGGTGACGGTCGCCGCCTCCTTCGCCGACCTGGCCGCGGTGGCGGCGCGGGCCGGCGTCGAGCGCGTCGACGGGGTGCTGTACGACCTGGGGGTCTCGTCGCTCCAGCTCGACGAGCCGGCGCGCGGCTTCAGCTACCGCGCCGACGCCCCCCTGGACATGCGCATGGACCCCACCGGCGGCATCACCGCCGCCGAGGTGCTGAACACCTACCCGCGCGCCGAGCTCGCCCGCATCCTGCGCGAGTACGGCGAGGACCGCCACGCCGGCCGCATCGCCCGCTTCATCGACGAGGCACGCCGCCGCCGTCCCGTGCAGACCACCACCCAGCTCGTCGACCTCATCAAGGCGGCCGTGCCCGCAGCCGCCCGGCGGACCGGTCCCCACCCGGCCCGCCGGGCCTTCCAGGCGCTGCGCATCGAGGTCAACCGCGAGCTGGAGGCGCTGTCGGCCTCGCTGCCGCAGGCCGTCGACCTGCTCGCCCCCGGCGGGCGGCTGGTGGCGCTCTCCTACCACTCCCTGGAGGACCGCATCGTCAAGCGGGCGCTGAACGCCGCCGCCGGCCGCGACGACCAGGCGCCCGCCCGCCTCCCGGTGGCCGCGCCGGCGGCGGCCAGGGTGGCGATCCTCACCCGGCGGCCGGAGACCCCCACCGCCGCCGAGGTGGCCGCCAACCCGCGCGCCGAGAGCGCCAAGCTGCGCGCCGCCGAGAAGCTGCCGACCAGCACCGACACCACAGGGGGGCAACCATGAGCAGCCTCGCACGCGCCACCCGGCCGCTCCGCGAGCAGCGGGCCAGCCTGCGTGCCGTCATCCCGGTCCGCCGGGTCCCCCGCCTGCCGTTCCTGCTGCTCACCCTCGCCGTGATGGTGGTCGGCGTGCTCGGCCTGGTCGCCCTCAACGTCAGCGTCAACCAGCAGTCGTTCGAGATCAGCAGGCTCCAGCGCCAGAACCGCGACGCCGAGGCCCGCTGGACCGCGCTGCAGGCCGAGGTCGACCGGCTCAAGGCGCCGTCGCGCATCGCCAAGGCGGCCAGCGCCGCCCACCTGGTCCCGGCCGGCCGGGCGCGGGTGGTCGCCTGGCCGGGCTCCCGGGTGCGCGGCCGCAGCTCGGCCTCCCCGGGGGCGGCGACTTCCCCCGCCGCTCCCGGGGCTGGCCGCGTCGCCGGCGGCGACGACCAGTCCGGCTGGACCCTCGGCGACCCGTTCCCGCTCAAGCGCTACCTGGCCGAGCCCTGATCCAGCCCTGATCCAGCGGCACGGCCGCGGCGGACGCACCGGAGGGGGGAAGCGATGCCGCAGGGGAGAGGCACGACCCGCCGGCGGCCCGCATCCGCCTCGCGGAAGCCGCCGCCGCGCCGGCGGCCGCCGGTCAGGTACCGGCGCCGGGCGCGCCGCGGCAGCGCCCGCCGGCGGCTGCTGGCGCTGCTGGTGGTCAGCGTCCTCGCCTTCCTGGCGATCTCCGGCCGCCTGATCGTGCTGCAGGTGCTGGACGCCGGCTCGCTGGACCAGGCCGCCGCCAAGCAGCGGCTGCAGGCCATCGAGCTGCCGGCCACCCGCGGCCGCGTCTTCGACCGCGACGGCGACGACCTCGCCCTGTCGGTGCCGGCCAGGATCGTGTACGCCCAGCCCCGCCTGGTCCGCGACAAGGAGGACACCGCCCGCCGGCTGGCCCCCGTCCTGCGCCGCTCGCGCGCCTGGGTGGCGGGCCGGCTCGCCTCGCAGACCCCGTGGGTGTACCTCGCCCGGCGCCTGTCGGTCGCGCGCGGCAACCGCGTGGCCGCGCTCAAGCTGCCCGGCATCGGCGTGATCCCCACCACCGACCGGCGCTACCCCTCCGGCAAGGTCGCCGCCCAGGTGCTCGGCTTCGTCGGCGACGACGGCAAGGGCCTGGCCGGGATCGAGCAGCAGTACGACGCCCTGCTGCGCGGCCACCCGGGCCAGGTCCGCCTGCAGCGCGACCCCCACGGCCGCGCCATCCCCCAGGTCCAGCAGGAGCTGGAGCGGGCGGTGCCCGGCACCGACGTGGTCCTCACCATCGACCAGCACCTCCAGTACGTCGCCGAGCAGTCCCTGGCCAGGGCCGTGCGCCAGCACCACGCCAGGGCCGGCTCGGTGCTGGTCATGGACCCGCGCAACGGCGAGGTGCTGGCCATGGCCAACATGCCCACCTTCGACCCCAACCGGTTC
>Ga0081538_10002669_pt1 | contig 17206 bp, 14 predicted proteins | sample TabmetS5T2R1_FD_71022 | JGI IMG/M metagenome (GOLD analysis project Ga0081538, IMG submission 71022) | Tabebuia heterophylla rhizosphere microbial communities from the University of Puerto Rico - S5T2R1 | ecosystem: Host-associated > Plants > Roots > Rhizosphere ... | reverse complement strand
CGGCCGCCGCAATCATCGACACCCTGGGCCGCCGGACCTTCTCCCAACGGGGCCTCAGCCTGGTAGAGGCGAACGGCACGCCGGTGGCCGTCCCCAGCGACAGCTGGACCCAGCTGCTGGTCTACCGCAAGGACCTGTTCGCCAAGGCCGGCCTGGCCGCCCCCACCACCTTCGAGGCGATCCAGAGGGCGGCCACCACCCTCGCCCGCGACGGGATGGCCGGGATCGTGGCCGCCACCAAGCCGGGCGACTCCTTCACCCAACAGACCTTCGAGTACCTCGCGCTGGCCAACAACTGCCAGCTGGTCGACCAGGCCGGCACCATCACCCTGACCAGCAAGCCGTGTGTCGACACCTTCCGGTTCTACATCGACCTGATCCGGACTGCGTCAGTCCGGGGCGACCAGGACGCCACCAGCACCCGGGCCGCCTACCTGGCCGGCAGGGCGGCCATGATCATCTGGTCGTCGTTCCTTCTGGATGAGCTGGCCGGGCTCAGCAACGACGCCCGTCCGACCTGCCCCCAGTGCCGCGCCGACCCGTCGTTCCTGGCCGATCACAGTGGCATCGTGACCGCCATCACCGGTCCGCACGGCGCCCAGCCCTCCCAGTTCGGTGAGCTCACCTGCTTTGCCATCACCAAGGACGCCAACAAGGACGCCGCCAAGCTGGTGGAGTTCATGATGACCGACGGCTACCTGGACTGGCTGGCCCTGGCCCCCGAAGGCAAGGTCCCGGTCCGGACCGGCACCCCGGACCAGCCCACCAGGTTCACCGATGCCTGGAACCACCTCAAGACCGGCGTCGAGAACCGGAAGCCGCTGTCGGAGGTCTATCCACCCGAGGTGCTCAACGAGCTCGCCACCAGCACCGACACCATGAACCGATGGGGGTTCCCCCAAGGCCAGGGGCGGCTGGTCGGCGCCCAGCTTGCCACCCTGCCCATCCCCAAGGCCCTGGCCGCCGCCCTCAACGGCACCCTCGACCCGGCCGCCGCGACCAAGCAGGCCCAGGCCAACCTCGAGGAGATCGCCCAGTCGATCACCTGAGGCCCCTCCGGCTCACCGCCTTCACAGGCCAGCAACAGGTGCTGGCGGGCATGATAAGGATCGGCTCTGGACGGGCGGCTCACAGCAGCCTCACACGCCCTCAACGCCCGTCAACTGCGAGGTCGCACCCTGGTCCTTGCCTACCTTGTCAGCCTGGATGATCCCTGCCCTGATCGGGCTGTTTCCCGCCGGTCGGCCTCAGTCCTCAGCTGGGTATAGCGCACAAGACTCCACCTAGTCGTCTGCCCCGCACGCCGGGTGTGCACCGGCCAAACAACCCTCTCGTGGACGCCCTTACCATTCGTGCTGCCGCGCACCTGTAATAGAGGGCGCTCAGGTCAAGCGGTCAGGAGTGTCCGTGACTGACCGTGACGAACCGGAGGCGTCGTGGAGGCCCGTCCAGGGCGACCCGAGCCTCGTTGGCAACCGCCGAAGGCGGCGCGGCAGTGTCTTGGATATCGGTCGTGGGTGCGGACTTCGTAACGCTCTGGGGACGGTGGCCATGAATACTGTCTCTGGCCGCTTGGGGCTTCGCACTGGCGGCCGGCATGGCAGAGCAGGACGAGGGCGGCCCATGGTTGACGAGTGCGGTCGATGACGGTGGCTCCGAGCTCCCAGACCCGCGGCGGGCTTCAGGCCCGGACCACCGCTCGACTGGCCTGGCTGGTGTGCGGGTTGTCGTTGACGCTGCTGGGGGCGGGGCTGGTGCTGCTGTGGACCCGCCCGGATGGACCCTTGCCGGAGGGCTATGCGTCGAGGGCGGAGCAGGTGATCAGCCTGGTGGGCCTGCTGGGACCGCCGCTGCTTGGTGGCCTGCTCGCGGCACGGCGGCCCGCCAATCCGTACGGCTGGCTGTGGCTGGCTTATGGCTTGGGCTGGGCGGTCGTCGGTTTCACCAACGCCTATGCCATCTATGTGTCGGCTGGCGGGGCCGGGATGCTGCGGTGGGCAGGCTCGATCGCCTGGGCGGGCAGGGTGGCGTTCGTGCCGTTGCTGGGCCTGACGGTATTGATCTTGCTGCTGTTCCCCGATGGGTGGCCGCCGTCTCGACGCTGGCGCCGGGTGATCCGGGCGATCGGAGTCGCTGTCGTGGTGACCACGGTTGCCGGCGCCCTGCTTCCCGCGGACGAAGGTGACCCGATCGGGAATCCGCTGGCGGTCCAGGGCCCTATCGGGGCGCTCGCCGACACCATCGTCAATGTCGGGATCACGACATTGTTTCTGGCGATCCTGCTCTCGGCGGTGTCGCTGCTGCTGCGGTTCCGGCGAGCGAGGGGCCTGCAACGCCAGCAGCTGAAGTGGCTCGCCTTCGGCGGAGGGTTCCTGGCGGCATACATCCTGCTCGACATGATCAGTCAGGTACCCCCTGGGCTGGTGGATGCGCTGATCGAGGCGCTCACCTTTGGCGCCCTGTATGTCGGTGTCGGCATGGCCGTGCTGCGCTATCGGCTGTACGACATCGACCGACTGATCAACCGCACCCTGGTCTATGGGCTGCTCACCGCCCTGCTGGCCGGCGTCTACGCCGGCGCGGTCCTGGTCCTGGGCCAGGTCTTCGGCGGGGTCGGCGGAGATCCTCCGAGCTGGGCGGTGGCCGGGGCCACGCTGGCGGTGGCCGCCTTGTTCCAGCCGGCCCGCCGCCGCATCCAGGCGGTCGTGGATCGGCACTTCAACCGCCGCAAGTACGACGCGGCCAAGACCGTCGAGGCGTTCAGCCGCCGACTCCGCGAGGAGGTCGACCTGGACGCGTTGTCGGGGGAGTTGCTGGCGGTGGTCGACCAGACGATGCAGCCGAGCCAGGCGTCGTTGTGGCTTCGACGTCCGATCGAGCGGATGCGGCCCACCTGAGTCTGAGCAGCCAGCCCTTGGGCACCCAACCTCGGTCGGAGGTCGCTGCCGGCCAAGCTGAAGCGGTTGGCGTCCCAGTCCCTGGGGCGCTCAACCGGTCCACATGGCCGCCTGGCTTTGCCGCCTCTTCCGGTCGGCCAGGCTCGATTGCGGTGGGTGGACCGGGGTCGGCGGGGTTGGCTCAGCCCCGAGTCCCCTCGGTCACCCTCCTGAGGCGGCCAGGTATTCCAGCACCCGACGGGTCTTCGTCTCCTGCCTGACGTCCAGGTCGAGGCCGCGCCCTCGGACCAGCGCCTCGAAGTCCCGTTGGGCGTTCTCGGCCTCGTCCTGGCCAACGCGGATGGACAGCTCAAGGAAATCGAGAGCTTCGGTGACCTTCCACCGCTCGGCCACGACCTTGAAGCCGTCAACCTGCCACGGCCCCCAGCGGCTTGCCGCAACCGGGCCCAGGAGGACAACTGCATTCAGATTCAGGCCCAGCTCGGCGCATTCCTCGAGGAATCGCTCCTGCTCGTCGGAGAACAGCGTCGACAACGGCTTCTCTCCCTGGCGCACCGCGTCGAGACTGCCCTGCTTCCGGTCGGCGGAGCAGGAGGCCGCAAGCACTCTGCGCTCACCTGTCCAGTCCGCCTCGAGCCGGAACTCCCAGTTCGAGTTCTTGCCCGCTGCCAACCAGCCGTCGGTGAGCTGCGACCGACGGCACGGACGAAGCTTGACGGTCGACTCGATCTCCCGATCCTCGCTTTCCCGGACGCGGAGGATCACGCCACCCTCGAGGAGCGGAAGGACGACTGATGCTCCGGTCAGAGGGTCCTCGGCGAAGAAGATCGCGCGTCGTTTGCCCTCGCCAGAGAGTTCGAAGCGCCGCAGGCCCTCGGCCACCTGTTCGCCCGCGATGCTCACCTTGATCTCCACTCCGTCCAGGCGCATCCGAACCCCTCCTCCGGTGAACGTGGGTGCCGCCTAGGGTGCGGGCCGTTCACGCTCCAGTTCCTCGAGGCCCTGGCGGACCGTCCGCTCAGGGAAGACCTTCAGGTCGGCGCGGAGCTGGCGGATGGTCCTGCCGAGCGCGGAGCGTCCCCGGCCCTTGCCGAGGTCCTTCAGGAACTCGTCCGCCCGGCCAGCCAGGTCCTTGGACACCGTCTCGCCCTCGCCGTCGGAAAGCACCGGGCCGGCTGCGCGCAGGAGCTCGACGAAGCTCGAGCGCAGCGCCTCGTCAGCGGCGAAGCCGTCGAGCAGCTCGGGGGCATGCCGGACCAGCTGGGCCAGATACCGTTGGCCGACCGGGGATCTGGCGAGGACGTCGTCATGGAACCTACGCAGGCCGTCCAGCTCGACGTCGGTGAGCGCGTCGGCGGCCACCGACTCGACCAGGCACAGCAGCGAGAGGCAGAACTGGAGCAGCCCGGCGCAGACCTCGTCGATGATCTGGGCCGCCTCGGCGTCCGGCGGCTGGAACTCCTGGCCGGTCTCCAGCGTGTAGCCGAACACCTTCGCCTTGCCGGTGTCGACGATATGCCGGGCGTAGCTGTAGTCCTTGGACGTCCCCGAGGTGGGGTACAGCAGCACCGCCGGCTCGACCGTATAGCTGTGGCCGCGTACGCCGGCGATTGCGTCCCGCAGGGCGTTGCCGGCGTTGACGAACCAGTCCCTGTCCTCGGGCACCATGAACTCACGGTAGACGCCGTCGCCCGGGTTCCCGCGCAGCCCGTCGAAGGCCGGGTTCTGGAAGTTCTGCACAGGGTCGGTGGTCTGGGTGTCGTCATCGCCCCAGGGGTGGAGCACCAGCTCGGAGTAGGAGTGGACGTCGATCATGCCGCGGATGTTGGGGAAGTTGTCGAGCATCCACCGCACATTGCGGGTCTCCGGCTCTGAGAACGCGCCCGGCCCCTTGAAGAGGTCGCTGCAGAAGTCGGCCGAGGTACCGATGCCGCTGGCGTGCAGGAAGTCGAAATTGCGGTTGAGGTCGACGCCCAGGCAGGACGACCCGGCGTTGACGCGGCGGTTCTTCCGCCACCATGGGTAGCCGGAGGGTGCCTGGACATGGGTCCGGCCGTCGGGGTTCACCAACGGCAGGATGAACACGTCGAGGCTGTCCACGATGAGCTTCACCGTGCTCGCCGGGTAGGTCTTCCCGCCGAGGACGATGTCGCTGTTGCCGTTGTAGCTCTGGCAGATCCGGGTCGCCAGGGTGATCAGCGCGTCCGGGTTGACCAGCTCCCGGGCATGGACGCCGCCGAGGAACAGCACGCCGCGCCGGTCAGGATCGCTGCCGTTGGCGATCTTGAGGGCGTGGATCGCGCGCCCCTCCACCGACGGCTCGGGAAGCGGGACCGACTGGACGAGCGCCGGATAGGCGCCGGCGAGATGCTGCACCGCCCCCTGGATGGCGGCCGTGCTCAGGTATGGCATGTCACTGCTCTCCCATGTCGGCGAGCCACTCGCCGAGCGACGCGGTCTCCCGGGCGCGGGCTCGGGCATGCTCGGGTGCCTCGACGGTCACCCGGTAGCCGGCGGCCACGAGCGTGCTTACGTCGGGCAGCGTGATCAGCCCCTCGATGTGGTAGTCCTGCTCGCTGGAGCGGGCGGTCGCCTGGAACAGGTCGAGGTCGAAGCCCGCCAGCTCGCGGAGCGCCCGGGCATCGGCCGCGTAGATCGTGACGAAGTACTTGGGCTCCATTTCGGCATCCTCCCGACGTGTGGCTAGCGGACCTCGACCAGCGCGGGGGCTGACGTCACGGTGAGGCGGGGAACGCGAGCCACGAGGTCGAGGACCGCCTCACGCTCCGCCTCCTGGTTGTAGCGCCCCAGCCACTCCTCCGGCTCTGGGCTCTCGGTGGACAGGGTGAGCGTGTACTGGTAGACACCGGGCCCAGTGGGCCGGAAGGTGGCGAACGTGATGAGGGGCAGGTAGGCCGCGCCCTCGCCCCGGGTGGTTGGGTCAAAGCGTTCCCCAGGGCCCAGGCGCCGGAAGTCCGCGACCCGGAGGGGGCCGACGAGGGGATCCTCGGGCGGCGGTGGTTCGGCGACCACCGCCCCGTCGCGGGTCACCGTCGGCCGGTAATGGGGATAGCGGATCCCCTCTTCGGAGCCGCCGACGACCCCGACGATCCACACATCCCCGGCCCCCAGGTTGTGCACCGCGACCTCGATGTCGATCGCCTGGTCCACCGGTTGGGGTCCGTCTGGCCCCCGCAGAGCGAGGCCGAGGACGACCGGCCCGTGGGCGCCGTCGTCCCAGGTCGAGGACGTTCCCACGGCCTACCGGCGGGAGGTCGTGCGGCGTCGGCGGCGTGGCGTCTCCGCCTTGTCCGCTTCAGGCGCCAGCCTCGCCTTGGTGGCCTCCGCCTGGTCCCGGATCTTCCGCATGACGTAGGGGTTGACCTTCTTCTTGCTGAACACCTCCACCATCCGGTCCATCACCTCGGGCACCTTGTCGTCGTCGCCCGCCTTGGCGTGCGCCTGCGCGAGCCTCCGGAGGACCGTGTTGAGCGTGATGTTGTCGACGCCCTGCTCCCCGGTGGACGCCTCCACCACCGACGAGAGCAGCTGAATGCTTTCCCCGGGCTTGGCCGGCCGGACGTCGAGGGACTTGTCGGCGGTCAGGAGTTTGAACTCGCGCTCGGCGTTGATGCCCTTCACCAGCCGGGCGTAGACGGCCAGCGGGTGGTCGCTGTGCTTGTCCAGCACGGTGTCGAGCGCCCGGTTGCCCGCCTCGAGCGCCTGGGAGTCCGAGCCAAGCAGGTAGAAGAGCTGGCCCTGGTCCTCGCCCAGGAGCAGCTCGGCGACCTGCTCGTCGGCCCGCGAGAGCGGGGACCGGACCAGCAGCCGCAGCACCTGGGAAATCACCCGGGAGCCATCCGCGGCGACGTACTCGGCTCGCAAGGTGTACCGGCCGGGCTGCTGGAAGTAGAAGCCGTCCCGGCCGTAGCCGATGTAGGCACTCTGGTAGATCGCCGGCTGCTCGGTGCTGTCGAGCTCGACCCGCCGGTCCGAGTCGACGCACCGGGGCATCAGCGGACGGTAGATGACGGTCTGCCCGGAGGGCTGCTGGATGGCGATATGCACCAAGCCGTTGTTGGGGTGCAGGTAGTCGTGGACCAGCCGCCCCCGCAGGTCGGTCGTGCTCAGTTTGAGCTCCACCACCACCGGCTCGCCGTACTCGAACGCCTCCTTGGACCGCAGCTCCAGGAGCAGCCCGGAGTTGTCCACCGTCGGCTGGTCGAACCTGCCCGGGTCGATCTCGCCCGCGCCTCGACCGAACGGGCTTCCGCCCATGATCACGTCGCGGTGGAAGCCGTGACGCAGGTGGACGAGTTCGTTGTCGGTGAACACAAAGGGGAACGCCGCCCAGTAGGCGGCGATCCCGCCCGGCGCCGGCGGTGGGGGCTGGTAGTTCTGGGCGTAGTTCATCCACGACAGGTCACCGAAGCCGCCGTTGGGCCCGAGCGGTTGCGGCGGCACGGCGTCCGCCTTGTCCCAGGAGTGGAGCAGGTTGAAGGCGTGGCCGAGCTCGTGGACGTAGGTGCGGAGCTGCGCCCGCTGGTTGAACGCGTCGGCCCCCTGAATGGCGTTGTAGAACACGGCGCAGCCCTGGCGCTGGGAGGCACCCCCGTAGTCGAACATGATCCCGCGGTAGTCGCCGTCGTGCGCGGTGGCCACCAGAAGCCATACCCGCCACTGGGGGACGTCGGCGAACAGGCTGAACTGACTGACCATGGCGTTGTGGAGCTCGGAGTCGGACCACTTCGCGTTGGGTCCCGCCTGGGAGGTGTCGACGATGTTCGGCGCCCCCGCGACCTGTAGCTCAAGACCCGCCTCGGCGTAGGCCTGGGGAACAGTGAGGACCCGCGGCTGACTGGTCGGGGGCTGTGGGAGGGACGCGGTGTCATAGGAGACAAACGGCACGGCCCCGGCCACCGAGTCCTGCTCCCACTGGATGCTGCGGAAGAACGGGGACATGAAGCGGCACACGTAGGTGGTGTCCGGAGCGCCCACGGCGGTGAAGAACTGCACGGTGGCGTCCCCCGGGGCCAAGGGTGAGGAGACCGAACGGCGTGGGATGGTCACCCGGATCAGCGGCGCGCCCGTGGAGAAGCTGAAGGTACCGCGCCCCTCCACCCTCACCCGGTTCAGCGTCGTGGAGATCGTCGGGGCGTGCACGACGAACGATCCCACATACGCGGTGGTGCCGCCGCTGGTCTGGAAGAAGTCACCGCTCACGCGGTTCATGGGCCGCACGCCCCCGACGTCGACCCTCAGCTCGAGCTCCCGTCCAGGCCCACCGCTGCGATAGCGGCCGTGCACAGGACGACGCGGCAGCGGCACGGCCGCCACTTCCGCGTCGATGAGCTCCGGCACGTCCTGCGCCTCGGCCCCGGGCGGGACCAGATCCTCCCCGACCCCACCGGCCTCCGCCTCCGGCATCACCGCCGGTCGCGCCTCAAGACCGCCCCCCACCTCATCCCCCGCCGAAGACGCTCGCGTCTCCACGGTCGTGGGTTCCGAGAGAGCCGACATGGCTGCCCCTCCTTCGCTCGGCGGCGTCCCGCCGGCACCATGCACCCGCTTAGCCCCTGGCCAGGCTCAATCAAAGAAGTGACCATCCTCCCTTCACCGGACGACACAGGCAATACCGAAGACCGCCCCCAGCCCGTGTCGTTCGTCACATCGAGTCCCCTGGTCACCCGCCTGATATCGCCGGTTCCTTCCTCTTTACGGGGCTTGCACTGCTCCTGCAGAATGCACCGAAGGGCGGGGGCGTCGGGGGTGCCACGATGGCGGGTGCGTCAGGGAACGACACCGGCGATCAGGCCGACGACACCACGCCGCCCGCCGGGCCGTCGGGCAGGCGCGAGCCGGGGGGCGAGAACGCCACCGTCCGGGCGGCGGTGGTCACCGGGACCCTGCTGGCGCTGGCCACGTTGCTCGTCCTCTACTTCCTGGTGCAGGTCTGGCCGCCGGCGCCGCCGCCGGCGCTGTCGGGTGGTGGCGCGCCGGCCCCGACGACCACCCCCGTGCCGGGCACGACCACGCCGGACGGGCAGCCGCCGGCCACCACCGTGGTCGTGCAGGCGGCCCCCAACCCGCCGGTCCGGCTCTTCGGGGCCCGGCTGCAGGTGGACCGGGAGGCGCGGCTGTTCATCGTGGTCGCGCTCGCCGGGGCGCTCGGGGGGCTGGTGTACGCCCTGCGCTCGCTGACCTGGTACGCCGGCAACCGGAACCTCAAGTACAGCTGGATGATGACCTACTACCTGCAGCCGATCGTGGGCGCGGGCATGGCCATCATCACCTACGTCGTGCTCCGGGGCGGGCTGGTCGTCGTCACCACCCAGGCGTCCCCGGACGTGGTCAACCCGTTCGGCTTCGCCGCCTTCGGGGCGCTGGTCGGCCTCTTCTCGGCCCAGGCCGCCGAGTGGCTCAAGCGCATCTTCGAGCAGGTGTTCGTCCCGGCCATGAAGGGCAAGGACCCGGCCATCGAGGTCCGGATCACCGACGTCCAGCCGGCGCAGGCCCCGGTCGGGACCGAGGTCGTCGTCACCGGGGTCGGCCTGGCCGACGTCCAGCGGGTCACCTTCGGGGGGGTCGAGGCCACCAACCTGCGCCAGGTCTCGGCGAGCGAGCTGCGGGTGACCGTTCCCGACGGCGCGGTCAGCGGCCTGGTCACCGTTCATTCCCCGGCCGGGACGGCCGACAGCCCGCGACCGTTCACGGTGGGCGAGCCCCAGGACGAGGAGGCCGCCGGCCAGCCCCGCTAGGGCGCCGTCCCGGCCTGGCGGCCGTCCAGGGGGCTGTCCCGGACCCACAGCGACCCGGCCTCGTCGACCCGCAGGGGCATCGGGTCGCTGAGCTCGCCGAAGAACCGCCCGTCGCCGTCGACATGGCGCCAGGCGAACAGCCACCAGGCGTCGCGGTGGCGCAGGACCCGGCCGGCGTAGAAGCTGACCTGAGGGTCGCCGAGGAGGAAGGCGTCGCGGTCCAGGACGTAGGGGCCGAGCGGGCCGGACGAGACCAGGTAGTGGGTGCCGCCCTCGGCGACCACCCCGGGGCGGGCCAGGCGGGCGGCGCTGTGGTCGTTCCACCAGGCCGAGAACAGGGCCCGCCAGGCGCCGCCCACCCGCACCAGCTGGGGCACCTCCAGCTGGCTGAACTCACCCGGCGCCGACAGCGGCGGGCCGGCCTCCCAGGAGCGCAGGTCGGCCGACCAGGCGTGGCCGAGGACGCCGCGCTCGTCGGGCGGGCCGTGGTTGACCCGGGCGCAGACGACCATGTGGAACCGGTCGCCGTCCGGGTCGGCGAACACCCACGGGTCCCGCCAGGTCTCCTCGCCCCGCGGGTGGTCGCGGCTGGTCTCGTACCAGCGCGGGTCGGCCTCCAGCAGCAGCGGCTGGCGCTCCCAGGTGACCAGGTCGGTGGAGGTGGCCAGCCCGACCCGCTGGACCCGGCCCTCCTCGCGGGTGGAGATGCCCGAGTAGAACATGTGCCAGCGCCCGCCGGCCTCCAGGACGCTCCCGGTCCAGGTGGCCTGGTCGTCGAAGGCCCCTGGCGGCCCCGGGCTGAGGGCGGTGCCGAGCACCTCCCAGCTGTGCAGGTCCCGGGTCACGGCATGGCCGATCCGGGCGTGGCTGTGGCGCAGGTCCGGGTGCCCGAGGTCGCGGGGAGCGTGCAGGAAGAAGACATGCACGTCCCCGCCGTCGACGGCGAACCAGAAGTCCCAGATCCAGTGTCCGGGAAGCCGCAGGCTCAGCGCCGGCCCTCGCTCGCCGTCCTCCCTATCCCTTGACCGACCCGGCGGTGAGGCCGCGGACGAAGAAGCGCTGCAGCGAGATGAAGACCAGCACCGGGACGATCATGCTGATGATGGCGCCGGCCGTCAGCAGCTGCCAGCCCTGGTCCTGCGCCCCGACCAGCCCGGCCACGGTCACGGTGACGACCTCGCGCTCGCCCGGGCCGAGGAACAGCAGGGCGATCAGCAGGTCGTTCCAGACCCACAGGAACTGGAAGATGGCGAACGAGGCCAGCGCCGGCACCGACATCGGCACGATCAGCCGCCAGAAGGTCTTGAAGTGGCTGGCCCCGTCGATCTTGGCCGACTCGATCACCGCCTTGGGCAAGGTCGACATGTAGTTGCGCAGGATGTAGACGGCCAGCGGCATGCCGAAGCCGATGTGGGCCAGGTAGACGGCGGCGAACTGGCCCGTCAGCCCGACGTCGCCGTAGATGCGCAGCAGCGGCACCAGGGCGACCTGATTGGGCACCACCAGCAGGGCGACGATGATCACGAACAGGACGTCGCGGAACGGGAACTGCATGAAGGTGAAGGCGTAGGCCGCGAAGGCGGCGATCATGATCGGGATCACCGTCGCCGGCAGGGTCACCGCGAAGCTGTTGATGAAGGCGTTGCCCATCCCCTCGTTCCAGGCCTGGCTGTAGTTGGAGAGGGTGTACTGGGTGAAGTCGAGCGGCGAGGTGAAGACCGTCCACCAGCCCGAGGTGTCGGCGGCGTCCTCGGTGCGGAAGGCGGTGATGACGATCCCGAGCGTCGGGACGATCCAGAGGAAGCACAGCACCACCAGGGCGAGCCTGACCACCCAGTTGGCCTGCCCGGCGCCGGGAGCGGCCGCGCCCTCGCGGCGAGGGATGGCCCGGCGGGGCTTGACCTCGCCGGGGACCGGGGTCGGAGGAGGAGTGGTTCCGGTGGTCGTCATCGTGCTGCCTCCTCGGCCCGGAAGTGACGCACCTGGTAGACGATGACGGGCAGCACGGCGATCATCAGCATGACCACGATGGCCGAGGCCCGACCGTTGTTGCCGTTGCGGAACAGCTCGTTGAAGAAGCGGACCGCGATCACGTCGGTGTTGAAGTTGCCGTTGGTCATCACGTAGACGACATCGAAGATCTTCATGACGCTGATGAGCACGGTGATGAAGACCGTGATGACGGTGGCCCAGATCTGGGGCACGATCACCCGGAAGAAGATCTGGCGCTCGTTGGCGCCGTCGATGCGGGCCGCCTCCAGGGTGTCGACGGGCACGCCCTTCACCGCCGCCGACAGCAGCACCATCGAGAACCCGACCTGGGCCCAGATCAGGATGATCATCAGCAGGAAGCTGTTGAAATGCAGCGTGGAGACCTGTAGCCAGGCCACCGGGTCGAACCCGAGCGCGGTCCAGACCGCGTTCTGGAGGCCGATCTGGGGCTCCCCCTCGGGGCGGGCCTCGTAGATGAAGCGCCAGATGGTGGCCTGGCCGACCCCGCTGATGGCCATGGGCAGGAAGATGATCGACTTGCTCAGCTTCTCCGACTGGGGTCTCAGCCGGTCGGCCAGGACCGCCACCCCGAGCCCGATCGCCACCGTGGCCGCCGGGACCACCGCGATCCACAGCAGGGTGTTGTAGAGCGTCTGCCGGAAGTCCTCGGAGCCGAGCAGGTCGGTGTAGTTCTCCGTGCCGACCCAGGCCGTGCTCTGGGCGTTGGCGAAGCTCAGGATGAACGTTCGGATGGCCGGATAGATGAGGAAGAACGCGATCGCCGCGACCGCCGGCCCGATGAAGACCCACGGCTTGAGGCGCTCCTCCCACTTCGTGGGGAGCATCTCGACCAGCTTGTTGAGGATCCAGAACAGCAGCAGGGCGGCGCCCACGCCACCGACGATCGCCAGCAAGGCGTTGATCAGCCTGATCATCGACTTGCTCCTTTCTGCTCATGGCGCGTCGCGCCCGCCCGGTCGGTGGGTGCGCGGCCCGCGCGGGCCGCGCACCCACCGTCAGCGCCCTAGCTCGGCCAGCTCTCCTCGATGGACGTCAGGGCCTCGTTCAGGTCCTGCTGCCCGCTGATCCAGGCCGTCATGCCCTTCCAGAAGCTGCCGGCGCCAACCGCGCCCGGCATCTGGTCGGAGCCGTCGAACCGGAACACCGTCGATTCGTAGGCCGCCGTGGCGATCTGCTTGGTGGTCTCGTCCGGGTACTTGCTCACATCGAAGGTCTTGTGGGGCGAGATCCAGCTCGACGCCGCCAGGTCGGCGAACTCGAACTCGGGGCTGGTCATATGCGCCATGACCTTCTTGGTGTCCTCGTCGTTGCTGAAGGCGCCCGCGAGGTCGCCACCGCCGAGGACGGGCTTGCTGGCGGCGTCGACGGACGGGAGGTAGAACACGCCGACCTCTTCGTCCAAGTTGGCGCGGACCTTCTCCGGGAAGAAGCCCTTCTGGGTGATGAAGTTGCCCTGCCGGTGCAGGAAGCACTTGGGCGGGTCCTGGAACATCGGGTTGGCCGAGGTGCTGAAGGCGTTGCTCACGACCGCCTTGCGGCCGCCGAAGACGTTGCCGTCGGCCAGGGCCAGCTTCTCGAACTGCTCGGCCGACTGGACGACCGTGGGGTCGTTGAACGGGATCTCGTGCTTGACCCACTGGTCGTACTTCTCGGGCCCGCCGAGGCGGAGCATCATGTCCTCGATCCAGTCGGTGGCCGGCCAGCCGGTCGCCGCCGCCGACTCGATGCCCACGCACCATGGCGTGGTGCCGTCGGACTTGATCTGGTTGGTGAGCGCCTCCAGCTCGGCCATGGTGGTCGGGATCTCGTAGCCCTTGGCCTCGAAGGCCTTCTTCGGATAGAAGACCAGGCTCTTGACGTTCATGCTCATGGGAATGCCGTACAGCTTGCCGTCCGCCGAAGTCCCCGCGGCCAACTCACCGGGGACCAGGGTCGACTCGACCTTGGCCTTGTCGATCACGCCGCTCAGGTCCTGCATCTTGCCGCTGTTGGCGATGTCCATCATCACGCCGGGCTGCGGGAACAGGGCGATGTCGGGAAGGTTGTTGCCCTGCACGCGGGTTCGGACGATCGTGTCGAAGGACTGCGAGGCCTCCGAGTACTTGATGGTGACCCCGTTGGCCTGCGCCCACTTGTTCAGCCCGTCCTGGAAGCCCTTGGACTGGTCGCCGCCGAAGCCGAACAGGATCTCGACCTGGCCGTCGCCCTCGGCCGCCGAGGAGCCGCCGCCCCCGCCACCTTCTTCGCTGAGGCAGGCCGAGGCGAACAGCATCGCCACCGCGGCCACCGCGATCCCCTGGAACAACCTACGCCATCGCATCTTGTCTCCCTTTCGTTGACGCCGCAGCACCAATCGGTAGCCGGCCATCCCTCACAGGCCTGCCCCTCCGGGTATCCCACCGCACTACCTGGTGTGCTGGCCCACCAGCTTCATCAACAACGAGACTTGCACGGCCCCTTTCGTGAGGGCGACCGCGACGCTGCGCTCGCGAGGCGAAGTGGCCAACGGGTCTCGATCATGCATCGGGGCAGCATGGCAGGTCCACCGGCCGGTGGGGACCGGCAGGGGCCACGGCTACGAGCAGGGCAGATCATCGGACTGCGTTTGCCCCGATGTCCAGCGATCGAAACGGGCCCATGGGTGCGACGGAGCAGCGTGGCGACCCCTTGCCACCCCACCTGGAAGCGATTAGATTAGGGCCGATTATCATTCCGCCGGTAGTCTCCCATGTAGGTACCCGGTGTCAAGCCGTCCCATGGTGTGCCATGCAGAGGCCGACTCCGACGTCACTGATGCTGCGGCGGATGACCGCATCCGCCGTGCTCGACGCGCTGCGGGCCGGCGGGCCGATGACCGGCAGCGACCTGATGAGCGCCACCGGGCTGGCCCGGCCCACCATCCACGTGATCTGCAACGACCTGATCCGGCTGGGCTGGATCCGTGAGATGGACAGCCGCCCCGCCGGCGACCGCCGCCGAGGTCGTCCCGCCCGCCGCTACGAGTTCCAGAGCCGGGCCGGGCTGGTCCTCGGCGTCGACGCCACCGACCGGGTGACGGTCCGCCTGGCCGACCTCCGCGGCGACTGCGTGGCCGAGGCGAGCCAGCCGCTGGCCCACGTCTCGGTCCCGGTGGACGAGCGCCTGGCCGCCGTGCGCCGGACGACCGACTCGGTGCTGTCGTCGGCGGCCGTCGACCCCGCCCACGTGCTGGCCGTCGCCGTCGGCGTCCCCACCCCGGTGGACGCCGACGGGATCCCGGTGGGTCGGGAGACCTACCTGCCCGGCCTGCCCGGCCGCGACCTCCGGCCCGAGATCGGCGGCCGGCACGGCTGGCCGGTGCTGCTCGAGAACGACGCCAACCTGGCCGCCTGGGGGGAGCGCTGGCGCGGAGTCGCCGCCGGGGTCGACGACCTCGTCGTCATGGTCGCCGACGAGCGGCTCGGGTCGGGCCTGTTCCTGGGCGGGCGGCCGGTCCGCGGCCACGCCGGCGGCGCCGGCGAGCTGCGCTTCTTCGAGCTGATCGAGCAGGTCGGCAGCACCTACGGCATGGGCCACATGATCCGCACCTCTGGCGCCGAGGCCGTGGCCGACCTTGGCCCGGAGGAGCCGCCGGACGGCCCCGGCCGGCTGCTGTGGTCCCTGGCCGCCGGCGACCCGGCCCAGGTCGGGACGGCGACCGTGCTGGAGGCCGCCCGGGCCGGGGACGAGGTCGCGCTCGGGATCGTCGACCGCGTGGCCGAGCGGATGGCGTACGCCGTCGCCGCCCTGGCCGGGATGCTCAACCCCGAGCTGGTGGTCATCTCCGGGGCCGTGGCCGACGACGGCGACCTGTTCCTGGACCGGATCCGGGGGCGGCTGCTGCCCGACCTGATCGACACCCCGCCCCGGGTGGCGATGTCCACCCTCGGCGACCACGCCGTCGTCCTCGGCGCCGTCCGCATGGCCCTCGACCACGTCGAGGCCGGCCTCCTGGGCAGCTCCGGCGCCGCTCCCTGGCCCGAGGCCCCGGCCCTGGCCGCCGCCCCGGCCCAGAGCTGACGGCCGCGCATGACATCGGGGCGGCCATGGCCGATCCTATGCTCAGCCGTCGCCCTGTCACCGGGAGGTACGCCGTGACCGAACTGGCTCACACCGGGCCCCAGCCCGACCGCAACCTCGCTCTCGAGCTGGTCCGCGCGACCGAGGCGGCGGCCATCGGCGGCGCCCGGCACCTGGGCCGCGGCGACAAGGAGGCGGTCGACCAGGCCGCGGTCGACGCCATGCGCCCGGTGCTCGGCCAGATCGCCATGGACGGGGTGGTGGTCATCGGCGAGGGCGAGAAGGACAACGCCCCCATGCTCTACAACGGCGAGCGGGTCGGCAGCGGCAGTCCGCCGCAGGTCGACATCGCCGTCGACCCGGTCGACGGGACCACCCTGACCGCCAAGAGCCTCCCCAACGCGATCGCGGTGGTCGCCCTGGCCGAGCGGGGCACGATGTTCGACCCGGGGCCGTGCGTCTACATGGAGAAGCTGGCCGTCGGCCGCCCCTTCGCCGGCGTGGTCGACTTCGAGGCCCCGATCGAGGACAACCTGCGCCGGATCGCCGAGGCCAAGGACTCCGACGTCACCGAGCTGACGGTTTGCATCCTCGACCGCCCCCGCCACGAGGAGGAGCTGGTCGGCCGGGTCCGGGCCACCGGCGCGCGGATCAAGTTCCTGCTCGACGGCGACGTCGCCGGGGCGATCATGGCCGCCCGCGAGGAGACCGGCATCGACGTCGCCGTCGGGATCGGCGGCACCCCCGAGGGCGTCATCACCGCCTGCGCCCTCAAGTGCCTCGGCGGGGCCATGTACGGCCGCCTGTGGCCCCGCGACGACGACGAGCGCCGGGCCGCCCTGGACGCCGGCTACGACCTCGACCAGGTCCTCATGATCGACGACCTGGTCCGTGGCGACAACGTCTTCTTCGCCGCTACCGGCGTGACCGATGGCGAGCTGCTCCGCGGGGTCCGCTTCCGCCCCAACGAGGTGCTGACCCAGTCCCTGTCGATGCGCTCGGTGTCGGGCGCGGTGCGCCTGATCGAGGCCCGCCACCAGCTCGACCGCTCGAACCTGGTCACCCGCCCTCGTTCCTAGGCCAGGTCGTCGCGGCCGCCCGGCGGCCTGGTGTTGGCCGCGGGGTTTGCCCTTGGTCTGGTTGCGGAACACTTGCTCCATGACCGTGCCCAGCAGCCGAAGGCGAGCCGTCGGAGCCGACGTTCCCATCCGCTCCTTCGGCGAGCGCCGCATCTGCGAGGCAGCCGGCTGCAAGGTCCAGCTGTCGACCTACAACCCGGCCAGCCGTTGCTACACCCACGACGGCTGGGACCGCGAGCACCGCACCCGCGCCCGCCGCCGCCGCTGATCGTCGTCGCAGCCCGCGGCCGCCTCTGGTAGCCTCCATCCCCGTGCGCGCCGCTAGCTCAATTGGCAGAGCAGTGCCCTCTTAAGGCAACGGTTCGGGGTTCGAGTCCCTGGCGGCGCACTTCCCCGGACTCCCAGCTCAGGACACCTCAAG
>Ga0081538_10002668_pt1 | contig 17209 bp, 14 predicted proteins | sample TabmetS5T2R1_FD_71022 | JGI IMG/M metagenome (GOLD analysis project Ga0081538, IMG submission 71022) | Tabebuia heterophylla rhizosphere microbial communities from the University of Puerto Rico - S5T2R1 | ecosystem: Host-associated > Plants > Roots > Rhizosphere ... | reverse complement strand
TTCATGGCGGTCTCCAGCTACGGGTCCTCGACGGACTCCTCCGGGGTGGTGCGGATCCTGAAGGACCTGGACGCCTCGATCAGCGGGCGCAACGTGCTGATCGTCGAGGACATCATCGACTCCGGCCTGACGCTGCACTACCTGCTGAAGAACCTGGACGCGCGCGGCCCCGAGTCGCTGGAGGTCTGCGCCCTGCTCACCAAGCCCGAGCGCCGCCGGGTCGAGAACCCGATCCGCTACGTCGGCTTCGAGATCCCGAACAAGTTCGCGATCGGGTACGGCCTGGACCTCGACGAGCGCTACCGCAACCTCTCGTATGTCGCTGCCATTAAGGACCCCGACGAGGGCGGCTGAGCTGCACCGAAGCGCTTAGTTACGCCTCAGACGCGCTGGTACCCTCGCCACAGATCCGCGGACGCAACCTCCGCGTAATTTTGTTGAGGGACACACCTTGAGACGTTTCTTCCGCAGCGCAGCCTTTCCCATCCTGATCGTCGTCGTGCTGGCGTTTTTCGCCCAGCGCCTGATCAGTCCAACCGAGCGCAAGGAAGAGCCGACCTACAGCGAGTTCGTCACCCAGGTCGAGAACGGCCAGATCGACGAGGTGACCTTCAACACGAAGGACAACACGATCGAGGTCAAGGAGTCCGACTCCGCCGGCGGCGACGAGTACGAGACCGGCTTCCTCGACTCCGACGCCTCCCAGGCCCAGCTGCAGAACACGCTGGACCGCAACGACGTCAACTACGAGGTCAAGGGCAAGGGCGGCGGCGGCATCCTCAGCCTGCTCACCTACATCCTGCCGTTCCTCCTGTTCTTCGCGTTCTGGATATTCCTGATGAACCAGATGCAGGGCGGCGGCAGCCGGGTGATGAGCTTCGGAAAGTCACGGGCGAAGCGCATGTCCGTGGACGCCCCCAAGATCACCTTCCGCGACGTGGCGGGGGCCGACGAGGCCGTGCAGGAGCTGCACGAGATCAAGGAGTTCCTCGAGAACCCCAAGAAGTTCCAGGCGCTCGGCGCGCGGATCCCCAAGGGCGTGCTCCTCTACGGCCCGCCCGGCACCGGCAAGACACTGCTCGCCCGCGCGGTTGCGGGTGAGGCGGGCGTTCCCTTCTTCTCCATCTCCGGCTCTGACTTCGTCGAGATGTTCGTCGGCGTCGGCGCCAGCCGCGTCCGCGACCTCTTCGAGCAGGCCAAGCAGAACTCCCCCTGCATCATCTTCATGGACGAGATCGACGCCGTCGGGCGGCACCGTGGCGCCGGCATGGGCGGCGGCCACGACGAGCGCGAGCAGACCCTCAACCAGCTGCTCGTCGAGATGGACGGCTTCGAGATGAAGGACAACATCATCCTCATCGCGGCCACCAACCGGCCCGACATCCTCGACCCGGCTCTGCTTCGCCCGGGCCGCTTCGACCGTCAGATCGTCGTCGACCGCCCCGACCGCAAGGGCCGCAAGAAGATCCTCGAGGTCCACACCCGCGGCAAGCCGCTGGCCAAGGACATCGACCTCGACGTCCTCGCCGGCCAGACGCCCGGCTTCACCGGCGCCGATCTGGCCAACCTGATCAACGAGGCGGCGCTGCTCACCGCGCGCGGGGGGAGTCGCGAGATCACGATGGATGAGCTCGAGGAAGGGATCATGCGCGTGATCGCTGGCCCGGAGAAGAAGACCCGGGTGATGTCCGAGAAGGAGCGGCTGGTCACCGCGTACCACGAGCTGGGGCACGCGATCGTCGGCCACGTCCTGCCCAACTGCGACCCGGTGCACAAGATCTCGATCATCAGCCGCGGCCAGGCGCTCGGCTACACCATCTCGCTGCCGACCGAGGACAAGTTCCTGACCACGCGGGCGGAGCTCGCCGACACGATGGCGATGACCCTTGGCGGTCGCGCCGCCGAGGAGATCATCTTCGGCGAGATCACTACGGGCGCCTCCAACGACCTGGAGAAGGTCACCGAGACGGCCAAGCAGATGGTCATGCGCTACGGGATGTCGGAGCGGCTCGGCCCGCGCGTGTTCGGTCACGACCGCTCGATGCCTTTCCTCGGTCGCGAGTTCAGCGCCGAGCCCGATTACTCGGACGAGATCGCGCGTGAGATCGATGACGAGATCCGCCGCATCGTCGAGGAGGCACATCAGAGCGCCAAGGACATCCTCGCCGAGCGCCGCGAAGGGCTCGACCGGATCTCGAAGATCCTGCTCGAGCGCGAGACCATCGACTCCGTCCAGTTCGAGAAGCTGCTCGAGGGTGCCTCAGAGGAAGAGGTCTTCGGCGCCGAGGACGCCGAGGAGGCGGAAGGCGCCGAGGAGGCGCCGCCGGAGGCCGAGAAGGGCACCGGCCGCGAGGGCCCGCGCCCGGTCCCGCGCCCGCGCCCAGGCTTCGCCGGCGGAAGCGCCGAGATGCGCGCGGACGACTCCGGCCGCGGCTAGCCCGAGCCGCCGCGAGCGACAAACGCCGCAGGGGCTGGGTAGGGGTGCGGCCCGGACCGCGCGGTCCGTCTTCCTGCCGAGTGGTGGATTTTGCATGCCATACATGTCAAATCCCCCTTTCGACGCTCCCGAGGCGTTGCGCGCGCGACTCACCTCCCACCCAGCCTCTGGCCGCCGGCGTTTCCAGAGCGCGCCATGGATACTGGCCTCATGACCAAGCTCATGGGCGTCGTCAACGTGACCCCCGACTCGTTCTCCGACGGGGGTTTGTTCCTCGATCCGGAGGCGGCGATCGCCCACGGGCGTCGGCTGGCGCAGCAGGGGGCCGACATTCTCGACGTCGGGGGCGAGTCGACCCGGCCGGGCGCCGAGGCGGTGAGCGCCGAGGAGGAACGCGATCGGGTCGCTCCCGTCGTGGCTGGACTTGCCGCTGACAACGGCGCGGGCGTGCCCATCTCGATCGACACGTCCAAGGCCTCAGTGGCCCAGGCGGCGCTCGACGCCGGCGCCGAGATCGTCAACGACGTGACGGCGTTTCGCGCGGATCCCGAGCTGGCCGGCCTGTGTGGCGAGCGGGGCTGCGGCGTCGTCCTGATGCACATGCTCGGCACGCCGCGCACGATGCAGGAAAACCCGACGTACGACGACGTGGTCGACGACGTCAAGGCGTTCCTGGCGGAGCGGATCGAGGCGGCGATGGCGGCGGGGGTCGACGAAGAGCGCATCTGGATCGATCCCGGGATCGGGTTCGGCAAGACGCTCGAACACAACCTCGAGCTGCTGCGACGGCTGGGAGAGTTGCGCCGGCTCGGCCGCCCGATCGTCATCGGCACATCGCGCAAGAGCTTTATCGGCAAGCTCACCGGCAGGGAGGTGGACCGGCGACTTGGCGGGACGATTGCGTCGAACGTCCTCGCCGTGCGCGCAGGCGCCGACGTGATCCGCGTGCACGACGTGCTCGAGCTCCGGCAGGCGATCACCGTCGCCGAGGTGATCCTCGGGCAGCGCGACTGGCATGCGGGACCCGCGGCAACGGCGCGCACCGGCTAGCGGCGCCCCGCTAGGTTTGCGCCGTGGAGGCACACGGCAACGGCCCGGATTCGGAGGTCGAAGTCGAGCTGCGCGGTCTTTCGATCTACACCCACCACGGTGTGACCGAGGCCGAGCGCGAGCTCGGTCAGAGATTGGAGATTGACGTCACCTTCGACGTGCCCGATTGCGACGCGGTGCTCACGGACCGTGTCGAGGACACGATCGACTACGGCGAGGTTGCCGACATCGTCGCCCTGGCCGCGACCGAGCGCAGCTACCGCACCCTCGAGCGACTGAACCACGTGATCGCCGAGCGACTGATGGATCGGTATGGCTGCGAGTCGGTTCGCGTGCGCTCGGCCAAGCCCGAGCCGCCGCTGCCGCTGGCGATCGAGGAGGTTGCAGTGGAGGTCGTCCGCTCGCGCGAGCCCGAGCCCGCCGAGGATGACTCCGAGGACGAGGAAACCCCTTGAGCCGGACCGCCTACCTCGGCCTGGGCTCCAACGTCGGCGACCGCGAGGCTCACCTGAGGGCGGCGCTGCGATTGCTTCGCGAGCACGGGGTCGACATCGAGGCGACGTCGTCGCTCTATGAGACCGAGCCAGTCGGCGAGATCCTCGACCAGCCGGACTTTCTCAACGCGGTCGTCCGGGTCGGCACGGACCTCGAGCCCGACGAGCTGCTCGACCTCTGCAAGGCGATCGAGGTCGAGCAGGGCAGGATGATGGGTGGACCGCGCCACGGCCCGCGACCGCTCGACGTCGACGTGCTCCTCGTCGGCGACCTGGAGCTCAGCAACGACAGGCTCACGGTGCCGCACCCCGAGGTCACCGCACGAAGGTTCGTGCTGGTTCCCCTGCTGGAGCTGGAGCCGGAGCTGGCGTTGCCCGACGGCGCGCGCCTGGACGAGGCGTTGGAAAGGCTGGGTGAAGGGGAGCGGGTCGAGCCCGTTGGGCCGCTTGACGGCTGAGCGTCGACTTCGTCAGGCCTGGCCTGACAAATCCGCCTCTCGCTGCAAAGGCTGCAGCCACTCGCGCGGCAACACCGGCGGAACGTCGCCCGGATAGTCCGGCACGAAGCGCTTGGAGTGCTTGCCCGCGGGGCGGGCGGCGATCACCGGGCGAAGATCCTGGAGCGTCATCGCAAGCCCGACGCCAGCGGCGATCTGAAAGTCGGCCGCGTTTGGCTCGTCGCCACCCAGCAGCCCGTCGGCGATCCAGGCGTCGATGCGGTCGAGGTAGCTCGGAAAGCCGGCTAGGTCGTCCCGAACCCGTTCGTCGTCGATCCCGTGGATGCGGACCTCCGCGGCGACGATCGGCGCGGCCGTCGCCACTGCCAGCCCGACTGGGACGCCCAGCTTGGCGTCCCCGACATAGGTGCGAAGTGGGTCCTTGTCGCGCTTGATCGCGTTCCAGAAGATCCGGCGGGTCGCGTCGGACAGCTCCTTCTCGCCCCAGAGCTCCGCCTCCTCAACGGCGGCGCGGCGCTCCGGATCCGCCGGGAAGAGCGCGGGCTCGGGCCTGATCTCGTCGAGCGCTTTCGAGATCTCTCGTGAGCCCGTGATCTTGCGTCCGTCGATCCTGATCGAGGGCACGGTCACCCCCGGGAACCGGAGGGCCTTCAGGACGCCGCGGCTCACCACGGGCATCAGGTCCACGCGCTTGTAGGGGATTCGCTTGTGCTCGAGCATCCCCCGCACCGCCCTGACGGGGTGCGAGCCGGGGATCACATACAGCTTCGTCTCCACGGGCGCATCGTATGTGCTGGCTCAAACCCCCGCGCGCACGCAGGGATTCGAGACAGCCCACCCGAGGCAATACTTACCCCGTGCTGCTGGCGATCGACGTGGGTAACACGCAGACGCACCTGGGCGCCTTTCGCGATGGCGACCTGGTCGAGCATTGGCGCTTTCAGACGCGGGCGGGTGCCACCGGCGACGAGCTCGCCGAGCGTGTTTCGGGGCTGCTCGCGCTGGAAGGCATGGCGTTCGCGGAGGTCGACTCCACGATCGTCTCCTCGGTCGTGCCGCCCCTGGGGGCGGAGTACGCGGCGATGGCGCGCCGCTATCTCGACGCGCCCTGCCTGCTCGTCGGGCCGGGCATCAAGACGGGGATGCCGATTCGCATCGACAACCCCTATGAGGTCGGAGCCGACCGCTTGGTCAACGCGGTCGCCGCCTACGAGCGGGTGAACGGCGCCTGCGTGGTCGTCGACTTCGGCACCGGCATCAACTTCGACGCGGTGTCCGCCGCCGGCGAATACGTGGGCGGGGCGATCGCGCCCGGTGTCGAGATCTCGCTGACGGCGCTGACCGAGCGGGGAGCGCGGATTCCGCGGATCGACCTGGCCGAGCCCTCATCGGCGATCGGGAAGTCGACGCGTGGCGCGATCCAGTCGGGTGTGATCTTCGGATTCGCGGGGCTGATCGACGGGATCGCGCGCCGGCTCGAGCGCGAGCTCGACGACGAGGTCACCTTCATCGCCACCGGCGGCCTGGCCGGCGAGATCGTGCCGTTCTGCGAGACCATCGACGAGGTCGACGACCTGCTCACGCTCACGGGCCTGCGCCTGATCTGGGAGCGCAACCGATGACGCTGCCGCCGCTCACCAGCCCGCTTCGTATCGGTTCCGTGGAGATCTCCAACCGCGTGCTGCTTGCCCCGCTGGCCGGGATCGGCAACTGGTTCGTGCGCCTTCAGGCACGCCGGCACGGCGCCGGGCTGGCGTTCTCGGAGATGGTGTCCAGCCACGCCGTCCACCATCGCAACCGGCGCACGCTCGACGAGCTGCTGCGCATCCACCCCGAAGAGCACCCGGTGGCGATCCAGCTCTTCGGCTCGGATTCCGAGATCATGCGCTCGGCCGCGCAGACGGTCGCCTCGGCCGGCCCCGACCTGATCGACCTCAACATGGGGTGCCCGGTTCCGAAGATCTGCAAGTCGGGCGCCGGTGCCGCGCTGCTCCGCGACCCCGATCGCGCAGTCGAGGTCGCGCGGGCCGCCCAGGACGGCACGGGGTTGCCGGTGACCGTCAAGCTGCGCTCGGGCCTCGAACCCGGCGACCGCTCCGGGCTGTACCTCGCCGAACGGCTGGCCAGCGAAGCCGGCGTAGCAGCGATCGCCTTTCACCCGCGTCCCGCGGCTGTGCACCACAAGGGCGAGCCCGACTACGAGCTGGTGGGTGAGCTCCGCAGGCGTGTCGACGTGCCGGTGATCCTCTCCGGCGGCCTGTCGACGGTCGAGCGTGCCCGCCGCGCGTACGAGGCGTCGGGTGCAGACGCCCTGATGATCGCTCGCGGGGCGCTCGGCGACCCTTGGATTTTCGACCGGCTGATCGGCCGTCGCCAGGGCCGTCCGGACGAGACCGAGTTGCTCGCCGAGCTCGACTGGGTGCTCGACCGCGGGGAGGGTCATTGGGGGCCCGAACGCGCGACTCGTAACCTGCGCAAGTTCTATCCCTGGTACCTCGAGCGCCTCGGAATCACCGGTCCCGAGGCACATGCGTACCAGCGCGCCGAGACCCTCGCCGAGGTCAGACAGCTGCTCGCGGGGCTCGCTCGGCGGCCGCTTGCGGCCTGAGAAAGGCGCCCGAACCGCCTCGCTATAATCGCCCGCCTGCCCGAGTCCGCGTGCGCAGCCGGCGTCGCGTTTCGGGCCTTTCTAGTGGAGGGGCGGCGGCTACCGCCGCACCCGTGCGACAAGGAGAACAGAGGTTCAGGACAAGTGGCGCGCGATGCAGTCATTACCCCCGAGGGTCTCGACAAGCTCAAGGCCGAGATCGAGCACCTGACGACCACCAAGCGGCGCGAGGTCGCGCAGCGCATCAAGGAAGCGCGAGAGTTCGGCGACATCGCCGAGAACTCCGAGTACGACGACGCCAAGAACGAGCAGGCTCTGCTCGAACAGCGGATCGCCCAGCTCGAGGAGCGCGTCCGGCGCGCCACCGTCATCAACCAGTCCGACATCGACACCGCGACGGTCGGCGTCGGAGTCGTGGTGCACGTCAAGGACCAGAAGTCCGGCGAGTCGCAGAAGTTCCACATCGTGGGCTCGACGGAGGCCAACCCCGCCGAGCACAAGCTCTCCAACGAGTCGCCGATCGGCAAGGCTCTGCTCGGCCACAAGCGAGGCGAGGTCGTCACCGTCGAGACCCCGCGCGGGCCGAAGAAGAAGCTCAAGATCACCAAGATCGAAACGGCCTAACCGCCGGCGTCGAACTCGCGCCACCCGCTTCGCGGCCGCGTACGCTGCCGCGCGTTCATCAACGACCCTTGAAGGGGGGTTCGGTACCGGGACCAACAGTTGCTCCGGAAGCCCGGTCGCGTTCGGCGATCAGGCTGCCTCTTCGATCGAGGATGTCGGTGCTAACGAGGAGATTGATGGCGGGTACCGGCCCGAGGAGGCGCTGGCGGCGCTGAAGCGCAAGTCTCCAACGGGCAATTGGCGGCTGCTGGTCGAAGACCAGTCCGGGCCTGGCGACGGCGGATCCGTCGGCTGCTTCGAGGTCACGGTCAAGTACAAGAAAGCCCAAGAGGAAGAAGAACTGACCGGGCTCTTACCCGGTACGACGCGAGCGTCGAGTAGTGCGACCGTCAGAGCCGTGGGCTGCAGGCTTCGTGAGCCCGGCGGCGGGCAGTAGGCTCGCCGCCGCGTGAGCGACCCCGGGCAGACCAGCGACGAGCCGGCCGTTCAGGCCGAGCGGCGGGCGAAGCTCGAGCGCCTCCGGGCGTCGGGCATCGAGCCGTTCCCGCACGAGTTCGAGGGCCGGGTCGAGATCGCCTCGGTGCACGAGGCACACGACGACCTGGAGCCCGGCGAGGAGACGGAGTCCACCTACCGGGTAGCAGGCCGCATCACGGCCCGCCGCGGGCACGGCAAGGCCGCGTTCATCGACCTGGTCGACTCGACCGGAAAGATCCAGCTGCACTCGCGCGCGGACGTGGTCGGCGAGCACCAGCACGAGCTGCTCGTCGGGCTCGACCTCGGCGACGTCATCGGCGCGGAGGGCACGGCCTTCAAGACCAGGCGGGGCGAGCTCTCCCTGCGACTCACGAGCTGGACGCTGCTGGCCAAGAGCTTGCGCGCGCCGCCCGACAAGTTCCACGGGCTTGAGGACACCGAGCTGCGCTACCGGCATCGTGAGCTCGACCTGATCGCCAATCCCGAGGCGCGGGAGCTGTTTCGCAAGCGGGGCGCGACGATCGCCGGCGTCCGGCGCTGGCTCGACGACCATGGCTTCGTGGAGGTCGAGACGCCGGTGCTCCAGCCGCTCTACGGTGGCGCGCTGGCGCGCCCATTCACCACGCACCACAACGCGCTCGACCGGGACCTGTACCTGCGGATCGCGACGGAGCTCTACCTCAAGCGCTGCATCGTGGGCGGGATCGAGCGCGTGTACGAGCTCGGCAAAGACTTCCGCAACGAGGGCATCTCGTTCAAGCACAACCCCGAGTTCACGATGCTCGAGTGGTACGAGGCCTACGCCGACTACGAAGACGCGGCCGAGCGGCTGGAGCAGCTGGTCTCTGACGTCGCCCAGAATGTGCTCGGAACCACGGTGGTCCAGCGCGAGGGCGTCGAGATCAACCTCGCGCCGCCGTGGCGCCGCGTCACCCTGCGCGACGCGATCCGCGACCGAACCGGGATCGACATCCTCGAGCACCCGACTCGTGAGCAGCTCGCCAAGGCGATGGACTCAGAGCCGGATGCCGCGGAAGGGTGGGGCAAGCTCGTCGACGGCCTGCTCTCCAAGGAGGTCGAGCCGCAGCTGGTCCAGCCGACCTTCGTTCTCGACTATCCCGTCGAGATGTCGCCCTTCGCCAAGCGCCATCGCACGGAGGATGGACTCGTGGAGCGCTGGGAGGCCTTCGTCGGCGGGTTTGAGATCGCGAACGCGTTCACCGAGCTCAACGATCCCGACGAGCAGCGGCGCCGGTTCGAGGCACAGGCCGAGGAGCTGCGGCGCGGCGACGCCGAGGCACAGCCTTTCGACGAGTCCTACCTCCAGGCGCTCGAGTATGGGATGCCCCCCACGGGAGGAGCGGGGCTCGGCATCGATCGGCTCGTGATGCTGTTGACCGGTGCCCGCAGCCTGCGCGAGGTCGTGCTGTTCCCGGCGATGCGCAGCTAGCGACGACCGGTTGGGAAAGCCGCAGATTGCGGGGCCAACGCACCGCCCGACATCCAAGCGTCGGGCACGCGTGGGCACGCCGATATACTGAGTCCTCGTTGTAGTCGACAACCGGAGGTTCTAATCCATCGGCAACTCGGAGCCGAAAGTGTGGATAGAGCCCCGGCGCTGTCGCGTCCCCCAGGGCGGCTAGAACTTAGGACGTCAGGCGAGTAGATCGGTTAGGTATCGGAAGTGTTCGAGCGATTCACAGAGCGGGCCCGGCAGGTGGTCGTCCTCGCACAGGAGGAAGCCCGCACCCTGAAGCACAACTACATCGGCACCGAGCACATCCTGCTCGGCCTCCTGCGCGAGGAGGAGGGCCTGGCCGCTCGGGTGCTCGAGTCGCTGGACATCACCGTCGAGCGCGTCCGTGCCCAGGTCGTGCGGATCGTCGGCTCGGGCGAGGAGGTGACCTCCGGCCAGATCCCGTTCACGCCGCGCGCCAAGAAGGTCTTGGAGCTGGCCCTGCGCGAGGCGCTCTCTCTGGGACACAACTACATCGGCACCGAGCACATCCTGCTCGGCCTCGTGCGTGAGAACGAGGGCGTCGCCGCCCGGATCCTGCTCGACTTCGACGCCGACTCCGAGAAGATCCGCAACGAGGTCATCCGGATGCTCTCCGGACCCGGCGGCCGCCGTCAGGGCGCCGGCGCGGGCTCCGGCGAGGGCAAGAAGTCCTCGAAGCTGCTCGACCAGTTCGGTCGCAACCTCACCAAGCTCGCCTCCGAGGGCAAGCTCGACCCCGTGATCGGTCGCGAGACCGAGATCGAGCGGATCATGCAGATCCTCTCGCGCCGCCAGAAGAACAACCCGGTGCTACTCGGCGAGCCGGGCGTTGGCAAGACGGCCATCGTCGAGGGCCTGGCGTCGCGCATCACCAAGGGCGAGGTCCCGGAGCTGCTGAAGAACCGGCAGATCTACACCCTCGACCTCGCCGCTCTGGTTGCGGGCTCCAAGTACCGGGGTGAGTTCGAGGAGCGGCTGAAGAAGGTGATGAAGGAGATCACCCAGCGCGGCGACATCGTGCTGTTCATCGACGAGCTTCACAACCTCGTCGGTGCCGGCGCCGCCGAGGGCGCGATCGACGCCGCCTCGATCCTCAAGCCGGCGCTCTCGCGCGGCGAGCTGCAGACGATCGGCGCGACGACGCTCGACGAGTACCGCAAGTACCTCGAGCGCGACTCGGCGCTCGAGCGTCGCTTCCAGCAGATCAAGGTCGACCAGCCCTCCATCCCCGACACCGTGCAGATCCTCGAGGGTCTGCGGGAGCGCTACGAGGATCACCACAAGGTCAAGATCACCGACGAGGCGCTGGGCGCGGCCGCCGAGCTCGCCGACCGGTACATCTCCGACCGGTTCCTGCCCGACAAGGCCATCGACCTGATCGACGAGGCCGCCTCACGCATGCGCATCAAGTCGATGTCGCAGCCGCCCGTGTACCGCGATCTCGAGGAAGAGATCGAGGAGACGCGGCGCGCCAAGGAGGCCGCGATCGAGGCTCAGGAGTTCGAGAAGGCCGCGAACCTGCGCGACAAAGAGCGCCAGCTCACCAACCGCAAGCGCGAGCTCGAGGACCAGTGGGAGGCCGGCGAGGGGGGCGAGCGCCCGACCGTCGGCGAGGAGGAGATCGCCGACATCGTCTCGATGTGGACCGGCATCCCCGTGTTCAAGCTGACCGAGGCCGAGACCAAGAAGCTCGTCCGCATGGAGGAGGAGCTCCACAAGCGTGTGATCGGTCAGGACGTCGCGATCGAGGCCGTCTCGAAGGCGATCCGCCGCTCGCGGGCTGGGATCAAGGACCCCAAGCGCCCGGCCGGCTCGTTCATCTTCCTCGGCCCCTCGGGCGTCGGCAAGACCGAGCTGGCACGCACGCTCGCCGAGTTCCTGTTCGGCGACGAGGACGCGATGGTGCGCATCGACATGTCCGAGTACATGGAGAAGCACGCCGTCTCGCGACTCGTCGGATCGCCGCCGGGCTACGTCGGGTATGACGAGGGCGGCCAGCTCACCGAGGCCGTGCGGCGCAAGCCGTACTCGGTGCTGCTCCTCGACGAGATCGAGAAAGCGCACCCGGACGTCTTCAACATCCTGCTTCAGATCCTCGAGGACGGCCGCCTGACCGATGCACAGGGCCGCACGGTCGACTTCCGCAACACGATCGTGATCATGACCTCGAACATCGGGGCCAAGGACATCGCTCGCAACGTGTCCTTCGGCTTCGGCAGCTCGGACGAGACCGGCACCTCCTACGAGGACATGAAGGACCGGATCATGGGCGAGCTGAAGAAGGTGTTCCGCCCCGAGTTCCTCAACCGCATCGACGAGGTGATCGTCTTCCACAAGCTGACGAGGGAAGAGATCAAGGAGATCATCGACCTGATGATCACCCGTGTCCGCGCGCAGGTCGCCGAGCACGAGCTCCAGCTGGAGCTCACCGACGGGGCCAAGGAGCTGCTCGCCGAGAAGGGCTGGGATCCCGCGATGGGCGCCCGCCCGCTGCGGCGTGCGATCCAGCGCTTCATCGAGGATCCGCTCGCCGACGAGGTCTTGCGGCAGGGCCCGGACACGATCGTCTCCGGCACCACGGTGCTCGTCGACCGCGACGACTCCGGCGACGACGATGAGCGGCCGCTGTCGCTGAAGATGGTCAAGCCGCGCAAGCGCCCGCCGCGCAAGGAGGAGAAGGAGCCGGTGGGCGTCGGCGCCAAGAAGTCCGGCGACGACGCGCCCGCGAGCGAACAGCCTGACGAGCCGCCGGCCGACGGCGGCAGCGAGCCGGCCCCCACTGAGTCCTAGCCGCCGACCGCGACTCTCGTAGCGGACCCGGGCGTTCGGCGTTGGCGCTCAAGCATTCCTGACTTGCTGTCGCAGGACGACACTAATCCCGGAACGTGCAGGGAATTTCGCCCCGTCCACCGGGCGCGAGGGTAGGCTTTGCGTATGGGGAGACTCCGTGGCGGGAGCGTTTTGGTGGTCGTGCTTGCGCTCGGCCTGGTAGGTCATTCGAGCATCGCCTCTGCCGGCGAGCCGCAGCCGAGGATCGTCGGCGGCGAGTCGACGACGATCGAGGACTGGCCGTGGCAGGTCGCGCTGGCGTGTGAGCCCGGTTCGTCTCCACAGTGCCTCGGCGATGGCTTCCAGCGGCAGTTCTGCGGAGGGTCGCTGGTGGCAGAGACGATCGTCGTCACCGCGGCTCACTGCGTATTCGACGAGGGCGCGGCTGCGTTCGAGCCGGCGAGCGACTTCGAAGTCTTCACGGGTCGCACTGACCTCTCTTCATCCCAGGGCCAGGAGATCGACGTTCTCGAGATCTACTACTTCCTCGACGTGATGGGAACACCGACCGTTCAGGCCCAATCGACGGACCCGAACGTCGACCCGGAGCTATTCAATCCCGAGACCCTGACGTGGGACGTCGCGTTCCTGCAGCTCGAGTCGACTTCGAGTTCGCAGCCGATCAAGGTCGCGGGCGCTGACGAGACGGCGCTCTGGGATCCGGGCCGCACCGCGTACATCAGCGGCTGGGGCGATCTTGAAAGCGGCGGAGGCGACTTCCCCGACGATCTGCATGCGGCCGAAATCGAGATGATCGCCAACCCCGACTGCGCCGACTCCTATGGGGACGGGTTCATCCCGGACACCATGGTCTGCGCGGGATTCCTGGAAGGTGGGGTGGACACGTGCCAGGGCGACAGCGGCGGCCCGCTCGTTGTGCCCATCGACGGCGGGGGCTTCCGGCTGGTCGGCGACACGAGTTGGGGAATCGGCTGCGCGTTTCCCGCCCTCCCGGGGGTCTACGGTCGCATCGCCGACGATCCGATGCGAAGCGCGCTTCAGACCGGGATCCAGAGCGTGAGCCCACTCGACGACGTCGTGGGATCGGGGGCTGTCCCGGACACCGCCGCCCCACAGACCACGATCGACAGCGGACCGCCGCCCAGGAAGCGCAACAAGAAGGCCAACTTCACGTTCTCGACCGACGAGCCGCCGATCCCTGTCGGCGAGCAGTTCGAGTGCAAGCTCGACTCGCAGCCTTTCAAGCCCTGCGCGTCGCCGGTTCAGCTCACGGTTGCCACGCGCGGCTTTCACACCTTCCGGGTGCGCGCGCGAGACGTCTCGCACAACTTCGATCCCTCGCCCGCCGCCCGCACATGGAAGGTCAAGAAGAAGCGCAAACGCCGGCGCTGACGCCGACCGGGGGCGCAATGCCGTCGGGCGGGGTTCATAGGCTCACCGCGTGAGCAAGTCGAGATCGCTCTTCGTCTGTCAGTCGTGCGGGCACGAGGCGCTCGCCTGGTCGGGCCGCTGTGCGGGGTGCGGCGAGTGGAACACGCTGGTCGAGACACCTCGCGAGCAGGGGCCGTCGGCGAAATGGGGGCGAGGCGGGCGAACACGCGCGACCGCGGCGGTTCGTCCCAAGCGCCTGCGCGATGTCGCGGCGCCCGATGTGGCCCGGGTGCAGACTCGTATCGCCGAGCTCGACCGTGTCCTTGGCGGAGGGCTCGTCCCGGGCTCGCTGGTCCTGCTGGGCGGTTCGCCCGGGATCGGCAAGTCGACGCTGACGGGGATGGCGCTCGGCAACGTCGCCGCGGCCGGCCACAGCGTGCTCTACGTCTCGGGCGAGGAGTCGGCCGCCCAGGTGAAGCTCCGGGCCGAGCGTCTCGGCGGCGCCGCCCTGGACGTGCCCGCGCTTGCCGAGACCTCCCTCGAGGCGGTCCTGGGGACGCTGGAGTCCGAGCGGCCGGCCGTCTGCGTGATCGACTCGGTGCAGACTCTGCACGCCGAGGGGATGACGGGCGCTCCGGGCTCGGTGGGCCAGGTGCGCGAGGCGGCAATCGCGATCATGGACGTGGCCAAGCGGCTGGACTGTGCGGTGATCCTGGTCGGTCACGTCACCAAGGAGGGCGCGGTGGCGGGGCCGCGAGTTCTCGAGCACTTGGTGGACTGCGTGCTGCTGTTCGAGGGTGAGCGCGAGCGCAGCTTTCGCACCATTCGCGCGCTGAAGAACCGGTTCGGAGCCACGAGCGAGGTCGGGGTTTTCGAGATGCGCTCCGGCGGATTGGTCGAGGTCGAGGACGCCTCGGCGCGCTTCGTCGGCGAGGCGAGCGCGGCACCCGGCTCGGTCGTGCTGTGCGCGATGGAGGGCACGCGGCCGCTGCTCGTGGAGGTGCAAGCGCTGGTGGCACCGACCGAGGTGGTGCCTCCGCGTCGCGTCGCCACCGGCATCGACCGCAACCGCCTGGCGATGGTGCTTGCCGTGCTGGCGCGACACGGAGGCCCGTCGCTCTCGGCCGCCGACGTGTTCGTCAACGTGGCCGGCGGCGTGCGGGTAGACGAGCCGGGCGCCGACCTTGCGGTGGCGCTGGCGATTGCGTCCGCCCACCGGGGCGAGCCACTGGCGTCCGGGGACGGCCGCCCGCTTGCGTGCTTCGGCGAGGTCGGGCTGACCGGTGAGCTGCGGCCGGTGGCGCACCCCGAGCGACGCTTGGCCGAGGCGCTCAAGTTCGGGCTCGGTCCGGTTCTCGCCCCACCGCCCACGGAGACTCTGGAGGGACTGACAGCGCAGCCGACCTTGCGCGACGCGCTCGGGGCCACCCGCAAGCAGCGAGCCGTGCGCGCCGCCGCCTGACGGGCTTCGCCCTTACTTGACAAGTAGCAATCCGACCTCTCCACACGGGATTGGCGTGAAAACGCCGAGTGCGGGGGGTTTGGCATCATGGCCGCGTGGCGCCGCATGCCGGGGACGACCTGAACGAGCTCGAGGCGCGCCAAGACCCCCGGCTCTTGCGGGCGCTCGACATGGTCGCGCCCGGCACCCCGCTCCGCGAGGGGATCGACAACATCGTCCACTCGCGAACCGGCGGGCTGATCCTCATCTCCGAGGCCGACGAGGTCTCCTTCCTGTTCTCGGGCGGGATCCGGCTGGACGTGGACTACACGCCCGCGCTGCTCTACCAGGTGGCCAAGATGGACGGCGCGATCGTGCTCGATCCCGAGGCGCGCAAGATCAACTGGGCGAACGTGCAGCTGATGCCCGATCCCACGATCCTCTCGATGGAGACCGGTACCCGCCACCGGACCGCCGAGCGCGTCTCGAAGCAGACCAAGGCTGTCGTGATCGCGATCTCACAGCGCCGCGACGTGGTCTCGCTCTATGTGGAGGGGATCAAGTACATCCTCCAGGACATCCCGACGGTGCTCTCGAAGGCAAACCAGGGCCTGGCGACGCTGGAGAAGTACCGCTCCCGTCTCGATCAGGTGTCTTCCCGCTTGACCGCGCTCGAGTTCGCGGGCGGCGTCGTCCTCTACGACGTCCTGTCCGTGCTCCAAAGGGCGGAGCTCGTCACACGGATGGCTACCGAAGTGGAGCGCTACATCATCGAGCTCGGCACCGAGGGGCGCATGATCGAGATGCAGCTCGAAGAGACCGTCGTCGGCGTGATCTCAGAGCGCGTCGCGCTCGTTCGCGACTACAGCAGCGTCGACTCGGAGGTGGGTCTGGAGCGCACGCTCGGCGAGCTCGCCGAGCTGCCACACCAGGAGCTGCTCGACTTCGGGCGGCTGGCCGAGCTGCTCGGCTACGACCGCAAGACCAACACGCTTGACTTCCCCGTCACCCCGCGCGGTTATCGCGCGCTCTCCGGGGTCCCGCGCCTGCCGCGCCTGGTGGCCCAGAAGGTCGTCAACCACTTCGGCGACCTGGAGGCAATCCTGTCGGCGTCAGACGCCGACCTGGAGGCGGTCGATGGGGTGGGGGAGACCCGCGCGCAAGAGATCCGGGAGGGTCTGCGCCGGCTTCAGGAGGTCGACGTCGTCGACCGCTATCGCTGAACAGGCGGCGCCGTCCGGTGCCCGCCTCGACCAAGAGGAGGACAACATCCCAGAGCTAGCAGTTGAGGAGGAGTCCGCGGAAGCAGGTCACGATCTGGGTCCCGTCGAGTGCACGTTCGAGGCCGGCGACAACGTCGTCTACCCGCATCACGGGGCCGGCGTCGTGCTGAAGAGGGAGAGCAAGACTCTCCTCGGCGAAAAGCGCGACTACCTGACGATCAAGATCCTGCACAACGAGATGACGGTAATGGTCCCGTGCGAGAACGCTCATCGCGCGGGGCTTCGACGGGTGATCGACGAGGAACAGGTCAAGCAGGTGATCGATGTCCTCGAGGGCGACATCTCCGACATGCCCAAGAACTGGAACCGCCGCTTCAAGTACAACCGCGAGAAGATCAAGACGGGGGACGTCTTCGAGCTCGCGGAGGTGGTTCGCAACCTCGCGATTCGCGAGTGGGAGAAGGGGCTCTCCACTGGGGAGAAGCAGATGTACACCCGAGCGAAGAAGATTCTCGCGTCGGAGTTCATGTACGCCCTCGACAAGGACGAGGAGGGCGCTGAGAACTACATCGACGGGCTCCTGGAGGAGCGCTTCGGCGCCAAGGCGACCGCCTGAGTCTGCCCAGCGCTACAGCGGTCATCGCGGCCGCCGGCTCCGGAGAGAGGCTCGGAGCTGGCGGCCCGAAGGCCCTGGTGGAGGTGGCGGGCAGGCCGCTGCTGGCCTGGTCGCTGGTGGCG
>Ga0081538_10002667_pt1 | contig 17211 bp, 10 predicted proteins | sample TabmetS5T2R1_FD_71022 | JGI IMG/M metagenome (GOLD analysis project Ga0081538, IMG submission 71022) | Tabebuia heterophylla rhizosphere microbial communities from the University of Puerto Rico - S5T2R1 | ecosystem: Host-associated > Plants > Roots > Rhizosphere ... | reverse complement strand
CTACGAGGGCCGCGAGCTCGACATCGTGAGCCAGGCCGAGACCATCGACCACTTCCGGACCGTGCGCGACGACCTCGACCGGCTCGGCCGGGCGGTGTCGATGCTCGAGGCCGCCGACCAGCTGGCGCTGGAGCGTCAACCCAACGCCCAGCTGTACGACATGCTGGTCGGCGCGCTGCGCGCCCTGGCGGCGCAGGAGGCACCGCTGGTGGTGGCCGGGTTCTTCCTGAAGGCGCTCGCGCTCGAGGGCTTCGGCCCCCACGTCGAGGCGTGCGTCGTCTGCGGCTCGCCCGATCCGCTGGTGTCGTGGGCGATCGAGGAGGGCGGCCTGCGTTGTGGCGCCCACCGACAGGGACCGGCGGTGAGCCCGGAGGCGGTCGACATCCTCCAGCAGATCCTCGGCGGCCGCTTGGGGAATGCGCTCAACGAGACCCGGCCACCGGTGGTCTCCGAGGTGGACCACCTCGCGACCCGGGCCCTGGAGCACCAGCTCGAGCGGCGGCTGCGTTCCGTCACCGCGCTCCATCGCACCTGATCCCGGCGCCCGGGCGGTTCCTGGCGCCGAATTGGTTGCCCAGCAACCACAACTGCGCCAGGAAGTGGGAGTGGCGGCCTCAGAGCCGCTTCCACTCCTTGGCGGTGTCGTCCCACCCCAGCCAGTGTCCTCGCTCGGCGGACCACACGATGTACGTTCCCCGGGCCGGATCCCATTGCGGGTTGTATCCCGCCGTCGCCGGCTCGGCCGCCGTCGGCGCCTCGGCCGCCGGCTCGGGCGCGGGAGCGGCCTCGTCGGCGTGTTGTGGCGCTGCGGGCGCGTCGGCGGCCTCCGCGGTCTCGGCACGAGCGCCCGGGGGCGACTCGTCGGCGGCGGCTTGCGGAGGCGTGGCCTCGGGCGGTGCGGGTGCCCATGTCGGTGCGGGGCCCCAGGTCGGCGGCGGTGCCCACGTCTGCGGCGGATCTGGGGGTGGCCGGTCTCCCGGATGGCCCGGATAGCCGGGGTACGCGGTGTGGTTCGTCGTCATGCCGGGCACGGCGATCGGGTGCCCCATGTACTGGCCGTCCACCACGAAGGTCTTGGCCGCCATGTCGCCGACCCGGCGATGGCCCCTGCTGGTCAGCGCAACGATGAAGCCGACCAGGCCGGCGCAGAGCCCGTCCACGATGAGGAACAGCCAGCGGATGGCCGACCGGCCGATCCCCGGCGCCCGTCCGTCCTCGGCGACCGTCCGTATCCCGAACAGCAGCTTGCCCGGCGTCCAACCCTTCAGGCCCTGGATCAGGACGTAGATGAGGACGCTCAGCCCGAGGAAGGCGGCCCAGGGCGCGACCGGCACCCCGTCGCTGAAGTAGACGCGGTCGCCCACGTCGACGCAGACCCCCTCGTTCCGGTCCATGTAGTCCTCGCAGAAATCCGTGCCGGACTGGTCGAGGTCGGACTCCTCGAGGAACTCGAGCTCGTTGGTGAACAGCGCCACCGAGGGCGCAAGGATGATGATCGAGTCGACGACCCATGCCGCCACCCGGCGCCCCATCACCGCCGTCGGGTCGGCGGCCCTGGCCGCCGGGGCGTACGACGGCTCCGTCGTCGGATACGGATAGGACGAGGCCACGGGCGCGTGTCTACCACCGCGCCGCCCGGCGCTCGCGAGGCGGGCGGCCGCCACACGACGTTCTGGGTGCTGGCCGGCGATCCGTACACTTGGGCGCCATGTCCCCGGCCCCCGATCCGACGCTGTTCGACAAGGTCGTCAACCTGTGCAAGCGGCGGGGCTTCGTGTTCCCGTCGGCGGAGATCTACGGCGGATTCCGCTCCACCTATGACTACGGGCCGGTGGGCGTGCTGCTGCTGCGCAACGTCAAGGAGGAGTGGTGGCGCTCGATGGTGCAGCTGCGCCACGACGTCGTCGGCCTCGACGCCGCGATCCTGTCGCCGCCGGCGATCTGGGAGGCATCGGGTCACCTCCAGAACTTCACCGACCCGCTGGTGGACTGCCGCAACTGCCGCGAGCGGTACCGCCTCGACAAGCTCGACGACCCCAACGAGTGCCCCAACTGCCACGCCAAGGGCAGCTTCACGGAGGCCCGCCACTTCAACCTCATGTTCAAGACCTACGCGGGGCCGGTCGAGGGAACCGGTGCGGAGGTCTACCTGCGTCCCGAGACGGCCCAGGGCATGTTCGTGAACTTCAAGAACGTGCTGGAGACGTCGCGCAAGCGGCCGCCGTTCGGCATCGCCCAGATCGGCAAGTCGTTCCGCAACGAGATAACGCCCGGCAACTTCGTGTTCCGCACCCGCGAGTTCGAGCAGATGGAGATGGAGTACTTCGTGCCGCCCGACGAGGCGGAGAAGTGGTACCAGTACTGGTGCGACGAGCGGCTCCGGTGGTACGTCGAGCTCGGGATCCCGGAAGACCAGCTGCGGCTGCGAGCGCACGACGAGGAGGAGCTGTCGCACTACTCGTCGGCCACGTCCGACGTGGAGTTCCTGTTCCCGTGGGGCTGGGACGAGCTCGAGGGGATCGCCAACCGCACCGACTACGACCTGCGTCAGCATGCGCAGGCGTCGGGCGAGAGCCTCGACTACTTCGACCCGACCCTGGGCGAGCGCTACGTCCCCTACGTCATCGAACCGGCCGCCGGCGCCACCCGCACGGCGATGGCGTTCCTGATGGCGGCCTACGACGAGGAGGAGGTCGCCCGCGAGGGTCAAGGCCAGGGCGAGAGCCGCACCGTGCTCCGCTTCAACCATCGCATCGCGCCGTACAAGGTGGCGGTGTTGCCCCTGTCGAAGAAGCCGGAGCTGCAGGAGCCGGCGAACGAGGTCCTCGGCCTGCTGCAGCCGCACTACATGTGCGACTACGACGAGACCCAGGCCATCGGGCGCCGCTACCGGCGACAGGACGAGCTGGGCACGCCCTACTGCGTGACCATCGACTTCGAGACCCTCGACGACCGGGCGGTCACGGTGCGGGATCGCGACTCGATGGCGCAGGACCGGGTGCCGATCGACGCGCTGCTCGACCACCTGGAGCCGAAGCTTTCCTGACGCCCCGGGGACGGTCGGCGATCCAGATCATGGTGCGACCCGAATGCGGGGGTGCCGGCGTCTCGTCGCTCTCGACGCGGTCGAGCCGGTAGCCGAGCCGGGCCGGCACCGCGGCGCTGGCCCTGTTGGCCTCGTCGCAGTGGATCTCGACCCGTTCGACATCCGGCAGCGTCCAGGCCGCGTCCGTGAGCGCCCGGGCCGCCGCCGTGGCGTGGCCGCGCCGCGTGTGGTCGACATGGACCCAGTAGCCGATCTCGATGGCCCCCGGACCGATCCGGCGCATGAGCCCGCAGCCCCCGATGATTCCTCGTTCATCGGCCGGGAGGATGGCGAACTCGTAGTCGGTTCCGTCGGCCCAACTGGCATCCGCCATCACCAACCGGTCGCGCTGCACCGGGGCCTCGGCGGCGACGGGGACGGCCCAGGGCATCCAGCGGCGCAGGTGGGCGAGGCTCGCGCCCACGGCCTCGGCAAAGGCGTCGGCATCGGTGGGCCGCGCCCGGCGTAGCACGGCCCCGCTGGCGGTCGGCATGCGCTCCGGCGGGTGAGCGCCGTCCGCGGCTTCCGGCGCCCGCGCCGGCGGGCGAGCGGGTGCGGCCCGGAATCGCACCCCGATGCCGGCGCCCAGCTCGCGGTCGGCCCAGGCGTAGGCCGACGCCGCGCGCGGCGCCAGCGGTGGTCCCACCGGGGTGGCGCCAGGGGTGGCGTCGAAGCGGATGAAGCCACCCTGGCTCGACGGGCCGGTGGTGATGACCCCGTTGGCCTCGCCGGCGTCGCGTGCCGCCTCGCAGCCGTCGTCGGTCGCAACGACCGGGTGCTGGCGGGTCTCGCGCCAGCGCGTCCGCCCGGCCACCCAGCCACCCCCCGCCCGGTGGGCGTCCGCCGCCGCCAGGATGGTCTCCTCCAGTTCGTCGGGCGCCACGGGACACGGCCACCCGGCGGCGACGGCCCAGTGGAACGCGACGAACGGCAGGTCGGGCACGGCCCCGACCAGGGGCGTGAAGCCTGCCCCCAGGCGCGGGTTCACCTCGGTCGGCCTGAAGCCGTCATCGGTCAGAACCCCGTCGATCGTGTAGGAGCCGCGGAAGCCGACCTCGTCTCGCAACAGCGCGCCGACCCGACGGGCCACGATCCGCATCCTCGCCCGGTCGGCCTCGGGCGGATCGAAGAAGGTGGCGGCGCCCCCGTAGTGCAGCGTCGGTGGGTCTGCAGACCGCAGCGTGATCGCCTCCACGGGGCGGAAGACGGCGACGCCGTCGTCGGTGGCGAAGCCGTGGATGTTGCAGGGCGTTCCCTCGAGGAACGGCGCAACCCGGACCGAACGGCACCGGCCGGCGAACCAGCGCTGGGCGCGGTCGGCCTGGGCGTCGTCGGTCACCCAGCGCACGAAGGTGCCGCCGCCGTTGAAGCCCTCGCTGGCGTCTCCCGCCCAGACGGTGCCCTGTCCCCGGTCGAGCCGGCCGGAGGCGGCGTCGAGGGCGCTGCGGTCGCCCGCCGCCACGACCTGGCACGGCGGGCGGTCGACGCCCGCGCGGTCGAACAGCGCGTCGTTGGTCGTCTTGTCCTCGAGCGCGACCCACTCCGGCCGGCGGCTGCCATCCACGGCCCGGCCGCCGAGCGTCGTCACCGCCTGAAAGGGGGCCGCGAGCACCAGGGCATCGCCCTCGGGGTCGAACCGGTCGAGGGCCTCGGTGACCGCCGCGGGGGGATCGGCGGCGAGGCGCTCGAACTGGCGGAACTCGTCCACGGGGTCCGACGCTCGGATGTCCAGGTCGATCCACTCGGCGTGTTCGGGGTCCGGCAGGTCACCCGTCCCGAGCGTTGTGCCCACGACGAGGACCCTTCCGGCGCCCAACGTGCGCAGCTGGTGGATCCACCGCGGGGTCGCGGCCACGGGCATGCCCGCCAGCACGACCCGCCGACCCCCGAGCCAGTCGCGGACGGCCCCGCGGATGCGTTCCGCGACGTCGCTCGCCAAATCAGTGTCCCCGGTGGGGCTGCGCCCCACACCCATCGCCGCCGGGCGAGCTAGCGCTCGCGCCGTCGGCCTGCGGCGCTCGCTTCGCTCTCACCTCGTGTCCCCGGTGGGGCTGCGCCCCACACCCATCGCCGCCGGGCGAGCTAGCGCTCGCGCCGTCGGCCTGCGGCGCTCGCTTCGCTCCCACCTCGTGTCCCCGGTGGGGCTGCGCCCCACACCCATCGCCGCCGGGCGAGCTAGCGCTCGCGCCGTCGGCCTGCGGCGCTCGCTTCGCTCCCACCTCAGTCCTCGCCCCGGCGGATCCGACGGGCATGGGTGCGCAGGACCTCGCTCGACCGCGTGAGCAGGTCGGCGAAGACCTCCAGCTCCTCGTCCGAGTAGCCGCGGTGCAGCGCCCGCATGTCGGCGATCAGGCCATCGAACATCGGCCCGATCCGCGCCATCGACTCGGGCACGAGGCGTACGACCACCCGCCGGCGGTCGCCGGGGTCGCGCGCCCGGGTGACGAAGCCTGCGCCCTCCAGGCGATCCAGCACGCCGGTCACCGCACCCGTCGTCAGCCCCGTGAGCTCGGCGAGCTGGCCGGCCGTGAGCGGTTCGGGGAGTGCCTCGTTGAGCAGCAGGACGCATCCCCAGTCCGTGGAGTGCAGGCCGAGCCGGTCGGCGCAGGCGGCGAGCAGCATGGACGAGGAGTTGCCCAGCGAGCGGCCGGCGACCAGGACGGCGTCAGACAGCTCGGCGCGGCGTGCGGGCGCGTCCACGCGGCTCCTTCTGGTGACGGCTCGACATCGCTGTGCCAATCTTGGCGTAGACGCTGTGAATATCCATTGCGGCTGAGAGTCTCAGTCGTTAAGGTAACTCACCCGCCGCCGCGACAACGCAGAGAGCGGACGACCCGCACGAGCGTCCGTTCTGCCCGCCCAGTGCTTGTCACCGGAGGTCCCGCATGATCCAGCGCCTCGCCCGCTTCTGTTATCGGCGCCGCTGGCGGATCCTGGGTGCCTGGGTCGTCCTTCTGATCGGCCTGTTCGCCCTCAACTCGTCGTTCGGCGGCAAGTTCCTGGACGATTTCGATCTCCCGGGATCGGAGAGCCAGGAGGCGGTTGACCTGCTCGAGGAGCACGGCTTCAACGACCGCGCCGGCGCCACCGGGCAGATCGTCTTCGAGACCGACGACGTCAACGACCCCACGGTCCGGCGCGACATGGAGGCGCTGTTCGACGAGGTCGGCCAGATCACCGCCCCCAGCCAGGTGGTGAGCCCGTACAGCCCGGAGGGCGCCCACCAGATCAGCCAACGCGGCCCCGAGGCGAACAGGATCGCCTATGCCGAGGTCAACCTCTCCGACCGAGACAGCGACGAGCTGTACGACATCGGGACCGAGGCCAGGGAGGCCGTGGCCGATGCCGACATTCCAGGGGTCGAGGTGGAGCTGGGCGGCGACATCGCCTTCGAGCAGCCGGAGTTCTCCAGCGAGGCGATCGGCTTCGTCGCGGCCTTGATCATCCTGCTGATCGCGTTCGGTTCGCTGCTGGCCGCAGGCTTGCCGCTGGTCACGGCGATCTTCGGCATCGTCACCGGCATCGCCATCGTCGGGCTGGTGGTCAACGTCATCGGCATGCCGAGCTTCTCGAACCAGGCCGTGGCGATGATCGGCATCGGTGTGGGGATCGACTACGCCCTGTTCATCGTCACCCGCTACCGGGAGAGCCTGAGCGAGGGCATGACCCCCGAGTGCGCGACGATGCGGGCGCTCGACACCGCCGGCCGGGCGGTGCTCTTCGCCGGCAGCACCGTGATCGTCGCCATCCTGGGCCTGTTCACGATCGGGCTGGACATGATCCGCGGCCTGGCGGTGGGCATCTCCATCGGCGTGTTGATGACGATGCTCGCGTCGCTCACCCTCCTGCCCGCCATCCTCGGGTTCGTCGGCACCAACATCGACAAGTTCGGCTTGCCCCACCGCCGGCGCGCCGACCGTACCGGCCGCCAATCGGTCTGGTACCGCTGGAGCCGGGTCATCCAGCGCCGCCCCTGGCCGGCGCTGCTGATCTCTACCGCAGTCTTGCTCCTCCTGACGATCCCGCTGTTCGGCCTGCGCTTGGGCTTCGGTGATGCGGGCAACCAGCCGACGGACACCACCGTCCGGCGGGCCTACGACCTCGTGTCGGAGGGCTTCGGACCGGGTGCCAACGGACCGCTGCTGCTGGCCGCCGAGACTCCGGGCGGCCAATCCGACCTCCAGGCGCTCGATGCCCTGTCGGCCGAGCTCAACCAGACCGAAGGGGTCGTCTTCGCGACGGAGCCGATCCCCAACGACTCCGGTGATGCGGCCATCATCCAGGTGCAGCCGACCACGTCTCCCCAGGACAGGGAGACCGCCCACCTGGTGAACCGCCTACGCGACGACGTCATCCCCGACGCCGTCGCGGACACGACCGCCGACGTGAAGGTCGGCGGTGCGACGGCGGCGGTCGTCGACTTCTCGAGGTACACCGCGGATCGCCTGCCGTGGTTCATCGGCGCCGTGCTGGTGCTGTCGTTCCTCCTGTTGATGGTCGTGTTCAGGAGCCTGCTGGTGCCGCTCAAGGCCGTGATCATGAACCTGCTGTCGGTGGGTGCCGCCTACGGCATCCTGGTGGCGGTGTTCCAGTGGGGCTGGGGGGACAGCCTGCTGGGTGTCGGCCGCGAGGGACCGATCGAGGCCTGGATCCCGATGATGCTCTTCGCCGTGATCTTCGGCCTGTCGATGGACTACGAGGTGTTCCTCCTGTCCCGCATCCGAGAGGAATACGACCGCACCCACGACAACGGGACCGCGGTTGCCAACGGCCTCGCCGTCACCGCCCGAGTCATCACTGCGGCCGCGGCGATCATGTTCTTCGTGTTCTTCAGCTTCGTGCTCGGCGACGATCGGTCCCTGAAGATGTTCGGGTTCGGGCTGGCCATGGCGGTCCTGATCGATGCCACGATCGTCAGGCTCGTGCTCGTGCCCGCCACGCTGGAGCTGCTCGGCGACCGCAACTGGTGGCTGCCACGGTGGCTCGATCGCATCCTGCCGGTCGTCCACGTGGAGGCCGAGGAGGAGGTGGTGGCGGGAACCGCGCCCCAGCTGCGTGAGCCCGAGCGGGTGGGCTGAGCCCGCCACGACCGGCGTCCGAGGCACCTGCCGCGGGATTGGTGGCCACAGCAACCGATGCCGCGGCAGGCTCGCTCAATCGTCGTCGGACCGCCAGGCCCGAGAGCGCTTTCGTTCGGCGGCCCGGCGCTTGGCCTCGAGCCGGGCCTCGCGTGCGGCCCGTGAGGGTCGGGTGGCCCGGCGGGGGGTGGCGACCATGGCGGCCTCGTCGAGCGCGGCGGCGAGCCGACCCCGGGCGGTGCTGCGGTTGCGCCACTGCGAGCGCGACTCGCTGGCCTGCGCCCGCGCCACGGTGCCCAGGCGACGGCGGACCCGGTCGGCGCCAGGACCCTCGAGCGCCGTGAGGTCCGCCACGACCTCCACGGCGGACGCGGTGACATTGCGGTGCTGGCCCCCCGGACCCGAGCCCCGGCCGAACCGCTCGTCGAGCGCGGCGGCGGGGAGGCGCAAGCCCCGCCGCGTCACCAGGTCGCCGTCAGCCACGCGCACGGCTCACGGTTGGAGCAGCGCGCCGAGGCGGCGGCCGGCGACGCGGAGCCCGAACCATCCCAGGACCGCCAGGTAGGCGGCGTGGACGAGCAGCACGGGCGACAGCTGCCCGAGGACGAGGGCCCGTTCCAAGGCGACGCCCTGGTAGAGCGGGCTGAGCCGCACCACCCATGCCAGCGAGGCGGGGTACTCGCTCAGCGGGAAGAAGGTGGCCGAGAACAGGAACAGCGGCACGATGGCGAGCTGGATGTAGCTGAAGTCGACGTACGAGCGCATGAAGGACGCGCATCCCATGCCCGCACCCGCGAACCCGAACCCGATGAGGCCGGCTGCGGGCAGGGCCAGGATCGCCCACACCGACGGCGTCAGGCCCAACGCCGCCATCGCCACGAGGAACGCCCCCGAGTAGAGCAGCCCGCGCAGCAGCGCCCAGGCCATCTCGCCGCGCACCACGTCCGCAACGCCGAGCGGGGAGGCGAGCATCCCGTCGAAGGTCTTCGCATACTTGAACTTGAAGAAGAAGCCGAACGTGGTGTCCATCACGGCGCCGTTCATCGCCGACGTCGCCAGCATTGCCGGAGCCACGAACAGGTCGTAGGGGATCGGCCCACCATCGGGGCCCGGAACATCGCCGACGAGCTCGCCCACGCCGATGCCGATCGAGAACAGGTAGAAGACCGGTTCGAAGAAGCCGGTCACGAAGGGCGCCCACATGCGCAGGTATGCCCGGGCGTTGCGCTCGACCACCCGCCAGGCACGCTGCGGGCCGAGGAGGGCGACCGCCGTGCTCACGGCGCCAGCCTCGACGCGAAGTTGCGCACGCCGAACCAGGACCCGACCGCGATGCACGCCCCGAGGTAGGCGACGTGGCCGACGGAGGCGAGCGCGAGAGTCCCGGTGGTCGCGCCACGACACAACTCGACGCCGTGCCACAGCGGCGACACCCAGGCCACCGGCTCGAGCCACGCCGGGAGCTGGTCGACGGGGAAGAACGTCCCCGAGAACAGGAAGAGCGGCACGATGCCAACCCGCATGATGACCGGAAACCCGAGGTCGCTGTCCTGGACCGCGGAAAAGGCGCTCAGCGGCGCTGCGAACGCCAGGCCGGTGAGCGCCGCCGCGGGCACGGCCAGCACGGCCCACGGCGACAGCACCGCCCCGAGCAGTGTGGCGACGACGATGAAGATGGTGGCGTTCATCGCCTCGCGGGCGCCGATCCAGAGGACCCAGCCGCCGAACACGTCGCCCGGACGCAGCGGGGTCGCGGCGGCGCCGTGGAACGTGCGGATCCATTTCATCCCGCCCATCACCGGCCACAGCGACTGCCCGGCGGCTCCCTGCATGGCGCTGGCAGCGAGAATTCCGGGGGCGACGAATGCCAGGTAGTCGACCCCGCCCACTGACCCCGTGTTCTCGTCGACCAAGCCACCGAGGCCAAGGCCGATCGCGCCGAGGAACATCAGCGGCATGAGGACGAGGGTCAGCGCCGAGCTGCGCCAGAAGCGGCGCCACAGGCGCGCCTCGCGTTCTGCGACGCGGAGCATGGGCACCGCCGCCGCCAGCGCGTCGAAGGGCGACCGGGCGGTGGCCGGCGCAGCGTCACTCATCCAGCGTGCGCCCGGTGAGGGTGAGGAAGACGTCCTCGAGCGTGCCGCGGCGTACCAGCACGGAGTCGGGCCGTATGCCGTTGCCCGTGACCCGCGCCAGCGCCTCGTCGCCGTGCGATGTGTACAGCAACACGCGGTCGCCCAGCGGTTCGACGCGGTCGCCGAGCTCGGCAAGCGGTCCGAGCGCCGCGTCCTGCTGCTCCGGGAGCGCGAACCGGAGCTCGACGACCTCGCGCGTGCAGTACCGGTCGATCAGCTGGCGGGGCGACCCCTCGGCCACGATGCGGCCGCCGTCCATGATCACGAGGCGATCGCAGAGTTGCTCGGCCTCGTCCATGTAGTGGGTGGTGAGCACGAGGGTCACGCCTTCCCGCTTGAGCCGGTAGAGGCGCTCCCACAGGAGGTGGCGGGCCTGGGGATCGAGCCCGGTTGTGGGCTCGTCGAGCAGGACCAGCTCGGGCCGGTTGATGAGAGACCGGGCGATGATGAGCCGGCGCTTCATCCCCCCGGACAGGGGATCGACGCGCGACGTCCGGCGGTCGTCGAGGCGGGCGAAGTGCAGCAGCTCCGTGGCCCGCTCCCGGATCTGCGCCATCGGCAGGCCGAAGTAGCGGCCGTAGATCACGAGGTTGTCCCAGACCGTGAGCTCGGTGTCGAGGTTGTCCTCCTGCGGGACCACGCCCAGGCGAGCCCTGATCGCCGGGCCGTCGGACCTCGGGTTCATCCCCAGCACACGGAGCTCGCCGTCGGTGATGGGCGAGACGCACGCGATCATCCGCATGGTCGTGGTCTTGCCCGCGCCGTTGGGTCCCAGGAAGCCGAAGACCTCGCCCCGCTCCACCGCGAAGTCGACGCCGTCGACCGCGATGTACTCGCCGAAGCGCTTGGACAGCGCCTTGGCCTCGATCAGCGGCGCGCTGGCGGCTTCGACCGGTTCGGGCATCACGCCGAACCTACCGGTGCGCTGCGACGGTCGAGGCAGCGGTTTCCCGGCCCGGTCGGCGGCGCCGGCACACGACGGTCCATGATCGGGCCGTCCGCACCGGCCGGCGCGGCGTGCGTCAGGTTCATCGCCCACGTGGGCGATGTAGGCGACGCCCCGGGCGACGAGTGTCAGATCGCGGGCCCGAGGAAGGTGAGACGCGCGCGCCATGCCACCTGAAGAGGGAACCGACCCGCCGTTGGGGACGGTCACGTTCGTGCTCGCCGACCTCGACCCCGAGGCCGCCGTCGAGCGACCCGAACGGGTCATCGACGCCGCGGTGGCCACCCATCGCGGGACCCGGCTCGACCGCCTGGGCCAGGGCGCGGGGGCGGTGGCCGTGTTCGAGTCCGCCGCCGACGCCGTCGCCGCGGCGCACCAGATCCAACGCACCCTGACGGGGGACGCCCGCGCCGAGCCGTCCGGGGCGCGACTGCGGCTGGGGATCCACACCGGGGAGGCGGAGGCCGGCGAGCAGGCCTACGGGGGGCCGGCGCTGCAGCGCGGCGCTCGCCTGCGCGACGTCGCGCACGGCGGACAGGCGCTGCTGTCGTCGGTGACCGCGTCGCTCGTCGCCGACGCGCCGCCCCCCGGCGCCTGGCTGGTCGACCTGGGAACCCACCGGCTGCGGGACCTGTCGCGCCCGGAGCGGATCTTCGAGCTGCGGTTCGAGGAGCTCGCGGGCGAGTTTCCGCCGCTGCGCTCCCTCGATGCGCTGGCCAACAACCTTCCGCTGCAGGTCACGAGCTTCGTCGGGCGGGGTCGTGAGCTGGCCATCGTGGAGGGGCTGCTCGGGAACCACCAGTTGGTCACGCTCACGGGCTCGGGCGGCTGCGGCAAGACGCGCCTGGCGATGCAGGCGGCAGCGGGCCTGGCGGACCGATGGCCGGACGGCGTGTGGTGGGTCGACCTGGGCCCGGTGACCGATTCCACGCGGGTGGCGGAGCTGGTGGCGGCCAGCGCCCGGGTGATGATCGAGCAGGCCGGTGGTCCCCTGCGGGCGTTGACCGCGCACCTCCGGGACCGGCGGCTGCTGATGTGCCTGGACAACTGCGAGCACGTGATCGACCCCACCGCCGAGTTGGTGGACGCGCTGCTGCGGTCCTGCCCGGAGGTGTCGGTGCTGGCGACCAGCCGCGAGCCACTCGGCGTCGCGGGGGAGACCGTCTGGCGAGTGCCGTCGATGGTCGAGGCCGAGGCGGTCCGCCTGTTCGCGGACCGGGCCAACCACGTGCTGCCCGGGTTCGTGGTCGACGACGGGAACGGGGACGCAGTCCACACCGTCTGCCAGCGACTCGACGGCATCCCGCTGGCCGTCGAGCTGGCCGCTGCCTGGGTGCGGACGTTGACGCCCGCGCAGATCGCGGCGGGGCTGGACGACCGCTTCCGGCTGCTGGCCGGCGGGCCCCGCGGGGTCACCGCCCGCCAGCAAACTCTGGAGGCCTCGGTCGAGTGGAGCTACGACCTGCTGGACGAGGCCGACCGCGGGCTGTTCCGGCAGCTGTCCGTGTTCTCTGGCGGCTTCAGCCTCGATGCCGCCGACGCGGTCTGCGCCGGCCCGGGTGAGGACGGTGTGCTCGTCCCCCTCGGCCGCCTCGTCGACAAGTCGTTGGTCCTGGTCGATCGGGGCGACGGCCAGGCGCGATACCGGCTCCTGGAGACGATCCGCCAGTACGCCGGCGACCGCCTGCGGGAGGCCGGAGAGGCGGCAGCCTGCCACGACCGTCACCTCGACCACTTCCTCGCGCTGGCGGAGGAGGCAGAGCCCGAGCTCTACCTGTCGGACCAGGACGCCTGGCTCGCGCGGCTCGAGGCCGAGCACGACAACCTCCGTGCCGCCCTCGTCTGGGGGCTCTCGTCGGCGGAGCCGGAGCGTGGGCGCCGGTTGGCGGCGGCGCTGCCGCGGCTGTGGATCCTCCATGGCCACGCGCACGAGGGGATCGAGCACGTGAAGCGGGCCCTCGCCCTGGCCCCCGACGACCGCACCGGCCTGCAGGCGACGCTCCTGACGGGGGCGGCCCAGTTGGGGGCCACGGTCGCGGACTACGAGCTGATGCTCGATGCCGCCCGGCGCGGCCTGGACATCGCCGCCGAGATCGGGGACGACCGGGCCCGCGGCCGGTGTCTCGCCGTCGAGGCATACGTTCACATGTACCGAGACGACGCCACGGCCCGGCGGCTCTGCGCCGAGGCCCGCCGCTATGCCGAGGCCGCGGGCGACGAGGCCGGGGCCGACGTGAGCCTGGTGCTCGAGGCGGTGGCCCTCACCAACGGCGACCGCCACGAGCAGGCCCAGCCGGTCCTGGACAGGGTGGTCGAGCGCTGCCGCCGGCGCGGCGACCGGCTCCTCCTGGCGTTCGCCCTCGGAGCCCAGGTGTACCGCGCCCTGCTGACGGGCGACCCGCCCGGAGCCCGCGGCCTGGCGACCGAGGCGTTGGGGTTGGCGCGGCCCATGGCCGAGTACTTCAGCGTCAGCACCAGCAACCTCGCGTGGGTCACCGGCCTCGGCGGCGACATCGAGGGGGGCCTGGACCTCATGCGGCCGGTCGTGCGCTCGGCGCAGGGTGCGGGTCACGCCGTCGATGCCCCCTCGATCGCGGTGACGCTCGGCAAGCTGCATCTGTGGGGCGGCGACCTGGGCGCCGCCCGCCGCTGGTTCGAGCGCGCCGCCCGGTACGGCGAGCCGTTCGTCGACAACTGGTTCGTCGCCCGGGCGCTCCCCGGCCTGGCGGCCGTGTACCGCCGGCTCGGGGAGGCCGACCTCGCCCTCGAGCACCTCGAGCGGGCCGATGCCCTCTGCCGGAGGCTGGACGCTCCCCACCCGCTGGCCGAGGCGCTCGACGAGATCGCCGTGCTCGTGGCTGCGGACGAGCCCGAACGGGCGGAGAGCCTGCACCACGCGGCGCTGCGCATCCGGGTCGACCACGGGTTGCGGACGTTCTACGTGGACAGCCTCGACGCCCTGGCCCGTCACGCGGCCCGGGCCGAGAGCTTCGCCGAGGCGGCCCGGCTCCATGCCGCCGGCGACGCCGGCCGCGACCGCATGGGCTATCCCCGGCCGCCCGTCGACCGCGCCGGGCACGACGCCGAGGTCGCGTTTCTTCGAGCGTCACTGGGCGACGAGCGGCTCGCCGCCGCGTGGTCGGAGGGCGCCGAGCTCACGCTCGACGACGCCGTGGCGTACGCCCGGCGTGCCCGGACGTCCCGCAGCCGACCGTCCACCGGCTGGGCCAGCCTGACCCCGACCGAGCTCGAGGTCGTCGGCCTCGCCGCCGACGGCCTCACCAACCCCGAGATCGCCGCACGGCTGTTCATGAGCCGCAACACCGTCAAGACCCACCTCTCGCACATCTACGCCAAGCTCGGCGTCACCAACCGCACCGAGCTCGCCACGGCTGCCACGGCCCGCGGCGGCCGCCCGGGGTAGCGCCCTCGGGCCCGGCGGTCCGGCCGCCCCGAGGCGTCGAGCACCTGGGAAATTGCCCCGGTCAGGCGGTCACGGCCCGAAGCTTTGCTCAGTAGGCTCGGCTCTCGACCGCATTCGCTAAGCACGAAGCACAGGAACAGGAACCGCCGTGCCGTACGTCTACGCCTTCGACCATCGCCACAAGCGCCCGCCCATGGACATGAAGGACCTCCTCGGGGGCAAGGGCGCCAACCTCGCCGAGATGACGTCGGTCCTCCGGCTCCCCGTGCCGCCCGGCTTCACCATCACCACCGACGCCTGCCGCGACTACATGCGATCCGGTTGGCCCAAGGGGCTCAACGACGAGGTGCCCCGCCACGTCCGCAACCTCGAGCGGCAGATGAAGCGACGCCTGGGCGACCCGTCCGACCCGCTGTTGGTGAGCGTGCGCTCGGGGGCGAAGTTCTCGATGCCGGGAATGATGGACACCGTCCTCAACCTCGGCCTCAACGATCGCAGCGTGAAGGGCCTGGCGGACGTCACCGACGACGAGCGCTTCGCGTACGACTCCTACCGGCGCTTCATCGCCATGTACGCGCGGATCGTGCTCGACCTCGACGGTGCCCGCTTCGACGACGAGCTGGAAGCGGCCAAGGACGGCGCCGGCGTCAGCAGCGACGCCGACCTCGGAGCCGATGCGCTCAAGGAGCTGTGCACCAGCTACAAGCGCATCGTGAAGGAGGAGACCCGGCGGGCGTTCCCGCAGGACCCGCAGCGCCAGCTGCACGGTGCCATCGAGGCGGTGTTCAACTCCTGGGACAGCCCCCGCGCCCGCGCCTACCGCGACCGCGAGAAGATCCCCCACGACCTCGGCACTGCGGTCAACGTCCAGGCGATGGTGTTCGGCAACCGTGACGACGAGTCGGGAACCGGGGTCGGCTTCACCCGTAACGCCGCTACCGGCGAGGACACGCCGTACGGCGACTTCCTCGTCAACGCCCAGGGCGAGGACGTGGTGGCCGGCATCCGCAACACCCTCGACCTCGACGACCTGGGCGAGCACTTCCCCGGCGTCAAGGATGAGCTGCTCGACATCTTCGCCCGTCTCGAGGCGCACTATCGCGACATGTGCGACACCGAGTTCACCATCGAGCGGGGCAAGCTCTGGATGCTGCAGACGCGGGTGGGCAAGCGCACCGGCCGCGCCGCGCTGCGGATGGCCGTCGACATGACCAAGCAGGGTCGCGGCCGCGGGTGGTCGATCTCGCGTGACGAGGCGCTGTTGCGCATCAACGAGGACCACGTCGAGCAGGTGCTCCATCCCCAGTTCGCATCGGCCGACGTGCAGGTGATCGCGTCGGGACTGGCGGCATCGCCGGGCGCGGCGGTGGGCAAGGCCTACTTCACCGCCGACGCCGCCGCTGAGGCGGCGGCACGGGGCGAGAAGGTGATCCTGGTTCGCAACGAGACCTCGCCCGAGGACGTCCACGGCATGCAGGCCTCCCAGGGGATCCTCACCGCGCGGGGAGGACTGGTCAGCCACGCGGCCGTCGTCGCCCGCGGCTGGGGGATCCCGGCGGTCGTCGGCGCCGATGCCCTGCGCATCAAAGGCGCCTCCTTCACCGTGGGCGACACCACCGTGTCCGAGGGCGACGTCATCTCCCTCGACGGCACCACCGGGAAGGTGGTGCTCGGCGAAGTGGGGCTGTCGGCCAGCGAGGCACCGCCCGAGCTCGACGTCATCCTCGGGTGGGCGGACACGGTCCGCCGGGGCCGCAATCCGGTTCGCGCCCGCCTCAACGTGCGCGCCAACGCCGACACCGGCGCGGACGCCGCCAACGCCCGCGCCCGCGGCGCCGAGGGGATCGGCCTGTGCCGCACCGAGCACATGTTCCTGGGTGACGACCGCCTGCCGATCGTCCGGGAGATGATCCTGGCCGACACCCCCGACGGCGAGGCGGCGGCGCTCGAGAAGCTGCGCGAGGCGCAGCGCTCCGACTTCGTGGAGATCCTCGAGGCGATGGACGGGCTGCCGGTGACCGTGCGGTTGCTGGACCCGCCGCTGCACGAGTTCCTGCCCAGCGTCGAGGAGCTGCGCCTCCGGGAGGCGTTCGAGGGGCTCTCGGAGGAGGAGAAGCAGCTGCTGGTCGCCGCCGAGTCGTGGCGCGAGCAGAACCCCATGCTGGGCACGCGGGGCGTCCGGCTCGGGGTGGTCAAGCCCGGCCTCTACGCCATGCAGGTGCGGGCGCTCATGGAGGCGGCGCTCGACCGGGCGAAGGCAGGCGGCAAGCCGGTGGTGGAGATCATGATCCCGCTCACCGTGACCCGGGAGGAGATGGAGGAGGCGAGCTCCTGGGTCACCGACGCCATCAGCCAGGCGCTCAAGGGCTCCCGGCGCCACCTCGATGTCAGCATCGGGACGATGATCGAGACGCCGCGCGCGGCGCTCGTCGCCGACGAGATCGCCGAGGTGGCCGACTTCTTCAGCTTCGGTACCAACGACCTCACGCAGATGACCTTCGGCTTCAGCCGCGACGACGTCGAAGCACGCATGATGCCCGCGT
>Ga0081538_10002666_pt1 | contig 17212 bp, 17 predicted proteins | sample TabmetS5T2R1_FD_71022 | JGI IMG/M metagenome (GOLD analysis project Ga0081538, IMG submission 71022) | Tabebuia heterophylla rhizosphere microbial communities from the University of Puerto Rico - S5T2R1 | ecosystem: Host-associated > Plants > Roots > Rhizosphere ... | reverse complement strand
AGAAACGGGCTCCAGATCGAACAAAGAAACTGACGAAGAAGAAAGAAAGATGAGCCCTTGCGGAGAGGCTTGACAAAAAAAGCCCCATACAAGTGGGCTTGGTTTATTCTGTACTTGGAAGGACTGTGGAGGCCCGATCCCCCCGCGAGACGGCTTCGCGGCGTTTTCGGATTGCGAGCGGAACCGCAGCCTCCTACTCTGATGCCCGGAATGAGCTCACGGGGGAGAATGTCGCCTAACATCCAGGGAGGAAAACCATGAAGACCGGCAGGCTTGCCGCGGCCACCGCCGCCGCTGTCGTTTCGCTCGTGCTGTCGCAGCCCGGCCACGCGCAGGAGAAGAAGGTTCGCCTCAACATGGGAGGCGCGTTTCCGAGCTCGACCGCCATCCTGGGAACCGGGCAGCTCTACTTTGCCGACCGGATCAAAAAGATCTCGGGCGGCTCGATCGACATCAGGTTCTTCGAGCCCGGCGCGCTGGTGCCGGCGAGCCAGTATTTCGACGCGATCGCCGGCGGCTCGCTCGATTCCGCCTGGACCGGTCTCGGCTTTTTCACCGGCAAGGACATCGCGTTCGCGCTCTACTCCACCGTCCCGTTCGGGCCGGAGATGGGCGAGTATCTCGGCTGGATGCGCTTCGGCGGCGGCGAGCAGCTGATGCAGGAGCTGGCGCGCAAGTTCAATGTCGAGGCCCTGCTGTGCGGCACGATCGCGCCCGAGGCGTCCGGCTGGTTCCGCAAGGAGATCAAGACGGTCGACGACCTCAAGGGCCTCAAGATGCGCTTCTTCGGGCTCGGCGCCAACGTGATGCAGAAACTGGGCGTGCAGACCCAGATCCTGCAGGCGGGAGAAATCTTCCAGGCGCTCCAGCTCGGCACCATCGATGCGACCGAATTCTCCATGCCGGTCATGGACCTGACGCTCGGCTTCCACCAGGTCGCCAAGCACTATTACTTCCCCGGATGGCATCAACTGGCGACCTACACGCACCTGTTGGTCGCCAAGCAGAAATGGGCCGAGCTGTCGGACACGCAGAAGGAGATGATCAAGACCGCGTGCGACGCGACGATGCTGCACATGTATGCCGAAGGCGAGGCCGTTCAGGCGAAGGCGATCAAGGAAATCCAGTCCAAGGGCGTCACGCTCCACTATTGGCCGAAGCAAGTCATGGACGCGTATCGCAACGCCTGGAACGAAGTCATCGAGGAGCAGAGGGCGAAGAGCCCGGAGTTTGCCAAGGCCTGGGCCTCCCTTTCAGCGTTTCGCGAGGAATACAAGGTCTGGCGCGAATACGGCTATCTGAAGTGACCTTCACCACGGGGGCGCCGTTGGCCGACGGCAGGCGCTTCCCGTCCGGTCCGCCACGCGTAACCGCGAAGGTCGCAGAATGGGCCTCCTCATCGGCCTCAGCAATGCCATCAAGAAGGTGCTGGAAGTCGTCGCCTTCGCGTCGGGATGGCTGCTCATCGTCTTGATGTGCATCACCTGCACCGACGTGGTGGCGCGCAAGCTCGGCATTCCAATTCCGTTGACCAAGTTCCAGGAATTGGAATGGTACATGCACACGACGCTGTTCTCGATGTGGATGGGGTACAACTACACCATCAACGCCCATCCCCGCGTCGATTCCTACACCGAGACCCTCCCGTTCCGCACCAAGGCGTGGATCGAGTTCTGGGGTTGCCTGCTGTTCGCGCTGCCTTACAGCTATCTGCTGGTCCGTCACGGCTGGGACTTCTTCTGGACCTCCTATCTGCAGAACGAGCGCTCGGAGAACGCCGTCGGCCTCGAGCATCGCTGGCTCATCAAGGGCGTGTTCTACATCGGCCTCTGGCTGCTGCTTGCCGGCGTGGCCAGCGTCATGCTGCGGCTGGTCGCGTTCCTGTTCGGCAAGCGGCCGCAGAGCGAGGTCGAGCTGCAGATCGGGCATGCCGAGCTCGAGGTTTGAGGCCCGGCGATGCTCGACTGGCTTGCCGACAATCTCGCGCTCATCATGTTCGTGGCGATGTTCTTCGTCATCTTCTGCGGCTATCCGGTCGCGTTCGTGATGGGAGGAACCGCTCTCGTCTTCGCCGCGATCGGCTGGCTGCTCGGCGTCTTTCCCATCGCCACCCTGTCCAACATTCTGCTGCGCATGTGGGGCGGCGTCGCGGTCGACCCGGTGCTGGTCTCGATCCCGATGTTCATCTTCATGGGATCGATCCTGGAACGATCGGGCTCGGCCAAGGACATGCTGCTGGCAACCGAGATCCTGCTCAAGCGGGTGCCGGGCGGGCTGGCGGTCGCCGTCATGGTGATGGGCACCATCCTGGCCGCGCCGATCGGCGTGGTCGGCGCCGCGGTGGTGCTGCTGTCGGTGATCGCGCTGCCGCAGATGCTCGCCTCGGGCTACGACAAGCGGCTCGCCGTCGGCACGATCGCGTCCGCCGGGACCCTCGGCATCCTCATTCCGCCGGCGATCATGCTGGTCGTCATGGCCGAGATGCTCAACACCTCGGCCGGCGCGCTGTTCGCCGCCGCGACGATGCCCGGCTTGCTCCTGTCGGGACTCTATCTCGCCTACATCATCGTCGTCGTGATCCTGAAGCCCGATTGGGCGCCGAAGCTGGCCGTAGGCTACGGGCCGCAGAGCCGCATCGAGTTCTGGCGCATCATGTGGAAAGGGCTGTTCCCCATGACCTTTCTCATGGTCGTGGTGCTGGGCTCGATCTTCGCCGGCTGGGCAACCGCGACGGAGAGCGCGGGTGTGGGCGTCCTCGGGTCGTTCGTCATCGCGGCGCTCAACGGGCGTCTCACGCTCGACATGGTCAACGACGCCATCCGCTCGGCCTGCCGCGCCAACGCGATGGTGTTCCTCATCTTCCTCGGCGCGACCGGCTTCTCCTACGTGTTCCGCACGCTCGGCGGCGACGACCTGATGGTCTCGGCCCTGGCCCGCCTGGGCATCGACACGAGATGGGAGATGCTCGCGTTCGTGATGGTCTTGATCTTTCTGTTGGGCTTTCCGTTCGAATGGATCGAAATCTGCCTCATCGTCCTGCCGGTATTCGCGCCCATCCTGGCCAAGTACGATTTCTCCGACCATCTCGGCCACACGGCGGCCTTCATGGCCTGGTTCGGCACGCTGGTGGCGGTCAATCTGCAGACATCGTTCATGTCGCCGCCGTTCGGCGCGACCCTGTTCTACCTCAAGGGCACGGTGCCGCCCGACGTTTCCATGACGGACGTCTATCGCGCGATGTATCCCTTCATCGCCATCCAGGTGATCGGCCTTATCCTGTGCGTTGCCTTTCCGGGAATCATCCTGTGGCTGCCGCGGGTCACCGGCCTGCTCGACTGAGGCCGGGATCGTTCCAAGCTGATGTCGGGTCAAGCGGTATGGATCGTCGGCCAACTCGTCACGGCAGGCCCTCGCCCTGCCTCTCGCTTACGCGAGCCAAGCCTTTGCCCAGGATCCTGTACTTATCGGGGACATGCACGCGCACTTCTTCTTCAACGAGCAGGGCGCCATCAAGTCTGGGCCCGGGAACGACCGCGCGTCGGTCGCAGGCGATTTCAGAAACTTGCAATCGAGAATTACGCACCGTTCTCCGCACCGCTCTCGGGCCTCGTCCATCGACATGACCGGCGAGATCCGCCCCGTCCACCGGCAAGGGTGTCGCCTGCGCTTGCATGGGGGCCGGCGATTTCGCTATCGTGGCTTCGGCCGAAACGGCGGCCGACGGTCCGCGTAAAGGGCGCAGCCCGCCGAAACGCGATCCCACATCAACCTGACTTCCTGCCCGAGACTTGCGGACGCCGGGCGCACAGGAAGGAAGGTTTTGCATGAGCCGCGACCCCGATCCCGTTGCGCGTCCCGTCAAAGCGCTGCCAGCGCGATCCAGCCTGGAGCACCTGAAGAACGAGGCCAAGCAGCGTCTCAAGCGGCTGCGCGCCGATCATCCCGATGCCAGGCTGGCGGCCGCTCAGCTCGCGGTCGCGCACGACTATGGGTTCCCGAGCTGGCGGCAGCTCAAGGCCCATGTCGACAGGGTCGACGCGGCTGCGGCCGACAAGCGCGTCTTTGCCGCCGCACGCGCGGGCGATGTCGATGCGGTTCGCCGCGCTCTCGAGGCCGGCTTCGATCCCGGCATGACCGACGTCGATGGCCGCACCCTTCACCAGATCGGCAAGGCCAATGGGCACGCGGCGATCGAGGCTCTCGCCCGCGAGTACCACGAGCGCGACACGCGTCCGCCGGAGGAACGGCGGGCCGTCGGCGCCATTCTGGCGGCGGCCGAGAGCGGACAGATGGCCGAGCTCGCTCGGCTGCTCGATGCCCGCCCCGACCTGATCGACGCCCGCGGCGGAAACTTTCAGAAGCAGACCGCTCTGCACAAGGCGGCCTGGCGCAACCACCGCGCCTGCGTGGAGCTGTTGTTGCGGCGCGGCGCCGATGTCCGCATCCGCGATTTCGGCGACAATGCCTATGCGCTTCACTTCGCCGCCGAGGCGGCGGACGTCGCGGTCGTCGCCATGCTGGTCGAAGCGGGCTCCGATGTGGTCGGCGAGGGCGACGACCACCAGCTTGGCGTGCTCGGCTGGGCGACCTGCTTTCGCCAGGTGCGCCGGGATGTCGCCGAATATCTGCTCCGCTACGGCGCGAAGCTCAATCTATGGTCGGCGATCGCGCTCGGCCGATCCGCCGACGTCCGCAGCTTCCTCGCGCGCGATCCCGCGCTTCTCAACGCGCGGATGAGCCGCAACGAGCACCATCGAACGCCCCTGCACCACGCCGCGGCGAAGAACCAGCCGGACGTGGCGCGGCTCCTGATCGACCTCGGGGCAGATCCGAACGCGACCGACGTAACCGGCGCAACGCCGCTCACCACCGCCGCGCAGGAGAATGCCGGGGAGGAGATGATCGCCATGCTGCTGCAGGCCGGGGCGCGGCTTGATTTCATCGCCGCCGTCAACCTGAAGCGCTACGAGCTTGCCGAGGCCATGCTGCTCGAGGATCCGGCGCGCATCGGTCCGGACGGACGAGACACCATCGCACTGCATCTCTCGGTGAGCCGCAAGGACGCCCAATCGGTCCGCTGGCTGATCGAGCATGGCGTCGACGTCAATGCCAAGCGCGAATTGTGGGACTGCAATCACACCGCCCTGCACATGACCGCCGAGAACGGCGCCGTCGACATCGCCCGGATGCTGTTGGACGCCGGCGGCGATCCAACCATCCGCGACGACAAATACGACAATACGGCGCTCGGCTGGGCGGAATTCTGCGACCAGGGCGAGGTCGCCCGGCTCCTGCGCGAGCGCGGTGCCGGCGCGTGACGTCCGCTGCGGGAGTGCGAGCCGGAGATCGCCCGGATCTTCGTGTCTTCACGGATAATGCTGGCAGATGAACAACAACGAGATGGGCTTCGGCTATTGGGTCCATGCCCGCAAGGGACGGCGGCTGCTGCACCCCGCCCTGCGCGCCACGCGCGTCGCCAATGATGCTGGCAGAGTTCACCCGGGGCGGGCGATCGCCGCATCGATCCAGCCGGCGAGCGCATCCAGCATGTCGCTGCGGATGTGCGCGTCAGTGCGGCCGGTCCGTGCCGGCACGTGAAAGGAATGATCGGCGTCGGCAAAGAGCCGCAAGGTTGCGCGGCTCCCGAGCGCTGCGCACAGCGGCTCGAGCTCATCGAGCGTTGCAAGCGTGTCGCGGGTTCCCTGCAGGAACAGCATCGGGACCCGCACGTCGAACAGGTGCTGGGCGCGCTCCCGCGACGGGCGTCCGGCCGGATGCAGCGGGAAACCGAGAAACACCAGCCCGCGGACGCCGGGCAGGGGATCCGCGGCCTGGGCCTGCGACGTCATCCGGCCGCCGAACGATTTGCCGCCGGCGAACAGCGGAAGCTCCGGCGCCAGGTGGGCGGCCGCCGCCATGGCGGCGCGCACGGTGGCCTGGGCCAGCCTGGGCGGGTCCGGCCGCTTGCCGCCCTGCTCCATATAGGGGAACTGATAGCGGAGGGCCGCAATGCCGCGCCGCTCGAGCTCCGCTGCGATCGCCGCCATGAACGGATGCGCCATTCCGGCTCCGGCGCCATGCGCCAGCACGCAGCAGGCCCGCGCCCGCGGCGGCGGCTGCCACAAGCCGGAGACGCGAATGGCGTCGTCGACCGCCACGGTGACAGGCTGTCCAGAGGACATGATTCATTCCAGGAGAGGGTGAGACCGGCCCGACATCTTACCGCATCGGCATCGAAGTCACGGGTGGGCAGCGCCCGAGCTTTCGCCTACATTTCCGTGAACAGATGCTGGAGCCAGACAAGACATCCGCGGTCCGCGCGTGACACAAGGAGCAAGCGATGTGCCGGAATATCCGTACGCTGTTCAATTTCGAGCCGCCGGCGAACGACGAGGAGATCCGCGCCTCCGCGCTGCAGTTCGTGCGCAAGCTGAGCGGATTCAACGCGCCATCGAAGGCCAACGAGGCGGCGTTCAACTGCGCCGTCGACGAGGTCTCCGATGCCGCCCGCCGGCTGCTCGAATCGCTGCACACGGCGAGCCCGCCGCGCAACCGCGAAGTAGAAGCGCAAAAAGCGCGCGCGCGGGCGCGAGAGCGGTTCGCCTAGGGCGCATGCCATGAATGGAGACAGGCGCGGCATGGCCTTTGACGGTGGACAACAACACTGGCCGCTATCAGCACAACCTGAAGGCTGTCTACAATCGGCGCCCAGGAGCGATTCGCGGGTCGCCAACCATGGAAGCCGAACGAATTCTCAACGAGCTCACACACTATGAACGGCTGCCGGTGGAGGCCATGCGCGCCGCCGCTGCCGATCGAGAGGTCGTCCTTCCCCATTTCATCCAAGCGTTTGCCGAATACACCGAAGGGAAGAATAGGAGCGACGAAACCGCGGATTTCCTTCTCCTCGCCTTTCACCTACTCGGAGAGTGGCGCGAAAAGACGGCCTACTGGCCCCTAGCGAGGTTTCTGCGCCTGCCGACCGAGGATGTCGAGCGTACGTTGGGCGATGCTACGACCGAAACCAGCCACCGGGTGATGGCGGCCGTGTTCGGCGGCGATCCGCAGCCGCTCTATGACGTGATCCGTGATTCCGGTGCCGACGAATTCATTCGGGCACGCATGTGCGATGTCCTGGCGATGGTGACGCTGCGGAATGAGATGCCGCGCGAGGAGACGACGCGATTCCTGCGGGCCTGCTTCACCGATCTCCAACCGCAGCAGAATTGCTTCGTGTGGGTCGGTTGGCAGAGCGCGATCGCTCTGCTGGGCCTGGAAGAGCTCAAGCCCCTCGTCAAAGCAGCTTTTGATCGCGGGTCGATCGGCCCGCACGACATGGGATTCGAGGATTTTGAAGAAGATCTCAGCTGGGCGCTCGACCATCCCGATGCGCCGCATCGAGAGTTTGCGCGCGAATACACGCTGTGGGATGATTCCATCCGCGAACTTTCCGCCTGGTATGGGTTCAGCGATAAGTATTTCGCGGACAAGGAACGTTGGGCGAGCAGGCCCATCGAACAGCAATGGACGCGCGAGCCGGCGGTGAACGTCCACAGAAACGTCGGCCGCAACGATCCCTGTCCCTGCGGCAGCGGCAAGAAGTTCAAGAAATGCTGCCTCAATTGACGGCCCCGCGACCGGTCTGGCAGATATTGCCTCGCGCTTGCGAGATCAGAAGTTTGCCGCGTTGATGCTAGGCGACCGCGTGCATTCGGCCAACAGCTTTCGCTCGCCGCGCGCGCCGCTGGCGGAATTCTGCACGTTCCTCGGCTTCGAGGATTGATACGCGTCAACGCACGGCTGTCATGACAGGCACCCGGCTGTCGCCCGGCGCAAGCTGCATGCTAGGATTGATCGAACGACGATGACGCCCGCAGGAGAGCCCGATGACAATCCAGTCGCTGGGATATGTCGGCATTCGGACCAAGAGCCTCGAGGATTGGACGGCCTACGGCAGCCAGTTTCTCGGCATGCAACTGGTCGACCGAAGTCGTTCCACGCTTGCCTTCCGCATGGACGATCGCAAGCAGCGCGTCGTGGTGACGGAGGACGACGACGAGGGCCCGGCCTTCTACGGCTGGGAGGTCGCCGATACGAGCGCACTCGATGCGGTTGCAGCGGCGCTCGAGCGCGCCGGCGTGACCACCGCGCGCGGCTCGCGCGCGCTGGCCGAGGAGCGGCGCGTCAAGGACCTGATCGTTTTCGCCGACCCGGCCGGCAACCGGGTGGAGGCGTTCCACGGCGCCGAGACAACACCGGAGCCGTTCCGGCCGGGCCGCTCGATTTCCGGCTTCCGCACCGGCCCGCTCGGCATGGGCCACGCGGTGCTGACGGCGGAACGCCTCGACCGGGTCATTCCGTTCTACACGGACGTCCTCGGCTTCAAGCCGAGCGACTACATCCTCAAGCCGTTCAAGGCCTATTTCTTTCACGTCAATCCGCGTCACCACAGCCTCGCCTTCATCGAGTCGGCCAGGAACGGTATCCATCACCTGATGGTCGAGCTGTTCTACCTCGATGACGTCGGCCAGGCCTATGATCTCGCGCTCGGCAAGCCGGAGATGATCGGCACGACGCTCGGGCGGCACGTCAACGATTACATGACCTCGTTCTATTCCTGGAGCCCGTCGAACTTCCTCGTCGAGTATGGCTGGGGCGGCCGCACCATCGATCCCGCCACATGGACGCCGCACGAGCGTACCGAAGGCCCGAGCCTGTGGGGTCACGACCGCGCCTGGCTTAGCCGCGAGGGTCGCGCCGAGGCGCGCGACATGCGCATCAGGACGGCGCAGGCCGGCACCCGCATCCCGGTGCAGGTGATCGAAGGAAACCACGAGCTGCAGCCGGGAGTCTGTCCGTGGTGGGACGCCGCCGTGCGCGGCCGCAAGGCAGGCTGACGTAGCGGCGCCGCATCTACCGTGGTTGGTCAATCCGATATGTCGCGCAGGATTTGACGGCAGCTGCCGACGCGATCATCGTTGCCGGCAGTGCCGAGCGCGCTGCACAAACCGGGGAGAGGACCATGTCGAACACGCGATTCATCAACCCGCCGGCGATCGCCAAGCCGCCCGGCTATACCCACGTGGTCGAGATCACCGGGCCGGCCAGGATCGTCTATATCGCGGGCCAGCTCGGCCTCGACGGGAGCGGTGAGTTGGTGGGCAGCGATTTCCAGGCTCAGGTCGAACAGGCATTCCAGAACCTGAAGGCAGCGCTCGCTGCCGTCGGCGCCGGGTCTGAGCACATCGTCAAGATCAACAATTATATCGTCGACATCGGCAAGAACCTCCCGCTGTTCCGCGAGGTGCGCAACCGGCACCTCAACATGGCGGCGCCGCCGGCGAGCACCACTGTTGGCGTCCCCGAACTTGCGCGCGCCGGCGCGCTGTTCGAGATCGAAGCCATCGTCATGCTGCCGGCCTGAGATTGGCCCCAACCGAGCTGTCATCCCGGGCGCTGCGGGCGGCGGTTGCGCGGCAGGTCGGCAATGCTATCCTCGAACCGTTCCAAACAAACCGCAGCTCGCCGATCGAGCGAGCCGTGCCACGGGGAGGGGACAGATGGCGCGTCATGGCTCCGCCTTCCCTGTGCTCCCAGCAGGGCAATCCATGTGAAGTATGGATGGAACGATACGTGGCATCGTTCTGCTGTCTCGACGCTAGGCCGTCGCGATGGCAACCAACTTGGCAACTGTGTTCATGTTTCGGACAGTACCAACACCTGCCGACGGGGAAAGCCTTAGCTTGGATCGCCCCATGCCATTGGGATAGTGAACATAAATCTCTCTCCTACCCGGGCGCACTTCCTCTCCACCGGGAATGACGAGATTGTCCAGCAATCCCTTTGGCAAGGGGTCGGACCGAAAAAACACGGCAACCTTCGCGGGCGGGGCGTCGGGGAATGGGTTGGCTTCGACAACGGACCGCAGCTCGGACGCCGTCCGAACCACAACATCGACGCGTTTTTCCATCCTTTTGGTCAGGGCCTGTTCCAACTTTTCCCGGAGCGCCGCTTCGGAAAGGAGGCTCTCGAAAACGACGTTGCCGCTTTGAATGTAGGTGCGGACCCTCTTAAGGCCGAGGTCCGCACAAAGCGCGGAAAGCTCCTTCATCGACAGCGTTCCTGTTCCACCAACGTTGATTGCGCGCAATAGCGCCACGAATACTGTCATTGGGCCTTCCGGGAGGGCTGAGGGTACGGAGCTGGCGTCCATCTTTTCCCGTCTGCGATTCCGGGGCGCTGCGGACGAATCCATTACCGTTCGGATCGAGAAATGTTGCGTGATGCTTGACAGTAGCCGATCTGAAACGACCCAAACTGAGAAGAACTCAGCATATCCCATCCGAGTTACCCCCGTAGCGAACATTCGACGGCCGCGCTCGCGGCGCCCGCGGTCGGCGCCCGGGATGGTGCCCGTCGGAAAATGCTCTCGCAACACAGGTGCCACCTTGAGAGAATTGGCCATCGGGTGTCACATTATCCTGACAACCGACGTCAGGTTGGTGCGCCTAAGACAACGACCGGTAGGCTCAGCATGCCGTTGATCTTCAAGCTCGCGTTCCGAAATCTGTTCCACGACCGGCTTCGCTTCATTGCAACGGTGATCGGCATCGTGTTCTCCATTGTGCTTGTCACGGTCCAGATGGGCTTGTATCTCAGCTTCGAGCGAATGGTGACCACGATGATCGATCATGCCTCGGCCGATCTTTGGATTGTGCCGCGGGGGACGAAGTGCTTCGAGGATCCGTCGATGCTCGATGCTCGCAAGCAGTTCCGTGCGCGCGCGATCAAGGGAGTGGCCGAAGCAGTACCTATTGTGATCGGATTCGCGGACTGGCGAATGCCGAGCAGCGGCATCACTCCCGTGTTTGTCATCGGCTCGGATCTGAGGTCGAAAGGGTTGCCGCCCTGGAACGTGGTCGAGGGCCACCTTGAAGCGCTCTCGATGCCCAATGCCATTGCCGTCGATCGGACCTACTTCGAGCGGCTCGGGATTTCCGGGCTCGGCGCGACTGCTGAAATTCGCCGGCAGAGAGTGCGGGTCGTGGCAGTTACGAACGGCATCCGATCGTTCACGACCACCCCTTACGTTTTCATGGATTTCGATCGGGCGCGGGCCTATCTCGGGATTTCAGCCGACGAGGCGACGTATGTCCTTGCGCGGCTCTCCCCTGAAGCCGATGTCGACACCGTCCGCCGTCAACTTTTGGCAAACATTTCAGACGTCGAGGTTCTGACATCCTCCGAATTCCGCAACCGCAGTATATCGTTCTGGCTCTTTGGCACAGGTGCCGGAGCTGCATTGTTTGGAGGCGCTCTCCTCGGCATCATCGTGGGAACCGTAATCGTCGCCCAAACGCTCTATTCCAGCAGCAAGGAACATCTGATCGAATTCGCAACCTTGCGCGCGATGGGGTCGTCCAGTCTTTATATCCACAAGGTCATCATCTGCCAGGCTCTTATCAGTGCGGTGATCGGCTTTTCCATTGCAGTCCTGATCGACGCCGCCATTGTGAGGATGACCGCAGTGACGGCCCTGCCGATCGTCATGACTACCAATCTGACGGTGAGTTTATTTCTGCTCACCGTACTCATGTGCGTTGCATCCGCGATCGCCGCCATCGTGCAAGTGACGCGTATCGATCCTGCCATAGTCTTTGCGCGATGACCGAGGCCGTGATCGAGGCGATCGAGGTCGCAAAGGTCTGGGGCAGCGGCCCGGCCCAGGTGCAGGCGCTCAGGGGCGTAAGCCTGTCGGTCAAGTGCGGTCAACTGGCGCTTCTCATGGGACCGTCCGGCAGTGGCAAAACCACGCTGTTGTCGGTACTCGGATGCATGCTGACGCCGACAAGCGGGACGGTTCGCGTCCGGGGCCGCTCGACCGAGGGGGCGAGTCCGGAGGAGCTGGCCAAGCTGAGACGGGACAACGTGGGTTTTGTTTTTCAATCGTATCATCTTTTTCCGACGCTGAACGCCACCGACAATGTTCGCCTGGCGCTGGACGTGCGACAAGAACGCATCAAGGGAGCTGTGGCCAGGGCGAAGGATGCGCTCGCCAAAGTCGGCCTGTCCCACAAGACGGGTGCATATCCCCGCGAGCTCAGCAGTGGCGAGCAGCAACGCGTAGCAATAGCGCGTGCGGTTGTCGCCAACACCCCGGCTATTCTTGTCGATGAGCCAACTGCGGCGTTGGACAGTGAGAATGGCCGCGCTATCATGACGATCCTTTCCGCGATTGCCAAAGATCGTTCGCGCGGTGTGCTGGTGGTGACGCACGATCCGCGTGTCTTGCCATTCGCCGATAGAATTATTCACCTCGAAGATGGACGCATCGTCCGCGAGGAGCAGAACGGTGCCTCAGATCGGTAGCGTCGCGAGCTGGTCGCGGAGGACGCCAGATAATGCCGCAGCGTAGGGCCAGGGTTGCGTCCGTGCTGGGTGTGGTCGGTGTGGCCGCGGTTATCGCGTTCACCGTATTGATGATGCGATCGCGAACGATAACGCATGTGGCGGAAAATGGTGCAGGGCCCGACAAAGCTTGGCAGGCAGTGGCCCCAGGGCGTGTCGTACCGGCATCCGGCGAGATAAAGATCACCCCGGTTGTCGTTGGGCTCGTGGATGAGGTGCTGGTCAGGGCCAATGACAAGGTGTTCGCCGGAGAACCGTTGATCAGACTCAAAGATGACGAGCTTCGGGCCCGGCTCGCGGCGGCAGAGGCACAGGTTGCGTTGCGCGTGCGCGTGCGCAACGACCAACGCGCCTCTGGCAAGGCAGCCGATCGGCGCAGGGCCGAGGATGCCCTGAGCGAGGCCGAATCTGAGGTCTTTAATGCGCGCTCGGCCGTTGACGCTGCCGCGGTGGCACGGCGGGGCGGCAGCGGGTCGGACGCTGACCTCGGTACCGCTCGCGCAGCCCTGTCGCGCGCGCACGATCTGTTGCGGACGCGCACCGCTGCGCTTCGAGCGGTTGAAGCCCAGAGCCCTCTTCCGAGTCAGAACGAAGCTCAGCTCAATATCGCGCGCGCGGAACTCGCGATGGCGCGGGCGGCGGTCGACAAAATGACGATCCGTGCACCGAGCGCAGGCACCGTTTTGCAGGTCAATATCAAGGTGGGTGAAACGGCGATGCCATCCTCGGCGCAGCCGCTGCTCCTGATCGGCGACGTCTCGTCGCTGCGCGTACGCGCCGAAGTGGACGATCGCGATGTCGGGAATATCAAGATTGGGCAGCCGGTCGTCGTTCGGGCCGCCGCATTTCCCGACCGTGAGATATCGGGCAAGGTCGCATCCATCGCGCCGACCGTCGGGCCGGCGAGCGGCGTTGCGCGTGGACCACGCAACCCGACCGACGTCGATGTCGTTGAGGTGCTGATCGATTTGACCGACCCCGGGCCGCTCGCGTCCGGAACGCAGGTCGATGCCTACTTCCGCCGAAGCGAGCAATGATATCTGGCACGACAATCAGGCATGTCCTGCGCAAGCGACGTTCCTCGCGAGCGACGGTTCGGCTATCCGGTGCGGACTTCTTCGGCGCAAATGATGGTCGTCCCTGGCTCGCTTCAGGCTCGGCGGACGACAACAGGCTATGGACACAGCGCGGATCATTGCTTCGGAACTAACGCCAAATCAGAGCTCGGGGTTCGCCGGCCTCGTCACCCGCGCGCTGTCCGTGCTACGTTGTCGTCTTTCGGAATGGAAAATTGCTATGTCTGGAGTGGGCCTGGCACTCGATAATTTGCGCGGCTACGTCATCCTAATGGTATTGGCGTTCCATTCCTTCGTGGCCTACTTGGCATCGCAGCCCTTGTCTGCGCCGCCCTTCGACGCTCCACCTTATGATTGGATGGCGCATCCGATCATCGACAGCGATCGCTGGTTGGGCTTCGACCTGTTCAGTGCATTCCAGTTTCTTCACCTGATGCAGCTCATGTTCTTTTTGTCCGGCCTGTTCGTCTGGCCGAGTCTCATGCGCAAGGGAGCGGCGACATTCCTCCGTGACCGTGTCCTGCGGCTCGGCGTGCCGTTCGTTGTGGGCGTATTTCTGCTGATGCCGGTGGCGTATTTCCCAGCCTACCGGGTAAGCGCGGTCGACCCGAGCTGGTCCGGGTTCTGGTCCCAGTGGATTTCATTACCGTTCTGGCCGAGCGGGCCGATCTGGTTCCTGTGGTTCATACTGGTGCTCAATGTCGCGGCCGCCGGCCTCTATTGGCTCGCTCCGCGTTCGGGAGAGCTTCTGGGCCGGCTGTCGGCTTACGCCGGCAACCATCCCGAGCGTTTCTTCATCAGCTTGGTGATCGTCTCGGCGCTGGTCTATTTGCCTTTGGCCGCTCTCTTTGAACCTTGGCAGTGGGTCGAACTCGGGCCATTCGCGATTCAGCCCAGTCTTGCGCCGCAGTATGCGGTCTACTTCCTTGCCGGTCTCGCAGTCGGAGCTCACGGAATCGATCGAGGTCTCCTCCGATCGGACGCTATGCTGGCTCAGCGCTGGGGCATTTGGCTCGTTGGCGCGTTCGCAGCGTTTGTGCTGTGGATCGTGTCCGCGGCGCTGATTGTGAAGGGGCACGATGGGGCACTGCCGGGCTTAGGCATCGCCCGCGAGCTCGGTGTCATACTGTTCGCCGCGAGTGCCTGCTTAGCCTCGGCCGCTTTTTTCCTGCGCTTCGCTGCCATGCGGCGGCGGATCCTTGGGAGCATCTCCGAGAATGCCTACGGCATCTACCTGTTTCATTATGTATTCGTGATCTGGACGCAGTATGCGCTGCTTGATGTCCCGATGCCTGCGGTCGCAAAAGGCGCGATCGTGCTGAGCGTCACGCTCGCTCTGAGCTGGGTCGTCAGCGCCAGCGTGAGCTGCACTCGGGTCGGCGCCCGCCTGATGCGGGGAGAACGACGCGCGGCAATAGCCGAGGCGCGCTCGCCCGCAAAGGGTTACCACTCGCAGGGATTGACCAGCTGACGATCAGCTGGTCAGAGGCCGGGAAGCAGCCTGGTAACCAAGGCATTTGTTCCTCCGGATTTTGGGTGTGGGCATATTGAATACGCGAATCTCGACCTAGCGAGTCGATCGCTCCATCCGCAATTGGTCCGGTATGCCGCAAGATCGACTTGACCAATTTCACCTGATCTGGAACGGATCGACGGAAAGCCTGACCGAGCGACGCGGGGAGCTCCGCTGCAACAGATGCCGGCACACCTTTCATCGTCCGACTCCGGGGCGCGCCGTGTTCATTCAGGTGGCTCCTCGGGCGTGATCCGCCACGATTGGACGCGCGATGACGTGCGGGCGCTGTTCGCGCTCCCGTTTCCCGACCTGATGTTCGAGGCGCAGCGCATCCACCGCATGCATTTCGCGGCGCGCGAGGTGCAGATTTCCACGCTGTTGTCGATCAAGACCGGCGGCTGTCCGGAGGACTGTGCCTACTGCCCGCAGAGCGTGCATTACGATACCGGCGTGACGGCCGCCAAGCTGATGGACCTCGATGCCGTGCTCGCCGAGGCCAGCGCCGCGCGCGCGGCCGGCGCCGGTCGCTTCTGCATGGGCGCGGCGTGGCGCGCGCCCAAGGACCGCGACCTCGACTCCGTGTGCGCCATGGTCGAAGGCGTCAAGGCGCTCGGCCTAGAAACATGCGCAACGCTCGGTATGCTGACCGCGCCGCAGGCGCGGCAGCTCAAGGCCGCCGGTCTCGACTATTACAATCACAACATCGACACCTCGCCGGAATACTACGGCCGTATCATCACGACGCGCGTCTACCAGGACCGCCTCGACACGCTGGCGCACGTGCGCGATGCCGGCATCCTGGTCTGTTGCGGCGGCATCGTCGGCATGGGCGAGAGCCTGGAGGACCGCGTCGGCATGATCGTGACGCTGGCGTGCCTGCCGGTGCATCCGGAGAGCGTGCCCATCAACATGCTGGTGCGGGTCGAGGGCACGCCGCTCGGCAGCCGCGAGCCGCTCGATCCGATCGATTTCGTGCGCATCATCGCGGTGGCACGCATCACCATGCCGGCCTCGATGGTGCGCCTGTCGGCCGGGCGCGAGGACATGAGCCCGGAGACCCAGGCGCTGTGTTTCCTCGCCGGGGCCAACTCGATCTTCTACGGGCCGAAACTGCTGACCACTCCGAATCCAGCACCGGATCGCGATGCCAGGCTGCTGGATCGGCTCGGGATGATCCCGATGCGCAAGTGATGCGGCTGCCCGTTCGTGATGCCGTTGCCTGACCCGACCGAGCTCCTGGCGCGCACGCCGGTTGTTCCGGTTCTCACCATCGAGCGCCTCGCCGATGCGGTGCCGCTCGCGCGCGCGCTCGTTGCCGGCGGGCTGCCTGTGCTCGAGGTGACGCTGCGCGCGCCGGTCGCCCTGGATGCCGTGCAGGCGATCGTGTCCGAGGTGGCGCAATCGATCGTCGGGGTCGGCACCGTCACCGAAGTCCCGGATATTCGGCTCGCGTTATCGGCACGCGCCAGGTTCCTCGTCAGTCCCGGCACACCGCCGCCGCTCGCCGCCGCGCTGGCGCAAGCTCCCGTACCGGTACTGCCCGGCTGTGCCACCGTATCGGAGGCCATGGCACTCGCCGCGCACGGCTTTCCCGTCGTCAAGTTCTTTCCCGCCGAAGCGGCCGGTGGTTTGAACTTTCTCAAGGCGATTGCTGCGCCCTTGCCCAACCTCAAGTTCTTTCCCACCGGCGGGATCGATCAGCGCAACGCCTCTGCCTATCTGGCGCTGCCCAACGTGGTTGCGGTCGGCGGCTCCTGGGTGGCGCCGAAGGAGGCCGTCGCGACGCGCGATTTCGCCCGCATCACCAAGCTCGCCCGCGAGGCGGCGAAGCTCAAGCGGTAACTAGGCGCGAGTCTCGCCCGCGGCGCTCACCGCCCATGCAGGTCCCTGCATGATGCCGCAGCGAATCGACGATCTCGGCCGCCGCCGCCTGCAGATCGGTGAGATGGCGGGCGGCAAATTCTTCGATGGTGAATGCCGTCTTGATCCAAAGAATATTGATCGACCCGCGGACGCGCGTGCGGTCCAAGAGCGGTACCGCGATGGCGGCAAGCCCGTCATCGACGGGCGGGCCGTCGTAGCCGCTGCCGACAAAGGCGGGATCACGCGTGCCGTAGCCCCGCTCGCGCACCTCGGCCAAGATCTCGTCGAGCCGTTTCGAGTCGCGCGCGAGGCGGTCGATAGGCCGGTCCGATTTGCGCAGCTTTTGCAG